>Ga0335085_10015585_pt1 | contig 11018 bp, 8 predicted proteins | sample Lox_Sample_45_FD_206712 | JGI IMG/M metagenome (GOLD analysis project Ga0335085, IMG submission 206712) | Soil microbial communities from Loxahatchee National Wildlife Refuge, Florida, United States - Lox_Sample_4.5 | ecosystem: Environmental > Terrestrial > Soil > Wetlands | place: USA: Florida... | reverse complement strand
GTGGCCATCGGCCCGCTCGCGGGAGGCAGCCCGGCCCGGTACGCGCAGCTGGCGGCGTCCCTGGCGTTGCTGACCGGGTTGCTGGCCGCAGCAGCCTGGCTGCTCCGCGTGGGCTTCCTGGCTGATCTGCTGTCCCGGCCGGTGCTGGTCGGCTACCTGGCCGGCGTGGGGCTGATCATGATCGCTGATCAGCTGGGCCGGGTGACCGGGGTATCAGTCAGCGGAGAGCTGTTCGCCACCCAGCTCAGCTCGTTTGCCCGCGGTCTTGGCATGGCTCAGCCAGCCACGATCGGGCTGGCGGCGGCAGTGCTGATCTTCCTGTTCGTGGTGCACTGGCAGTGGCCGCACGCGCCAGGCCCACTGCTGGCCATCGTGCTGGCCACTGTGGCGGTGGCCGCGTTCGGGCTGAAAGCCAACGGGCTCGCCGTGGTCGGCCCGATCCCGGCCGGGCTGCCGGCACCGGCGCTGCCCGACGTTCATCTGGCTGCCTTGCGGCAGCTGGCGCTGCCGGCGTTCAGCGTGCTGGTCGTGGCCTTCAGCGATGACGTGCTGACCGCACGGTCGTTCGCGCGGCGGGATGAGCGGGTGCGCCCGAACCAGGAGTTGCTGGCGCTGAGTGCCGCGAACGTCGGCGCCAGTGTGCTGCGTGGCTTCCCGGTCAGCAGCAGCGCGAGCCGCACGGCGATCGCCGTCACCACCGGGAGCAAGACCCAGGCCTACTCGGTAGTGGCCGCGGGATCGGTCATCGTGGTGCTGTTGCTGTTCCGGCCGGTGCTGGCCGCCTTCCCGGTTGCGGCGCTCGGCGCGATCGTCATCTACGCGGCGATCCGGCTGATCGATGTCACCGCCTTCCGGCGGTTGCTGGCGTTCCGCCGCGGCGAACTGGTGGTGGCCCTGTCGGCGTGCGCCGGTGTGCTGGTCTTCAACATCCTGTACGGGGTGCTGATCGCGGTGGGCATCTCCGTCGCTGACCTGCTGCTCCGGGTTGCCCGGCCGCACGACGCGGTACTCGGCCGGGTGCCCGGGGTGGCGGGCATGCATGACATCGACGACTACCCGGACGCGCAGACCGTCCCCGGGCTGGTCGTGTACCGCTATGACGCGCCGCTGTTCTTCGCCAACGCCGAGGACTTCCGGCGTCGCGCGCTGGCCGCCGCGGGCGCCGCCGCGCCGGTCCGCTGGTTCGTACTCAACGTCGAGGCGAACGTTGAGGTGGACTTCACCGCCCTGGAAGCGGTTGAGGCCGTCCGTACCGAACTCGCCCGGCAGGGCGCGGTCTTCGCCCTCGCCCGGGTCAAGCGGGATCTGCTGGCCCGGCTGACCTCGTTCGGCCTGACGGAGAAGATCGGCGCCGAGCACCTATTCCCGACCCTGCCTACCGCCATGCAGGCCTACGGGGAATGGGCCCGGCAGAACCCGCCCCGCAGCTAACCGTGGCCTCACTGGCCTGAGACCCGATGACCTTGCTCACCGGGCTGGCGGGACCTCCGGCCCTGTGACCGCGGCACGCGGTGGCGGCAACTTGATCTTGTGAGCAGGTGATCGCTGACCCGGTCGCCTGCCAGTAGGCGAGGAGTCACCATGTCTATTACATCGAGGGATCATCAGCTGCACTGGCCGCACCGGCAGCCACCGGACGGCCTGTCCGTGCGGAATCAGCAGAAGGCCCGGGCCCTCGGGCTGACGTCAGCGACCGGTCTGGTCATTGGCAGCATCATCGGCACCGGCGTGTTCACCATGCCGGCCGTGCTGGCCGGGGCGGGCACCAGTTCGCTGCTGGTGCTGGCCGTGATCGCGGTGGGGGCCACCGTGCTGGCCATCTTGTTTGGCCAGCTGACCAAGCGGGTGCCGAACGCCGACGGCGGCCTGTACGCCTACGCCCGGCATGAGTTCGGCGACTTCGCCGGCTATCTCACCGGCTGGTGCTACTGGGTCCAGGCCTGGGCGGGTAACGCGGCCATCGTGTCGTCCTGGGTCTTCTATGTCGACGCGCTGTTCGGCTGGCATCCGTCCGGCCTGGGCAACTGGGGCATCGCGCTGGTCGGCCTGTGGGTCCCGGCCGTGGTGAACCTGGCCGGAGTCCGGCAGATGGCCTGGTTCCAGAACGTCACCGTGGTGCTCAAGTTCGTGCCGCTGCTGTTCGTCGGCGTGGTCGGCTGGTTCTTCGTCTCATCCGGGCACTTTGGCGCGTTCAACGCCTCCGGCGGCAGCCTGTACTCGGCGATCGGGATCGCGGCCGGAGTGGCGCTGTTCTCCTTCATCGGCGTTGAGGTCGCGGCCATTACCGCCAAGCGGGTGAAGGACCCGAAGAAGAACGTGGGCCGGGCATCGCTGCTCGGCACGGCGGCCAGCGCGGTCGTGTACCTGCTGGTGTCGGCCGCGGTGATGGGCCTGGTGCCGCACCACGCGCTGCTGGGCAACGGCGCGCCGTTCGTGAACGCGTTCGAGACGATCTTCACCGGCGGGGCGTGGGCCGGCAAACTGGTGGCCGCACTGGCCGTGGTGTCCGGTATCGGCGCGCTGAACGGGTGGACGCTGGTCACCACCGAGGTGGCCCGGGCGGCCGCCCAGGACGGGCTGTTCCCCGAGCCGTTCAACTGGACCGACCGGAAGGGCACCGCGTGGTTCGGCGTGCTGGCCGCGGCCATCCTGCCCTCGCTGCTCATGCTGTGGAGCTACACCACCGCGACCGGGCTGACCGTGTTCACCGAACTGGTCGACCTGACCGTGGTCACCGTGGCCATCCCGTACCTGTTCTCGGCCTGCGCTCAGCTCAGCTACCTGGTGTCGACGCGCCGCCGGGTGCAGGGCTGGCTGCTGGCCCGGGATCTGCTGATCGCGTCGGCCAGCGTCGCGTTCTCGATGTGGGTCACGTTCGCCGCCGGTTACTCGGCCGTGTACGAGGCGCTGGTGGCCGTGCTCATCGGCGTCGTCCTGTACGCGTTCCTCAAGGCGCACCGCGAGCGGACCGGCCAGGTGGCCGCGCCCGGGGAGACAGCCCAGATCGGAGGGGCGTCATGAAGCTCGGTGTTTACTCCGAGATCGGGCAGCTGCGCCAGGTGATCGTGCACCGGCCCGGGCTCGAGCTGGCCCGGCTGACCCCGCAGAACATCAGCAGCCTGCTGTTCGATGACGTGATGTGGGCCAGGAAGGCCAAGGAAGAACACGATGTGTTCACCGAGGTCCTGCGGGAGAAGGGCGTGCGGGTGCACTACTTCGCCGAGCTGCTGGCGCAGACCCTGGAGACCCCCGACGGCCGGGCCTTCGTCCTCGACCGGGTGTGCACCCCGGAGATCCTCGGGCCCGGGCTGGTCAGCCCCGTCCGGTCGCTCTTCGAGGATCTCGACGGGCCGGACCTGGCCGAGCACCTGGTCGGGGGCGTTCTGAAGGCTGATCTCAGCCCGCTCCAGGCCAGCAGCCTGCGCTGGGACATGCTGCGAGCCGACGATTTCGTCCTCCCGCCACTGCCTAACCACCTGTTCCCCCGGGACAACTCGTGCTGGGTGTACGACGGGGTCTCGGTCAACCCGATGGCCAAGCCGGCCCGGCAGCGGGAGACCGTGCACATGCAGGCCATTTACGAGTTCCATCCGTCGTTCGCCGACGCCGGCTTTGCCATCTACTACGGCGGCGACGACGCCAGCCACCTGCCCGCCAGCATCGAGGGCGGTGACGTGCACGTGGTCGGGAACCGGGCCGTGCTGGTCGGCATGGGGGAGCGGACCACCCCGATGGCGGTGGAGATCCTGGCCCGGGCCCTGTTCGACAGCGGGCAGGCGGACCAGGTGATCGCGGTCGAACTGCCCCGCTCGCACGCGATGATGCACCTGGACACGGTCATGACCATGATCGACCACAGCACGTTCGTGCTGTATCCCTACTTCGACCGGGCCTTGCGGTCCTGGACCCTGGCCCCGGACGGTGACGGCGCGATCCTGCGGGTCACCCGGAACGCGGATCTGTGGGCCACCCTGGCCAGCGCGCTGCGGGTGCCGGAGCTCACCGTGCTGACCACCGACGAGGACGTGCGGGCCGCCGAGCGGGAGCAGTGGGACGACGGAACCAACTACCTGGCCGTGGCCCCGGGGGTCATTGTCGGCTACGAGCGCAACGTGGCCACCAACACGATGCTGCGCAAGCACGGCATCGAAGTGGTGACCATCCCCGGCGAGGAACTCGGCCGCGGTCGCGGCGGGCCCCGCTGCATGACCTGCCCGATCGAGCGGGACCCCGCCTGAGGCATGGAGGGAAGCCATGAAGGTGGTGGTGGCGCTGGGCGGCAACGCTCTGCTGGAGCGGGGCGAGCCCGCTGACGCTGACATCCAGGAGTCGCATGTCACCCGCGCCGCCGCCGCGCTCCGCCCCCTGCTGAGCCAGCATGACCTGGTCATCACGCACGGAAACGGGCCGCAGGTCGGGATGCTCGCGGTGGAGAGCGCCGGTGATCCGGCGCTGACCCACCCCTATCCCTTCGACGTGCTGGACGCGCAGACCCAGGGCATGATCGGCTACTGGCTGGTGCAGGCGCTGGACGGCGTCGCGGGCAAGCGTGCGGCCTGCCTGCTCTGCCGGACGCTGGTCAAGGCGGACGATCCGGCGTTCAGCCAGCCCGCCAAGTTCGTCGGCCAGGTGTACGACGAAGCCACCGCCCGCCGGCTGGCCGCCGCGCATGGCTGGCAGGTCCGCCCGGACGGTGCGGCCTGGCGCCGTGTTGTGCCGTCCCCCGAGCCAGCCGAGATCCTGGAACTGGACACGATCAAGCTGCTGTCCGGCGGTGGGATGACCGTGATCTGCGCGGGTGGCGGGGGCATCCCGGTCGTGCCCGGCTGCGGCGACCAGTTCCGCGGGGTCGAGGCGGTCGTGGACAAGGACCTGACGGCGGCGCTGCTCGCCGAGGCGGTCGGCGCGGACGCCCTGCTGCTGCTCACCGACGTCCGGGCTGTGCAGGAGGGATACGGGACCGCGCACCCCCGTTCGCTGCGGCACGTGACACCGGATGAATTGCGGGCGCACTCCTTCCCGGCCGGCTCGATGGGCCCCAAGGCCGAAGCGGCCTGCCGCTTCGCGGAGCTGACCGGCGGGTTCGCGGCGATTGGACGGCTGGGCGACGCCGCCGCGCTGCTGTCCGGCGCGGCCGGCACGATCGTCCGGGACGCCTGGTCGGGCCACAGGTGACCGAGGTCCCAGCCAGACAGGACATGCAGCCCTGACCAGGCACATGCCATCGCGAGAAAATGATCATGAGCGAGGAATGCGCCGCGAACGATCGGAGGAGGTCGCGATGACCAGGCGAGATACCCACCTGGACGCCATGCTCCGCCACCTTGGCGCCGCCTACTATGAGTCGCAGCACGGGAGGGCCACCAGCGCCGACGTGACGCGGGCCCTGGACGCGGTCGAAGAGCACAACGGCGATGAGCCGGTCACCGCTGACACCGCGCACCCAGCCTCCCAGGCAGGCCGCGGCCACGGGCCGGACCAGGACGTGCTGGGCCATCAGGTCCGCTGGCGGCAGCGGGTCCGGGACGTGATGACCACCAAGGTGATCACGGTGGACCGGATCACGCCATACAAGGAGATCGCCGCGTTGCTGGCCAAGCACAAGATCAACGCGGTGCCGGTGCTGATGCTGGGCCGCCATGTGGCCGGCATGGTCTCCGAGGCGGACCTGCTCATAGCGCAGCAGAAGCGGGAGCGGGCCGCTCAGGCGGCCGCCGGGGGCGGATTGCACCTTACCCACCGGCACGATGCGCACCAGGGCCTCACGGCGGAAGAGCTGATGACCTCCCCGGCGATCACCATCATCCCGGAAGCGTCGCTGTCCACCGCGGCCAGGCTGATGAACGACCACAACCTCAAGAGCCTCCCGGTGGTGAAGCCCGACGGCACACTGGCCGGGATGGTCAGCCGGAGCGATCTGCTGAGCGTCTTCCTGCGCTCGGACGAGGACATCTCCGGTGAGGTCCGCGACCTGCTCAGCAAGGTCCTGCTCACCGAGCCGGACGCGGTCTCGGTCCGGGTGCGCCACGGTGTGGTCCTGCTCGGTGGCCAGCCCACCGCCGGAACCGATCCCGGGCTGGTTCCCGTCGTGATCCGGCTCATCTGGGACATCGCCGGCGTCGTGGACGTCGTCGAGAAGATAGGTGCCCCCGTACCCAGCTGAGCCGTGAAGCCGGGGAGCTTCCTGGTCACGGCGCAGAACACGCTCGACCCCGGGGAGACCACCCGGGCGCGCGACTGGGCTGCCAGACTGGCCGCGAGCATCGAGAATAGTCAGCGGACGAACTGACCGAAGGAGAGCGCGACGTGGCCGACGAGACCGGCATCCGAGGGGCAGTCGCAGCCATCACTGAGCTTCTGGAGGAGGCGGAGTGCCTGCGGCTCATCGCCGCCGGCGGCGTGGGACGGATCGGCTATACGGGCCGGTTCGGGCCAACGATCCTGCCGGTCAACTTCGCGCTGCAGGATCAGGCGATCGTGTTCCGGACCGGGCAGGACAGCCCGATGGGTGAGGACCTGCGCACCGGAATTGCGGACGCGGAGTACAAGGTGGCGTTCGAAGTCGACGAGATCATCCCGGCCACGAGGGAAGGCTGGAGCATCCTCATCCAGGGATCCGCTCACCACGTCGACTCCGGGCCTGAACTGGCCGAGGCGCGGCAGTCCGGCGTGCAGGCGTGGGCGGGTGGAGAGAAAGACCTGTTCATCCGTATCGTCCCGGACCGCATCACCGGCCGGCGGGTCCGCCGGGCGGACCCGCCGGCCGGTTAGACGGCCCGGCTCAGACCTGGCTGCCTCAGACAGCGGCGCCATCATGCTCGCCGGTGCGGACCCGGATCACATGCTCCACCGGGCTGACCCAGATCTTGCCGTCTCCGATGCTGCCCGTGCAGGCGCATTTCTGAATGGCGCTAACGACCGCGTCAGCGTCCTCGTCCCGGACAACGATGTCCACCCGTGCCTTCGGCAGCAGTAGTGGCTGACCGGCCCGGGAGGCCTTGCGGACATGCCCGTACTGCTGGCCGAAACCGCTGACCTTGCTCGCGGTCAGGCCGCGGGCCCCGGCGTCAGTCGCGGCGTTCATGACCACAGGAAGATCGTCCGTCCGGATGATCGCGGTGATCAGTTTCATGGCTCCTCCCTAGTACTCGGGATAGCTCAGCTGGTCCTGGACCGCCACCACGCCGTCGAGACGCCGAACCGCCGCGATGATCTGCTTGCCCAGTTCGGCGGTTTCCGGCTGGCCGGTCATGGTCACGATGCCGTCTCGCACCCTCACGTCAAACAGCCGGGGATCGGTCAGGAAGCTGTGCAGGATCACCTGGCCAGTGATCTCGCGGTGGATGTCCTCATCCGGGCGGCCAAAGACACCGAGCACATCGGACCGGCTGACGATGCCGAGCAGTTGCCCGGCCTCATCCACCACGACCAGCCGCTTGACCCCCCGCTCGTACATGAGCCGGGCCGCATGCTGCACTGGCTCGTCAGGACGGATAACGATAGGAGGGCTGTTCATGAGGTCGGCCGCACAGATCCCGGCCGCCTTCTCGTGATCCCGGCGGCGCCGGATGCCGGTGAAGAACCCCGGGTCGCTGGCCTGATCGGCCTCCTTGATCAGCATGTCGGCCTCCGACACCACGCCGATGACCCGTTCCGCCTCGTCCAGCACGGGCAGGGCGCTGATCCGGGATGTGCTGAGCAAGCTGGCCATGTCCTTGAATGACGTGCCGCTGCGGACCGCAATCACGTCTGCGGTCATGACGTCCTTGACGGTAACGCTCATGGGTATCACCCCTTAGCGAGCTCTTCTCCCTTTAATTCCAGCCGGTTCTCTGCCTGAGCAGTACCGCCGGATGGCACAGGCTCCTTGGACGGTAGGCCTGCGCTGGCCGGGACCAACGGGCCCGTGAGCGGCCCAGTCAGCGAGCCGGTTACCTTAACGGATATGGCTACCCGGCCCCGGCATGATCTGGTCAGCACGAGTGGGGCGGACGGGCAAACGGCCAACCCGCTGGAGCCACTGGCCCAGTTGCTCAGGGACTTGCGGGCGTCCACGGATGGCCTGTCTGGCCGGGAGGCGGCCCGGCGGCTGCAGGTATCGGGCCCGAACGAACTGGCCCGTCGCGGCGGCCGGCGCTGGCCGCGTGAGCTGGCCAGCCAGTTTACCCAGCCACTGGCGGTGCTGCTGGGGGTCGCGGCCGCGCTGGCCTGGGTGAGCGGGGCACCCCGGCTGAGTATCGCGATCGTGGTGGTGATCGTGCTGAACGCCGGTTTCGCGTTCGCCGAGGAGATGCAGGCGGAGCGGGCCGTGGAAGCGCTGGCCGCGTTCCTGCCTGAGCGGGCCACCGTGCTGCGCGACGGGAGCCGCCAGGAAATCGAGGCGCGCCTGCTGGTGCCGGGTGATGTGCTGCTGGTCGAGGAGGGGCAGAGCATCTGCGCGGATGCCCGGCTCATGAGCGGCACCGTCGAGGTGGACATGTCCACCCTGACGGGCGAATCGGTCCCGGTGCCCCGGTCCGCCGGGCCAGCTGATCCCAGCCTGCCGCTGATGCAGGCGGAAGACATGGTGTTCAGCGGGACCGCGTGCACCGCGGGCGAAGCACGGGCACTGGTCGCACACACCGGAATGCGAACCGAACTGGGCCGGATCGCCGCGCTCAGCCAGCGTGCCGGGGCTGACGAAAGCCCGCTGGAGCATCAGGTCAAGCGGGCCACCCGGCTGATCGCCCTCGTCGCCGTTGGCGCGGGAATCGCGTTCCTGCCCATCGGCCTGGCCGCCGGGCTCGGTGTGGCCTCGGCCGCCAGCTTCGCTATCGGGCTGCTGGTGGCCAATGTCCCGGAGGGGCTGCTGCCCACGATCACGCTGGCCCTGGCCGTCGGGGTGCGCGAGATGGCCCGCCGCGGGGCCCTGGTCAAGCGGCTGTCCGCGGTCGAGACACTCGGATCCACCTCGGTCATCTGCACAGACAAGACCGGCACGCTAACCGAGAACCGCATGCGGGTCACCACGGTATGGACACCTGACGGCATCCTTGACGGCCAGGTGCCGGTGCCCGGGCCACTAGCCCGGGCCGTGGCCTCGTGCAACAACGCGGACCTGGGCGACGGCAGCCACCCGGCGTCGGGAGATCCCACTGAACTCGCGCTGCTGCGGCTGTCGGCTGAACACGGCGAAGACGTGTCGCTGGCTACCCGGCAGGGGCGGCGGCGCCAGCTCTTCCGTTTCGACCCCCGGCTCAAGCTCATGAGCACCGTCGACGGCCTGGGCGCCGGGCTGGTGGTGCACACCAAAGGCGCTCCCGAGGAGGTGCTGGCCCGGGCCAGCATGATCCAGCGCGGGCAGCGGGAGATCCCGCTCACCACCGTGGACCGCGAGACCATCAGCCAGGCCATGACGGATTTTGCCGGGCGCGGGCTGCGGGTGCTCGCCGTCGCCCGCCGCGACCTGGCCGCCGGATCCGCGGTGCCTGGCCAGCGGGCAGATGCCGAACGTGACCTGTGCCTGCTCGGACTGGTAGCGATGCTCGATCCGGCGCGACCGGAGGTGCCGGGCGCGATCAGCCAGGTGCACCGGGCCGGCATCCGGGTCAACGTGGTCACCGGTGACAACGGGCTGACCGCGGCGGCCATCGCCCGTCAGGTGGGCATCGGATCGTCCAGGATGCAGGTGGTGACCGGCGCCGAACTGGATGCCATGTCCGAACCTGAGCTGGACGCCCTGCTCAATTCGGGTGCGGAGGTCGTGTTCGCGCGCAGCTCGCCCGAGGCCAAGTTGCGCATCGCGGACGCGCTGCGGGCCACCGGCCAGGTCGTCGCGATGACCGGCGACGGGGTGAACGACGCCCCCGCATTGCGCCGAGCCGATATCGGCGTGGCCATGGGCCGGTCCGGCACCGACGTGGCCCGTGAAGCGGCCACGATGGTGCTCACCGACGACAATTTCGCCACGATCGCGGCGGCGGTCGCGGCTGGCCGGCAAATCTACGACAACGTCCGCAAATTCATCTGTTACATATTCACCCATGCCGTGCCTGAGGTCCTGCCGTTCCTGATCTTCGCCCTGGCCGGCGGGGCCATCCCGGTGCCGCTGACCGTCATGCAGATCCTCGCCATCGACCTGGGCACGGACATCCTGCCCGCGCTGGCGCTCAGCCGTGAGCCCGCCGAGCCAGGACTGATGGACCGGCCGCCGCGGCCCCGCGCCGAGGGCATCATCAACCGCGCGATGCTCGCCCGGGCCTGGGGATTCCTAGGGCTTATCTCCGCCACCCTGGTGATGACTGGTTTCTTCCTGACCTTGCGGCATGCCGGCTGGTACCCAGGGGCACCTACCGGGGCTGGCCGCCCGCTGCACCACGCCTATCTCCAGGCCACCACGGTCGCCTGGCTCGGCATCGTCACCTGCCAGGCCGGCACGGCGTTCGCGGTCCGCACCGGCCACGCGTCGTTGCGTTCGGTAGGAGCATTCAGCAACCGGTACCTGCTCGGCGGGATCGCCTTCGCGCTGGCCTTCGCCGCTGCGCTGATCTACATTCCCGCGCTGAACAGCCTGTTCGGAACCGCGCCGCTCACAGCCGGCCAGCTGGCCACGGTCGTGCCGTTCCCATTCATCGTCTGGGGCGCGGACGAGCTCCGCCGCCTGCTCGTGCGCCGCCACGCGGCCAGGAACCGCCCGGTGAAGAGCTAGCCGGATCGGGACCAAAGGCCGGTCAATCCCCGACCGAACGCCCCTGCAAAAACCCCCACCAGAAAGCAATCATTGAATTGGAGGAATTGTGGGCGCCGGTCGGCCGGGCCCGCTTCTGGAAGGAGCAGAAAATGGCTGAGATAGTCGTGGGCGTCGACGGATCCGATCACGCTCATCGTGCACTTACCTGGGCTATGAAGGAGGCCGGGATTCGCCATGTCCCGCTGACGGTGCTGGCGGTTCACCCGGTCGCGGCCAGCGCGTGGACGGGCAATCCCATCATCCTGACCGGGGACAAGGAAGAGGTGGACAGGATCCGCCGCGCAGCGGA
>Ga0335085_10015584_pt1 | contig 11018 bp, 11 predicted proteins | sample Lox_Sample_45_FD_206712 | JGI IMG/M metagenome (GOLD analysis project Ga0335085, IMG submission 206712) | Soil microbial communities from Loxahatchee National Wildlife Refuge, Florida, United States - Lox_Sample_4.5 | ecosystem: Environmental > Terrestrial > Soil > Wetlands | place: USA... | reverse complement strand
GATCTTCCAGAGATACGTAGCTGAACATTCCCGCCTGTTGTTGATCGTCTCCGCGCATAAAACAATCATCGCTCGAAATGTTCTGGAGTGGAAGTGGTTCAAGCCGGGTTTTTCAACAAATTCCTAGCCCGGCGGGTTGCTGCGGCACGTAACACAGTGTCTCCAGCCGGCCGTCCAAGTCCAAAGCGAGTACCCGGTGCGTGTAGAAATCAGAGAAATACAGCCGCCCATCGTGCCAACGTGGGCACTCGGTGAATGAGAGCCCGCTAATCAGGGTAGTGAACAGCCTCATCGTGATGCTCTCCCTTTGCTCTAATCAGGACCAGCCAGTAGACTAACATAGCGTCGGGAACGCATCACACTTTTTGTCGCCACCGCGACGGGTTATCCACCTGGAGGCTACCGCGCGGGCGCGGCCGCATGGGCGAAAAGCTTGAGCATCTCGTGATTGAACGCCGGCAGATCGGAGGGCTGCCGGCTGGTGACCCAGTTGCGATCGACGACCACTTCGCGATCCATATAGATACCGCCCGCATTTTGAATGTCATCGTGGATCGTATGATAAGCGGCGAACTTGCGGCCCCGCACCAAGCCGGCGGAAATCAGCTCCCAGGGAGCGTGACAGATGATCGCCATCGGTTTGTCATCCTGATCGAAGGATCGCAGGAACTGCTGGAGCTTGGGTTCCACGCGCAAGGTATCGGCGTTCAAAGCTCCTCCAGGCAGCATCACCGCATCGTAGTCGCCGGGGCTGACCTGCGCGAGTGTTTTATCCACTTTCACACGGGAACTCTTATCGTGATGCTTCATGGCTTGAATTTCGCCGCTCTTCAGAGAAACATCGGCCTTCCCGCCGCCCTCTTTCATGGCGCGCATCGGTTCGGTCAACTCTGATTCTTCGAAACCATCGGCAGCAATGATGGCCACGCGGATCTGATCCAGTTGCATATTAAGCCTCCCGGTTTTTTTCTCTATAACGGCATACAAAATTTCCGGCAACTGGAAACGCTGGCCAACCACACCGCAGCGAAAGGCGTGCCTTTCCCGCGCATAGCGGTGGCGGCGACGGGCGGGGCCTTGACTTTGGCGGGGGCCAGTATCCTGCTCGGTTTCAAGCCCAAATGGGGGGTCTTGGCCGCGGCGGGTTTCTTGGGCGCCGTTTCGCCGCTGATGCATGACTTCTGGAAGCACACCGATCCGGAGCAGCGTACCACGGAAATGCTTCACTTTTCGAAGAACATCGCGTTGCTGGGAGCCGGCTTGGCGCTGTTAGGAGTCGGCGAACCGTGGCCGATAAGTCTGCCGGAAGAACAACAACCCAACGCCTTGAAACAGGTGCGGCGCACGGCGCGAGATCTAATCGCCGCTTAGTCAGTTATTGCACGGAGTCTCCGGTCTTCCTGCTCGCGGCCCATCTCTTTGTCTGGCGCCTCCCGGAATACCACAGCCCGGGCCAGATCGCGCGCCTCCATCCCATCATTCTCTAGCTGGTGTCGAATTCGCTGGGCGGTGGCCAATGCGCTAAGGTGAATAAAAGGAATGGAGGTAAATGTGACCACACGTCGCGAGTTTGTTAGCCGGTTGGCGGGAGGGGCAGTCTCGGCCGCCAGCCTCGCCAGTGCCGCTTCCGGTGCGCCGCGAGTCAGTGATCGCGTCCGGTTCGGGCTCATTGGAGCCGGCGACCGCGGCACGCAAATTTTCCGGGCGGCCTTGGATTGCCCGAATGCCGAGGTGGTGGCCGTCGCCGATGTGTACACGCGCCGGCTGGAGCACGCCAAGAGTCTCGCCCCCACTGCGGCGACCTACAAGGAGTACCGGCGCTTGCTGGATGACAAATCCATCGACGCGGTCCTAATCGCAGCTCCTCACCATCAGCACGCTCCCATCTTCGTAGCGGCCATCCAGGCCGGCAAAGATGTGTATGTCGAGAAGACCATGGCGTTCAATCCGGAACACGCCCGGCGGATGAAACAGGCGTACACTGGGTCCCACCGTATTGTGCAAGTGGGATCGCAGGCCACCAGCGGGCCAGCCGTAGCCCAGGTGCGCGAGTTACATACAGCCGCCCGCATGGGTACGATCACCGCCATCCACACCCATCATTACCGAAATGCGCATGACGGCGGCTGGAAGCGCCCGATCCCGGCTGACTGCGACCTCCAGCACATCGATTGGATCGCCTGGGAAGGAGACCGCCCGCATCACGAATTCGATCCGAACCGTTACATGAACTGGCGCTTTTTCTGGGACTATTCCGGCGGAAACGTGTTCGAGAATATGGTGCACCAGGTCATCTTCTGGTACAAGATGATGGATCTGGATATTCCCCGCACTGTGACCATGGGAGCAGGCAACTATCTCTGCCCTGAGATGGAGGTCCCGGACACTTACGACGTCGCCATGGATCAGGGTACGCTACTGTTCAGTTGGAATTCCATGTTCGGCAACCGGTATTACGGAGAGAGCACCGACGAACTGCTCGGTAACAAGGGTACGGTCACCCGCTTCGAGGACGAGAGCGTCACATATGCGCCGCAAGGCAGAGGCGAAGAGCATGCCCCTCTGAAGCGCAGCGCCGGGATTTCCGATGAGCATCTCACCCAGATGCACATGAACAACTTCTTCGATTGTGTGCGGAGCCGCAAGCAACCCGACTGCCCCTTCGAGCTGGGGTATCGTTCCGCGATCGCCTGCCGGATGGCCCTTGAATCGTATCGCCAGGGTCGCGCGGTGAAATGGGATAAAGACCGCGAAGAGATCGTGTGAGGTTCATCCTGCTGCGACCATGTAGCATTGCCACGCTCCTATTCGGTCCGCGGGGAGCATCGCCGCCCGCATAGTGATTTCAGGCGATTCCCATCTGCTTCTGCATTTGTTCCAACGTGACTCCCTTGGTTTCAGGGAAGGCGAATAGCACGACGAAAAACTGCACGATCATCATAGCCGTGAAGAAAGCGAACGGCGCGGCGCCGAACTTGGATGCCATCCACGGGAACGTGAGCGAGATGGCGGCGTTCATCACCCAGTGCGTGAAGCTGCCGAGGCTCTGCCCATTGGCGCGCACGCGATTGGGGAACACTTCGCTCAGGTATACCCAAATCACCGCGCCCTGCGAAAATGCAAACGACGCGATGAAGCCGACCAGCATCCAGACCAGCAGGTTCTGATGGCTGTGCGATGCAAACACGGCGGTGGCGCCACCCAGTGACAGGGCCAAGCCCACTGAGCCGATCAACAGCAGCGTCTTGCGACCTACCTTATCGATCACGGACATGGCGATCACGGTAAACAGCAGGTTGGTCGCGCCGATCGCCACTGCTTGCAGGTCGCTCGATACCTTGCTGAATCCGGCTTGCGCGAAGATGTCGTTCAGATAATACAGAATCGCGTTGATGCCTGAAAGCTGGTTGAACATGGCGATGGTAATCGCCAGGAAGATCGGCACGCGGTACTTGCGCTGGAACAGGGACTCGCTGCCGTGGCCGTGCTCCGCATCAATCGATGTGACGATATCCTGCAGTTCGGCTTCGAAATTCTCTTCGCCGGTCATCCGCAGGACCTCGCGCGCCTCGGGCACACGCCGCTGCTTCACCAGCCAGCGCGGGCTGCGCGCGATGCCGAACAGCATCAGCAGGAAGAAGGCTGCGGGAATGCTCGAGACACCCAGTTTCCAGCGCCATTCCGCGGCGCCGAATCCGCCCAGCCCGATCACGTAATTGGAAAAATATGCCAGCAGGATGCCGAAAACCACGTTGAACTGAAAGAGTCCCACCAGCCGTCCGCGCCACTTCGCCGGCGCGATTTCGGCGATGTACATGGGGCCGAGCACGGACGAGCCGCCAATACCCAGGCCGCCGATGAAGCGGAAGACCACCAGCGAATACCAGTCCCAGGCGAAGGCGCAGCCGAGCGCCGACACGAGATAGAGCACAGCCATCACCCGCAAACTGTCGCGGCGGCCGAAGCGGTCACCCGGAATTCCGGCGAGCATCGCGCCGAAGATCGTGCCGATCAACGCAGCCGCCACGGTCAGCCCCAGGGAAAATGGCGAGAGCGCGTAGGTCACGGTGAGGGCGTGCGTCGTGCCCGCTATCACCGCCGTGTCGAATCCAAAGAGCAAGCCGCCGAGCGCTGCCACGATGGTGCTCTTGATCAGGTAACCATTCAATGTCATGGCAAGGCCCGACTGTATCACAGATTCGAGCGGGCCAGCGCCGGTGTAAATTGAATAGCTGGCTTGGGTATTCCTATGAGTGATGCGGCGGAGTTTCTGAGAGCGCGCGATTTCCTGTTGGCGCATCGCACCGATTACGAGTACGCCTATCGCAACTTCCGGTGGCCGAAGCTCGACCGGTTCAATTGGGCGCTGGATTATTTCGACCCGATGGCATGCGACAACCAGCGCACGGCGCTGTGGGTGGTCGAAGATTCCGGCGCCGAAACCAGGTTGAGTTTCGCGGACTTGTCACAACGCTCCAGTGCAGCCGCGCGATTCCTGCAAGACGCGGGTGTACGGCGCGGCGACTGTCTGTTGCTGATGCTGGCGAACGAAGCGGCGCTGTGGGAGATCCTGTTGGGCGCGTGCAAGCTTGGCGCGGTGGTGATTCCGGCTTCCACCCTGCTGGGCGTCGGGGATCTGCGCGATCGCTTCGAACGCGGCGAAGTGCGGCACGTGGTGGCCGGCGCCGCGCAGGCCGCGAAGTTTGCACCCATCGGCGGCAGTTACACGCGTATCTGCGTGGGCGGCGATGCGCCGGAATGGCAGCGCTTCGACCCACACGGCGGAGAATTCACGCCCGACGGCCTCACCCGCGCGACCGATCCGCTGCTGCTCTACTTCACTTCGGGCACGACCGCCAAGCCGAAGCTCGTCGAGCATTCGCATCAGAGCTATCCGGTAGGGCACTTGTCGACCATGTACTGGATCGGCCTGCAACCGGGCGATGTGCACTGGAACATCAGCTCGCCGGGATGGGCCAAGCACGCCTGGAGCAGTTGGTTCGCGCCGTGGAATGCGGGCGCCACCGTGTTCACCTATAACTACACCCGCTTCGACGCCAGGGCCGTACTGGCGATGCTGGCTTCGAAGCCCATTACGACGCTGTGCGCTCCGCCCACGGTCTGGCGCATGCTCGTACAAGAGAAGCTGTCGGACTACCCTGTGCAACTGCGCGAGGTGGTGTCCGCCGGGGAGCCGCTGAATGCCGAAGTGATCGAGCGGGTCGAGGCGGCCTGGGGAGTGACAATTCGCGATGGCTACGGCCAGACCGAGACGACCGCGATCGTCGGCAACTCGCCTGGGCAACCTATAAAGCCGGGCTCGATGGGCCGGCCGCTGCCTGGTTATCGAGTGGATCTGTTGGACACCGGAGAGATCTGCCTGGACCTTTCCGCGCAGCCGATTGGACTGATGCCCGCCTGCGCCGCCGCCTCCGGCTACTATCGCACGAGCGACCTGGCATCGCGCGACGACCAGGGCTACATCACTTATATTGGGCGCGCGGACGATGTGTTCAAGTCTTCGGACTATCGCATCAGCCCGTTTGAGCTCGAGAGCGTGCTCGTGCGGCACCCGGCGGTGGCGGAAGCGGCCGTGGTCGCGACGCCGGATCCGGTGCGCCACACCGTACCCAAGGCGTTCGTGCTGCTCGCTGCCGGCCACGCACCCGGACCCGAGTTGGCGCGCGAGATCCTTGGGTTCGTACGGCAAAATGTCGCGCCCTACAAACGCATCCGCTGCCTCGAATTTGCGGAGCTGCCGAAGACCATTTCGGGCAAGATCCGCCGCGTCGAGTTGCGGACGCTCGGCTCACGGCAAGGCGGCATGGAGTTTCGCGAAGAAGACTTCCCCGACTTGAAATAGCCCCTATTTGCCGACGGCCCGCTTCAGCATACGCGCCGGCCAGATCAAGGCCTTCGCAATCCGGAACGCCGGCCACTGATTGATGCCATCCATGAACGTCGAGAATTCGGTTTCCCGTTCGTACAAGAACCCGATGTGTCCGTCGCGCCGCGCCAGCAGCTTGCGCAACTCGGCGACGTCTTCCTCCTGTAACGTGTAGCCCGCGCGGATGTGGCCCGGCAGCGGCCGCTGGAAATAATAAGTGCCGTGCGAGGGGGCGATCTCGTTCTTCGGGCGGTCATGGCTGTAGAAATAAACCGCCAGCGACTTGCGCGAAAGCGCCCGGCTAGGCGGCGTGCGGATCACGCGGAAGCCGTGCCACGACGACTCTGTGGTTTCGAAGATCACCGCGCGATTGGCCACCGGCACGACCGAGCACGCCGGGATCTCGTCCGATGGCTCGCGCAATAGTTCCAGGCACCCGCCCCATGAGGCGTCCCACTCGGGGTTCAGAAATATAATCAGGTTCAGGCGGCGATGCCAGCCGAGGCGCGGATGATAGTTGAAGTCGACGTGCGAATCGAGCTCCTGGCCGTCACAGTTTTCGTGCGTACCGCCGCCGATGTAGTCTTCGTCGTAGAGCAAACCATCAATGCCGGTGATGCGGCCGATCATCGCCAGGAATTCCCGATCGCGCATCAGGCGGTCGAATCGCTGGTATGTCTCGCCCAGGCGGGCGATGTGCGGGACCACCGATTTGCCGCCTTGCTCGCCGCGTTCGTTGCGCGCATCACCCGCGGTGAACGGCGGGAAATGCGAAACCAATTCAGCGCAAAACGCCGGATCGAGAAATTGTTCGATGACCAGGTGCCGGAAGGGCTGCGCGGCGGCGAATTTCTGTCGTAATTCCTCAACGTGATCGCGAACATGCGGATGAACGAGGGAAAGCACCTCCCCAGTTTAGCCCGCTTCTATTTTGCCGCCATGATGTTGCGGCGCAGGATCGCGGAAGCCGTCAGCGTGCCGCCCGCCAGCGCGCCCATGACTCCGAACAACGCCGCGTCCGAGCCCGTCAGATATAGATTGCGCACCGGCGTGCGCGGGCTGAGCGCGCGGATGCGAAAACGTTCGGGCGTGGCGACCGCGCCGTAAACTTGCCCGCCGGGCGAGTTGGCGAAATGCTCAGTGGAGAGCGGCGTCGACAGCTCGCAGTAATCGATCCGCCCGCGCACTGCCGGCACGTGCCGCTCGAGTTCCGCGCGCAGGCGTGCCGCGAACCGCTGCTTGAACGCATCGTAATCGGGGCCGCGATGCTTCCAGCGGGTACCGGCCCAGCGATCAAACCAGGCATAAGCCGCGGGCGCTACTACTTCGATCGTCGCGTGGCCAGGATGGCGCTGCGCAAATTCCGGGTCCTTGGCGGACGGGAACGAAATGAAGACGCAGGGAAAAGGTTGCTCGGGATCCGCGAGGTAGCGCGCCAAGTTGGCATCATGATCCGGACCGGGATAGATCCACAGGTTGGTATCGCCGAATTCCGGCTCGCCGGTCTCGCGCCGCAATCCCACGTAGAGGCAGATATGCCCCATCGAATTGGGAAGGCGCTGGATCTCCGCGAGGGCTTCCGCGCGGCCCGGTGCGCCGGGCGGCAGCAGCCGGGCATAGGTGTTCCACGCCCCGGCATCGCTCAGGATCAAAGTCGCACGGATCTCGCGCCCGTCCGCCATGCGTACGCCGATGGCGCGGTTTTGGGCATCCAGCAGGATCTGCTCGACCTCCGCTCCGACCACGATTTGGCCGCCGGCGCGCTCGATCACGGGAGCTATGGTTTCTGCGATCCGGGCCGCACCGCCCACCGGATAGAACGCGCCCTCAAGATAATGTTCGGCGATTATGGCGTGCACGGCGAAACTGCTCTGCTCCGGTGGTAGTCCGTAGTCGCCCCATTGACCCGTGAGCACGGAGATCAGCTCTTGATTTGGGGTGAGGCTGGAGAGCACATCGGCAGTCGTCCGTTGGGCGTACCGCATGAACTTGCGGCGCAGCAATGGTCCAGCGATTCGGGCAAGCGGCGCGGGTAGGACCTTCTCGGCGAAATAAAGACGACTGGCGCTCGCCGCCGCATGCACTTGCGCGATGTACTGGCGGATGGCCGGGCCCTCGCCTGGAAAGTACTGGCGCATGCGCTCTTCGAAGCGCGCGGCGCCACTGACGAAATCATAGGCGCGCTCGCCGATCACGATGCGGTCGTAGACGTCCGGCATCGGATGCCATTCCAGGCGCCCTTCAGTGATCCGGTCGATCATGGCGCGATTCGGCGTACCGGGGGCCATCTGGCCGATGTAGTGCACCCCGACATCCCAATCGTAGCCGGGGCGATGGAAGACATGCGTGAATCCGCCGGCGGTGTAGTGCCGCTCGAGCACCAGCACGCGCCGCCCGGAGTAGCGTGCCAGCAGGGCGGCGGACGCCAATCCGCCGATTCCGGAGCCAATCACGATGGCATCGAAATCGCCCGCGGGCGGGTGCTGTTTGTAAGATACGCCGGTATGCCCGGCGGCCAGTTCGCGGCTGATCGTTGATGTTGACATCAGCAACATTATAACGCTTATGTTGCTACTGTCAACATGAATTTGGTATAAAGAGGTACATGCAGGCGGAACGCCCCTACCATCACGGCAATCTCAAGCAGGCGCTGCTCGACGCGGCGGTGGAACTGATCGCCGAGACCGGGCCGCGCGGATTCACCCTGCGCGAGGCGGCCCGCCGCGCGGGGGTCTCACACAACGCGCCTTACCGGCATTTCCGTGACAAGGACGATCTGCTGGCAGCGGTGGCTACGGAGGGATTCGGCCGGCTAATGCAGGCGATGGCGAAGGCGGCTCCCCGCGCGCAGCCCGTCGACCGTCTACGCCGTGCCGGCCTGGCTTACGTGGATTTCGCCTTGCGGTGGCCGCAGCACTTCGCCGCGATGTTCGATGCTCCATGGGATGCCAAAGCTTACCCCGAGTGCGCCGCGGCGGCCGAACTGTGCTTCGGCACGCTCCTGGACCTGGTGCGCAGCGCCCAAGCCTCCGGGAAGCTGCCGGGCGTCGATCCGGAGCCGTTCGCTTATCAGGCCTGGTCTACTGTGCACGGCATCTCGAAGCTGGCGAATGCCGGCCAGTTGCCCTGGCGATCGCGGGCGGCGGTGTTGCGTTTCTGCGCCCGCGCGCTGGCAGGCGCGCCTAAGCCTGTCCCAGATGCAGCGCCACGATCCCGCCGGTGAGCCGGTCGAACTCCACACGGGCAAAGCCGGCGGCGCGCATCATGCCTGCCAGTTCGTCCGGCAGGGGAAACTTTCGCACGGACTCCGGCAGATACGTGTACGCGTCGCGCGACCCCGACAGCGCGCCCCCGATGGCCGGCAGCACGCGCCGCGAATAGAATTTGTACAGCGCGCCAAACAACGGATCCGGCGGTTGGGAAAACTCCAGGATCGCGGCCGTTCCCCCGGCGCGCAGCACGCGGCGCATTTCGCGCAATCCGGCGTCGTAATTCGCCAGGTTGCGAAATCCGAACGCGACGGTCAGCAGATCGAGCGAAGCGTCTGCCAGGGGCAGGCGCAGCGCATCCGCCTCGAAGAGTTTCCCTGCCCCGACCTTTGCCCGCGCGGCGACCAGCATCGGATGGCAGAAATCCGAGCCCATCACCGGCGGACCCGCGGTGCGGTCACGCTGGAGCGCCCGCACCAGGTCGCCTGTGCCGCAGCAAATATCCAACACGCGCGCATCCGGCAGCGCCAGCACATGGCGCACGCGCGCGGCGGTGTGCGCTCGCCAGTAGCGATCGATGTTGAAAGACAGCAGATGGTTGGCGAGGTCGTAACGATGCGCCACCCGTCCGAACATGGCCCGGACCCACGCGGCCGCTTCCTGTTCGGTTTGCGCGCCCTCCGGCGTGGTCCCCTTCATGCGAGCGCGGCCTGGATCGCAGCGAGCGCCAACTCATCGGTAATGCCGGACACCACCGTAACCTCGCCGATGCGCTGCGGCAGCACAAAATGCACGCGGCCCTGGATCGTTTTCTTATCGCTCGCCAGGCGCGCCAGCAGGCGTTCCGCAGAGATGCCGCCGAGCGGCGGGATCGGCCCGTAGAGGCCAATGGCTTCCAAAATGTCCACGGAGTCCTCGGCCGAAAGATGGCCCGTGGACTGTGCCAGATAAACGGCGGCGCGCATCCCGAATGCCACGGCCTCGCCATGCAGGAAGCGCACGTAATCCGTCTCGGCCTCCAACGCGTGGCCGAAGGTGTGGCCGAAGTTCAAGATGCGCCGCAACCCGCCTTCGCGCTCATCCGCCGAGACCACTTCCGCCTTGATCGCGACGGCATCCGCGATGATCCGGTCGACAACCGCGGGTTGGCGCGCCAGCACCGCGGCGCTTTCGGCGGCAAGCAAGCGGAACAACGCCGCATTGCGGATCACGCCGGCTTTCAGAATTTCGTAGAGACCCGCACGGTACTCGCGCTCCGGCAAAGTATCGAGCACGGCCGCATCGATGAGCACCGCCAACGGCTGATGGAAGCTGCCGATCAGGTTCTTGCCCACCCGCAGATTCACACCGGTCTTGCCGCCGATGGCCGCATCCACCTGCGCGAGCAGCGTGGTGGGGATCTGTAGCATGGGAATGCCGCGCATAAAGATGGCGGCCAGAAAGCCGGCCATATCGGTGACGATGCCGCCGCCATAAGCGATCACCAGGCTGCTGCGGTCGCCGCCGCGATGCACCATTTCTTCGGCCAGCCGTTCCACGGGCGCCAGGCGCTTCTGATCCTCGCCACCGGGGAGGAACAGCACTTCATGCGGCACCGTCGACAGAGCTTGCTCAATGCGTGAGCATTGGTGGTGCCACACGTCTTCGGTGGAGACCACAAAGACTTTCCCGGCCTTTGCCGGGATATAGCGCGCGGTCTGCCCGATGATGCCGCGCTCCACGAGCACGTCATAGCCGGCCGGCGGCGTTTCGACTCGGAAGCCAGACATAATGTCGTTGTACCATGCGTGCGGATAGCATTTTCCAATCCAGAAATGAGCCTGAAAACGGAAATTGATTCCAGCGCGAGATGAGCCTGAAACTACAGGTCCATTCCAATGCGGGATGAGCCTGAAACTCGGAGGCGAGTTCCGTCCTGGCGT
>Ga0335085_10015582_pt1 | contig 11019 bp, 12 predicted proteins | sample Lox_Sample_45_FD_206712 | JGI IMG/M metagenome (GOLD analysis project Ga0335085, IMG submission 206712) | Soil microbial communities from Loxahatchee National Wildlife Refuge, Florida, United States - Lox_Sample_4.5 | ecosystem: Environmental > Terrestrial > Soil > Wetlands | place: USA... | reverse complement strand
TGGCCGCGTTCATCGCTTCCCAGAGGGAACAGCACGGCGTCCCGCAGGCGGTCAGCTGCCGGGCGCTGGGGGTGTCCCATGCCTGGTTTTACAAGTGGAAGGACGGGGATCTGCCGCCGCGGGCCGTGCGGCGGCAGCGGCTGAATAGATCGCATCGAAGGGATCGCGTAGATCATGCTGGGGGCCACTTGGGGACCACACGCCCTGCTATCGGCTGAACAAGTGCACGTCGCGTCAGATGCTTTGGTTACACGTATTCGCGTCGGCGCATCCAGGCAAGAGTCACCCAGCCCCAGAGCGGAGGCAGGTAGGCGGTGAACAGCCGCTGAATGAACACCGCCGCGACGGCCTGATCTTGGGGCACGCCAGCGCTGGTGAGCCCGGCGATCAGGCCCGCCTCCACGACGCCGAGGCCGCCGGGCACAGGCACGGCTCCGCCGATTATCGAGGCCATCGTGATAACCACCAGCAGCGTTGCGATGCTCGCCTGCTGCCCGACCGCGTGCAGCGACGCACCGAGCGCCGTGGCCACCAGCAGCTGGGACAGCACCGAGCCGGCTGCGACATAAACGATCTTGCGTGGTTCGATGGCGATCGCCTTGATATTGGCCCAGATGGTCACCAGATACGGCCGGACCCGCTTGCTTGCGAGCCGCCGCAGCCGCGGCACCAGGCTGATCAGCGCGGCAGCGATCCCCGCCGCGAGCACCGCGCCGACCACGATCCACACCGCCGACTGGCGCCCGCCCGAACTCACGGGCGCATGGAAGTTGCCGGCGGCGAAGCCGATGGAAACGAGGAATAGGAGCCCTTTCGCCAACCAGCTCGCGGTTGACGCGATGGCACCTGAGCTGACCGCCATCTCTGAGCCGTACCCCTGACGCTGGAAGAACCTGACCCGGACGGCGAACACCGCGGCGCTGCCGCCGACGAGCGCGGTGAAAGTGTTTGACGTCTCCAGGGCAACACACCGCCCGAAGGGGAGCTGGCCCGGGACGGTACCGAGGAGAGCCCACCCGAATCCCGGTAAAAGCAGAACCGCCACAGTTTCGCCAGCATTCGGGCATCGGAGGCGTCGCGGCCATAGACCGACAGCTCGATCGTCCGGCCGGCGGCGTCGTGGCCGGTGAGCTTCTCCACCCCCCAGACCTGCCGGGGTACCCGGGCGATACCCTCGATCGCGACATTCAGGTCGGCGATCCAGTCGGAGACCTCCTCCGCCGAGGGCAGGCCGAGCGGTGACCCCGCGGCCAGGTGCAGGCCGGCCGCGACCCCCCATCCCAGCACCAGGCTAGAGACGGCGTTGACCGGTAGCGCCGACCCGCTGACGACCGCGGCGATCGACGCCATCACAACCAGAAGCGACACCAGGCGGTGCAGCGGACGGCTCAGATAGGGCAGCGCGGTTGCCGCCACGGCGATCGTGACCGCCAGCTGCGTCACCGGATAGCCCGTATCAAGCCCAGTAAGCGAATCGGTCACTGGCCGCCCGGCTGAAGGCCCCAGAATCTGGCCAAGGAGCAGGCAGACACCCCAGGTGACCACAGCGGCCATGGCCGTCCACCGGACCGCAGCCAGCTGCGGAACAAGGAGGCCAAGGATGACCAGAAGCGCGATGACGCCTAGGGAGCCGAGCCAGAAGAGCGAGGTGACAAGCCAGCTGATCCCCGTGGGCGGCGGGTTCAGGGCATTCACGACATTCAGCTCAGCGGCCGAGTTCGCCTGCATGACCGGGACAGACACCGCCACCACGACAACCGCAAACCCCAACCGGAACGCGTCGGACGCCCGCCGCCGGGTCGTGCCCCCACCCCGCGGCCCAAGCACGGCAGCGCGCAACCGCCGCGCCGCCCGGCGGTCTGCGCCCGCGACGCTTTTGCTTGTCACCGAGGCCACAGGTCCCTCCTGCGCGCGGCGGCCAGGCAGCCTAGCCTTTCATTGGCGCTGCCGTCAGCGCAGTGAGAGATTACCCGTCAGCCTTTCTCGGCAGGGGTGGAACCACCGGGTACGGGCGGGGAACCCGACGCCGCGAGGTGGAACTCAACGCGGGCGGCGGGGATGCGTTCCTGCTCACGGGCCAGCAGAGCCAGCGCGCGGGCATCGGCCTCGGTGGGGCTGGTCAGGTCCAGGGCGCGCGGCCACAGCCGAGCATGACGGACGGCTGCGACCTCGGCCGCATACACCAGCGCCTGGCTGACCAGGTAGAGCAGGGCGAACATGCCCGCCACGGTGGCGAAGCTGCCGTAGACGGGCCCGGCGTTGGTCACCAGCCTGGCCAGCAACGGCGCCCCGACGTTGAGCAGCAGGGTCACCGCCGCCGCCCCCAGGATCGCCCCGGGCCACAAGGCCCGCAGCGGCGCGGATCGGGCGAGCAGGGCCCTGGAGCCAAACAGCAAGACCGCGAAGACGACCAGGGCCGACCCGACCACCGCCGCCGCCCGCTGCACCCCCGGTCGGCCGGGCAGCGCGGTGGCCACCACCGTCAGCGCACCGACGGCCAGCGCCCCGAGCAGCAGCATCGCCAGTATCAGGAACACCCGGAGGTACCGCGAGCGAAAACCGGCCCGGAGGCGGTGCGGGACCGCTGCGACATGGTTCAGCGTCTCGTACGCGGAAAACACAACGCCAGTTCCGGAGAACAGCAGACCGATGAGGCCGACGGCGAACGGAATCGCCGACGTCGGCAAGGTGGTCACCGACTTCTCCACCGTTGATTGCAGCGCCGCCGGCACGATCGCGGTGATCAGCCGCTGACGCAAGGCGGGGTGGTCAGTCAGCACCCGTGACAGCACCGCCACCCCGAGTAGCAGCAGCGGGAAGATGCTCAGGAACCCGTAGTAGGTGATGAGTGCCGCCTCCCGCCCGCCCGCATCGTCGCCGTACTTTTTCACCACCGCGTAAGGGAACCCCAGCACACCATGCCGACGCTGCAGACGATCCGCCCAGGCGATGACCCCGTTCACCTGGCCGCTCAACCCCTGCAAGGTCATGACCACGCCTCCCTGGCACGTCGTCCTGGCAGTTCACCATGCCCAGAGGTCCCTGACCGCCAGGTCGCGCGTCTGAGCTGAGCGTCAACAGCTCCCCCGCCACGTCATCGTTCCAGCGTTCCCCCTGTTATGGGCTCATTTGTTATGGGCTCGGCTTCCGGTTGTGGCCCCGGCGCCGCTAGAGTGCGGGTCTTGTGAGGGGCTTGCGGCGCTCGCCGGTGCGGCTATCCACCGGGACAACCGGCGCGGCACTCGTGATGGCGCTGATCGCCGGGGCCGCGGTGGGGTGCTCGTCGCCGCCGGGGGCTAGGCCGCGGGCAACGGCCCCGACGGCGCGCCCGCCCGCGCCGGTCAACGTGTATGCGCACATCCGCCCTGGCATGACCAACCCGAAGTGGCGCGGTGACCCCGTCAGGGTCTACGTGCCGAACAGCGTGAGCAATACCGTCACCGTGATCAACCCGCAGACGTACAAGGTCATCGGCCAGTTCCCGGTGGGCACGCAGCCGAACCACGTGACACCATCGTGGGACGGCTCGGTGTTGTTCGTCAACGACACCGCCGGAAACTCCCTCGTCCCGATCAACCCGGCGACCGGCAGGCCCGGCGCGCCGGTTCCCGTCGCCGACCCCTACAACCTGTACTTCACCCCGGACGGCAGATACGCCCTGGTGATGGCCGAGGCGTTCAACCGCATCGACTTCCGCGATCCGCACACGATGCGGCTCCTGTCCTCGATGAGCGTGCCCTGCGCAGGTGTCAACCACATGGATTTCACTGCGGATGGCCGCTACGCCGTGGCCAGCTGCGAGTTCAGCGCGCAACTGCTGTACATCGATGTGCGCAGCCACAAGGTGACCGCCTCGATAAGGACCGGGGTACCCACCGACATGATGCGAATCCCCCGCGGGAGCATGCCCCAGGACGTGCGGCTCTCCCCGGACGGCAAGATTTTCTACGTCGCTGACATGATCGCGGACGGAGTATGGCTGATCGACGCCACGCGTTTCCGCGAGATCGGCTTCATCCATACCGGGCGCGGCGCGCACGGCTTGCTGGTCAGCCGCGACGCCAGGTACGTGTTCGTGTCGAACCGGAACGAAGGCTCGGTCTCGGTGATCAGTACGGCCACCAACGCCGTGGTGCACACGTGGCGGATCCCCGGCGGCGGGTCGCCCGACATGGGCGGCATCACCCCCGACGGGAAGGTCATGTGGTGGGGCGGCCGGTACAACGGGGTGGTCTACGCCATGTCCACCACGGACGGCCGCCTCATCGCCGAGATCCCGGTCGGGGCCGGGCCGCACGGGCTGTGCGTCTTCCCGCAGCCGGGCCGGTACTCGCTCGGCCACACCGGCAACTTCCGGTGATCCTGGGCCCGGGTGGAACCGGTCAGCGGAAGCGCACGATAGTGCTCCCCCAGCGGCCGCGCCGCGCCGGGCGGGACCGGAGGGCGGGTGTTCCGCCGGGCCCGGTCGCCCCGCACCGGCGGGGCCCCCGCCGGTGCGGCGGCTCAGCGGTCAAGTGCCGTCATGGGGACAGCAGCTCGGTCAGGGTGACCGGGCGCAGCCTCCGCCCGGCCAAGCCGTGCAAAATCGCGGGCAGGGCGGTCACGGTGCCGGGATGCCCCAGATGCAGGCTTATGATCGACCCCGGTCGCACCGAGCCGAGCACGGTGGCCACGACCGCGTCCGGTCCGGGATCGGTGTAGTCGAGCGAATCCACGTCGTACGACACGCAGGTCTGGTATCCGGCCTTGCGGGCCGCCTGCTCGATCGGCGCTGTCGCGTACCGCGTTTGCGACGGCCGGAACCAGCGGCCGATCGTTCCGGTCAGGGCGCGCAGCCGCAGCGCGCAGCCCGCGATCTCCGCATAGGCGCCTGAGGCGTCCATGGCCGCGATGTCCAGGTGATGCAGCGTGTGATTGCCGAGGTCGTGGCCACCGCGCAGGACGCGGCGCGCCATCTGCGGGTACTGCTCGAGCCAGGTCCCGACGGCGAGTACCGTGACCCGCGCACCCGCCCGCTCAGCCTCGGCGAGCAGCGCGTCGGCCATAGGTACGGGCCCCTGACCATGGAAGGTGAGCGCCACCCCGGCCCGGCTGCGTGACCCGTGCACAACCTGCGCACCGCGCTGCACCCCGGCGCCGCCGGGCGGGCTCACCGCCGCCGACGGTGCGGCAGGTGGTGACGCCGAACCGATGCCGCCGGGAGGCGCGCCGCCCCGCCCCGTGCTCGTGCATCCTGCCAGGCCGGCCCCGGCGGCGACCGCACCGCCAAGGAGCAAGAATTCCCGCCGCTCGATGGGCACACCCAGAACGGTACTCACCCTCGGCCAGTCCCGCCGCCGATGCGGCCGGCAGGGACCTTAGTCCTCTGGCTCGGCCGAAGTGACAGCCATACGCTCAGTCGGCAGCGACCCGCGCGTGAGGGGTAACCGTCTCTCGTCGCCCGAAGGAGACCGTTTCTGCACCGATGTCCCGCCAGTCATGGCCAGGGGCAGTTTCCGGGGATGGCGGAAGGGGGATCTTGGGGGCCTATCACCTTTGAGTCCCTTCGTCTGTGGTACGCGTGGCGTCCTGGCCGTTTGGCGCTCCAGCCCGCGACCGAAAGGAGTGGCCCATGTGCCGCTGGCTTGCTTACACGGGTTCACCGATCCTGCTCACGAATGTGCTCTACACCCCGGCCCATTCGCTGATCGACCAGAGTTTGCACTCCAAGCTGGGGGCCGAGACGACGAACGGCGATGGATTCGGCGTCGGCTGGTATGACGCCGCGCCGGCCCCCGGGGTCTTCCGCAGCATCGAGCCGGCGTGGAATGACCAGAACCTGCGCGAGCTCGCGGGCCACGTGACCTCGCCGCTGTTCTTCGCGCATATCCGCGCGGCGATCGGGTCGGCCGTTCAGCAGACGAACTGTCACCCGTTCCGGCACGGCCGCTGGCTGTTTATGCACAACGGGTTCATCGACGGGTTCGCGGCGATCAAACGCGACCTTGTGCTTGCGGTCGACGAATCGCTGTATCCCGAGATCAAGGGGCAGGCGGACACCGAGGTCTTGTTTTACCTGGCGCTCAGCCTCGGCCTGCAGGACGATCCGCCGGGGGCTGTCGCGCGCGCTATTGGATTCGTGGAGGCGTGCGGGCGGCAGCGCGGCATCACGTACCCGTTCCAGGGCACGATCGCGACTTCCGACGGCGAGGACCTGTGGGTGTTTCGCTACTCCAGCGAGGGCAACTCACGGTCGCTGTTCTTCAGCCGCGACATCCGCGCGGTCAGGCAGCTGTATCCGGACCGGGAGATCCTGTTCGAGGTGTCCGGCGACACGCGCCTCGTGGTCTCCGAGCCCATCGGTGATCTCCCCGGCGCCTGGTACGAGATGCCCGAGGCCAGCTACGGAGTGGTCGGCAAGGGAGATGACCGGCTGCTGCCCTTCACCGTGCAGCCCCCGCCGAAGCCCCTGTGACGGCCCGAGAGCCTGCCCGGGGGCCATCGTCCGGTAATCCTGGAAGAACGGGCGCGAAGCAGCAGTGGTGAAACACGAAGGCCCTGGGCTCAGCCGGCAGCGTCCGGAGTCGGTGGCCGTGGGGGTGGAGGAGGAGTTCCACACGGTCGACCTGAGGACGCGGCGGCTGACCGCGCAGGCCGACAGTCTCATCCAGCGGCTGTCCGCTGACAGATTCGGCTCAGAACTCCAGCGGTCCGTGCTGGAGGCTAACAGCCGCCCCTGGGTCCGCCTGGCCGACCTCGCCGAGGACGTCACGGCCCTGCGGCGCGCCGTCATCGCCGCGGCGGAACCCCTCGGGCTGGGCATCGTGGCCGCCGGCACGGTGCCCCTTGCCGACCCTGACGCGCTCAAGATCACCCCGGATCCGCGTTATGAGAATATGCGGGGCGAGTACCGGATGCTGGTCCGTGAGCAATTGATCTGCGGCGCGCAGGTGCACGTCGATGTGCACGATCGCGACCTGGCCGTGGCTGTCGCGCACCGCGTGGCACCTTGGCTGCCGGCGCTGCTGGCGCTGTCGGCGAGCTCGCCCTTCTGGCTGGGGACGGACACCGGCTACGCCAGCTACCGCACCCTGATCTGGCGGCGCTGGCCGACCACGGGTGCCTTCGGCGGGTTCACCTCGGCCGCAGACTACGACCGGACCGTGGCCGACCTCGTGCGGTCCGAGGTCATCAGCGACCCCGGCATGATCTACTTCGATGTCCGGCCCTCGACCCGTCTGCCCACGGTGGAGCTGCGCATCTGCGACGCCTGCCCGCGTTTGGAGGATGTGGTCCTGCTGGCCGGGCTCTTCCGGGCGGTGGTGATACGGGAGTGCGACGCGGCGATCGCGGGCCGCCCGCCGCTGCCCGTCCGCCCTGAGCTGGTCGAGGCCGCGACGTGGCGGGCCGCTCAATCTGGCCTGGAGGGCAACCTCGTCGATCCGGCCACTGCCACCCCGGTGCCAGCTGCTCAGCTCATCAGGCGGCTGCTGGCAGACCTGCGGCCCGCGCTGGAGTCGGTCGGTGACTGGGAGCTTGTCACGGAGCTGGCGGACTCAGCCCTGGCCCGGGGCAGTTCGGCGGCCCGGCAGCGCGCGGTACGCGCCAGCGGCGGCTTTCAGCAGGTCGTCGACACGCTGATGACGGAAACCCGCGCCAGCGCGGATTAGCTGCCGGGCGCGGCACCCGGCCGCAGGACGGTCAGCGCGATGCTTCAGGTGTGCCGCTTCAATCCAGGATTCGCTCTTTTCCCCAGCTTTCTATGTTTTTAGATTAGTCGCCGGGTTACGGCAGCTGCCTTTGCCGCTGGCAAACCTTCAGATCGTGTTGACGGGCGCAATCCGCGACGCGCGATGCGGGCCTCCGGATATGTTGATCTGCACCAAAGCTTAGCCCGCGACGGCCGATCTTCTATTCACTTCCGGTCGTGCTCACCGCCGTTCTCGGGACCTGCCGAGATGGAGTGCACGAAATCCCGGTATGGCGCACGTTCCGGGCATTGTGACCTTCGGCTCGCGGGCAACGAACCATTTGGCCCTGCCAGAAGCAACCTTCGGCCTCTGCCGGGACCGGCAGGCCGCATCTGCGATGAAGCCCCAAGCGCTGGCAAAGTGCCAGAGGCGGGAGGTGCTCCGTGGGTTCGTCATCAGAGCTCGCACCGGGCCACGCACGAGGCGCAGCGGACGGGGTGCTGCCGCAGTTCTGCATGCAGTGCGGCACGTGCAGCGTCGTTTGCCCAATGATCGAATACATGGACCATTCTCCGCGGGTCCTCAACGCGATGCTGATGGCCGGAAGCTACGACGACGTTCTGCGTAGCCGCGCCATCTGGGTCTGCACAGGCTGCTACGGGTGCACGGTGGAATGCCCGAAGCAGCTCCCGGTGACCGAGTCGATCTACGCACTGAAGCGGGCATCGATACGCGCCGACGTCTATCCGCGGCGGTTCGTCACCCCGGTCCTGGCGCGCCAGTTCGTCCGCCTCGTTGACCGGCGTGGCCGCAGCAGCGAGGCATGGATCTCGCTATCCCTCTACCTGCGGACCCGTCCCTTCCAGCTGCTGCGGTACGCGCCGGTGGCGCTGCGCCTGATGCGGCGGGGCAGGCTGCCGCTGCGGCCTGATTCGGTGCGCAAACCGGCACAGCTCCACAAGGTCTTGGAAGCCCTCGATGTGACGAGTGGGGAGGACGCATGAGCTACACCTACTACCCCGGATGCTCGGCGAAGGGCACCGGCCGGTCCTATGAGGAGTCGCTGCATGCAGTGTTCGGGGCGCTCGGGACTCGGCTGGATGAGCTCAAGGACTGGAACTGCTGCGGCGCCTCGGGATACCCCGCCGTCGACGCGGCCAAGGCGGTCGCCCTATCTGCCCGCAATCTCGCGCTGGCCGAGAGCGCGCAGCCCGGCCCGGGGCCCGTCGATGTCATCGCCCCGTGCGCAGGCTGCTACCGCGCGATGCTCAAGACCGAGCGGGCGCTCGCCGACGACGGGGCAGTGACCGCTCGTGTCGGCGGGGCGCTGGACGCCGCCGGGCCGGTCCAGCTTGTCAAGATGATGGTCTGGCCCTGCGACCAGAGAGCCGGGCCCGGTGATGACGTACTCCCTGGCCTTGCCGCCGGTGGCCCGGGAGCCGGCCACATGAAACACCTCGTTGAAGCCGCTCAGCATGGGCCATGATGTAGAACCGGCCCCCCATGTCGGGGATGCTGAACACCCACGGCTCGGCCGACACGTCCAGCCAGGCCATCGTTTACAGGGTGTCCGCGTTGGGAGCGGCAGCCCCGTGATCATCCACCGCCGGGTAGGCCCGCAACTTGATCAGCTGTCCCATCGGAGCATGCGCGTCATCGGGCACCCGCACGTTCGTCTCATGCCGGCGCGTCATGTCCATCGTTACCAGCGGGTAGCCGAACAGGTAAGCCTCCCGGACGATCTTGTGTTTTAGCATGACGACCTCTCGTCCTGCGCGGCCAGGTAGGTGATAATCTCCCCGGTGCCCCAGGTAGGCCAGTGGTGTGAGGACAACACCACGTCCGGCTGGCGGGCGAACAACTCGATCGCCTCGGCCAGGAGCTGGCCCGGCCGGCCACTCCGATCTCTCAACAGCGGCATCTCAAAACTCCTTGCCCCATCGGTAGTCCCGACCTCCCCGTGATCGGGATCGTTCCCTCAAGCCTCGCCTGACCAGGCCAGCAGGTCATCGGCCGCAAGGGTGACAGCGACGCTTCACCGGCCGCGACGTCCGCCGATAGGTCAAGCTGCGCGCCAATCCGCCTGACCGATACGGGCAAAAGTCACACCGCACCAGGACCTTGGGACGTCCACCACGAGCTGCATGATCTGGGAGCGATGCACCAGGCACTGCCCGCGGTGGGGAACCAGGTCCGGCTGAGCCTCGCACCAATAGCTCAGCGCGGTGGTCCACTCCCGGGCCCGGCGAAGGTCGAACAGCTCATGGCCGGCAGCGATGACGCTGCGGTAGGCGACTCCGGCAACTAGCGGGGACCTCACCGGCCGCGACACGGCCATGACCTCATCCAGCAGACCGCCCCCGTCAACCGGCCTCCCCCATGCGATCAGGGCCTGTCCCAGGTACGCCGCCCCCGCGAACCGCCCCAGATCATCGGGTGTCGCGCCGCCTCGTGATCGGCCCGAGGACAGCGGCGCGAAGGCGTCAGCCCCAGCATGCCCGCAGCGTACCTCTCCACCGCCTCGCGGCTCGCCCTGCGGCCCGTGATCATCGTGACTGTCCCTGGCTGGCCAGTCCGCTTCGTCCGTGCGGTGCTTCGGGTGTTCGATGGCCCGACGGTCGTCGTGCCCTGGCGAGCCCTGGCCGATTCTGGGAGCAGAATGGAAACAGCAGACTGCCGCTGGGGCCGCTACTTTGATGCTCGCCCGGGTCTCAGTCGTAGCCCCGGCCACGGCCAGATCGGGTGAGGGATGAGACCCTCCTGCCAAGGATCGGAGACTGAAGTGGAACTGATGGAGTTGAAGGAGAAGACCACGCTGTCTCGGGAGGAGGCGGCCGCGCGCCTGCACGCAATCGCAGACGAGCTTGCGTCAAACAATGATGTCGTGATCGAGCGGGAGGACATACGGTTCGTCGCGCACGTCCCCGATCAGGTCCATCTGAAAGTGGAATTCGAGATCGAGGACGACGGCACCGAGCTTGAGATCGAGCTGACCTGGAAGTCACCAGAGCGTTAGGGACACCGCTGCCAAGGCATCAGCGTGTCCACCCGCCAGGCCGAACGGTGACGCAACGGGCCTCCGCGAGTTCGGCGTCGATGAGCACGGTGGCGTAGCTGCGGCTGCGGCGCAGCGCGAAGTCGTCGATCCCGAGTACCTGCGGCACCGCCGCCGTGGGCAGGGGAATCTGCAGCAGGACGCGCAGCGCGGTGTGCCGGGAGACGGCAGCGCCCAGCTCCGTCAGCACCCGGACCCCGGCCCGGCCCGCTAATTCCCGGGCGACCGCGCCGACCTGCCCGGTCAGCCGCGAGGTGCGCCGCTGATAGCGGTCCAGGACACCGGGGACCTGCT
>Ga0335085_10015581_pt1 | contig 11020 bp, 8 predicted proteins | sample Lox_Sample_45_FD_206712 | JGI IMG/M metagenome (GOLD analysis project Ga0335085, IMG submission 206712) | Soil microbial communities from Loxahatchee National Wildlife Refuge, Florida, United States - Lox_Sample_4.5 | ecosystem: Environmental > Terrestrial > Soil > Wetlands | place: USA: Florida... | reverse complement strand
GCGGCCGTGCACGCGCCGTTCACCGGCAAGGCCCATTTCGACCAGGACGACTGGCAGCTCTTCCACGTGGACGTGGACCGTTCGGAATCCACGGACCTGGCGAAGCAGAATCCCGAGAAGCTGGCGACGCTGAGGAAGGCGTGGGACGAGGAAGCCAGGATCAACCTGGCGTTACCGATGGACGATCGCTTCGGACCCGAGTTGCTGTTGATTCCGCGCCCATCGGCGGAAGAGCCGCGTGACCGTTACGTCTATTACCCGGGCACGGCTCCAGTTCCGGAAGGCGTCGCCGTCAACGTGCGCAACCGCTCGTACAAGATCCTCGCCAACGTCGAGATCACCGATCCGAATGCCGCCGGCGTGATCTTCGCGCACGGCTCGCGTTTTGGCGGGCACACCCTGTTCATCAAGGACCACAAGCTCCACTACGTCTACAACTTCCTCGGCATCAAGCCCGAACAGCACTTCGTCTCGACAGAGTCACTGAAGCCCGGCAAGTACACGCTCGGCATGGAGTTCACGCGGACCGGCGCCGGCCCGCACCACGAATCGCTGGGCACGATGAAGCTGTACATCAACGACAAGGTCGTCGCGGAAGGACCGATGAAGACTCAGCCGGGCAAGTTCACCCTCTCGGGCGATGGCCTCTGCGTCGGATTCGACAGCGGCGACGCGGTGAGCGCCGAATACAAGACGCCCGGCACGTTCCACGGCGGAACGATCAAGGGCGTCGGCATCACGGTCGAGAAGGCGTCGTACGAGGCGCTCGAGATGGAAGCGCAGAGAATGCTGATGGGCGAGTAGCGAGTCCCCAACGGGGCCGGAGGATCACCGGTCGAGCTCACTTACGCCGAGGCGCTCGCGATCGAGGTCGAGAAGGCGGCAAAGAAGTAGCCGCCGGTTCGTTGGTGAGGTTCGGTTTCAGGAAGGAGGAACGACATGGGTGAGTTGAGAGAGGCGATCGGCAGCTGGGCCCAGCAGGCTGCGACGAACGCCGGGTGGATCGTGGCCCTGGGAGTGTTGACGGTGATCGCGGGGTTCCTGGCCGTGGGATCTCCCATGGCCAGCGGAGCCACTGTCGTCGTCTTTATCGGGGTCGCAATGGCGATCGCCGGCGCCGCGAGGACCATCATCGCGTTCAGCGCCGGGTCGTTCGGCCAGGGCACCCTCGCCTTCATCGGCGGCATCCTCACCTTCGGGGCCGGCCTGATCCTCACGGCTCGACCCGGAATCGGCCTGGCCACCCTCACCCTGATGCTCGGGGGTTATCTCCTCGTGGACGGGATCTCGAGCGCCGTCCTCGCGTTCCACGTTCGGCCGGCGAGCGGATGGGGCTTCATGCTGTTCAGCGCCGTCCTGGGCGTGATCGTGGGATTCCTCCTCCTCCGGGAGTGGCCGCTGTCCGGCTTGTGGGCCATCGGCACGCTCGTGGGGGTCAACCTCCTGTTCGCCGGGTTCTCCATGATCTCGGTGGGCTCCAATGCACGGAGCCTGGCCAAGAAGATCGCCTAGACTCGCGTCGTCGACGTGCCCGGCGGGCGATTCGGAGGAGCGCTCGCCGGGCTCGAGGCGCTCCACGAATCGTGAGCCCCGTCGAGAATGTCACGAAAAGGGAGATGGCGATGAGCCCAGGTCATTCCGCAAAGCCGCTCCTTTCCGGAGTGCTCTTGTCCTGCGCCCTGGCCGTCCTCGCCCCGGCGGTGGCCCCGGCGGAGGAGTCGACGACCCTTGCGTTCCTTCGCAAGGTGATCCAGCTCGACGACGGCCAGCTCGCTGCCGTGGAGAAGGGCGAGGTCGTGACGAAGCAGCTGCACACGACCGACAAGCCCGAAGTCGCGGCCTTCGGGGTCGTGAAGACGTCCGGGACCGTGGACCAGCTCCTGGCTGTGGCCAGGGACGTCCAGAGATTTCGCAAGTGCCCGCAGGTCCCCGAGATGGGGCTCTTTTCCAGCCCCGCGAAGCTCGCGGACCTCGAGGGCCTCGACTATCCTCCCGATGACATCTCGGCTTTGAAGAAGTGCAAACCGGGAAGCTGCGACGTGAAGCTCGGGACCAAGGGGCTCGAGGCCCTCTCCCGGATCGACTGGAAGGCGCCCGACGCCGGGGCGCAGGCGGCCGCGACCCTCAACCAGCTCATCGTGGACTACGTCGTGGCCTACCAGCAGGGGGGCACGGAGGCGATGGCCACCACGCTGGACAAGAAGGAAGAGAAGGCCCGCCCCCAGGAGTACCGCGCGCTCCTGGCCCACTCGCCATACCTGGTGGACTACGAGAAGGACTTCAACGACTACCTGGCGGACTATCCCACGGGGAAGCTGGCCGGGGCCGAGGACGTCTTCTACTGGACGAAGGACACCTTCGGCCCGAAGCCCACCGTCTCCACCTACCACGCGACCTTCTACAAGGGCCCCGGCGGCGCCTTGATCGCAAACAAGCTGATCGGGGCCTCGCACTTCTTCAACGCCAGCCTCGAGCTCCTGGCCGGCGTGCCCACACCCGATGGCAAGGGCCTCTACCTGATGAGCCTCGAAAGGACGCGGCTCGACCCGCCGACTGGCGCGCTCGCGGGGGTCCTGATGGGCAAGGTCAAGGGCGGCGTCGAGCAAGGAGTGAAGGAGAGCCTGAAGACGGCCCGGGACCGCCTCGCCGCGGCCCACTGACGGGTTCGCTCGGGGCCCATGACACGTCCTACGTTCATGGGCGTTGACGTCTTCATTCCCGGACCTTCTCGTTCGACGTCCGGAGCACGTCCTTCGCGCTCACGCGGCCGAACAGGTCCAGGAGGCGGGCGACGACTCCGGTCCAGCCGGTCTGGTGGCTGGCCCCGAGGCCGGCCCCGTTGTCGCCGTGGAAGTACTCGTGGAAGAGGATCAGGTCGCGCCAGTGCGGGTCCTCCTGGAACTTCGCGGTCCCCCCGTAGACGGGACGGCGCCCGCCGCCGTCCCTGAGGAAGATGCTGGCGAGGCGACGCGAGATCTCCCGCGCGACCTCGAAGAGCGTCATGCGGTTGCCGGAGCCGGTGGGGCACTCCACAGTGAGCTCGTCGCCATAGAACATGTAGAGGTTCAGGAGTCCGCGGACGATGAGCATGTTGATCGGCATCCAGATCGGCCCCCTCCAGTTCGAGTTGCCGCCGAACATCCCCGTGTTCGACTCGGCCGGGAGGTAGGAGACGCCGAGCGGCTGGCCACCGACGCGGAAGACGAACGGGTGGTCCTGGTGGTAGCGGGAGACCGACCGGATGCCGTGCGGGCTCAGGAACTCGTTCTCGTCGAGGAGGTAGCCGAGGACTCTTTCGAGCCGTCTGCGCGAGAGCGGGGACAGTAGGCGGCGTCCGCCGTGGCCGATGTAGCCCTCGGCGGTCGGCGCGATCTGGGCCATGACCTCGGGGTGGCGCGTCCAGAGCAGGCGGATCAGCTCCATCAGCCTCGGGTGCCGGGTGACGGTGTCCGGCTCGAAGATCGTGCTCGCGCACAGCGGGAGCAGCCCCACGAGGGACCGGACCTTCAGGCGAGTGGCCGACCCGTCGGGGAGGCGGAGGACGTCGTAGTAGAAGCCGTCCTCCTCGTCCCACATCTCGTCGTGGCGTTCGCCCAGGCTGTCCATCGCGTAGGCGATCCACATGAAGTGCTCGAGGAACTTGTACGCGTACTCTTCGTACTGCCGGTCATGGTCGGCGAGGATCAGGGCCATCTGGATCATGATCTGGCAGTAGAAGGCCATCCAGGCCGTGCCGTCGGCCTGCTCGAGCGACCCCCCGGTGGGGAGAGGAGCGCTGCGATCGAAGACGCCGATGTTGTCGAGGCCGAGGAACCCGCCCGCGAACACGTTGCGCCCGTCGGGGTCCTTGCGGTTCACCCACCAGTTGAAGTTGAGGTTCAAGGCGTGGAACGAGCGCTGCAGGAAGCGGATGTCCTCTCGCCCGGCGTCCCGCTCCATGTGGAAGAGGTAGAGCGTCGCCCAGGCGTGGACCGGGGGGTTCACGTCGCTGAAGTTCCACTCGTAGGCGGGGATCTGCCCGTTCGGGTGGGAGTACAGGCTCCGCAGCATCAGCAGGAGCTGCTCCCTCGCGAAGTCGGGGTCGACGAGCGCGAGTGCGGTCGTGTGGAACGCCAGGTCCCAGGCGGCGTACCACGGGTACTCCCACTTGTCGGGCATGGAGATGACGTCGGCGTTGTACATGTGGAACCAGTCCGCGTTGCGCGCCTTCCTGTTCGCCGTCCCGACGAGCGAATGCGCCTCGTGCTCCCTGAGCCACGTGTCCACGTCGAAGAGGTAGTACTGCTTGGACCAGAGCATCCCCGCGAGCGCCTGCCGGTGGACCCGCTTCTCGTCGTCGCTCAACGAGGGGGGGGTGATCCGGTCGTAGAACTCGTCGGCGTCGGCGAGACGCGCTTCGACCGTCGCGTCGAAGCCCTTCCCGAACGGCTCGGCCGGAGGGGCGGCGCAGAGCCGCAGGCGGACGACGGAGGAGCCGCCGGCCGGCACGTCGAGGACGTACCGGGCCGCGGCCTTGGTGCCGGTCCTCGCCGGGTTGACTGCGTCGGCGCTTCCGGAGACGACGTACCGGTGGAACGCGTCCTTGACCCAGGGTGACGGGTTCGGCTGCCCCCAGAGCCGCTCGAGGTTGCTCTCGTTCTCGGTGAAGAGGAGCTCCGGCGCACCGTCACAGCACAGCGTGTAGTCGCCCAGCTCCGGATGCGAGGTGCTGATGGCTCCCCGGGCCTCGCGGAGGCTCGGCCGCGGCACCCCCTTCTTCCACGACCAGGTGTTCCTGAACCAGAGCGTCGGGAGGAGGTCGAGCCGGGCGGCTTCGGGCCCGCGGTTCGTGACAGTGATCCGGATCAGGACGTCGTCCGGACCCTCTTTCGCGTACTCGAGGAAGACGTCGAAGTACCGATCTTCGGCGAAGACCCCGGTGTCGAGCAGCTCGTACTCGAGCTCCTCCCGCGACCGGCGAGCGTTCGTCTGCACGAGGTCCCCGTACGGGAACTCCCCCTGCGGGTACTTGTAGAGGTACTTCATGTACGAGTGCGTCGGCGTCGAGTCGAGGTAGAAGTAGTACTCCTTGACGTCCTCTCCGTGGTTCCCCTCGCTGTTCGTGAGTCCGAAGAGCCGTTCCTTGAGGATGGGATCCTTGCCGTTCCACAACGCCAGCGCGAAGCAGAGGCGCTGCTGGTCGTCGGAAAGGCCGCCGAGGCCGTCTTCGCCCCACCGGTAGGCCCGCGACCGGGACTGGTCGTGCGTGAAGTAGGCCCAGGCGTCGCCGTTCTCGCTGTAGTCCTCGCGGACGGTGCCCCACTGCCGCTCGCTCAGGTAGGGCCCCCACTTCTTCCAGGGGATCGCCGCTTCGCGGGCCTCGTTCAGCCGCTTCTGCTCCGTGACGTCCTGTCCACGCTTGGGGCGGCCCGTTCCCTGCGAATCCGACTGATCACTCGACATTAGTCGCCTCCTTCAGCGCGTCGTTGGCGCAGTGCTGGAGTGACAGGGCGAACCTCGCTAGAGCTCCCGCTCGATTGGCAGGATCGACAGCAGGCCCACGGCGGCGCGCCGGAAGAACCCGACCCCGGGCACGGTGTCGTACCGACGGTCGCCTTCCGGGGTGCGCTCGATCCAGGAGAGTTCCCCCTCCTCGGGTAGCCTGACTTGGTAGGCCCGGGACGGGAGGTGACTGTCGAAGCTCTCGGCGAGGCGGCCGGCGAGGGCGGGACTGTGGATCACCAGGCCCATCTCGGTGTTCAGCCCGGCCGAGCGCGGGTCGAAGTTGAAGGAGCCCACGAAGAGACGCTCGCGGTCCACCGCGAACGTCTTGGCGTGGATGCTGGCGGACGAGCTCCCACCTACTCCGTTCCGCTCCGCCTCGTCCGTCCGCTGCAGCTCGAGGAGCCGCACCCCCGATCGCAGGAGCGCCACGCGCCGCTTCGCGTACCCGGCGTGGACGGCGGTCACGTGGGTCGCGGCGAGCGAGTTTGTGAGGACCCGCCGCGGGCAAGCTCCTGGAGGACGGCGGTGCCGCCGGCCGTGGGGACGAAGTAGGGCGAGACGAGATCCAGCTCCCTCACGGGCCGCCCCACGAGCTCGAGCATCCGGGGCAGCAGAAGGAGATCGGCCCGGTGCTCCCGATCGAGCGTCTTCGCGCGGTCGTCGCAGACGAGGGGGCCTGCGCCCAGTCGAGTGCGAGTCGGCCCTCGGCGCCGCTTCGGCGAGCAGGGCCCGCGCAGCGAAAGCGGCGCGCGGGTCGGGCAGGGCGTGGATGCCCGCGAGCCCCGGGTGGGCGGCGACCGCGGAGGCCACCGCGCGAGCGAGCCGGGTCGTGTCCGTATCTTCTGCGGCAACGGTCATGACCCCTGCCTCCGGCGGCCCTGCTTTGGAGCAGCCGAGGGCGAGAGCCCCCAGGGCGGCGAGCCACGGCGATGTCCGGGCCATGTCCGAGAGGGTACCGCATTCCCTCTCGCCTTCTGACCTTCCCTAAAGGGCTGTAGTCCCCGCGTCTCTGGGAGGAGTAGCGTGCTCACGCATCAGGTTATTCCCGTGCCGCCATACCGACGGTGGCGCGGGCTCCGTTCCAGGTCGAGTCGGCATTCAAAAGGGGGCTGGACAATGGAAGGCAGAGTGCAGGCGTGGCTGGAGACGGCAAAGAAGAATGCCGGCTGGCTCATCGTTCTCGGGGTCGTGGAGATCGTCGCCGGAGTCCTGGCGATCGGCGGACCATTCATGGCGGGCCTCGCGGTCACGGTGATGGTCGGGATCGCGCTGCTGCTGGGCGGAGGCGCGCGCCTCGTCGGAGCCTTCATGGCCGACTCCTTCGGCGCAGGTGCGCTGATCTTCGGGTGGGGCCTGATCGTCGCGACGACGGGCTTCTACTTCGTGATCCGCCCCGGCATCGGGCTGGCGACCCTGACCCTGGTGGTCGCCATGGTCCTGTTCATGGACGGCGTCACGCGCGTCATCCTCTCTTTCAAGCTCAAGCCCGTCAAAGGCTGGGGCTGGATGCTGATGGGCGGCATCGTCAGCATCCTGTTCGCCTGCATGGTGGGGTGGGAGTTCCCGGCCTCGAGCCTTTGGGTCATCGGGACCCTGGTCGGCTTCAGCCTGCTGTTCAACGGCTTCACGACGATCACCCTGGCCGGCACGGCGCGCCAGGTCGCTGGCACCGTCGAGAAGGCCGCGTGAGGCACGGGGCCGGCGCGGCGGCGCGAGGGTGTGCCTGCTCGCGCTGGCCCCGAGCGTCCGAGGCGGTGCAGAGGGGGAGGTACAGCCCGACCTTGGGGCGGCCTGCAGAAGGCCGATCCGCATCCCTCGCGCCGGCCCGATCGTGTCGGGGGCATGACGCCCTTGCCCGGGGGCTGAGGCGGTGCGTGCCGCCTCAGCCGCCGAGGGCGATGACGAGGCCGACGAGGGAGACGCCGATCGCCAGCATGGCGACGCCGGAGCGCCAGGCTCCGAACCCCGCATAGTGGCCGAGGGCGGAGCCGTTCAGGAACAGCATGGTCAGGCCGATGCCTTGGGACACGTGCAGGGCGAAGGTCACGTCGGAGAGGAAGGCGAACGGCAGCGTGACCGGCAGCGTGCCCAGCACCACCAGCGAGAAGACGGCGAGGGCGCCCGCGAAGTCGCCGCGCGCGACCCGGGGGCGAGGAGCGTTGCGGGCGCCATCGGTGATCGCGGTGCGGATCCCCTCGAGGACGCTCGTGGGGAGAACGTCGGCGAGCCCTCCCGGCAGGTTCTCGGCCAGTATCCGTCGCCCCGCGTCGGCGTTCTTCGCCCCCCCGATCGCGCGCACCAACCGGTGGGCCCACCCCCGGTCGGCGACGCTGGTGATCACGTACATGACGGCGTCGACGATGCCCCACGCCAGGTTGCAGCCGACGGCCGCGTAGAGCAGCTCGTGGATGCCCTGCCCGCCTGCGCTCGCGACGCTAACCGTCCCGGTGAAGGTCAACGCCATGATGACCCCGAACACCAGCTCGGAGAAGCGGTCGGTCGGGTCGAGGACGTCCCCCGCGCGTGGTCTCGCGTCTTCGGCCTTGGCCATGCTCGCAGGAGAAGATACACCGCACGCGGGACGCCTTGGGCTATCTTGGGGGCGTGAAGCGAGGGCAATCGGGGACCGCGCCCGAGGCCCCGGTCGATCGGAGGCTCCAGGCGCGAATCGCGCGATTGCTCGCGGCGCCGGAGACCGACGGTGACAGGGCCCGAACGGTCGTCGGCACGTTCGCGCTCCATCTCCGGCCTGTGCGCGTCCCGAAGGCCGCGACCCGCTTCACTCACACGTTCGGCCTCGGAGGGATGTCGCTCGTGCTCCTCGGCCTCCTCGTCGTGACCGGCTCGCTGCTCATGTTCGGCTACACGCCGGTGCCGGGCGAGGCCTACGCGTCGATCGAGAGGCTGGAGTCGCAGGTCCTCTTCGGGACCTTCGTAAGGTCCGTCCACCACTGGAGCGCGAACCTGCTCGTGCTCGTGGCCTTCCTGCACATGCTGCGGGTCTTCTTCACCGGCGGCTTTCTCGACCGGCGCGCGCTGAACTGGCTCGTCGGCCTCGTTCTCCTCGGCGCGATCGCCGCGTCGAGCTTCACCGGGTACCTGCTGCCCTGGGACCAGCTCGCGTACTGGGCGGTCACGATCGTCACCGGGATGGCGGGATACGTTCCGCTCGCAGGCGGTTCGCTCGCCAGTCTCCTGCGCGGGGGGCCCGAGATCGGCCCCCAGACGCTCGGGACCTACTACGCACTCCACACGCAGTGGCTTCCGGCGCTGCTCCTCGCCTTCGCGCTCTTCCACTTCTGGCGCGTGCGACGGGCGGGCGGGGTGGTCGTGCCCCCGGACGCCGTCCGCGACGAACGGGGAAAGCCCGAGCAGGTCCTGTTCCTGCCGCAGCTTCTCTGGCGCGAGACGGCCGTGGCGCTGCTGCTGCTCGCCGCGGTGTCGCTCTTCGGGGCGGTCGTTCGGGCCCCGCTCGGCCCGGCCGCCAACCCAGGCCTGTCGCTGAATCCCGCGAAGGCGCCGTGGTACTTCCTCGGCTTCCAGGAGCTTCTCGTCCACCTCCATCCGCTCTTCGCCGTCGTCGTGGTGCCGGCGCTGGCCGCCGTCGCACTCGTCGCGTTGCCGTACCTCGGCTTCGCGAAGGACGAGCCGCGCGGGGCGTGGTTTCTCTCGGAGAACGGCCGGCGCACTGCACGGCTTGCCGCGGTGGTCGCCCTGGTGGCGACGCCTCTGCTCGTGGTGGCCGACGAGGCACTGCTCGGCGCCTCCGGAGCTTCGGCGGGCGGGGCCGCGGTCGTGACCCGGGGCGCTCTGCCCCTGGCCGCGCTGCTCGTCGTGTGCGTGGCCGGCTTCCGCCTCTTGCGGTCACGGCTCGGCGCGACGCGCCTCGAGGCGACGCAGGCGCTCTTCGCCTTCCTGGCGACCGCGTTCGTGGTCCTGACGTTGGCGGGGATCTGGTTCCGCGGTGCCGGAATGAGGCTGGTGTGGCCGTGGCGCGCGTGACCCGCGTGACGCCCGCCGGGACGTCGCAGGCGCGCCGTTCTTTTCTCGGCCTCGCGTGGATCGGGATCGGCCTCGCGGCTCTCGGGGAGGCCGCGTGGATCTTAGCCTCGTTCCTGAAGCCGCGCCCGAAGGCACTGAAGGGCGGCAGCACCCTGGTGGTCGCCGGGCCCTTGGACGGGTTCGCTCCCGGCTCGGTGACGGCCTTCCCGGCGGGGAAGTTCTACCTCGTGCGGCTCCAGGACGGTGGCTTCCTCGCGCTCAACCGGCAGTGCACGCACCTCGGCTGCAGCGTGCCGTGGGACGAGGCTTCCGGCCACTTCGCCTGCCCGTGCCACGCGTCCGTGTTCGACCTGCGCGGCGACGTGCTCGCCCCACCCGCGCCCCGCCCTCTCGACCTCTTCGCGGTGAGGATCGAGAACGGGATCGTCAAGGTCGACGTCTCGGCGCCGATCCGGCGCCCGGCCTTCGACCCGTCGCAAGTGACGAGGGGCTGAGCCGGTGACCGACGACCTCGCACCCTGGAGAACCGCCGCCCTCGTCGGGGCCGCGCTCGTCGTCGCCTCCTGTCCGCTGTACCTGGCCCGCCGGTCGCTGCGCGCCCCCGCGGCGACGGGCGCGGTCACGGCCGAGGCGACCTTCGTCGGGCGCGCGGAGTGCGCCCGCTGCCACGGGAAGGAGACGAAGGCCTGGACGGGGTCGCACCACGACAAGGCGATGACCGAGGCGACCGAAGCGACGGTGAGGGGCGACTTCTCCGGCACCACCTTCGAGGGCGACGGGATGAAGGCCCGCTTCTTCCGCGACGCCTCGAAGTTCCTGATCGCGACGGAGGGGCCGGACGGAAAGACGGCGGTCTTCCAGGTGGCCTACACGTTCGGCTGGGATCCGCTGCAGCAGTACCTGATCCGCTTCCCGGGCGGGCGGCTGCTGGCGTTCTCGCTGGCGTGGGACGTCCCGGGGAAGAGGTGGTTCTTCCTCTACCCCGGGAAAAAGATCCCGCGGTCCGACTGGCTGCACTGGACGCGCAACGCCCAGAACTGGAACGGCATGTGCGCCGAGTGCCACTCCACCAACCTGATCAAGGGGTTCGACCCGCAGACCGACAGCTACCAGACGACGTGGTCGGAGCTGGACGTGAGCTGCGAGGCGTGCCACGGCCCCGGCTCGCGACACGTGGCGTGGGCCGAGGTGCCGGCGATGGGGAGGGCGAGCCTCGACAACGCCGGCCTCGTGATGAAGACCTCGGGGATCACGAACCGGGCACTCGTCGAGCTGTGCGCCCCGTGCCACTCGCGACGCACGGAGCTGGGGGACTACGACCACCGACGGTCGCAGCTGCTCGACAACCACCTGCCGGCCCTGCTCACCGAGGGGGTCTACTACCCGGACGGGCAGATCCAGGACGAGGACTTCGAGTACGGCTCGTTCGTCCAGAGCAAGATGTTCCGCATGGGCGTTCGCTGCACCGACTGCCACGACGCCCACACCCTGAAACTCCGCAAGGATGGCAACGGCGTCTGCCTCCAGTGCCACG
>Ga0335085_10015579_pt1 | contig 11021 bp, 5 predicted proteins | sample Lox_Sample_45_FD_206712 | JGI IMG/M metagenome (GOLD analysis project Ga0335085, IMG submission 206712) | Soil microbial communities from Loxahatchee National Wildlife Refuge, Florida, United States - Lox_Sample_4.5 | ecosystem: Environmental > Terrestrial > Soil > Wetlands | place: USA: Florida... | reverse complement strand
GAAGCCGACCTGAAGATCATCCCGGTCATCAACAAGATCGACCTGCCCTCCGCACATCCGGACGAGGTGGCGGAGGATGTCGCCTCCCTGCTGGGCGGCAAGGCGGAGGAGGTCATCCGCATCTCGGCCAAGGCGGGTATCAACATCGAGCAGGTGCTCGAAGCCATCGTGCAGAAAGTCCCGCCGCCGGCCGGGGACCCGTCGCTGCCCCTGCGGGCCCTCGTCTTCGATTCGCACTACGACTCCTACAAGGGCGTGATCTGCTACGTCCGTATTATCGAAGGCCGGGTCAGGCCCACAGAAACCGTGCGCCTGATGGGCACCAAGGTGGACGTCAAGCCGATCGAGGTGGGCATCTTCTCCCCGACAATGAAGCCGGTCGAGATGCTGTCCGCCGGCGAGGTGGGGTACGTGGCGACCGGCCTGAAGACGGTCCACGATGCCCGCGTGGGGGATACCCTCACGCTGGTCTCAGCCCCGGCCGCAGAACCTCTGCCCGGTTACCGCCACCCGAAGCCGATGGTCTTCGCCGGCGTCTACCCGGTGGATGCCGACGATTACGCCAATCTGCGCGATGCGTTGGAGAAGCTACAGCTCAACGATGCCTCGCTGGTATACGACCCGGAGACCTCCCAGGCGCTCGGCTTTGGGTTCCGCGCCGGCTTTTTGGGACTCTTCCACATGGAGATCATCCAGGAGCGGCTGGAGAGGGAATACAACCTGGATGTCCTCTTCACCGCGCCCTCGGTGGAATACGAAGTGGTCCTGCAGACGGGAGAGATCATCCCGGTCGACTCGCCGGCCCAGCTCCCCGACGAGGGGCTGATCGCGGAAATCCGTGAACCCTGGATGAACATCGAGATCATCACCCCGACCGAGTTCTACGGGACGATCATGGACCTCGCCATCAGCCGGCGCGGCATTTACAAGGAGCAGGAATACCCCGCGCCGCACCGCGTGCAGCTCAATTACGAGATCCCGCTGGCGGAATTGATCGTGGACTTCTTCGACGACCTCAAGTCGCGCACGCGGGGTTATGCCTCCCTCGATTATCAATTTGCGGAATATCGCGCCGACGAGCTTCAGAAGCTGGAGATCCTGGTCAACGGAGAACCGGTCGACGCGCTGGCCGCCATCGTTCATAAAAAGGATGCCTATCACAAGGGGCAGTCGCTGATTACCAAATTAAAGGAGATCATCCCGCGCCAGTTGTTCGACGTGGCGATTCAGGCCTCGGCGGGCGGACGCGTCATCAGCCGCGCCAACGTCAAGGCCCTGCGCAAGGATGTGCTCGCCAAGTGCTACGGCGGCGACATCACCCGCAAGAAAAAACTGCTCGAGAAACAGAAGAAAGGCAAGCGGCGTTTGAAGATGGTCGGCAATGTCGAAATCCCACAGGATGCATTCATGGCGGTGTTGCGCCTCGAAGAGGAGAAGAAGTAGGGGCGGGCGTGTCCCCGCGCCGAATCGCCATGTCCACCGCCTCCCCTCTGCGTGACGCGCGCCGCTGGCTGCCGGGCGTCATCGTCAGCCTGATCGCCATCGTTATCCTCGCCTATCTGGTGAACTGGCGCGCAGTGCTGCTGGCTTTCACCACCCTCGACTGGCGCGTCATTCCCTTTTATATCTTGTTGTATTTCGCCTCCACCTCCAGCCGGGCGATGGCCTCGCGCACCCTGCTCGAAAACCGCCCGACCTTTGGTCAGTCCTACATCGCCATGATGCAAGGCTACCTGTTGAACAACCTCCTGCCACTGCGGCTGGGAGAATTCGGCCGCGCGTTCCTGCTGGGACGCAAGATCAACGTCAGCATGTTCCACGTGCTTTCGACCATCGTGATCGAACGGGTCATCGACCTGGCCATGGCCGCAGCGCTGACCATCGTCGTGCTTCCCCGGGTGGTCGCCATGGACTGGGTAAAACCCGTCACCTACTCGACCCTTACTTTGGTCATCATCGGCATGTTTTCCCTAGCCCTGATGGCGCGCTTCCGGACCCTTCTGCATGGCTGGGTGGCGGCCATTGCTGAGCGTGTGGCGCTAATCAGGAAATTCCTGCTGCCCATCTTCGATTCGCTGCTGGACGGACTCTCCGCGCTGACCAGCCTGCGCGGCAGCGCCCTGACCTTCGGCTGGATGGGGCTGGCCTGGCTGTTCGGCGTCGGGAATTACTGGGTTCTGCTGCGCGGCTTTGTGCCCGCTGCGCCGTTCTGGTGGGCGCTGTTCGTCATTGGTATCGCTTCGTTCGGCGTGGCCCTGCCCTCCGCGCCGGCCGCCTTGGGCGTCTTTGAAGGCGCAATCGTCGCCGCGCTCGTCCTGCTGGGGGTTTCCCCCAGCATTGCGCTGGCATACGCCATTTTGCTTCATTCCTTCCACATCGTTATTTCCGGCATTGTCGGTTTCTACGGTTTTGCCAAGGACGGTGAAAGCCTGATGGAAACCTATGATAAACTAATCAATCGTCAGAGGGGAGATCAAACTCCCGCCAAGGAAGATTCCACGTCGGAATAATGGAGCTGCCATGTCCTTGAATTATTTCATCACGGGTGGAGCCGGCTTCATCGGTTCGAACTATGTCCAGCGCTTGCTCGAACGCGGCGAGAAGGTGACGATTTACGATAATCTCAGCCGCGCCGGCGCGCCGCGCAACCTCGCCTGGCTCAAGGAGACCTTCGGGGAGTCCGCCTTCAAACTGGTCGTTGGCGATGTGCGCGATGCCGGCCTGCTAGCCGTCTCGGCGCGCGAAGCGGACATCCTCCTCCACCTGGCGGCCCAGGTCGCTGTGACGACCTCCGTGGTCAAGCCGCGCGAGGACTTCGAGATCAACGCCATCGGCACCTTCAATGTACTGGAGGCCGCGCGCCTCAATGAGCGCAAGCCAATGGTGATCTACACCTCGACCAACAAGGTCTACGGCGGGATGGAGGACGTCCGCGTCGTCGAGAAGGCGACCCGCTGGGAATATGAAAGCCTGCCGTTCGGCGCGCCGGAGACCCAGCCGCTCGATTTCCATTCGCCCTACGGATGCTCCAAGGGCGCCGGCGACCAGTACGTCCGCGATTACTCCCGCATCTATGACCTGCCGACGGTCGTGATGCGCCAGTCCTGCATCTACGGCCCGCGCCAGTTCGGCGTGGAGGACCAGGGCTGGGTGGCGTGGATGGTCATCGCGGCGGTGACCGGGCGCCCGATCACCATCTACGGCGACGGCAAACAGATCCGCGATCTCCTGCATGTCCGTGACCTTCTGGATGCCTACGATGCCGCCCTCGCGAGAAAGGGTCAGGTCAAAGGGGAGGTCTTCAACCTCGGCGGCGGGCCTGCGAACACGATGTCGATCTGGACCGAGTTTGGTCCGATGCTCGAAAAGCTGCTGGGCAGGCCCATTCCCGTGGCGCGCGGCGACTGGCGTCCCGGCGACCAGAGGGTGTTCGTGGCGGACATCCGCAAAGCGGAAAAGAGTCTCGGCTGGAAACCGAAGGTCAACGTCGAAAATGGCGTGAAGCAATTGTTCGACTGGGTCAGCGCGAACAGGAATCTCTTCTAAGGGGAAAATCCAGGCAGTGGTAAATCTTTCACCATGAAAATTCTCACCGTTCTCACTTACTATCGTCCGCACACCAGCGGGCTGACGATTTACGCCGAGCGTCTGGCGGAGGCGTTTGCCCGGCGCGGACATGAAGTGACCGTGTTCACTTCACACTTCGATCCCTCGACCCCATTGAGGGAAACCCGCAACGGTGTGGCGATCGTCCGCGTGCCGGTGATGCTCCGCCTGAGCAAGGGGGTGCTCATGCCGCGCTTCGGCTGGGATGTCACACGCTACGTCCATGAACATGACGTGGTGCAGATGCACCTGCCACAGTTCGACGCGCCGGGCGTTGCTTTCCGCAGCCGGCTGTTCGGAAAGCCCGCCGTGTTGACCTACCACTGCGACCTGTTCATGCCTTCCGGCCTGTTCAACCGCCTGGTGAATGCAGTGGTCCATTTTCAGAACAACATGGCGGGACGGCTGGCGGATCATATCGTGACCTACACACAGGACTACGCGGATAATTCACCCTATCTTTCCCGCTACAAACGCAAGCTGACCCCCATCCTGCCTCCGGTGGAACTGCCCTCCCCGCAGGCGGGCGCGGTCGAGGCCTTCGCCGCAGAGAATCACATCACTGAACGGCGTCCTGTCATCGGCATGGCGGCGCGCTTTGCTGCGGAGAAGGGCGTGGAGATCCTGCTGGAGGCCATGCCCGCCGTACTGGAAAAACACCCCCGGGCACAGGTGCTCTTCGCCGGGCAGTACCAGAACGTGCTCGGCGAGCAGGCCTACGGCGAACGGCTGAGGCCGCTCATCAAGGAATATGAAGCCAAAGGTCATTGGAGATTCCTGGGTGTGCTGAACCCGGCCCAGATGGCGGCGTTCTATCCAAACCTCGATGTGCTGGTCGTCCCCAGCTTGAACTCCACCGAAGCCTTTGGGCTGGTCCAGATCGAGGCCATGATGAACAACGTGCCATGCGTCGCCTCGTCGCTGCCGGGGGTTCGCCGCCCCGTGCAGATGACCGGCATGGGCAGGGTGGTGCCAATCGGGGATGCGGAGGCGCTTGCGCAGGCGCTGCTGTCGATATTTGAAGACCCGGCCCAATATCGCCACAACCCGACGGAATTCGCCCGCCCGTACCTCCCTGATTCCGTTGCAGTGGAATATGAGAAGCTGTTCGAGAGACTGCTGGCACGGAAAAAGGAAAGATGAAGGACTTTCTTTTTCTTCACGTCCGTGACCTGCCCTACTTTCGCGGATTGCTGCGTGCGGTCGAATCGCAATATTACCAGGACCTCGACCTGCCGTCCCCCACGCTGGATGTCGGCTGCGGAGATGGGCATTTTGCCCAATTGACCTTTGACCGCAGGATCGAGATGGGCATTGACCCCTGGTGGCCGCCCATCCATGAAGCCGGCACGCGGAACGTCTATCGCCTGCTGACCCAGGCGGACGCTGGAAGGATGCCCTACCCTGACGCCTCCTTTGCCTCTGCAATCAGCAACTCCGTGCTGGAGCATATTCCGCATGTTGACCAGGTTCTGGCCGAGACCGCCCGCGTGCTCAAGCCAGGCGCGCCCTTTGTCTTCTGCGTGCCGAACCATCAGTTCAATGCCAACCTTTCGATCGCCAGGGCACTGGACAGGATTGGGTCGAAATCGCTCGCCGGGACCTATCGTCGTTTCTTCACGCGCATTTCCAGGCATGTTCACCTCGATGACCCGGACACCTGGACCGTGCGCCTCAGGCAGGCCGGGTTTGCCGTCGAACGCCGCTGGCACTACTTTCCACCTTCCGCACTGGCAGCTTTGGAATGGGGGCATTATTTCGGCCTGCCGTCGCTTATCACCCGCAGGCTGTTCGGCCGGTGGATCCTGGTCAAGGCCCCTTGGAACCTGGCGCTCACCCTGGCGTTGATCCGACCTTATTCGGGAACACAGCCCTGTGAGGACGGCGCTTACACCTTTTACATCACGCATCGCTCCGTGTAAACAGGCCGGCATGAATCAGGGATCCGGAACTCCCGCTGACCTGAAATCTCATTTTCCCTGGCGGACGCTGGCCGCCGTTCTGCTGGCGCTGCTCGGACAATTCCTTCTGGAAGTTCCCCCTCTCAACCCAGTCCGCCACCCCTGGTTGGGAATCTCAATCTACCTTCTCGCGATCCTGCTCACAATCCAGGCATGGCAGAAGGGTGAACTCAGCCTGCCGCCTCTCCAAGTCGCGGAAGCCCGCACCGATTTGATGGAGGTCCGTTGGGGCCTGGCGACCTTCGCGCTGGCGGTGTTGCTGGCTTCTTTCTACTTGTTTGGTGGCAACCGGTTTACCCTGCTCAATTTGACGGTCTGGCTTTTGGGATTGGCCCTGCTGGTCCGGGCTTTTTGGGAACGCATTCCGGGTGGGAGGAGGTTCCGCGAAAAACTCAAGGGCAGATTCACATTTTCGGGTTCGAGGCTCAAATTCTCGGCCTGGATGATGCTCTTGTTGCTGGCCTTCGGGCTGGTGGTTTTCTTTCGAGCTTATCGTCTGGGCGAAGTCCCCCCCGAGCCGTACAGCGATCACGCTGAGAAATTGCTGGATGTCTATGATGTGCTTCACGGAAAGACGGGCATTTTCTTCCCGCGCAACACCGGCCGCGAGGCCATCCAGATTTATTTGACAGCCCTGGTCTCAGTCCTCTTTGGCACAGGCATTTCCTTCATGAGCCTGAAGATGGGCACCGTCCTGGCCGGCATTGCGACGATGCCATTCATATATCTGCTCGGAAAGGAATTCGGCGGCAGGCGCTCCGGGCTGATCGCGCTTCTCGTAGCCGGGATTTCATACTGGGGAAATGTCATCAGCCGCATCGGACTCCGGTATACGCTGTATCCGCTTTTCGCCGCAGCGACGCTGTATTTCCTGCTGCGCGGGCTGAGGCGGTCCAGCCGCAACGACATTATCATCGCTGGCCTGCTGCTCGGCGCCGGGCTGCACGGATATACGGCCTTCCGAATCATGCCTTTCGTGGTGGCGGTCCTTTTCCTGCTCTACTGGCTGCACGCTCCATCGCGCGGAACACGGATGCAAACGCTGTTCTGGTTTGGGCTGACAATCCTGACCTCGCTCATGGTCTTTCTGCCATTGCTCCGCTATACGCTGGAAAACCCGGAGAACGTGGCTTACCGTTCACTCACACGCCTGACGGGTGTTGAACAGGCAATCACCAACCCGGTCTGGCAGGTATTTCTCGTCAACCTCGGTCGTGCGCTGGCCATGCCCTTCTGGGATAATGGAAATATTTGGGGGCACTCGGTGATGAACCGCCCGGCGCTGGACCTGGTTTCAGCGGCGGCCCTGGCACTCGGCGTGACGCTCGTACTGGTCCGTTACATTCACAGGCGGGATTGGCGGGATATCTTTTTGATTCTTTCCATTCCCCTGCTGATGCTGCCATCCATCCTGTCGCTGGCCTTCCCGGATGAAAACCCCTCGCTGAACCGGACGGCCGCCGCCCTCATTCCCATCTCCATCGCCATTGGCCTCTTCCTGGAAGCGCTGATGGCCTCCCTCGAACGGGCATGGCAGAACAGGCGTGGGACGGCCTTCGCCTGGAGTCTCGCGCTAGTGTTGATCGCCTTCTCCGCCTGGCAGAATTACAACCTCGTTTTCGAGCAATACGAACAGCAGTATCGTTCCTACGATTGGAACTCCACGCAGATGGGAGGGGTGGTTCGGAAATTCCTCGATTCCGGCAATACCATGCGACAGGTATTTGTGCTTGAAACACCCTATTGGGTCGACAGCCGCCTGGTGGCCATCGCCGCCGGGCAACCGATTGCGAATCCGATCATCAAGCGCGAGGAACTGCGCGATACGGTTAAAATCACGCCGCCAAAGATGTTCCTCTTGTACCCAAACGATCAGCCCACCCTGGAGATTCTAACTTTCCTATACCCGCAGGGGACACTTAACCGTTATACTTCAGATACGCTGCGCCACGACTTCTGGGTTTATACCGTGGAGGCGACCTCAAACAACCCTTGATGACCATCCCAAAACCCCGCCCATCTTCTCAAGAAGGCGGGGCAAGGAAAACAATGACTGAAAAGACCTCCAGATCCTCCCTCTATCTCTGGCTGTTCGATATTCTTCTCGTCCTCATCCTGCTGGTGGGAGGCTACCTCCGCACGGTTGGGCTGAACTGGGATGAAAACCAGCATCTTCACCCTGATGAACGTTTCCTCACGATGGTGGAAGGCGCCATCATGCCGGTTGGAACGCCTCAGGACAAACTCGGCAGCCCGCCGACCGTCGCCAGCCAGCCATGGCGCCAGGCGTATGCCGATACCCTCCCTGATTGCAAGGAGTGGGGCGGCTATTTCGACACCTCCTGCTCCCCGCTCAATCCCCACAACCGCGGTTACAGCTTTTTCGTCTACGGCACCCTGCCCATATTTATCGTCCGTTTCGTGGCTCAATGGATCACCAACCTCAATACCTGGGCAGCGGGCTATGGCTCACAAAATGGTGCCGGGGCAATGCTGGGCACCTTCCTCAACCAGCTCGGATCGCGTCCCCCCCTGACAGGCTATGACACGGTCGACCTGGTCGGGCGGCAGCTCTCCGCGCTGGCGGATTTGATCAGCGTCGTCCTCATGTATGTGATCGCGGCACGCCTGTATGGGCGCAAGGTCGCCCTCCTGACAGCGGCCTTCGCCACTTTTGCGGTGATGCAAATCCAGCTTTCCCATTTCTTCACGGTGGAGACCTACGCCAACGTATTCATCCTCCTGGCAATTTACTTTGCGGTGCGCATCGCCACCAGTGAGGCCCAACCGGGATACGAGAGTCCACCCCCTGGCGCCTCCCGCTTCAGATATTATGCCGCCCGCGTCCTGAAGGATTCCCTCTTCTGGTGCACGGTGGGGTTTGGGTTGACCTACGGCATGGCGATGGCTTCGAAGGTCAACTCGTTCCCACTGGCTCTTTTGCTGCCTGGAGCGTTCGCCATCCTTTACTTCAGGATGAAGGATGCCTCAAAAGCAGCTGAACTGGCCAGCCCACCGCGGGAGCCGGAGGCGCCCCTCGGGGCAGATCCGGCCGCAACGACTGTAGAACCTGAAAAAGGGAAGTCCGGTTCGGACCGCATCCTTTATGCCATCGCGCTCTTCCTCATCGTGGGCGGGTTTCTCTCGCTGCTGACTTTCCGTGTTTTCCAGCCGTATGCCTTTCGGGGCCAATACGGGTTCCTGGATATCCGCATCAACCACGCCTGGCTGCAGAACATGCAGGACCAGCGCGCTCAGGCCTCGGGCGACGTGGATATGCCGCCCTCCCTGCAGTGGGCCAACCGCCCGGTCTGGTATTCCGGCTGGAACATGCTGGTCTGGGGGCTAGGCCTCCCGGTCGGTATCCTGGCCTTTCTAGGCCTCGGCTGGATGGGCTGGCGCATCCTCAAGGGCGAATGGAAATTGCATGCCCTGCTGTGGGGCTGGGCCGTGCTCTATTTCGTCTGGCAATCCATGCAATCAAATCCCGCCATGCGCTACCAGATGCCCATCTACCCGGTCATGGCGATGATGGCCGCCTGGTTCCTGGTCGAACTGGCTCACTCGCGTGCGCTCGTGTTCAAGGACGTCAATATCGGCAAGATCCTCGCCTACACGTTCGGCGCACTGGCGCTGTTTGCAAGCATCGCTTATTCCTTCGCATTCATTCAAATTTATAAACAACCGCATACCCGGGTGGCCGCCTCGCGCTGGATTTTCCAGAACGTGCCCGGCCCGGTCACGGTGCAAATTCAGCAGGCCGACGGGAGCAGCCTCAACCAGCCCCTCCCGTTCCCTTATAACGGCAGTGTCCAGCCGGGCAACCCGGTAGACATCGGCTTTGTCGCCCCGTCGGACGGGATCATCAATCAACTCGAACTGGGTTATGTGCTGGCTCCGTCCCTGGCGAATGGCACGACCCTCCTGATGGGAATCGTAGCGGACCCGGCCGCACCGCCCATTGCCACCGCCACCTTCACCGCGCCGCCTCCCGAGCGGGCGGCCCCCAACCCGCAAACCGTCACCCTGGCTGCGCCGGTGCCGCTCACGGGGGGACAGAACTACACGCTGGACATCGCCCCGGTCGACCAAGCCTCCCGGGCAGATCTGTGCGGGCCGGTATTGCTCAGCCTGCATAACCCGGACGGCTCGACCCCGACCCAGACGATCGATCCCCCCGACCCTTGCACAACCAGTGCCGCGCAGCACTACCTCGCCAGTTTCACTCCCGAAAACAACACCCTGCTGGCGGCCGTGGCATTTGCCAAAGCCGTCAGCATTCCGCCGCAGGACCGGCAGCAAACGCTTGACCTGCTGGTCGCGAACCAGCCCGGCGGGACGCCGGAAGCCATCCTCGCCAGGGGCTCGTTTACCGGCGACTTTAACAGCCAGGCACAAAAGCTCGGCCAGCTGGTCGCGCTGGACCGTCCCGTCCCCGTGAAAGAGGGCGAGACGTACTACGTCCGCCTGGAAAGTGACGGAGGGCCGGTCACGCTGCTCGGCGCCGCGCCCATCAATGAATCTTCATGGGACGATGGCCTGCCCCTGCGGATGGACGGTTATGACGCCTACGGCGGAATCTATCAGGGCGACCTCAATTTCGAGATGTACTGGGACGACAACGCGGACAAGCTTGCACGCTTCGTTAAAAACCTCGATAGAGGGGATTACATCTTCATCTCGTCCAACCGCCAGTGGGCCACGACCACCCGCGTCCCCGAACGGTATCCGCTGACGCTCAAGTATTACCGCGAATTGATCGGCTGCCCGCCCGACAAGGATGTCATCTGGTGCTACAACACCGGCAAGCCCGGCGATTTTCAGGGCAACCTCGGCTTCGACCTGGTGGCAGTGTTCGAGTCCTTCCCGCAACTGGGAGGCGTGCGGGCCAACGACCAGTTCGCGGATGAATCCTTCACAGTCTATGACCACCCCAAGGTGTTGATATTCAAGAAAAACGATTCGTACGACCCGCAGAAAGTCCGCGCCATCCTCGGCTCCGTGGACCTGAGCAAGGTGGTCCATATCATACCGGGGCAGGCTGGCAAGTACCCCGCCGGCGAGATGTTGCCGAGGGTCTGCGGAGCGATACCGTTCGTCTGCCGACTGTTTGGAGCGGACAACCTGCTGCCGGTCATCGAAAAAAGCTACGGCCAGGCTGAGCTCTATTCAGCCGGGGGCATCCTGTCCATCGAGCGCCAGGATGCCAATCAGGCCGGCGGGACGTGGTCGGACATGTTCAGCTACGACTCCTTGCAGAACCGCTTCCCTGCAATTGGCGTGGTAGTGTGGTATTTGCTTTTCTTCATCCTGGGTGCATTCACCTATCCGATCGTGCGAATGCTCCTGCCAGGCCTGGAAGACAGAGGCTATCCGCTGGCGCGCATGGCCGGCCTGCTCATCTGGGCATGGCTGTCGTGGATACCCTCTTCCTATGGCGTGCCCTTCACCCGC
>Ga0335085_10015578_pt1 | contig 11021 bp, 9 predicted proteins | sample Lox_Sample_45_FD_206712 | JGI IMG/M metagenome (GOLD analysis project Ga0335085, IMG submission 206712) | Soil microbial communities from Loxahatchee National Wildlife Refuge, Florida, United States - Lox_Sample_4.5 | ecosystem: Environmental > Terrestrial > Soil > Wetlands | place: USA: Florida... | reverse complement strand
TGGGGGAGCAAGCGCGTCGCCGCGGGGGTTGAACGACTGGGAGTCTAGTGCGATCCTGCGATGCCTTTCAACGGGCAACGCCTCTCAACGCGCATCGCCCCGCCGAGCATCACCGCAAGCCTGCCGGAGCGCCCCGATCAGGCGGCGCAGGCGCTCGGCGTGGAGCTTCAGGGCCACCCGGTTGACGATCAGCCGGGCGGTTACCGCGAGGACCCGCGCCTCGACCTCGAGGCCGTTCGCGCGGAGGGTCTCGCCGGTCTCGGTGATGTCCACGATGGCGTCGGCGAGGCCGAGCGAGGGCGCCACCTCGATGGACCCGTGCAGCGGGATGATCTCGGCGGGCACGCCCTGGCCGGCGAAGTGCTTCGTCGCCAGGGACACGTACTTCGTGGCCACGCGGGGCGCCACGCCGCGGGGCAGCGGCTTCGCACCGCGCGGCCGGGCCACGATCACGTCGCAGCGGCCGATGCCGAGGTCGAGCGGCTCGTAGAGGTCGCGCGGCTCCTCGCGAAGCACGTCGAGGCCGACGATCCCGACGGCGGCCGCCCCGTGCTCGACGTAGCTCGCCACGTCCGCCGCCCGGATCGAGATGAACCGCAGGCCGGCCTCGGGGGCGTCCGCGGCGAGCCTGCGGGTGTTCTCGAGCAGCCGCTTCGGCGAGACACCCAGGGCCCGCTCGAAGAGAGCGGAGGCCTCCACGAGCAGGCGGCCCTTGGGGACCGCCACGGTGATGAGCTCGTCCTTCACGCCCTCACCCGCCGGATGCGCGCCCCGAGCGGCGCGAGCTTCTCCTCGATGTGCTCGTAGCCGCGATCGAGGTGGTACACGCGCAGGACGTCGGTGGCGCCCTGCGCGGCGAGGCCCGCCAGCACCAGCGCCGCCGAGGCTCGCAGGTCTGAGGCCATCACCGGCGCGCCCGAGAGCCCGGGGACGCCCTTCACCACCGCGGTCTTCCCGTCCACGGCGATGTCGGCGCCGAGGCGCTGGAGCTCCTGCACGTGCATGAAGCGGTTCTCGAACACGGTCTCGGTGATCTTCGACGACCCCTCGGCGAGGCAGAGCAGCACCATCATCTGCGCCTGCATGTCCGTGGGAAAGCCCGGATGCGGCATGGTGCGGACGTCCACCGGCCGCGGGCGGCCGTCGCCGACGACCCGGAGGCCGCCCTCGACCTGGCTCACGTCGGCGCCGACGGCGCGGAGCTTCTCCACGAGCGCCTCGAGATGGTCCGGCACGCAGCCGAGCACGGTGACGTCGCCGCCCGGCAGGGCGCCTGCGACGAGGAACGTCCCCGCCTCGATGCGATCGGGGATGACGTCGTGGGAGACCGGCCGGAGCGAGCCGACGCCGTGCACGCGGATCTCGTGCGTGCCCTCACCCTCGAGATGCGCGCCCATCTCCCGGAGGGCGATCGCGAGGTCCACCACCTCGGGCTCGCGCGCGCAGTTGCGGAGCACCGTGTCGCCCTCGGCCAGCACGGCGGCCATGAGCACGTTCTCGGTGCCCGTGACGGTCTGGCCGTCGAAGGTGAACACCGCTCCCCGGAGCCTGCCGCGCGGTGCGGTCGCCTCCACGTAGCCGTGCTCGAGCCGGATCTCGGCGCCGAGCGCGGCGAGGCCTTTCAGGTGCTGGTCGATGGGCCGCGCCCCGATCGCGCAGCCGCCGGGCAGCGAGACCCGGGCCCTGCCCCAGCGCGCGACGAGCGGGCCCAGCACCACCACCGAGGCGCGCATCGTCTTCACGAGCTCGTAGGGCGCCTCCGGGCGCACCCCGGCGGGCACGCGGATGTCCACCCAGTGACCGGCGGCATCGCGCTCGAACCCGCAGCCCATGCTCCCGAGCAGCCGGCCCAGGGTTCGCACGTCGGCGAGGTCCGGAACGTTGCGGACGTGGTGGTCGCCCTCGGCGAGGAGCGAGGCGGCGAGGATCGGCAGGGCGGCGTTCTTCGCGCCGGAGACCTTCACGGTCCCGCGCAGCGGCACTCCACCCTCGATGACGATCTTGTCCATGATCCGGTCCGGGAAGCCTTGCGGGCCGCGGATTCTACGCCGGGCGGCCGCCTCCCGCCATGCGCGCCACGGTGATCCGCGGCAGGCCGGCGAGATCCTTCCTCGCCTCGGCCGCCGCGAAGCCCGCCTCGAGGCAGATCGCCGGGACCGATCGGACATGGGATTCGTGCATCTCCACGACGAGGGTTCCCCCGGGAACGAGATGTGCGGGTGCGCCCGCCACCACGCGCCGGAGGAGGTCGAGCCCGTCGGGCCCGCCGTCGAGAGCCTTGCACGGCTCGCGCCGCACCTCGCGCGAGAGGCTGGCGAGCTCGGCGGCCGGGATGTACGGCGGATTCGAGACCACGACGTCGAACCGGTCGCCATCGTGGACGGCCGCCCACAGGTCTCCGTGGGCGAGCTCGACCACGGCGCCCAGCCGCGCGGCGTTGTCGCGGGCGACCGCCAGGGCCTCCTCGGACGCGTCGGTGGCGAGGACGCGGGCGCCAGGCCGGCCGAGCGCGAGGGTGACCGCGATGACTCCCGAGCCGGTTCCGAGGTCGAGGGCCCGACCTCCCTCGGGCAGGGCGGCCAGCGCAGCCTCCGCCACGAGCTCGGTCTCCGGACGGGGCACGAGGACGCGCGGATCCACCGCGAAGGTCCGGCCGAAGAAGTCGCGCCGTCCGGTGAGGTAGGCGGTGGGCTCGCCGTCGGCGCGCCGGCGGACGAGATCGCGGAAGACGGCGAGCTCCGGCTCCCGGAGCGGCTTCTCGAAGTCGAGGTAGAGCCGGACGCGGTCGCAGCCGAGCGCGTGCGCGAGGAGGAGCTCGGCGGTGAGGCGCGGGGAGTCCACCGACTTCCGGGCCAGGAAGTCCTGGGTCCAGGCGATGAGCTTGAGCGGGGTCCAGGTCTCGGACATCGGGTGCGCCAGGTCGGCGAGGTCAGCTCGCCTTCGACGCCTCGCGAAGCGCCTGCGCGGCGAAGTGCGTCCGGCAGGCGTCGATGACGTCCTGCACGTCGCCGTCCATCACCGCCGCCAGGTTGTGGCGCGTGTAGTTGATGCGGTGATCGGTGAGGCGATCCTGCGGGAAGTTGTAGGTGCGGATCTTCTCGGAACGGTCTCCCGTGCCCACCTGGCTCTTGCGGGCCGCGTCGCGGGCGCTCTGCTGCCTCTCGAGCTCGATCTCGTACAGCTTCGCCCGCAGCATCTTCATCGCCATGTTGCGGTTCTTGAGCTGGCTCTTCTCCTGCTGGCACTTCACCACGATGCCGGTGGGCTTGTGGGTGAGGCGGACCGCCGAGTCGGTCGTGTTCACCGACTGGCCGCCCGACCCGGTGGAGCGGAAGACGTCCATCTCCACGTCGGCGGGGTTCACCTGGACGTCGATGTCCTCGGCCTCGGGCATCACCGCCACCGTCACCGTGGAGGTGTGGATGCGCCCCTGGGCCTCGGTGGCCGGCACGCGCTGCACCCGGTGGACGCCGGACTCGTACTTGAGGGAGGAGTAGACCGCGTCGCCCGAGATGGTGACCGTCACGTCCTTCACGCCGCCGAGGGCGCCGCCCGAGGAGTCCACGATCTCGGGCTTCCACCCGCGGCGCTCCGCGTAGCGCAGGTAAACCCGGAGGAGCTCCGCCGCGAACAGCCCCGCCTCGTCGCCGCCCGCGCCGGCCCGGATCTCCACGATGACGTCCTTCTCGTCGTTGGGATCCTTCGGGACGAGGTGGACCTTCAGGGCCTCCTCGGCCGGCTCCACCTGCGGCCGCAGCACCGCCAGCTCCTCCTTGGCCATCTCGCGCAGCTCGGGATCGGCGAGGAGCGCCTCGTTGTCGGCGACGTCCTTCACGAGCTTGCGGTAGGCGCCCAGGGCGAGCACGGTCGGCTCGAGCGAGGCCCGCTCCTTCGACACCTTGCGGTAGCGCTCGCCGCTCGAGGCGACGGCAGGATCGGAGAGCTGGGCGGTCAGCTCCTCGTAACGGTGCTCGATGCCCTCGAGCTTTCTCAGGACCTCCGGTGACAGCATGGGGGGGAGTTCATAGGCGATCCGGAGGTTCCGGGGCAAGGTTCGCGCCGAGTCCCGGGCAGCAGCGGCCATCGCGGCGGATCGACGCCGTGCTTGTCCGGTCCCTCTCGCCCCGTCCATGATGCCGCCGTGGTCCGCGTCGTCATCCGGAACGGCTGGGTTCCTCCCCACGGTGCGGGCGCCACCGTGCTCGTGGAGGGCCGCCGCATCTCCCGGGTGGCACCTCCCGGCGAGGCCATCACACCGATGCCCGGCGACTGGGACGTGGACGCCGACACGCGCCTGGTCGTGCCGGGGCTCGTGGACGTCCACACCGACCTCGCCTTCGGCGCGCTGGTGCGCCTGGCTGGCCTGCCCGGGCGGCCGCCGCCGACCGTCGCGGACCTCCGCGCCGGGTTCCGGGATCCGATGGCGGCGCGCGCCACCCCAGCCGAGGTGGAGCCGCTCACCCGCGCCGGGGCGCTGGCGGCGCTCCGGGCCGGGGTCACCTGCGCCTTCGACCTCGTGCCGGGGTCGCCCGGGCGCGGGCCGGCGCTGCTCGAGGCCTGCGCGAGGGCGGTGGAGTCGTGCGGCCTTCGTGCCGCGCTGGCGTTCGCGGCCCGGGCCGGGGACGGGGAGCGCGTGGGACCCTCGGACTTCGCGGACGCCGCTGCGTTCGCGCGCGCCGCGGAAAGCCACCCAAGCGTGCACGGCATGCTCGGGCTCACGGGTCTCGCCGAGGTTCCGGACGCGGCGCTCGCCGAGGCGGCCCGTCACGCGCCCGAGATCGGCCTGCACGCCACCGTGGCCGAGGACGAGAGCGACCTCGCCCAGGTCTACGCGCGCTGGTCCCGCCGGCCGGTCGAGGTGCTCGCCGCGCGGGGCCTCCTCGGCCCCCGCTCGCTCGTGGCCCACGGCGGCACGACCACCCACACCGAGGCGATGGTGCTCGCCGACACCGGCAGCACGCTCGCCGTCGCGCCGCGGGCAGCGATGTTCTGGGCCGCGCCATTCCCGCCGGTCGTGCCCTTCGCTGCCCTGGGCGTCCGGGTGGCGTTCGGCACGGACGGGCTCTTTCCGGACGTCGCCGGGGAGGCGGTGGCCGCGGCGATGATGCACCGCCACAGCGAGCGCAGCGCCCGGGCAGCCGCGGGCCTCGTGGGCCGGGTGGCGTGGCCGGCGGCGGCGCGCCTCGCGTCGGAGCTCTTCGGCGACACGCTGGGTGTTCTCGAGTCGGGCGCGCTCGCGGACGTGGTGGTGCTCGACTGGCGGCCGCCCGTGCCGATCCCGGACGTGCCCGCCGGCGATCTCGCCGTGCTGTGGGCCGGTGCGCCGGCCGCCTGGGTCATCGTGGACGGAGAGGTCCGCCTGCGAGAGGGCCGGCTGCTGGGCGGCGACGAGGTTCGCATCGCCGTCGAGGCGCGGGAGGCGGCCTCCCGGCTCCTCGCGCCGCGTTGAGACCTGGTCCGCCCGTATCGCGATCGACCGGCGAATCGCTGAGGATCTCGACGTCCCGGTGGGGGTGCGACGACGTGACCTGGCACGCCCTCGCAGCCGATCCGCGATGCTGCCGAAGCGTGCGTGCTCGCCACCGGGCACGGGGAGTGATTCTCCCTGGCCGGTCCGGTCGCCCGCCCCTCCCCCCTGGGCGACCGGACCGCCACCCGCGATCTCGCAACAGCCTCCCGTCGAGCGATCGCTAGGATCGCCTCGTGAGCGCGTCGGAGATGGCCTTGATGGGCCCGGCGTCCACGCGCGCGCTGTCGATGAGGATGCGTAGGAGGTGGAGCGCCGAGCGCGAGAGATCCGCGAGGTGCTCGAGCCGGCGCGCCCTGAAGCGCGCCGCGGCCTTCACCGCCGGCTCGCCATCGCTGGCCGCCGCGCGCAGGTCGGCGAGCGCGCCCTCGAACGCGGTCAGCGCCGCCTCGACGACCACCTACTCGCGCTCGCGCAGCACGCGCGCCACCATCCGCCACACGTGCGTCTCCGCCTGGAAGTGCTCCTTGCGGTCGCCCGGCACGTCCACGGCGTGCACGACTCCCCAGCGGCGCAGCTCGCCGAGGCTCATCGAGAGGAGTCCCGTGGAGATGCGCAGGCGCTCGCAGAGCTCGGGAGCGGCGAGCGGGCGCTCGGACAGGAAGAGCACCGTCCACACCCGGCCAAGCTGACGGCGGAAGCCCCAGAACTCCATGAGCGCGCCGACCGCGTCGGCGACGGTGATCTCGGCGCGGGCGAGGCTCGTGGCCGCTGCGGCCCTCGACTGCTGGCGTTCCTGCGCCGCGGCACTCACGGGAGCCTCCCCAGGCCGAGGTCGGCGAACGCGCACAGGGCGAACGCGACCGAGGCGAACGCGTTGTAGTTGAAGAAGGCCACGCCGATGCGTTCCGGCCGGAGCTGCCCGCCCGGCGCGACGTGACGATGCTCGAGCACGAGCACGATCGTGAGCAGCGCCGAGCCGAGGAGCCAGAGCGGCCCGCGCCCCGCGAGCGGCCCCGCCGCGGTGATGGCAACGGCGGCGATCGCGTGCAGGCCGCGGGCCCAGAGGAGGGCGCCCCGCACGCCGAAGCGGGCGGGGATGGAGTGGATCCCCTCCACGCGGTCGAAGTCCTGGTCCTGGAGCGCGTAGAACACGTCGAAGCCTGCGATCCAGGCGCCTACACCCAGCCCGAGCACGAGCGAGGCCGCGGGGACGCCGCCGGTGAGGGCGATGGCGACGCCGACCGGCGCGAGCGCCTGCGCCACGCCCAGCCAGAGATGGCAGGCCCAGGTGAAGCGCTTCGCGTAGGAGTAGCCGAGCAGGATGGCCAGCACCGGCGCGCCCAGCCACCCGGCGAGCGGCGAGAGCAGCGCGGCCGCGGCGACGAAGACCGCCGCGCTGCCGGCGAGGAGCGCCCATGCGCTGGCCACCGCCACCTCTCCGGTGACGAGCTCGCGGTTCCGGGTGCGCGGGTTCCTGGCGTCGATGCCGCGGTCGGCGATGCGGTTCATCGACATGGCCGCGGTGCGCGCGGAGACGACGGCGAGCGCGATGAGGCCCAGCCGGACCGCATCGAGGCGCGCGTCGCGGGCGACCAGCACGACCGCGCTCGCGGCGAACGGCAGCGCGAACAGGGAGTGGCTGAGCTTCACCATCCGCGCAAGGGCTCCCAGGCCGCCGGGTCGGGCCGGTGCGGCTGGCGACGGGGCCGGTGCGGTCGGGCTCGTGCTCATGCTCGGGCTCCCTGGATGGACGGGCGCTGGCGGGACAGCCAGGTGAACCGGGGTGGCGAGGCTGCGCCGCCGGCGGAGAGGAGGTGCTCGAACGGATCGGCCGGCGGGGCGCCGTCGAGCGGGAGGGCGAGCACGCCGGGTGCCGAGCCGGGGGCGAGGCGGCCGACGTGCGGTGCGCCCACCGACTCGCCGTTCCAGGCGAGGGAGAGCAGGCGCGCGGCGGGCACCCGGGGGAAGGCCTCGTGGAGCACGGCCAGCTCGGCGAGCGGCGCGAGGGAGGGCGTCGAGGCCCGGGAGTCCGTCCCCACTGCGAGCGGGACGCCCGCCTCGAGGAGCGCCGTGAGCGGGGGCAGCCGCCCCCCGATGTGGAGGTTCGACCGCGGGCAGAGCACCACCGTGGCGCCGCTCCGTGCAAGGGCGGACACGTCCTCGGGGTCGAGGTCCACGCAGTGGACGGCGAGGTGGCCCGGACGGAGGTGAGCTGCCGCCGCGGCGATCGCCGAGCGCGCCCGGGGTGCGCGCGGCTCGGATCCCACCGAGCGGGCGAGAAGGGCGAACGGGCCCTCGCCGCGCGAGGTGACCTCCCGCTCGGCGGGATCCTCGGCGAGGTGGATGGAGGCGGGTCCGGAGGCGAGCAGTGCGGCGACCGCCTCCGGCAACGTGGAGTAGACGGCGTGCGGCGAGAGCGCGACGCGCAGGCCTGGCGGCACGGTCGCGGCGGCGAGCGCCTGCCGGGCGTCCGCGAGCGTCCGCCCGTACCGCTCGGGGGTGAGGCCCATCACCTCCAGGAACAGCGTGCCCGCGAGGCCGGCCTCGGCGAGGGGCGCGAGCGAGGCGAGGGTGTTCGTGACCTCGCCGACGGCGGCCACGCCCGCCTCCACGAGCTCCCGGGCGCCCGCGGCCATGGCGGGGGCGATCTCCTCCGGAGGCGCGGCCGCGCGCGAGGCCATGAAGCCCTGGATCCACGGCACGAGGCCCTCGCCTCCCGGCACGCGTCCGGCGAGGTGGGAGACCTCGAGGTGGAGGTGCGCGTTCACGAGCGCGGGGAGGAGGATGGCGTCGAGCGCCTCGGCGCGGCCGTGGCGCGACTCGACCTCGGCGCGCGGGGCGGCGGCGACCACCCGGTCGCCCTCGAGCGCGACGGCGCCGTCCGGGATGGCCCGGCCTTCCGCCTCGCCGGGACGGACGGGCGCCCGAGGCGGGGCCCCCAGGAGCACCCACGGCGCCGCGACCACCCGCACCGTCACGCCGAGAGCTCTCCTCCGACGCGCTCGTACCTCATGTTGCGGCGCGCCACCCTGAAGCCGGCGTCCTTGATGTGGCGCTCCACCTCCTCCGAGTCCATCTGGAAGGTGGTGCCGGCTGCGGAGACGACGTTCTCCTCGATCATCACGGAGCCGAAGTCGTTCGCGCCCATGTGCAGGGCCGCCTGCGCGACCCCGCCGCCCATGGTGACCCAGGAGGCCTGCAGGTTCTCCACGTTGTCGAGCACGAGGCGGGAGAGGGCATTCGTGCGGAGGTACGCCTGGGCGCTCCCATCCCCCGGGGCGAGCCGCGTGTTCTCGGGCTGGAACGGCCAGCAGATGAACGCGGTGAACCCGCGGGTCTCGTCCTGCAGCTCGCGCAGCCGGATGAGGTGGTTCACGCGGTGGCGGGACTCCTCGCCCACGCCGAACATCATGGTGGCCGTGGACCGGAGGCCCTTCTGGTGGGCCACCTTCATCACCGCCAGCCACTCGTCGGTCGAGCACTTGAGCGGCGCGATGCGCCGGCGAACCTCGTCGTCGAGCACCTCGGCGCCACCGCCGGGGATGGAGTCGAGCCCGGCCGCCACGAGCCGGTCGATCGTGGTCCCGAGGTCGAGGTCGCTGGTGCGGGCGATGTGCCAGATCTCCTCGGGCGAGAGGGCGTGCAGGTTGATGGTGGGCCAGCCCTGCTTCACCCAGCGGAACAGGTCCTCGTACCACTCGATGCCGAGCTCCGGGTGGAGCCCGCCCTGGAGCAGGATCTCGATGCCACCCAGGGCCACGGTCTCGTCGATCTTCCGCGTGAGCTGCTCGCGGGAGAGCACGTAGGCCTCCTTGTGGCCGCGGGGCCGGTAGAAGGCGCAGAAGTGGCACGCGGTGGTGCACACGTTCGTGTAGTTCACGTTCCGCGAGACGATGTAGGTGACGACGCCCTCCGGGTGGAGGACGCGCCGGCGGGCGTCGGCGGCGAGGCCCAGGTCGAGCACGCTGGCGCGCTCGTCGAGCAGCTCCGCCTCGTCGGCGTCGAGCCGCTCCCCCTCCGCGCCGCGGGAGAGCGCGCCGTCGAGCGAGACCTGGCGACGCACCCGGCGGGTGCGGACGTGATCGTCGGCGAAGCGCAGCTTCGTCTCGGGGAGGAGCCCGAGCTTCGCGGCGCGGTCGAGGAACGTCTCCAGCCCCACGAGCTCGTGGGGGCCGAGCCCGTAGCGGATGCGGTGGGTGAGGTAGCGGCGGTAGCGCTCCGGGTCGCCGCCCCGTTCCCGCGCGAAGCCCTGCGCGATCTCGGTGCGAATGCCCAGGCCGTGCTGGGCGGCTCGCGCGAGCTCCTGGACGTCCTCGGGCGTGAGCGCGCCGGGGCGCGCCGCCCAGAGCGCGAACACCATCGGCAGCTGGGTGAGGGCGGTCCACTCCCGGCCGAGGTCGAGGATCTGGCTCTTCTTCGCGTCGAAGGCGCGGTCGCCGATGACGAGCGCACCCTTCGTGCCCACCGCGCGGGGAACGCCCTCGTCCGCCGACATGGGCGTGAACGCCGGGTGGAGGCCCCGCTCGGCGAGCACGAGGCGGGCCAGCACCTGCGAGGTCCGGGAGGCGGTGTCGAGGTAGACCTCGTCCCAGATCGCCGGTGACTGCTCGCCGACGAGGAGCACCGTCTGCACCGGGCCGTCGGCACCGATCGCGATGCCGGGCGCGATCTCGTAGTCCTTGCCGGCGAGGGCGGCCACCGGCAGGAGGGCGAGGTCCACCTCGCCCGACTCCAGCATCGCGGCGCAGCGCGACGGCTCGGCGAGGATGAGCTCGACGCGGGGCGAGGCGTCGAGGCCGGCCGTGAGCGGCCGGGCGTTCAGGAACGAGACAGCGGCGGCACGGAGCTTCTTGGGGCTCAAGCGGACACCTGCCTTCCGGCGTGCTCGGGGGCGGCGCCGCCATCGTGGACGCGGAGGACCCGGTACAGGCTGTCGCGCTCGGCCGGGACCCGGCCGGCGGCGCGGATGAGGCGGTGCAGGTCGGGCTCGGAGAGCGCCTGCGGAACGTCGGATCCCGCCATGTGGTAGATGCGCTCCTCGAGCACCGTCCCGTCCACGTCGTCCACGCCGAACGCGAGCGACGTCTGGGCGAGGCGCTCGCCGAGCGAGACCCAGTACGCCTTCACGTGCTCGAAGTTGTCCAGGTAGAGGCGAGCCACCGCGAGCGTGCGGAGCGCGTCGTAGCCGGTGGGCTTGGGGAACGCCTTCCCGATCATGTTGTGCTCGGGGTGGAAGGCGAGCGGGATGAACACCTGGAAGCCGTGGGTCTGGTCCTGCAGCTCCCGGAGCCGGCGCATGTGGTCCACGCGCTCGTCGAGGCGCTCGATGTGGCCGTACAGCATCGTGGCGTTGGAGCGCATTCCCAGGCGGTGGGCGGTGCGGTGGACCTCCAGCCACTCGTCGGCGGTGGCCTTGTCGTCACAGATCTTGCGTCGCACCCGGGGGGCGAAGATCTCGGCGCCGCCGCCAGGCAGGGTGTCGAGGCCGGCCGCGCGAAGCTCGGTGAGCACCTGCTCGTATCTCTTCCCGAACTTCCGGGCGAAGAAGTGG
>Ga0335085_10015577_pt1 | contig 11021 bp, 17 predicted proteins | sample Lox_Sample_45_FD_206712 | JGI IMG/M metagenome (GOLD analysis project Ga0335085, IMG submission 206712) | Soil microbial communities from Loxahatchee National Wildlife Refuge, Florida, United States - Lox_Sample_4.5 | ecosystem: Environmental > Terrestrial > Soil > Wetlands | place: USA... | reverse complement strand
TGCGCCACTTTACGAAAGCGTTCCGCCCACACTATATGGGGGTACGGAGCGTGTTGTGTCTTGGCTTACGGAGGAGTTGGTCCGTCTTGGTCACGAAGTGACTCTGTTCGCCAGCGGCGATTCCCTCACAACTGCCCGTCTGGTGCCAGCGTGCAAGAAGGCTTTGCGACTGGATTCGAACTGCGTGGACCATTGGTCACGGTGCGGATTGATCGTTTCGGCGATGGCACCTTCGACTCTGTTTTCGAAATCGCGGCCCAGACGACCAGCAAATTTTTCCAGTTCGCACTGTGAGTGGGTCAGCGCATCTCGAAATTCGGCTCTTCGGCGCTTGCCACGCTGCGGATCGAGGAAATACATGCTTAGTACGCCAGCTCCGTAGGCGCCGACCAAACTTTCGGTGACTGTCTGCTTCTTCATAAACACCTCCATCCGGCGCAGTACTTCGTTCCGTGCTCGGTCGCACGGATCAAGGGAAAGCTGAGTCCGGAGCTCTTTGCGGCAAAACCGCGAATAGTTGTTGCCGTGTACTGCTGAGCCAACGCGACGGCATAAGGCAAAGCTCGCTCCGCGTTCGGAGAGAAGTTAGTGAGCAACAACGGATTCCCAAGCCTTACGCGATTGGTTGTCCGAGGTTCCGGTGCTACGTCGGACTTGTCGCTAGATACCGTTGTGACAGCTCCGCGTGTTGCCACATAGCTCTCTACAAAGCTAGCATTACATTCTGATCAGCGTGAAGCGGTGACGAAAATCACACCGTAGGGTAAGATCGATCACGCAGCACAAAGAGCCACAGTTGACGGGGCCGGACTCCTCCAAGAGAGGCGCCGTTCTCGGGCTCACGGATGTGGACGTCCTAACGGCCTCCATGGCAAAGACTGCCGAAGGGCAAATAGCAATTCCGGCCGCGGCCCAGGCCATTGCCATCGGAATACTGTCCAACACAATTCTGAAGCTGTTTCTGAGAGCCGCGATTCGACGGGGATCCAGAAAAAGGCTGGCGTCGCCGGTTCAACCATGTACTCATGTCCGTCGAGTAAGAATCGAGCGCCGGCCTCTCATCCGCTTTGTTCCCCGAGTAGCATTCCACCTGCACGTTCATCCCATTCATTCTCGCCCAAGATGCAAAGTCTGATCTAAAGGGCTCTCAGCCGTCGGGGCCAAAGAAGATACCGGGCGTCGCGCGCTCAAGCCCGCTTGGACTGCAGGGGACGAATGTTAACCCTCGGACGACTCCCGGCCTAGTTTCTTTGTAGCGCAACACTTCCAGGGATTCAGTGATCGGGTGCACTGTGGTATCGGGCAGGAATGGGGACTAAAGAAGACATCGCGCGTTAAAAAGGCTGCGGCATTAGTTACGCTCTAGTCATCGGCTCTTGCGAGAGAGCCGACACCGTGGATGCGTGCACCGTCGCGTTAGGGCCAGCGCCTCGGAGCAACCGAGCAGGACTCGATCACGGCCGCCAAATCTGCACGGGAACGATTCCTTGCTGCTCGTCTGCGTCTGCCGTCTTATCTTTTAGCGTTGGAGGAGAGCAGCCAACCATTTCCTTTGCACTACAGCGCTCAGCTTGAGAAATTGTGCGATCAGATACGAAAGACATTTGTAAAGTCGTCGTTCGTTGGATCATCACAAGCAGATCTCGGGCGCAAACTTGCTTGAACCGTGGTTGACTGATTTCGTTAGTTCCCAACCTTCACCGGGACAGGAACAACCATGTCAGGGTCTCTCAGCCGCAGTCTAATCACGCCTGGCATTAGAGAGCATGTCCGCAGCCATCACAGGACCTTGGGTTGACAGACTGAAGCGCTCTAGTCAGGTCCAGCGGGCGGCGTGTCTCCGTATTTGCGCCATTGCACGCGCAGTAAGAGAGACAGAGCGCATCGTCTTTGAGCACTTCAATAAGGGCGCTCAAGTGTCCTCCGGCGGACCAACTCATGCGACAGCGCCTGATCCTGCGATGCCAGCAGTTCGTGGAGTTGAGATGCCGGCCAGCATATGGTGAACATTGTCTGAATTGTCATGCAAGACGATGTCTGCCTGAGCCACGACTCCTATGCACCGGCCCTGTTTATCCACGACCGGGATACGGCGGACTCTGTGCTCGCGCATGAGGTCTTCGCATTCTTGTAACGAGTCGTTTGGGGAACAGGTGACTGGGCCTTGTGACATCAAGGCGGCAATGTGTGTCGTCGCGGGATCCCTGCTTTCGGCAATGAGACGGAGGCAAAGATCGCGGTCAGTCACAATGCCCTCGAGCCGCTTCGACACAAAATCAGCGACCACCGGGACCGAGCCGATATCGTGCAGTTTCATCAGGGCTGCTACGCTCTGGGCTGTGTCAGATTTCAAACAAGAAACAATTTGCTTCGTCATTGCGTCAGATACCTTCATAAATTCCTCCACGGCGTTCGCGACTCCACGCTATCTCCACTTCGCAGCCGAGGGCAGTGATGACACGCACGAGGCGATGTGAGGCGGGTCACTGCCGCACACGCCGACATAGGAGAAACTAAAATACCAACGAAAAGGAGAAAGCACATGTCTACAGTTTCCATCCAACGTGCTTCAACCCCCACTGCCCTCAGTCGCAGCTTGTACGACTATATGAATGAGCTCTACAACAAGATTTCACACCGAGCCTTCAGCGTATTTGAAGAGAATGGCCGAATTGACGGCCACGATTTGGCTGATTGGCTAAGAGCCGAAGCTGAAATCCTTACTCCCGTCCCATTGGAGCTGTCCGAAACGGACACTGAACTTTTAGTCCGGGCGCAAGTACCCGGGTTCACGGAGAAGGAACTGGAACTCGTCGCTGAGCCTGGACGCTTGTTTATCACAGGCAAGACAGAGAAAAAGAGTGAGGAAAAGAAGAAAAAGACAGTGTATTCCGACTTTTCCTCAAACGAGATCTTTCGCGCTGTTGCCCTTCCGGCCGAGATCGACCCGGAGAAGATAAGCGCGGTGCTCAAGAACGGAGTTCTGGAAGTATCGATGTCCAAAGCCAAGCCCGCCACAAAAGTGCCGGTCATGGCCAAGGCAGCTTGACCTTCCACGGGGAGGTGGATGTGCGTGTCCACCTGCAGCTTCTGCCTCCTCGCTCTTGGATAACCGTCCGAGAAGCTAAATTCTGCACAAGAGAAGTCACAGGTGCACGATTGCGTGTCGAAACAGGACGCAAGGCGCAGTGGCCCGGAGGCAGAGTCCTTGAACCTTGCTGCGTCACTCGCACGGCGCTGGGAACACTTTGAGCACGCCGCAGACATGGGTGTGCGCGGCATTGGTGCCACACGCGAGGCCGCGTTCGAAGAAGCGGCGCTAGCACTGTGCGCGGTAATCACAGATCCCGCGCTGGTGCGTCCGGACATCCTGTTCGAGGTGGATTGCCATGCTACAGACGATGAGTTGCTTCTCGTGGACTGGTTGAATGCACTCATCTCAGAAATGTCTGCGCATCGCATGATCTTCAGCAAATTCGAAGTCACTATCTCTGGTGGTCGTGTGCATGGTCGAGCGTGGGGTGAAATTGCTGTTCCGGCCCGGCACCACCCTGCAGTTGAGGTGAAAGGGGCTACGCTGACAGAGCTCAAAGTCTTCCAGAACCCTGATGGACTCTGGACTGCGCAGTGCGTAGTGGATGTGTGAGTAGAGATGGATCTAGATCGCCTGACGCGCAAATCAGATTCCGAATGGTGGATCCCACCTACGGGCACAATGCGTGTCCCCGGCGTGATTCTGGCTACCGAACAACTTGTCCAAGAGATGGATGACAAGGTATTCGAACAGGTCTCAAACGTGGCAACGCTGCCGGGCATCGTCAAGGCATCTTTCGCCATGCCAGACGCGCACTGGGGTTATGGCTTTCCGATCGGCGGTGTGGCTGCCTTTGATCCTGACCAGGGCGGAGTCATTTCAGCCGGTGGGGTCGGATTCGATGTTTCCTGCGGAGTACGAACCCTAACGACTGGCCTGAGGCTGGAGGATATCTCTTTGCGCAAGCAAGAGCTGGCGCACGCTCTCTCCCGCTCCATACCCGCGGGGGTGGGCAGCACAGGCCGACTTCACCTTGATGAGGATGACATGACGGCGATGCTGTGCGGCGGCGCCCAATGGGCAGTGCACAAAGGGTATGGACATCTTCCGGATCTCGAGCATATCGAAGAACATGGCCGAATGGCAGGCGCGCAACCGGAACATGTATCTCAACAGGCGCGCAAACGCATGCGAGATGAGGTTGGCACTCTTGGATCAGGCAATCACTACCTGGAAGTGCAGCAGGTTGCACAGATCTTTGACAAAGAGGCCGCTTCTGCCTTTGAAATCCACGAGAACGATGTGGTGGTAAGCATCCATTGCGGTTCGCGTGGCTTGGGCCATCAGATTGGCACTGAATTCTTACGAGAGATGGCAGAGGCGGCTGCCTCTTACCATATTGACCTTCCCGACCGTGAGCTAGCTTGCGCCCCGATTCGCTCGCCCCTCGGCGAACGCTACCTCGGGGCGATGAGGGCTGCAATCAACTGTGCGCTGGCGAATCGCCAGGTCCTCACGCACCTCACACGCCAGGCATTTGAGGAGATCTTTCCCGACGCCGAATTGAAACTTCTTTACGATGTCTCTCACAACACCTGCAAGCTTGAATCTCACCGTGTGGATGGCCGTGAAGTGGAATTGTTCGTTCACCGCAAAGGCGCTACCCGCGCCTTTGGCCCGCGGACGGCAGAGCTGCCTGACGCCTATAGCGCCGCCGGTCAGCCAGTGCTGATTGGAGGCACTATGGGTACGGCCTCCTATATTTTGTCGGGCACGTCGGCCAGCGAGCAAAAGGCCTTCAGTTCCGCCTCCCACGGCGCTGGACGGTCGATGAGCCGCCACGCGGCTACCAAGCGCTGGAACGGTCGACAGCTGGTCGACGAATTGTCACGGCAAGGGATCATTGTAAAAAGTCCGTCCCTGCGTGGTGTGGCGGAAGAAGCGCCTGGCGCATACAAAGACGTACATGCTGTGGTCGACGCCACAGAACAGGCGCAGCTCGCACGGAGGGTAGCAAAGCTTTTACCGCTCATTGTGATCAAAGGGTAGTCTCGGTGCCAGCGTAAGCAGAAGTGGAATATTTCTCGAATCATGCGATGAATAATGAATGCCGTGGACCATCCCGATCGGGAGACGTCCTCTGCGTCTGCTGCGTACTGGCGATTATAGGACTGCTCAAGGCGGATTGAACCAACACAAACTCGCCCAGATTCTCCAGTGTGAATAGACCGACTAGGCGTCCGGCTTCCATGACTGGCAAAACACGGCACTCAGGGTCTTGCAATTTCTCCATAGCGGTTTGCAGCGCATCGGAACTGGAGACAATTGGGTATTCCTTACGCATGGCGTTTGAAACAGAACTATCAGGCCCGCTTTTTGACAAAGCCTTAAGCAGTTCTCTGCGTGTCAGGATTCCCACCAGCCGGCCGGCATCGACGACAGGAAAGTCCTGCTGGCTCCCATGCAACATCAGTTGAACCGCATGCGCAAGCGTGTCCGAAGGAGAAATCGTTTTGAAGTCAGTTACGGTAACCTGACTTACCCGGATCCCCTCCAGAGCGGTCTTCATTTCCGCCAATGCAGCTTCCTGCCCGGCGCCAATCCAAATGAACAAAGCAACTAACACTAGAAAAGGATTGCCGATTATGCCTGCAAGAGCAAATATGACCGCCATCCCCTGCCCGATATTTGCTGCCACGCGGGTAGCCCTGGAGTAATCCATCCGCCTGGCCAGCACGGCGCGGAAGATACGCCCACCATCCATTGGAAAAGCGGGCAAGAGATTAAAGACGGCGAGGACACCATTGGCCACCATCAGTTGCGCGACGAACGGGTAAATCTTAGCCCACGAGTCGAGTTGAACCATTTGGTTCATGGGAGCCGGGGCATGCACGGCCCAAAGAAAGAACCATAGTGCTGCGGCCACGGCCAGACTCACCAGCGGACCTGCAAGAGCAATCCACAATTCCTGCCGCGGATTATCTGGTATGCGTTCCATTCTGGAGACGCCCCCGATCGGCAACAGGATAATATCGCGCGTAGCGATACCCGAATGCCTGGCGGCTAGAGCATGGCCAAACTCATGGATGACTACACACGCAAAAAGGCTCAGGATGAAGAGCACTGCACCTACGACAGCACGGGTACTGTGCGTTTGTTGCCACTCCGTCAGCACTAGCCAGGCAATGAGAATGAGGAACGTCGCATGCACATAAACGTCGATTCCGGCAAATCTGCCTAATCTCCATGACCATTTCATGACATACCTCTTTACTGAAGAATGAAACCATCATGCCATGTGACGCCCTCGAGAACCTATAACACCACAGAGGAGCGGATGACTGGCTGAGAGTTCAGAGGCTAAAATCTACTTCTTCGATGAGATTTCGCCCCGTGAGCACAACCGGGTATCCAGTAAATCCGACAGCCCAAAAACTAATACCAGAGATGTGAGAACCAGCAGTGCCTGAAACACAGGCAGCCTGAAAAAATCCGCGAGAGGTGGCCACACCGCATTTGAAAAGTTGACATTCAGTTCCTCATTCCTCCACAGCAGGCTCGCACACAACGAAGCAGGATGGAGGAGCCAGGCAATTGCCGGAGCAGCCTTAGGAATTCGTCAAGCTCTCTTGACCGATGCAGAGATCCTGATGGTTGAAGCAGACACTGCAACTGGATTCAGTGGCGCAGCGGCCTTATTGCGCTATTAACGGCACTTGGCGAAGCGCCACTCTGAAAGGAGGGCAACTACATTGAGGACGGATTTTGGCTGGTTCTGCTGATGGTGGTGATTGCCTTCTTCTGGTTCTAGCGGCGGGGAAAACGGCCGACGAGCCGGTCCAATGAAGATGAAGAGGCCATGAAGACTCAGCATGCAGGCAAGTCGGTCGAAGCCCCGAAGAAGGTAGCTTGATTGCCGCGCAATAAAATGACATGAGGACCCGAAAATGAAGACGAGAAAAAGAAACATCAGGAGCAAAGCCAGGAACAAGACAACGAACCGCAAACCAGCAGTGAGCAAAGCAGGTGGGAGAGCTCCAAGAAGGATTGCGATCGCAGCGCGCAAGACGGTAACGGCACGAGGCCCAATTGAATATGCGGTAGCCCAAGAACTCTCAGTCACCGTCTACGAACGTGTCGAAACTGAGGTATATCGGGAAACCAGTCCAGAGGCTGATAAGGAAGAAGAGGAGTTCGGAACCTAAGGCCTGACTCGATATTTTCTGGCTAAGGGGTCCATACTCGACAAGACAGGACAAAGGTGGGCCCCGGACTAAGACGGGTATCCGCGGGCGCGATTCATCGAAAACGGCAGGTCTTATGGCTGTCAGGAAAACCCGGTGGGTGGCAAGCGTGCAGACAGACTCCACTCATCCACCTCCAGGCTTGTTTACCAAGAGTGCCAGCACAATCACCAAGGCCCTGGCTTCAAAGAGCGTCTCGCCTAAAGGCCCCGGTTCAGGCATGCGCATGCTCACGTACTTCGTAAACCGGGCGGGACGTGGGCTCAGCGAAGAGCGACGGGCGGAACTCGAAAAAGCGAAATCCTTGCTTTCAAGAACCATCGAGCGGCGGAAGAAAGCAAAGGGTCGGAAGGGAGCGGTTTAGGTTTCGCTGGATCCGGCCAGCACCTCCGTCTGAGGACGCGGTCTCCACGCTCAGTGGGCACGGCAAGGTGGGGAAAAGTTTTTCAGCAACCGGTCCCATGAGGAGTGCTTGAATCCGGTGCGGCCGTGGGTGCTCACGATGTTCAGATCAATGTTTGCTCACGTACAGTCCGAAATTCAGGCAGGCAAAGGCAAGAGGAAGGCAGCGCCCCCCACTCCATTGCGGAGGTGTTCGACGCACCAGCCCTGCCGCTGCCCTCCAAGTGGTGCAGTTTGAAATCCACAGGGCCGCAATGCGCTCCAACCTGTGGGAGACTGTCGGCATGGCAGAAAAACGAACCAAAGCGGATAAACGGCAGCGCCAAGCCGACAAATTGGAAAAGAAGGCGCGTCACCCACATGCGCAGGGGACGAAAAAGAAGCCCCGCGAGGACTTCAGCGAAGCCGCTACCCGGATCGTGAAGCAGGCGCCGAAAGCCGAAACAGCCTGGTGACGGAGGGGAACAGCAGGCCTTTGCCCGGCCCTATTTCCTACGTTTGCGGGCCTTTTTTGTGAGTTGCCGCAGGGTGCGCTGCAATTCGCGGAGTGACTTGTCAAACTCAGCTTGCAGCTTGGCCGCCCCAGGGCTGGCTAGCCACTTTATATCTTCCTCTAATCTGCCCAAGGCGCTCTGAGCGGTAAGAGAAGACCATTTTATGTCTTTCTGTATTCTGCGTAAGATCTCAGGAGCGGTACGGAAAGACTTTGCAGGCATAGTCTTTACCTCGTTATCTATACAGGAGTATTGCCGGAGATCGTGTGAGCCGCAGTGACAGAGAGCACACATCCATGTGATCGGCCGCGCAATAGGGTTGTTCGCCAGCCGACGCAGCCTAGTTACCTCCGGGCATGTGCGGCCCACGGTTGTGCGGTTGTAATCCTGCACCATCCGGCCAAAGCGGAGGGCAGCACCGGCAGAGGTTCGTCTGCCATCCGCGGCGCGTGCGATCTAGCATTCCTCCACACGTTGGACAGGGAAAGCGGGTTGATTACCCTCAAAGTGGACAAGAACCGCCTCGGCGCGAGCCGTACCATCACGGTCAGGGCCGATTTTGAAGAAGGTAAGTTTGAACTCGCAGAAGCGCCCTACATCACGCGGCGTAATGACGAACTCGACAGATTGGAACAGGTCATCAAGGACAATCCCGGTGTAACCCAGAACGCCATTTCAAAACAGTCAGGAATGATGAAATCGCGGCTCGTTCGCCTGCTGAAGGAGGGTACAGGGACACGTTGGCGAACTGAAAGCGGAAAACACGGGTCAATTTGCTATTTTACTTGTTCTGCGACTTGTTCTGATCTTCCCAAGTCTTTGTTCCCAAAGGATGGAACAGCTAGAACAGGTGATCCAAAACCCATCTCCGAGCACACTTGTTCTCCTGTTCTCTCCCCTTTAGGGGAGAACGGAGAACAGGTCTGCGAAGGGCGGGAGGTAAGGCTGCCCTCTTGCCCTCATTGCGGGGGCTTCGCCGTCTATCCGCAGGCTGCCGGAAAGCACAGTTGCATGACGTGTAAGCAAACTTGGTGAGTAGCCCAAGCGCGTGAAAACAACCTCCCGAGCACCAGCCCTAGGCTGCATCGGCCATCGGCTTCCTGCGGGCAAAAGTGACGCTTCTCAGGAGCCTGTCTTTGTGTCGGGAGATGACGGCGAAACCCTCGGGAGTGCGGTGGGCACAGTCTGGGAGCGAATCAGTACCGACTGTTCCATCTTGCCCGAGACACAGCACCATAAACTCCGAGCAGCGGCTGCACAACCAGAAGTATTCCACCTTGGTGGAGTCGTTGGCATAAGAGTTGGCAGAAGGGTCGGGGTCGGCTTCCAGCCGAAAAAGTCTTCCTTCTTGGAGATTGCGGAACGATCTGAAACAGGACGGGTTGGCACACTTCGCCAGCATAGAGAACCGCCCGCGAGCATCACTTTCCCACCAAGCAGTATTCGCCAAGTTTCTTATCTTTATCTGGCGTGACGGCGGACTCGGGATAAACTTCGACGTCCTTGCACTCGTACATTCCGAAATTCTTGGGAAGTTCGACTAATTGATATCTACCGTTCTTGAGCGCCGCACAGCTTGGTGCACCGCGGTTGCACTGCAGCTCGTAAGCCTTGCCTGCTTTCAGGACATCCAGGATCACGACCCCGTTATTCAGTTCGCTTCCTCTTACGGTGATGAAGGATTGTTCTTGCGCCGACACTTCCACTGACCCAAACAGGAGGAAGAGGGCCAGCAGAAGAAAGAGAGTAATTCCTTTCTTCATACGCACCCCCTCGGGTCGAAACTAAACTTCCTCTGTTGTCTTCCGTAAGTTAATTTATACCCATCAATTCTGCGAAACCTGTGACCACTATCACAGTTGTTGTTGACTGAGGCTCAGCAGCTTGCGCATGGTGTTACGTGATTTTCCCGTAGCTCCCCGCAAAGCTACGCAGCCGGTCGCTTGGCTTACTGTGAGATTTGAACTTTTTTGGCGCGGTAGCGTTTGTAGCATCTAAATGAATGGAGCAGGAAACGTATGTCAGCGTAGAGGAGGATCTTATGGCAACCCCACGAGAAGCTGTCGCTGCTGCTGTTCCTCTTTCGAACAAGGATCGGCGTGCAATACAGGAAATCTACCGAAAACTGAGAAACGCCGACGCGAAGCTGGTCGGGCCTGACGGTAAAACGCAGGTGCTACCGAGCACACTCTATTCGTTCCTGTGTACATTGTTTGCAGATTTGAAAGCCGGCCACACTGTGACCATCCTGCAAATCAACCGAGACCTTTCGACCGTTGAGGCAAGCAAGATGCTCGGAGTTTCGCGCCAATTTTTGAGTGGTTTACTGGAGAAGCAGAAAATCCCGTATCACATGGTAGGAACCCACCGTCGCTTGTACCCCCGGGATGTTCTAGCCTACATAGCCACACGCGACACTGTGCTTCCCAAGACTCTGGATGATCTAGCACGCGCAGGATACAGAGAGGGTATCGACATGGTGCCAGATGACATCCATTGAAGTAAGCGGGCTCGGGAGGCTGTTTTCACGCACAGACCCAACGCATAGTGACTGTGCCGAACAGGGCGCTCCCCGCCTCTTACATTCGCTCGGAATTACGTTTAGGGACGCTCTGAATAAGCCCTCGTTCTAAGTCGAGTAATATCAGTACTCAGGAAACCGGGCTACCGATGTGACTGTCGAACCCGCGAACTTGTTTCGCCTCGCCCTTTCCATCGCATGGTCGGCGCGCCGAGCAGACGAAGACTACGCTGCCAGCAGCAACTTCTTGCGACTGAGAAACAGATTCACCAGGGCGCAGGTGACAAACAAGCGGTGCGCGTTCTTCTTCAATCCCCGGTAGCGCA
>Ga0335085_10015576_pt1 | contig 11022 bp, 10 predicted proteins | sample Lox_Sample_45_FD_206712 | JGI IMG/M metagenome (GOLD analysis project Ga0335085, IMG submission 206712) | Soil microbial communities from Loxahatchee National Wildlife Refuge, Florida, United States - Lox_Sample_4.5 | ecosystem: Environmental > Terrestrial > Soil > Wetlands | place: USA... | reverse complement strand
CGCCGGGCACGGACGGCGGTAAGACAGGGATCAGGATCAGGATCAGAAAGGCAATCACAGGTTCCGCTTGACGATGATGGATCTTGCGGTCTGCGCAGAGGCCCAAGCGGAGCGGCCTACTGGTGCGGCTTGCGACGTGCAAATTCCCAGGCTTTGATGTACTTCCAATGTATATAGACAGAGTGGTTGAGATGCTGCAGGAGTCCCGCGCGGCCATCGAGAAATCCGAGCCGCACGACGTAGTTATAGAGGAAGGTTGCGGCAGGATTCAAGATTGCATTCCACACCAGCCAGAGCGAGGATGATTTGGCGCGGCCTGAGGCGGCGAGCGCCTCGGCGGCGATGGTGCTGTAGCGATTCATATGCTCGATGTAGTCCTCGAGCGTGGGGTAGCAGTGATGGATGAGATGGCCTTTGAGCCAGCCATCGGGGCCGTCGGCCTTCATCTTCTCGTGGACCGGACGTTCTTCAAAGCGAGCCGCGCCGCGGCGGAAGAGCCGCAGCTTTGGGTCGGGCCAGTAGCCGCCGTGGCGCAACGGCCGGCCCAGAAAATGATTGAGGCGCGAGATCCGATAAGCGGCGAACTCCGGCTCACTGGCCAGCAAAGCCTGCATCTCGCGCGCCAGCTCCGGGCTGACTTCCTCGTCGGCATCGAGCGAGAGGACCCAGTCGCCGGTAGCGTGGGAGATGGCGGAGTTTTTCTGCGCGGCAAAGCCCTTCCATGGCTCTTTGAATACTTTCGCGCCGAAGCCGAGGGCGATTTCGAGGGTCGCGTCGGTCGAGCCGGAGTCGACGACAATGATCTCCTGTGCCCAGCGAACACTGGCCAGCGTGCGTGGCAGGCTGGCCGCCTCGTTCAGCGTGATCAGGACCACGGAGAGTGTCTTGGGCATCGTGGCAAGGATACAAGATGCAGGGACGGAGGGGAAAAGGGAGTAGGGAGTAGGAAGAACCATTCGCTGGTTGTATCGTCGGTCAGAATCAACTTGCCGCTGCTTCCACCTCGGCCCAGTCGTTGGGCGTCAACTTCAGGCTTGCCGCGGAGACATTCTCCTCCAGGTGAGCGATATTCGAAGTGCCGGGGATGGGCAGCATCACCGGCGAGCGCTTGAGGAGCCACGCCAGCGAGAGCTGCGCCACAGTAACGCGATGGCGGGCGGCGATAAGGCTGAGGGCTGAGGCGCTGGGATGATCCGGCTTGAGTAACTTTCCGCCCGCGTAAGGGTACCAGGGCAGAAAGGCGATGCCGTGCCGTTCGCAGTACATGAGGGTTCCTTCATGCCGCCGGTCGGCCAAACTGTATCGATTCTGTACAGTCACGATGGGGACGATTTTTTCAGCGTCTTCGATCTCGGCCGGCGTGACCTCGCTCAAGCCGATGTGGCGAATCTTGCCCTGTTCCTGCATTCGCCGGAGCGCGCCCAGCGACTCTTCGATTGGGGTGCGGGGATCGATTCTGTGTAATTGGTAGAGATCGATGCGGTCGAGGCGGAGACGGCGAAGGCTCATCTCGACACATTGAATGAGATAGCCGGCGCGGCCGACGTACTCGGTTTTTGCCGGTCCCTGGCGCGTGATGCCGCCCTTGGTGGCGATAACCACGCCCGGCGCGTAGGGGTAAAGCGCCTCGCCGATGAGCCGTTCGGCGATCTCGGGGCCGTAGGCGTCCGCGGTGTCGATCAGCGTGACGCCAAGCTCGACGGCGCGGCGGAGAACACGGCGGCACTGCTCCGGGTCGGCAGGCTCGCCCCACGCGCCCTCGCCCACCAGGCGCATGGTTCCGTAGCCGAGGCGATGCACGGGCAGATCGCCGCCGATGAGGAATGTGCCAGAGTTGGACGGGGATGAAGTCGCCATAATAAGTTCGATGCTATTCGCGCCAGCCTCTCGAGGACAATCCTCCATCGGGTCAATTCAAACAAGCTTCCACAAAATCAAATGAGATTCATCTTCTGAAGCAGAGACTTGAACCGATGATGAGAGCGCAGGTTGTGGAAGAGGAACGAGCCCTTGATGCCGTAGATTGCCCCAGAGCGCTGCTCGAAGGCGCGTTCGAGCCAGTCTATTGCTTTATCGGCCTCTGCCAGACCTGCATGAATATAGGCGAAGTGATAAGGCGAGACAAACTCATGGACGGCGCGATCATACAATTGTTGGAGGATCTTCCTTGCTTCATCGACATTGCCGGTGATTGCATAGGCTTGTCCAAGCTGGGACAGGAACAGCGTGGAACCGGGGGAGAGCGTGGAAGCGCGTTCGAGTGATTTGATACCCGCCACATGGTCGCCGAGAAAGATCAGGGCCCAGCCGAGATTGGAGTGGGCACGGGAAGCTCCGGGCGTATCGCGGAGAGATCGCCGTGCTTCTTCCAAAGCCTCTTCGATCCGTCCCGCGCGCAACAGTGTAGTGGCAACATCGGTTTGGATTAAAAGCGGGTCAAGCTCCTGCGCCCGCCGCACTTCTCGCAAAGCATCGTCGTAACGTTCCAATGCACTGCAAAGCCAACTGTAATGATCATGAGCTTGGGCGCTGCCTGGGCAGAGCTCTATGGCGGTCAAGAATTCACGCTCGGCGCCCGGCCAATCGAAGTCGAAGACGAAGCGGGCGAACGCCGAGATACCGTGCGCCTCTGCCAGTTGGGGATCAATCTCTAATGCCCGCGCGGCGGCAATCTTCGCACTTTGGATCGTGTTCTCTAGCGAGGTGCCGGCAAGACCATTGATACAAACCTCAACATGAGTCTGCGCGATACCTGTCCAAGCGAGGGCAAAACCGGGATCAAGGGCGATCGCAGCCTCATAATCGATGAGGCTTCGGCGAAAGCCCTCTTCGGTAAAACGGCAGAACCAGTTACGTCCTCGAAGATACAGCTCGTAGGCCTCAAAATTCTCGGTGGCCTGGCGGACAACGCGTGCGCGTTCGCCTGGCGATAACTGGGCGCGTAGCGCGGTGGCGATATTGAGCGCCACGTCAGACTGGATTGCGAAAATATCGGTGAGGTCTCTGTCGTATGTCTCCGCCCACAAATGCTCGTCCGTCGCAGCGTCAACGAGTTGCGCGACAATTCGGACGCGATTGCCGGCTCGCCGGATGCTGCCTTCGACCAGAGTTGCTGCGCCCAGCTTTTCCCCGATTTCGCGCAAGGTGCGCTCGCTCTTCTTAAAAGTCATGACCGAGGTCCGCGAGATCACCTTAAGCGACCGGATCCTGGCAAGGTGAGCGATAACGTCCTCAGTGATTCCGTCGGCAAAATATTCATTTTCCGAGTCCGCACTGAGGTTGGCGAATGGCAGAACCGCAACTGAAGCGGCAGCCGGGCGGATGGCATGCGGCGTCTCAGAGAGAGTGAATGTGGAAAGCACGAATTCCAAGTCATGAGCTGACTGAAACCGGTTCGAGCGCTCTTTTTCGAGACAATGCGCTACCACACGGTCAAGGCCCGGAGGCAGCTCATGGCGGTGCCGGCTCGGCGCCTCGGGCTGATCGTGAAGTATGGCGGCCAGGGTTTCGATTGGATTGGAGCGGGAGAAGGCACGCTCTCCGGTCACGATTTCGTAAAGCACGCAACCGAAGGAGAAGATATCGGCGCGCACATCGACCGTCTCGCCGCGCACCTGCTCAGGCGCCATGTATCCGATTGTGCCTTGGATCATGCCTCCCGCGGTGAGATCACTGATCGTGGTCGCTTCTCCGATGAGCGGGTTGGTTGCAGCTCGCCTGCGGGCCAGGCCGAAATCGAGCACCTTGACTCTACTGCCGGGCGCCAGCTTGATGTTCTGGGGTTTCAGGTCAAGGTGCGCGATCCCCTTGTCGTGGGCCGCCGTGAGTGCCTGCACCACCTGGATGGCAACCGAGAGTGACTGCTCGAGAGGAAGCGGGCCTTTCTCAAGAAGCTCAGCCAGTGTCGGTCCTTCGACCAGTTCCATCACCAGGGCTCGCGTGTTGCCACTGCTATGGAAGCCGTAAATATGCGCGATGTTAGGATGGTTCAACGAGGCAAGCAGGCGAGCTTCACTCTGTAGCCATGACAAACGCTGAGGGTCATCCGCGAACTCAGGGGGTAAGACCTTTAGTGCGACCAGGCGCTCCAACTGGAGGTCCCTCGCGCGATAAACGACGCCCATGCCGCCCTGGCCCAGTTTCGCAGTGATTTCGTAATTCCCGAGCCGTTCGCCGATCATAAAGCAATCCTTCCGTGTTGGCGATAGGGCGCGAAGGCGACATTGAACCAACGCGCCAATTTTAGAACAGCGCGCTGCAGTTCCCGCTTTTTATCCGGCGCAACCGACGTTTTCCAGAACCCACCGTGATTTGCTGTCTAAATCGGCAATTCAAAGCTGTCGTCCATTTTCGCTCAGTTGACGTGATCTTGATTCAATTTTGTGACCCGGGGGCAGCGTGCCGTAAAATGCCGCAAAATGAAAAGAGGCTTTGGCCCCTGAGGTGGTTCCCATCAAACTGACCCACTATTCAATCCTTGCCATCGGGCTCCTTATGCGCCCGGCGGGAACCGCGCGGCGGCAGGCTGCGTAGTGTAAATCAAGAACGGAACCAGAGGAGAGACCGACGTGAGCAGCGTCCCGTATTCCAACCCGCAAGCTATCTTCTATATGCAATACGAGGCGGCGCGCCGCGACGAGGTCGTGGGCATTCTGCTGGCGCTGTTTCTGGGCACCTTTGGACTGCATCACTTTTATCTGCGACGTAACGGACTGGGGATTCTCTACTGCTGCTTCTTCTGGAGCGGCATTCCGGCGATACTGGGGTTCTTCGAGTGCTTCTTCATGCCCGGCCGGGTGCGGGAGTATAACGCCATTCAGGCGGCGGCAATCGCGGCGTCGCTGGGAATCGAGATGCCGGGGTGGGGCCAGCCGGTGAACGTCACAGTGAATGTGCCGGCGGCAAGTGTGGCTCCTGTTGCGGTGCCGCCTCCTGCGCTCATGGCTTGCCCGCGCTGCCAGCGTACGAACGCGCCTGGCGCACGCTTCTGCTCGGGGTGTGGAGCGGCGCTCTAGAAAGAACGAGTCAGCAGGTCAGCGGGTCAGAGAAGCCTGGTCGTTTGTGCGCCCCCATCACCCCTTCGCCGCATGGTGACTTTAGGCAGCAGGCTACCCGAATACCTTGCTGCGTGCTGGTGGTTAGATATTCGCGCGGCCCGACCGAGTGCCGAATTAAGGTTTAAGTCCGGCCAGCAGGCGGTTCAGTGATCGGAGAAAGAGCCCGCGAAACTGCTCCGGGGCGAGGTCGAAGCGGCCTGCGAGATAGAGCTCGATGAGACCGTGGGCATGAGCCCAGATGGCGAGTGAAACCTCGAAGACATCGTCCTGGCGCAGCTCGCCCGTCGCCATCAGAGTCTGCACGACCTGATGGAGCAGGTTCATGGTGGGAGAACTGCCCGTGTTCAGCTGCGTGGGATAGGTGTAGGCATCTCCGCGCTGCGAAGAAAAGATGTAGCGGAAGAGATTCGGATGGTCGAGCGCGTAGTTCAGGTATCCCAGCATGCCGCGAAGACTGGCTACGCTGGTGTCGCGGTTTGCGCGCTCAAAGTACTCCCTGATCCGCACATATTCCGCTGAGGTGGCCTCGCGCAGCAGAGCCTCGCGATTTGGGAAGTGCTTGTAAATTGCCATGGCGGTGATGCCGGCCATCGCCGCCACGCGCCGAATGCTTACCCGTTCGGCGTTGTTTTCGCTGTCCAACAGGGTGAGCGCGGCCTGGCAGATGCGGTTTTTGGTGTTGCCCCTCATTTGTATACAGTGTATACTGAACTGCGTTGGGTGTACAGTGTATACCTAAGAGGTACGATGATGGGAAATTTCGCCTTTTCCTTCTTGATATCGATCCTGCTTTTCGCCGCCGCCCTCGCGGGGCTGCTCGTCTTTGGCAACGTCAGTCCCCCGGCGCCGCTCGCGGAGGTCACCGGCCCTTTCGCCTCGATCGATCGGTCCAGCCTGCCGCCTTTGCTGCGCTACACGGCCCGCGATGGGGCCGAGCTCTCCTACCTCTGCTACCCCGGTGACGAGCAGCGCGCGGTCATCCTGATTCACGGCTCCGCCGGTTCGGCCGCCGACATGCACCTGATGGCGCTCGCCCTGCAGTCCGCCGGGCATCTGGTGGTTGTCCCCGACCTGCGCGGGCACGGCGGCAACCGCCCTCACGGCGACATTGCGCACCCGGGCCAGCTCGACGAGGACATGGAGGACATGATCAAGTTGCTGCGCGCCGAACATCCTCGCGCGCACTGGAGCCTTGTCGGCTTTTCCTCGGGAGGAGGCTTCGCTCTGCGCACGGCCGCGGGACCGCTGGGCGGCGGATTCGAGCGGGTTCTGCTTCTCTCGCCCTTCCTGCGCTACGACGCACCCACCGTTCGCCGAGCGGCGCCAGCCGGCGACAATCCGCAGAGCAAGGCTCCGGCCTGGACCACGGTCGCCATTGGGAGGATCATTGCTCTGGCGATTCTCAACGGCTTCCGGATCCACGCGCTCGATGGCCTGCCGGTGCTCTATTTTGCGGTGCCGCAAGAAATGGAGGCAGTGACCCCGCGCTACTCCTGGAGGCTGCTGCAGAATTTCCAGCCACGCGATAATTTCCGCGCCGACATTCGTGCTGTGAAAGCGCCCATGGAGGTTCTGGTGGGCTCAAAGGACGAGCTTTTCTATCCTGAGAAGTTCGTTCAGGTCTTTGGAGCCGAACGCGGCGATGTTCCTGTCGTCATCCTGCCCGGCCTCGGCCACTCCGCAATGGCAACCGATCCCGCGGCAATTCAGGCAGTGGCCGGCGCGCTGTGAAGTAAGGACGGGTGGAAGCTTACGGCAGGCAGGCATGCCGCATCCTGCCATTTACAATCAGTCTGTGCCCTCCGAAGCGCCAAAACACATTATTCTTGCCGAAAATCTGACCAAGGTCTACTCCGCGGGCCGCATCCAGGTAACTGCTGTGCGCGGCGTTTCGTTGACCGTCGAACCGGGCGAGTTTGTGGCCATTGTCGGGCCCTCGGGTTCGGGCAAGTCCACGCTCTTCTATTTGCTCGGCGGGCTCACAAGCGCCACTGAAGGGCGAGTGGTGATTGACGGCATCGATTTCGCCTCCTTGAAGGACCACGAACGCACGAGGCTGCGCAAGCACCGCATCGGCTTCGTGTTTCAGCGGTTCAACCTGCTGCCCACGCTCTCGGCGATGGGCAATATCGAGATCGCCTACGCGGTAAGCGGGCGCAAGGGGCCGATGGACATGAAATATCTCGATCACCTCTGCGAGATGCTGGCGATCCAGGGGCGGCTCCATCATCGGCCGTCGGAATTGAGCGGAGGCGAGCAGCAACGGATAGCGATTGCAAGGGCGCTCATCACAAGGCCAGCCATTGTGCTGGCCGACGAGCCCACCGGCAACCTGGACACCAAGAACTCCGATGCCGTGCTGCACATGCTGTTGCGTTCGAACCGGGAGCTGGGCCAGACAACGCTGATGATTACGCACAATCCCGAGGCGGCGACCATTGCCGGGCGCATCCTGCATATGCGCGATGGGGAGTTTGTGCATGAAGAGAAGGGATCGCGGTCTGAAGGGGCTGTGACACCGATTTCCGGAGCCCCCTCACAGACTTCGTCGCCCAGTTCCGACGCTGCCCGTTGACTCCAAAGGCCTTTCTTGATATCTTGAATAGGTTCGCAAGAACGCCGCTCGTCGTGTGTTTTCGGCGGGTTGCGTAGGGAAATCACCTTGGGCAGGTTGCAATTGACGGGTGGTTTTCGAGGCCGGTGAAGACAGGCCGGCCAGACAAGTTCCAGGAATCGCTCTCTTCTTGCGGGGCAGGGAACAATCGCATCGGCGCCCGCGCGTTCCCCACCTTGGAGGGGCTATGCGGGCCGGAAGCGGGATACGGAGTTGGCTCCGCGCGAGCGGACGACCGATCACCGTCCTGGTTCTCGTCTGAGATCGGAAGGAAACAGACGCGAAGCAGTAACCAGAGGGTTTCTGTGCGCTTTTGGGCGGGCAAAAGCCAGTCCAAAACCAAGACGGCCCGAAGGGCCGCGCGCGGCTGATAAACGGGAAGTTACGGTTTTTGAAGGGTAAGGAGTTTCAGTTTGCCTACATTCAACCAACTGGTTCGCAAGGGGCGTACAGCCCCCCGTTATAAGACGGCGTCGCCCGCGTTGCAGGCCTCGCCGCAGCGGCGCGGCGTATGCACGCGCGTGTATACGCAAACGCCGAAAAAGCCGAACTCGGCCCTGCGCAAGGTAGCGCGCGTGCGGCTGACCAACGGGATTGAGGTCACCACCTACATTCCCGGCATCGGCCACAATCTGCAGGAGCATTCGATCGTGCTCATTCGCGGCGGCCGCGTGAAAGATCTGCCAGGCGTGCGCTATCACGTGGTGCGCGGAACGCTGGATTCAGTGGGCGTGGGCGATCGTTCGCAGAGCCGTTCGAAGTACGGCGCCAAGCGCGCCAAGGGCGGCGCGAAGAAATGAAAAGCGAGCTCTTAGCTTTCAGCTCTCAGCTTTTGATTGCGGGAGCCGGCAGCGGTGGAGTTGGCACGAACAAGCTGAAAGCTGACGGCTAAGAGCTGAAAAGCTGTTTTGAGGATATATGCCAAGAAAAGGGCACATTGCAAAGCGGGAAGCGACGCCGGACCCAGTTTATGGGTCGACGCTGGTGACCAAGTTTGTGAACTCGATGATGTGGGGCGGCAAGAAGTCGACCGCCCAGTCCATCTTCTACCAGGCGATGAAGAACCTGGAGGAAAAGGGCGGAGGCGAAGACGCGCTGAAGCTCTTCAAGAAGGCGGTCGAAAACTGCAAGCCGCTGCTTGAGGTCAAGACGCGGCGCGTGGGCGGCGCCAACTACCAGGTGCCGATCGAGGTCAATCCCGACCGGCGTACCTCTCTGGCCATTCGCTGGCTGATTACCTACGGACGCAGCCGCGGCGAGAAGGGCATGACCGACAAGCTCACCAACGAGCTGCTGGATGCGGCCAACGGGCGCGGCGCGGCCATGAAGAAGAAGGAAGACGTGCACCGCATGGCCGAGGCGAACAAGGCCTTTGCGCATTACCGGTGGTGAGAAGCAGGGACCAAGGGACTAAGGACTAGAGCCCTGATTTAACGAACGGCTTAACCGCGGGCAATGGCTTCCCGCAAGGATATTTGAACCGTGCCTCGTACCGTACCTCTCGATCGCTGCCGGAACATCGGCATCATGGCGCACATCGACGCCGGAAAGACGACAGCGACAGAACGGATCCTGTTTTACACCGGCATCACGCACCGGCTGGGAGAGGTGCATGAGGGCACGGCGACCATGGATTACATGGAACAGGAGCAGGAGCGGGGCATCACCATTACATCGGCCGCCACCACCTGCACGTGGCGCGACGTCCGCATCAATATTATTGATACCCCCGGCCATGTGGACTTTACCGCCGAGGTCGAGCGCAGCCTGCGCGTGCTCGACGGCGCGGTGGCTCTTTTCGATTCTGTCTCCGGCGTGCAGCCGCAGACCGAAACCGTGTGGCGGCAGGGCGACAAGTACAAGGTTCCGCGTATTTGCTTTGTTAACAAGATGGACAAGAATGGCGCGGACTTCGAGCATGTACTCGAAACCATCCGCAAACGCCTGGGCGCGCGGCCAGTGGCCTTGCAGATTCCTATCGGCGCCGAAGCCAACTTCAAGGGCGTCATCGACCTGATCGGGATGAAGGCCATCGTATGGCACGAGGAGACTCTAGGAGCGGAGTACTCCGAAGAGCCCATCCCGCCGGAGCTACAAAAAAAGGCAGAGGCATTCCGCAGGCAGCTTGTTGAGACGGTGGCCGAGTACGACGACGAGCTGATGCACATTTATCTCCAGTTTCTCGATGGCGGCCCGGAGCCGGCGCCAGAGGAACTGCGAAAAGCTCTGCGCCAAGCCACTATTGGTCTCAAGGTCTTTCCCGTAATATGTGGTTCGGCTTTTAAGAATAAAGGTGTTCAGACCCTTCTCGACGCAGTCGTCGATTACCTGCCCAGCCCACTCGACAAGCCCCCCGTCGAGGGTATCGACCCCCGCCACCACTCCAAAATCGAACGCCGCAAGCCTGACGACGACGAACCGTTCTCGGCGCTGGCTTTCAAGATTATTAATGATCCCTTCGGCAAGTTGAGCTTTGTCCGCGTCTACTCGGGTTCGCTCAACACCGGCGACACGGTGCTGAATCCTCGCACCGGCAAGACCGAGCGCATCGGCCGCCTGGTCAAGATGCACGCCAACAAGCGCGAGGACGTAACCGAAATCTCGGCCGGCGACATTTGCGCATGCGTGGGACTAAAGGACCTGAAGACCGGCGACACGCTCTGCGATCCGCATCACGCCATCGCGCTCGGCGCCATTACCTTCCCTGACACCGTGATTTCTGTCGCCATCGAGCCGAAGACAAAGGCAGATCAGGAGAAGATGGGCATTGCGCTGGCGCGGCTGGCTGACGAGGACCCCACGTTCAAGGTGCGCACCGACGAGGAATCGGGCCAGACCATCATCAGCGGCATGGGCGAGTTGCACTTGGAGATTCTGGTCGACCGTTTGAAGCGCGAGCACAGAGTAGAAGCCAACGTCGGCGAGCCCAAGGTAGCCTTCCGCGAGACCATTCGCAAACATGCCGAGGCCGAGGGTAAGTACATCCGGCAGACCGGCGGCTCGGGCAACTACGGGCACTGCAAGCTGCGCGTGGAGCCGAACGCGGCCGGCGCGGGATACGAGTTCGTCAACGAAATTAAGGGCGGAGCGGTGCCTAAGGAGTACATCAAGCCCATCGACCAGGGCGTGCAGGGCGCCATGGAGCTTGGCATTCTGGCTGGCTACCCGATTGTGGACGTGAAGGTAACGCTCTTTGACGGCAGCTATCACGAAGTGGACTCAAACGAGATGGCTTTCAAGTTTGCAGGATCGATTGCGTTCAAGGAAGCGGCGCGCAAAGCGAGCCCCGTCCTGCTGGAGCCGGTGATGGCGGTGGAAGTTACCGTGCCCGAGGAGTTCATGGGCGTGATT
>Ga0335085_10015575_pt1 | contig 11022 bp, 14 predicted proteins | sample Lox_Sample_45_FD_206712 | JGI IMG/M metagenome (GOLD analysis project Ga0335085, IMG submission 206712) | Soil microbial communities from Loxahatchee National Wildlife Refuge, Florida, United States - Lox_Sample_4.5 | ecosystem: Environmental > Terrestrial > Soil > Wetlands | place: USA... | reverse complement strand
CTTCTATGGCTAAACGGAAAAAGACCGAGTCGAGCATCTACGACATCTACAAGAGCTTTTCCGACCTTGCCCTCATGACGCTGGGCGCTTTCCTGTTTCTGTTCGTCATCATCACGCTGGTGTCGCAGATGTCGGCGTCATCCAAGGAGATTTCGCGGCTCACCGCCCAGCTGGCGAAGCTCGAACAGCAACTGGCGCGCACCCAGGCCGATCAAAGCCGGCTAAGACAGGACCTGGAGCGGATTGCGGCCACCTCCCCGGAGAGCGAGGCCAATGCCATCCTCAAGGCCGCCGGCGTGACGCACAAGGATTTGGAACTGTTCGTCCAGGGGCTGAAGGACATTCCCGGCGACAACATCCACCTCATCGTCGACGCCACAGGATCAATGCACGGCGTCTCCGGCTTCCTGATCCCGATCCTGCGCCTCATCATCAACCGCGCCGGCAAACAGGTGTCGGCAATTACCTGGTACTCCGACGACCGGTTCCAGACCGATACCGGCACCATGGGGGAAATGTTCGATCAATTCATGCGCGGGGCGCCGTTCACCGGCAGCTTTGAAAACATCGGCCGCGCCTTTCGCACGGCCATCAGCAACGCGCCGCGGCCGGGCGCCTATCTCCTGATTGGAGACGAACCGTCGGATGACACGGTGGAGTACAGCAACATCCCGAGCCCGGTCTTCACGTTACCGCTGGGTCGCTCGGACCCCGACACCGAACGGGATTTCGCGCTCATTGCCGACAAGACCGGCGGCAAGATGCTGCACCTCGAGATCCGCTGAGGTGGCAGCCCGGCAGACTCAAAGCCCCTTGGACTGAATGAACAAATTTTCCACGCCGAGGCCTTCCGCCTGGCCAGGGCCGACGTTGACCACCCCCTCGAACAAGACCAGCGTCTCCATGGCCGGAAATTTCGAGTAGTGGGTGCTGTAGCGCAGGATGTAGCGGGTGCCGCTGTAGACGGTGTTGACCGCCTCGTCCACCAGCTTGTAACTTTGCAGGTCACCGAGCTTGCGATTGTATTCCTGGATCTGAACCAGCCATTGCTGCTGCGGGGCGTCGGCTCTGTTCAGAAAGAAGCTCGCTGCCTTGTGAAAATCCTTATCCTTGAGTGCCTGATAATATCCCGCGCCGATCTGCTCCGCGTGACCCATGGTGTTGCCCGCATCAGAACATCCCGCCAGCATCGCGCACGCCGTCAGCAGTGATGCAGCCACGTACCTCATGTTATCCATGCTTCGGTCCTAAAAGTGTCCAGAATAACATAACCGCGCCGCCCGTCAGGCCCGGCGGGCACAACCCAGGCGCGGCACCGCAACACAGCCGCAGAGCCCTTTGCGCCGCGTGCGATCCGCCTCGCCCGCCCAGGACCCAGTGCCCCGTCGCACCGTCGTGCGCGAGGCCTCGGGCGGCGACGTGAGAGGCTCGCCACCCCGCGGGGGAACGGCATCGGGCGAAGGACGAAACCCTTGCACGTGCACGGCAAATCCGGTACAGTCTTGGCCGAAATCGTTGTCATACAATAAGCAATGGTCCGCGAGGCGAGGAGGAGTCATGGGTTGGATATGGCCGAGCATCTTGGTCCCCATCGGGGTGTTCTTCATCGGTGCCGTGTGGTTGTCCATCATCATTACCAATGACGCCTTGGAGACCAAGAACAAACAGTGATAGCTGCTGCGCTGGACCGGACACCTCTTTTCGTTTCGGGCGGCGCCCGCTAGCGTGCGGGTAGGAGCCCTTGTTCGGTTTACTGGCCAATCGATGACGCCAACGCTTTTTCGTGCGCCCACGTTCCATTACCCACTGTCCCCGATGCTGCCCGGCGCGGGCCAACTTCGCCCTGGCGCCCCAGCAGCCCCTTGAACCGCGTCGCCCCCTCCTTGATTGCACCTTGGGCGCGCGGCACGCCTGCTGACGCCGCCGGAGGCCCAGGTGCGGCGGTCCGAGCCGCTGCTCGGCACTGGGCTGTCCGCTGAATGACACAGTCGGAAGACAACCGTTACCTGCTTAAATTCATTCTGGCGTCGAGCCTGTCATTTGTCATCGGGACGGTTCATGGCGTGCTGCAGATGGTGCCCTTCATCCGCCGTTGGCTGGATTCGATCGGCAGCCCCTATGGCGGTCCCGGCCACATGATCGACCCCTTGGCGCACGCCCACATCAACCTGATTGGCGGGGTCATGATCCTCAGCATGGCCGTCACGTATTACCTGCTGCCCAAAGTCTCCAACACCCCCATCTATTCCCGTCGCCTGGCCGAGCACTCCTTTTGGTGGACCACCCTCGGCGCGCTGTCCTTTTACCTGGTGCTGATGATCTTTGGCATTATCGAAGGGGTGATGTTACTGCATCAGTCGCCGGGCTTGGACCATGTCGATACGATTTACCGGTCCCTGGTCCCCATCTTCGCCTCGATCATGGGCATCGGCCTGTGGATCTATCTCGTCAATATCATCCTAACGATCAAGAATGTCTTCCGGCGGACATGACGACCGGCTGTGCCTGCCCTGACGCCTATCCCGATTGGAACAACCGGGATATCGACCTCGGCGGCCACTGCGTGCACGCCCTCGGCATTCCGGCCTTTTTGCACATGCCGCTCGCCTACGAGCTCTACCTCAAGCGCCAGCATGACGACGTGCAGGCGCTTGGCCTGGCGGAGAACTGGCCGAATCTGGTGCTGACGCGCACCGGCATGGTTGGCGGCACCATCATGCGGCTGCTGGAAAAGACCCGCTCCCCTTCCCGCCACGTCAAATATCTTCCCAGGCCCTTTCATGTGCGCGGCAAGCTGCACCTGGGGGACGTGGGCAGCATGCGCAATTCGGTCAAGGAGATGCAGGCTGCGCTGCTCGACAGCGGCAGGATGCCCCGGGAACTGTACATCGCCTACCTGACCTGCCCGTTGTGCGCGCAGCAGCGGGGCGGCCCCAAGATCCTGCTAGTGCGGCGCTGGACCGAGAGCGTGCTGTTGAAGGGCAGGAAGACTAGGGCCGGCGTTACCGCCTCACGACCAGCGGAAACGTCAGCACCGCAATCCGATCGTCGCGCTTGACCCTGACCTGAAGTTGATCCCGCAGCGAATCGACGCCCAGCGCCTTGCGATAGACGCCGGAAAAGCCGTCCTGAATGGCTTGATGCCACGGGTCCCCATCCTTCATGCGCAGGTCCACCAGCAGGTCATGAATGGGGGCGCCGTGCACGTCGGTTGCCAATATCAGGAATTCATTCATCCCCACCGACACCGGCATCGGACGGCACTGCACCTCTATCACGGTATCGCCGAGCCGCTGCTGTCCCAGCGTGTCGGGACCATCGTCGCCGCATCCGAACAGGCCCAGGCACAACAACAAGACAATGATGGGTTTCATTTGGCATCCTTGGCATGCCGCTGCAGATAGGCCTGGATACGTCCAAGCTCGTCAGCGGTTAGCGGAGTCAGACCGGTGGCAATGCGATGCGCCTGCATGCGTCCGACAATCGCCGGCCAGGCGGCGGCGGGAAAATCCTGCGGGCGCGGAGGCAGGTGACAGTCATGACAACGCCGGGCAAATAACGCTGCATCCGGGCCGCCCGCCGCCCCAGGCGCTTCGACGCTGGTATTCGGCGAGGGCGCGGTGCCCCCGCATGCCGCCAACACGCCGCCGAGGAGCGCGATCAACGCGCCGCTAACGATGCTTCGATGCGGCATCCCCGTCGTCATGATGTTCGGCGCCGTCCTGCTGGGAGGTCGTGTCGGAATCCAGCCTTCCGCCGAGATGGGTGCCGTAAAGGCGTACCATGAAATAGACGAACGCCCCGGCAATCGCGATGTAGATCAGCGCGGCGCCAAAGCCCCAGTTGATCCAATCCCGCTCGTATCCCGGTCGGTTCCCCCAGAAGGGGAAACTCAGGCCGATGGCAATCAGCAGCACCACCACCACCACCGCGATGAACCACGCGGGGACGTTGCGCTGCGATTCGGGAATGGTGTGCACCAATTCCCAGTCCTCCAAGCCACGGCGCGCCAGACGCTCGCTGTCGGACGCATAGCCGAAATGGTTGGGGGGTTTCTGCCCCCACTCACTTTCGACGGGATCCAGCTTCGGCGGTGATGTGTCGCTGCGGTCTTTGGAGACAGCCATATCGTTACGCCCTTGGCACAAAAGGATAGATGCGGAATTCGCCCTCCCATCCGTCGCCTGAACGGACCCGTATCAGGGCGGGATGCAGCCCCGGGGCCAGGCTTGGGCTGATCTTCAAGAACACGTCCTTGCGAGCGGCCGAGTCGAAATCAAGATGGTCCGCCTCCAGCGTGTAGGCGTTCCCGGGCAGCCCTTCAATCGTGATCGAGGCGCTCTCGGGCTGATAGCGCTTGTTGGACACGGTGATGCGATAGTCCCAAGGAGAGGAATCGCTGCGTCCTGCGGTCACGTGATAGGGCTGGTACGTCCCCAGCCCCCAGCCGAACATGGTGATCCCGAGGATGAACAGCGGCAGGGTCCAGCGAACCCGCCCCAGCAGGCCGTTGAGGCCGTTGCTGAAGCCCTCCAAGAGGCCGCCCCTGCGCTGGCCCATCTCAAACCGCAGCAGCCCGGCGCCGCCCTTGGGCTGGCGGATTGTCCGGCACGCATCGATGCATTCCCCGCAGTTGACGCAGCTGTCGTAGACATCGGTCTTGCGTGGATCGACCCCGACAAAGCAGGTGGTCACGCAATAGTTGCATTTGGCGCACTCGTCGGCGAACGCGGGGTCATAGGCGACGTGCAGGGTCTCCCGGGTCTTGAAGGAGTGCTGCCACACCTTGTAGACGCACATGAAGCGGCAGAAGAAATGGCGGATAAAGGCGATGTCCAGCAGGATGATCAGCACGAATACCGTGTATATCCAATGCACCGACCCCGCCAGCCGGGCATCATCGCGGAAGGTGATGAAGGACCAGACCGCCGACGGCGGATAAAAATACAGCAGGGGAATCAGCGCGAACATCATGGCCACCAGGGTGAAGCTGCTGCCCAGCAACGCCCAGTTGCGCCATTTGTTCTTGCCGGCGGAGACCTGCATCTTCTCGCCGTTCAGGCTGACCGAGGCCCGCTTGCCGAGCAGGCGGCGGGTCATCCGGTTGCCCCATTCCGACAGGGTGTTCTGAGGACAGGCCCAACCGCAGAATGCGGTGCCGAGGCTGGAGTAGGTGGTCACCAGACCGGTGGAGATCGTGAGCCAGAGCCCCACCACAATAAAGAAGTCAGAGAACCAGATCTGGCGTCCCAACACCACAAACGCCCCTTCGGTGGGATCGATGCGGAACACGCCGGTGACCGGCAACAGGATCGCCAACAAGATGACCGCGCCTTGCAGGCCACGACGCCGCCAATGGTAGCTCGGGCCCTCCCGCCCCTGCTCCACCACCACCGGAATCTTGCTCAGGGCGCTGTCGAAATCCATGGCGGGAAGGGTATCACGGGACCCCTATATTGTCATCTTGGCGCCCGCCGTCGCCCCGGATCTCGGCGTCCAGAGGCGCGAGTCCGGCCAGGCGCGAGCGGTACATCGCCGCCGCCGCCGGATGGCCCGCGGAGGTCTCCAGATGCCACAGTGCCCGCAGGGCGTCGGGATCGTCCGGAAAGATCTCAAGGACCGCTTGCAGCGCCTGCCGCTCATCCATGCCCCGCTGAAACGCCGACGGGAGCGTCGCGAGCATGCGCGCCGCCAGCGTGGAGGCGACCCAGCGGTCCCGGCCGTTGGCATCGTAGGCAAGACGCAGCAAGCGCTCGGCGCGCGCCTCATCGCCGTGAATCTCCGCGGACCACGCCCGCAACGACAGGTCGGTGCCAATATAGGCACGTTCAAATGCCTCGCGGTCTGGGGCGGCGACATGCAAGGCCGCTTCCGCCTGCTCCAGCGGCGGGCGGCGCGCCAACAGGCGATCGAGCAGGGCGGCGAGATCCAGGCCCCCGCCATAACGCGCGGCCGGCAGGCGGAATTCGATCTGCGGAGCCCACTCATCCTGTACCGGCCCCGCGGCGGGGTCTACGGCGCCCCAGTAGCGACCCAACCACGTCCACGGCCCTTCGTTACCGGTCGCCCCCTGTTGCTGCCGGCGGTCCAGGCGCTGCAGATTAGCCAGCAGCGCCGGGGCACCGCCGATGCCCTCCCTCGACCCCACCAGCGCCAGGCGGAAGCCATCGACGAACAGACACATGTGCGGGAACGCCTGTTTAAAGCTGCGCAGGACGATGTCCAAGGATGACTGGTCAAATTGATTGAGCGCCAACCATTGCACAAAGATGCCGCCGGGCGCCAAGTGATCGGCGGCGCGCCCGAACTGCTGAACCGACAACAGACTGCTGCGCCCGACCAGGTCGGGATGAAACAGATCGCCGATGATTACGTCGTAGACCTCCCGCGTGTGCATCAGGTAGTGACGCACGTCGTCGTGAACGACCGTCATCGTGTTGGTGATGCCGTCATTGGCCGGCGCAAACCAGCTGCCGGCGGCAACGATCGCGCCCTGAGAAAGTTCGACGGCGGTGCGACTCAAGCCTGGAAAGGGCAGTGATCCGGCGGCGGATATCGCCGTACCCATGCCGAGGAACAACACCTTGTGAGGCGCAGGGTGCAACAATAAGGGCAGACGCGCCTGATCCTGCTGCGAGACCACTGCGGCGGGCGCGGTGGAGGCGTCCATGCGCTGCAAATCACTCAGCAGGACCCGCTGCCCGTCCTTTTTATCCACGACGTGGGTGATCGAGAGGGCATCTTCATATGAGAACAAATCGTGGGCCCCCGCCTGCGTGACCGGCAGCAGCACACTCACCGGCGGGAGCTGCCGCACCGGCAGAGCCGCCAGCAATACCGCGGCGCCGCCAATCAGGAGAGGTTTCTTGGCCGACCACGCCAGCGCGGACCCAAGCACCAGAGCGGCGGCCAGCACCGTGGTCCCTTGGGAACCGATGCGGGGCAGGAGGACGAAACCCGCTGCCGCCGCACCCACCGCCGCGCCCAGCGCATTGGCGCCATAGAGGCGTGCGGCAGCGTCGGAATGACTGCCTCCGTAACGCGCGCTCGCCAAGGGCAGCCAGGCGCCGAAGATCAGCGTCACCGGGAGGGTGGCGAGCGCGATCATCCCGCCCTGGGCGAGCAGGGCCGTGGTCAAGCTGTCAAACCGGGCGCGGTCGGCCCATCCGGCCAGCCACGGGGTTGCCCACAGCGACGCGACCGTCCAAGCCGCCGCGCCAAGCGGCAGGATCGTCCAGCCATGCCGAAACCGGTAATGCCTGACGGCGAGACTGCCCAAGGCCATGCCCAACAGAAAGACCGCCAGGATCACCGCCAATACATACTCGGTGCGCAACATCAACATGCCGTAGAGGCGCGTCCAGCTGACTTCCAGCATCAACGCCGCGGCACCGATCGCCGCGTAGGCCGCGAGATCAAGGAGCGGCAAGCTTACGCGCTCCGGTCGGCGCGGCACATCGAAAGCTCTGCCCGTGTTGGCACCCGCGATGATGGCGCTCAGACCCACCGCTCCGCCCAATGCCGCAACGCACCGCACGGACATCGCCCAGCCCAGCGCGGGCAGCAATGCCAGGGGAAGTAGGGCGCCGGCGCAGGCACCCAGGGTATTCAACCCGTAGAGACGGCCGACCGGCGCCGCCGCATCCCCCGCCGCGCGCAAGATCAGCGGAAAGCCCATGCCGAGCGCACCGGCAGGCAACGACAGGCTCACGAAGGCGATGGCGCCCTGCACGGAATACCACGCGGACAGCGGGAGGTTGGCGGCAATATTGCCCAGGCCGGCCTGCAGGGCGCCCATCAGCAACGGCAGACACAGCGCGTAAACCGCCACGCCCGCCTCCAGCAGACCATACAAGACCAGCGGCGGCAGTCGGTAACGCCACTGCGCGCCGGCCAAGCTTCCGGCGCCGAGGCCGGCCATAAATGCCGCCACCGTGATTACCACCCCAAAGATGCTGGCGCCGAATTGCTCGGACAACATCCTGGCCCACAGCACCTCATAGGTCAGCGAGGTCAAGCCCGAGAGGGTGTAGAGGGCCGCGACAAACGCGGGGGCAATTGCACGACGAGAGGGGTTCACTGACGGGTGGCGAAAACGGGGCCCGTCACCCGGCGGACAGAAAGATGCCGCGAAGCGGTCTCATTTGGGGAAGAACCAGACGATTGCGACGATGGAATGGACAATCGCCAAGGTCAGGCTGAATCCGGCGAAGATCATATGGGGAACGAAGACCGGCTTGCGGAACACCACCATCGCCACCCCGAGCGATACCGTGGTGGTGATGAACACCAGCAGGGCAATCCCCATGATGAACATGATCTGCTGTTTTCGGTGAGCACTGACGTCGTACGCTCCGGTCTTCTCCTCGGTCGCCTTGTTGAAGGCCTCCATCACCTGGGAGGGCGCCTCGCCCCTGGCATCCTTATCTGCTGCATAGAGCGGCACGCTCAGCAGGTGCAACACCATCCAGCAGCCGAACAGCGGCTTCAGAAAAGCGATCATCGTCCTCATGCACATGCTTTTGCCCGCTGCCTCTGATCTCAATCCTTGTGGTCTGGCTTGCGACCGGCAAACCGCCAATACAGCACCGCCATGAGGATGAACGGGGAAAGCACGATGGGCAGAAGGAACAGGAAAATCGCCCACGGTGTGTCGATCGTGACATGCAGGTAGCGATAGCTGTCCAGTGCCCACGCGGGGGATGCGACCAGCACCAGGAGGGCGGCGCCTATTGCCTTGCATGCTTTCATGGGTTACTCACTGCGCGACCGTTCCATCCGGACCCTTGGCACAGCGGAATCCAAAGAAATCCGAGGCGAGATTGGGCCATTGTGACGCCCGGTGATACGTGGCGGTGGAGAACGGATCGCTCTTCCACGAACCCCCGCGCACCACCTTATAATGCTGGTCGGTCGACATCAGATCAACCACCTTCATGGCGCGGTCTTCGGCAGAGCGGGCGACCGCCACCTTGGCCTGAAACATATCCATGGGCAGATTGGATCCGGGGTAGGGAAGATAATCGTCCGCCACCCACTGGCTGACGTTGCCGGCCATGTCAATGACCCCGAACGGGCTGGCGCCACTGGGATAGGCATCCACCTTGGTGGCGTGACCGACGGAATAGTAGGTATTGAGGCGGCTTGGGTCCATGTCATTGCCCCAGGGCCAACGCAGGTCCTTCGCGCCGCGCGCCGCATATTCCCATTCCGCCTCGGTAGGCAGGCGTTTCTTCGCCCACGCCGCATAGCTGCGGGCGTCGAACCAGGACACCATGGTTACGGGATACAAGGTCTCACCCGCGGGTATCTTGCCATCCTTCCAGTTCAACGGCGGTCGGTGTCCGGTTGCCGCCACAAAGCGCGCATACTGGGCGTTGGTCACCAGGTACTTGTCGATCTGATAGGTCCTCAAGGTCACGTGATGCGCGGGTTTGTCCTGTGGATCGGCAAGCTGTTTATTGGTGCCCATCATGAACTCCCCGGCGGGAATCGTGATCATGGTATCTAGCTCATGCCACTGCTCGGGAGTCAGCAGTGCCTGAGCCTCGGCCGGGGTGTAGGCGCTGACCCGCGTGATCGGATGCTCATTCTGCCGGTGCAGCTGAACATCTTCGCCGGCAGCACGGATGCGCGCCGATTCGTCCTTAAGATTGTAGGTGGACATGCTGCGCATTTCGGCCATGCGGTCGGCGCCGAGCATGACGACGTGAATGGTTCCGCCAAGCATCGCCAGGACCGCACAACTCACTAGCGTCGCCTTGAGATAGCGCTTGCGCTTGGCGAGCTCCTCATCGCTGCGAAGCAGAAGCGGTTTTAACGTCTGCTCAGGCATCGTTACCCGATTCCTTCTGTGCCTTGCTCCGTTGCTGGAAGTCGAGATGGACGGCTCCGCGTCCATAGGTGCGCTTGATAAGGATTTCGCCCAGCACACCGCCGATGGCCGCGGATTCCACCACAAGAATCACGAAGAAACCCCACCAGCCCATCGGCATGAGATGTGCGCCGTCCGGAATCCCGATGAGACGCAAGGTCTCGAAATACGCGTAGAAACGGACGATCAGCGGCGGGAAATACGCCAACCACTTCCCGCCCAGGCCGTAGATCATTCCCACCACCGCGCCGGCCAGCAGCGGGAGAATAAAGACGTCGACAAACCAAAAGGGGTTGAAGGTGGACAACCCCCAGAACAACTCAATGCGTATGCCGAGGAGATGGTCACCTAGATAGATGAGCAAGCAGCCGGCCAACAAGGCCACTGCGCCGCGTCTGAACCGCATTGAGAACATAACGATCAGTCCTCTCCCGTCAGCGCGTGATGCTCAGCCTTCTTGAGACTGTCCAAGTACCAGTCCTTGGCCTTCAGGCTTGCCATGTATTCGGCCAGCAGGCGTCGGTCTGACTCGGGCAAGGACGCATAGGAGGGCATGCGATATTCCGGCTTGAGCCGCGAGGGCAGGATTGCCTGGGGATTTGGGGCGGACAAATAGTTATAGAACCACGCCTCGTCGTGCAGCGAACCCATCCCATCAAGCATCGGGGCCGGGACCGACTCCAGCACATTGCGGATGGTCCACAAGCTGTGGCAGTCCCGACAGTTTTCGCGCCTGATCAATTCCGTCGCGCGAGCCGAACTTTCCTCGCTCAGGGTGCTGTAAAACGGGATCCCCTGGTCAGGCGTCTGATCCCGATCCCGCAGGTAGTTCACCGAGGCCACCAAGAGCGCACTGATCCCCATGATGCCGAGGATCCACAGTTCACCCCGTCTCATGAACGGTGGTGCGCCTTTCTGATCCGGTCCTTTTCAGCGAGGTAGCGCGTGCGCTCCTCGGTCTGTTCCGCGAGGACCCGCTGGCTCTTGGCAAATTCCTCTGGAGACATCTTGTCCTTATCGTCCTTGTCGAATACCAAGTACTTGATATCTTCGTCAAACTGGTTGTTCCTGGCGGCCCAGCGAATGCCAAAAATAACCGCCACTATGATCAAAGCACCCGCGATCAGCCACACATAGATGGTCCAGCC
>Ga0335085_10015574_pt1 | contig 11022 bp, 11 predicted proteins | sample Lox_Sample_45_FD_206712 | JGI IMG/M metagenome (GOLD analysis project Ga0335085, IMG submission 206712) | Soil microbial communities from Loxahatchee National Wildlife Refuge, Florida, United States - Lox_Sample_4.5 | ecosystem: Environmental > Terrestrial > Soil > Wetlands | place: USA... | reverse complement strand
GACGGCGAATTCCTGTTGAAAATGGAGTTTCAATTGGTCGAGCGTGATCCGGTTGCCGCTGAAGACGGGCCAGGCCCAGTGGTGTTTGCGGTCCATGACGGCCAGCAGCCGCTCCTGAAACGAGCGGCGCGGCCGCGTGGCGGCTCGGCCCTGCGCGGTCATCATGAACCTGGCTCGGTCATCCGCCAGGGGTCGAGCAATTCATCGAGTTTTTTGTCCGAAACGAGCTTGCGCTCTTTGGCGATCTCCCTGACGGTTTTGCCGGTGCGGTAGGCCTCCTTGGCGATCGCGGCGGCCTGGTCGTAGCCGATCACCGGCGCGAGCGCCGTGCACATGGCCAGGCTCTGCTCGATCATCGCCCGGCAGCGGGCCTCGTCCGCGTTGAGCCCCGCGACGCAACGGCGGGTGAAATTTTCAGCCGAGGCGGCCAGCAGGTGGATGGCCTGCAGCAGATCGTACGCCATGACCGGCATCATCACGTTCAGTTCGAAGTTGCCGGACAATCCGCAGAGCGCGATCGTCGCGTCATACCCGATCACCTGCGCGGCGACCTGGCAGACCGATTCGGCGATGACGGGATTGACCTTGCCCGGCATGATCGAGGAGCCGGGCTGCGTTTCCGGCAACTGCAACTCACCGAAGCCGCACCGGGGGCCGGAGCCGAGCCAGCGGACGTCGTTGGCGATCTTCGTCAGGACGACGGCGAGCCCTTTGAGCGCGCCGCTCGTTTCGACAATGGCGTCCTTGGCGGCCTGCGCTTCAAAATGGTTGGCCGCTTCGCGAAAGTGAAGGCCCGTCTCCTTGTTGAGCAGCCCGATCACCTTTGCCGCGAACTTCGGCGGCATGTTGATCCCGGTGCCGACGGCCGTGCCGCCCAACGCCAGCTCCTCCAACGACGGGCGGCAGCGCTCGATCCGTTCGATCGCCAGCTCGATCTGTCTGGCGTAGCCGGAAAATTCCTGGCCCAACCGGATCGGCGTGGCGTCCTGCAGATGGGTCCGGCCGATTTTGACAATCCGGTCGAACTGCCTGGCTTTGGCGGTCAGCGCGCGGTGCAGCGTCCGCAGCGCGGGCGACAGCGTCCGCTCGATCTGCTCCAGGGCGGCCACGTGCATGGCGGTCGGAATGACGTCGTTGCTCGACTGGCCCTTGTTGACGTGATCGTTCGGGTGGACGGCCTTCCGTCCGGCCGTTTTGCCCAACAGCTCGGCCGCCCGGTTGGCGATCACCTCGTTGGCGTTCATGTTCGTCGAGGTGCCCGAGCCGGTCTGGAAAATGTCGACGACGAACTGGGCGTCGAGCGCGCCGTCGGCCACTTCCCGCGCCGCCTGCTGGATGGCATTGGCGAGCCCGGCGTCGAGCGCGCCCGTCTCCTGATTCACTTTTGCGGCGGCCCATTTGATCAGTCCCATCGCGCGGATGAAGGCGCGGGGGAATCGAAAATCGCTGATCGGGAAATTTTCAACCGCCCGCTGCGTCTGCGCGCCGTAGTAGGCGTCCGCGGGCACCTGCATCCGCCCCATCGAGTCCTGTTCGGTCCGGAACGAGGCGGGACGACGGCCGTCGGACGGGACGGCCGCCGGTTTTGCCGTTCGCGTGGATTTTGATTTCGCCATGGCGGAAAATAAGACGGCTCATCATTTCAGAAACGACGTGAAAATGCAAGATGGCGCCGTTATTCCCGGCGCGGATTGACTGATTTCCGCGGCTTCCGCTAGGATACCCGTACGCCACAGGAGGTCTCCAATGGATTTGCGAAGACAATTTCCCCGAAGTCCCAAGGAACAATTGGACGGCTACGCGCACGTCGCCCGGATCATCGACAAGGCGCGGGCCCACAACGCCGGCACGCTGGGGGAGTATATTTACAACTGCCCCATGGATCAGTCGTGGTTCCAGTTCACGGGCGTGACCGCGGATGCCTTCGCCGAGGCGGTCAGGACGCGGGACGACCGGCAGATGGCCGAGTGGATCCGGCAGACGGCCACGCCCCGCTCTCAACAGGAGATCGAGGCGTGGAATCGCGCGCTCCTGGCCCGGACGCCCTCGTCACCGGAAAGCCGGCAGCGCTTTCTCGCCACGAGGCAAAAGCTCGCGCCCGAGCGGACCGACATCACCACCTGGCCCGATCTGATCGATCTGGAGGAGGGGCGTTCTGTGCCCAGGAAATGAGCTCTGGAGCGTACGGGCGATGAGGGTTGTCAGGGGGAGAGGAGCATCTTTCCCTGACTTGAGCGAGCGTTCTCGGCGAGCGGAAGAAGAGGGGCGGTCAGCGTCAAAATGGCAGTGACGAGTGAAAAGATGCAGGCAGATCAGGGATAAGCGGGAACGGGCGGAGGAAGGCCCCACCACGGGCGACCCCGGGGGATATGGCGCATGCCGCGATCACGCCTGCTATGCTTGTCATGAGGATGGTTGTTGAAGTGAACGATCGGATGCGCGCTTCTCGCCGGCAACGGGGAGACGCGGGCTACACCTATCTGTTCGTCATGTTCATGGTGATCCTCATCGGTCTGGCCGCCACCGCCGTGAACCGTCAGTGGAAGACCGAAATCCGCCGGGAGCGGGAGGCGGAACTGCTCTTTCGCGGCGATCAGATCCGGCAGGCGATCGGGCTCTACTATCTGACGGCGCGGGCCGGCTTCAACGCCTACCCCAAATCGTTGGACGATTTGATCAAGGATCCGAACAGCTCGGCGACCCGCCGCTATTTGCGCCGGATTTACAAGGATCCGATCACCGGCGGGGACTTTGAGCTGGTGAAGGAGGGCGACGCGCTCAAAGGGGTGCGAAGCACAAGCACCGCCACGCCGATCAAGACCGGCAACTTTCCACCGGACTACCAGGACTTCGCCGGCAAAACGTCCTATCACGACTGGGCGTTCATCTATCAGCCGCAGGGGACGGTGCCGACACCTGTGAGTTGATGCTAGGGGCCGGCCGGCTCCGATGGCGCCGCGCGCCCCACCGCATAGAGAAAGACGCCGTTCCGCACCGTGAGCAGCGTCAATTCTTCTCGGCGCAGCCGCTCGAACCGCTCGCGGGCCGCCCGGTCCGGCCAGCGCAGCGCGGGATAGCCCACCTCCTCCAGGCGGCGCGCCTCCACCTGGTTGTAGAGCAGATGGGTGACGCCCTCCCGCCGCAGCCGCGCCGCCAGCGCCTGCGCATCGGCCGACTCCTCGGCCCAGCGGATCAGCGGCGACGTGTCGTATTTGGTGCTGATGATCCGATCTCGGTCCAGATAGTAGCCGCGGTATTCGCCGACGAACAGCACGACGGCCGTCTTGGGCAGGAGGCGGTTGGCCGCGTCGATGGCGGCGTAAGGCGGGACCGACCAGGCCAGCCATTGCCGCCGCGCTTCATCGTCCGGGATCAGCTTCAGCATGGAGGCCGCCATCTCCCCGGTCGATGCCCCGGCCCGGCCGGGTTCCAGCGCGCGCAGGCCGGTCAGCGCCGTGAAGGGGGCGATGTAATTGTCCCGAATGAGGCCGGCGGCCTGGATCGATTGGCCCAGCAACCCGACGGCGGCGATGACGCCGGCCGCCGCGCGGGCCGCGCGGCCGGCCGCGCTCAACTCGGCCAGGCCGGTCGCCCCGAGCAGTGCAAGCAGCGCCGTCATCGGCATCATGTAGCGGGGCACCGGGCTGACGAACCACCAGGCGACGGTTGAGGCGGCGATCAGCGCGAGCAGCGGACGCGCCGCCGCGTACCGGCGTCGCGCCAGCACGGCGCCGGCGGTCGCCGCCGCGGCGGCGAGCGTCAGCCAGCCGATGTCGGTCGACGCGAGCCGCAACAGGTAATCCGGCCACAACGCCCAGTCAATCCCTCCGGCGCCCAGATCATGCCGCAGCCAGGCGACGCCGTTCTCGTCAAGAAAGGGCCGGCCCGGCCCGGTGGCGAAGAGCGGCCCGGCGCTCGGTCCCAGGCTCGGATAGAAGGGATCCCCCGTGGCAAGGACGTTTCTGATCCACCACGGCGACGCGACCGCGGCCGCCAGGAGGAGCCAGCGGCCGAAGGCGCGCAGCGCGATGCCCCGCTCCCCGCCGTCTGATTCCGGCCGCATGCTCCAGGCCGCCGCCATGCCGATGAGAAAGAAGAATGCGGAATATTTTGTCCCGAGGGCCAGGCCCATCAGCAGGCCGGAGCAGATGAGCCAGGGTCGATTGGATGATTGGGCCGATGCGTGCGTTCCCGGTCCCTGCGGCTGTTCAACCGCCGTTCGCCAGCGCCACCAGGCCAGCAGACTCGACAGTTCGAAAAACAGCAGCCCCAGATCGTTGCCGCTGACGGCGGCCAGCAGGACAACGGCCGGCGTCAGCAGGAAGAGCGTGCCGGCGAGCTGTCCCGACAGGTGGACCGACTCGGGTCGGAAGGAGAGATGGCGGCCCAACGCGCCGAGCGCGGCGACGCAGAGCAGGGCGAGGGCCGCATGGATCAGCTTGGTCGCCCGTTCGTCCGAAAACGCCAGGGCGACCAGATAGAGCGATTCCACGTTGGCCGGCAACGCGCTGTTGTAATTCCACGGCAGGAAGCTGATGCGGTGGTGGAGCAGAGAGTACCGCGGCAGTTCGAGGTGGTAGATCAGCGCGTCGTGGAAAAATTCCGGCATCAGCACGCCGAAGACGATCAGCGCGAGGGCGAGCAGGCGGCCGCCCGCGGCGATCCGCCGGATGAAGGGCCGGTCGATCTGTGAAGGCTGCGACGGCCGCGGCGATTCGTCGGCGCCCCGCGTCCCTCCGGCGCGCCTGATCCAGCCGGCCGCGCCGGCGAGCAGCAATCCGACCAGCAGGGGACGATACAGGAGGCCGGCCAGGCCGATGAGCAGGACCAGCAGCGTCAGCAGGCCCGCGCCGACGCCCAGCGTGACCAGTCGGCGATCGGCGGGCGGGCCGTCCAAGCCGGCGTCGATGCGCGCAAGCGCCCATCGACCGAAGCCGAAGGCCGCCGCGCCGATGGCCGCCGCGGTCAGCAGCGCGGAGCCCCACGCGCCGGCGAGGTTGATGATCGTGTCCGTCACGGCGGCCGTCATTGTAGCGAAATTGACGGACAACCGCCACTGTGATCGGCGCACGCGGCTTTCTTCTTGCAAACGCGGACATGTTTGCCTACAATGGGCGGAAAGACGGCCGAATCATGCGCCGTCGCCATCCATCGGGAGGAACTGGAAGATGCGGATGTCGTCTGTGCGAAGACTGCTGCTCGGCGCGGGGCTCAGCGCGTGGCTGCTCGTCGCACCCACCGCGGCATGGGCCGGCTATCTGTCCGAAGCGGGACTGGGCACCGCCAGCATGTTCAGCACCTTGATCTACGGGCCGGTGAAGTTTACATGGGCCATACTTGGCGGGACGATCGGCGGACTGGGCTATCTGTTCTCCGTCGGGAACCTTGACGTGGCCAATAAAATTTGGATTCCCTCGCTCGGAGGCAATTACGTCATCACGCCGGAGATGCTCAAGGGCGAACAGGCGATCCACTTCTTCGGCTCGTCGACCACGGCGACCGGTGAGACGGAGGCCGGATATTAGCGTTGGCGACCCACCTCATCGTTGACGGCTATAATTTCATCGGCCATGACGGGGGACTTCGCGGTGATCTGCGCTCCCAGCGCGAGCAGCTCGTCCGGCGCCTGGCGGTTTACCAGCGGCAACGGGGACACCGCCTGACGGTTGTGTTTGATGGTTGGCGCTCCGGTTGGCCGACGGAGCACAGGGATTGGATCGACGGCGTTGAGGTGATCTACTCCCGGGAGGGGGAGCAGGCCGACGAGGTCATCGCCCGATTGGCCGGGGAGGAGGGGGCGGCGGTCGTCGCGGTTTCCTCCGACCGCGCCGTGCAACTGGCCGTGCGGGCCGCCGGCGGGGTGGCGTTGGCCTGCGGCGAGTTTGGGCGGAAGTTGGCGGACATCGCGCGGGTTGAGTCGGCCGGCTTGCAAGAGAAAGATGTGGAAGAGGAGTCGGCCGGACCGCCCGCCAAGAAGGGGAATCCCCGCCGGCGCTCCAAGGCCGATCGGCGCAAGGCCGTCAAATTGAGAAAGCTCTAGTTCTTATTCGGCCGCTCCACCTCCAGCGTGGTATTGCCGACGTGAATCCGGTCGTTCGGTTTGAGCAGGTCCCGCCGGACCAGAAAACCGTTGAGCACCGTGCCGTTTGCGCTCCGCAGATCTTTGATGACCAGGGTGTCGCCGAAACACTCGATGACGCAGTGCTCCCGCGAGACTTCAGGATCCTTTAATTGGATGTCGGTGTCCACCCCGCGGCCGATGGTCATCTGCGCCTTGGCGATGACGAACCGCTTGCCGAGCTCGCCTCCCTCCACGATCACCAATTCGAACGGCCGCCCCGTGGGCGCCGTCGGTTTCTTCCCGTTCGTCGCGTTGCGGATCGAGGTGTCGGGCTCCGGTTTGGTCTCGGCCTCGGGGGGAAAGACCATGGTGCTGGTGCCGATGTCGCGCCCGCCGGCCCCTTGGCGTTTGGGCCGGGCGGGAACCGGCCGGCCGTCGGGTTGAACCTCTTGGCGATTGCCCAAGAGCTGGTTGATGTGCTCGCAGTAGGGGCAGACGCCGCTGGTTTCATCGGCGGTCGGCAGCTCAAAGACGGTCCGACAATTTTCGCAGATGGTTCGCATGGCTCACTCCTTTGGTGAAACGGCGGCCGGTTCGGCCGGCTGGTCCGGCGGCGGCGCCGGCTTGGACGGCGGCGCGGCGCGCAGGGCGCCGAGCAGTTGCTGATCCTCCCTGGTCCAGGGCGCCGCGGGGTCCATTGCGAGCGCCAGTTGAAGCTCATCGATCGCCAGCGACGTGATGTTCTTGTCGGCGTACAGCTGGCCCAGATCATGATGCAGGACCGCGGTGCCCGGAAACCGGTGGACGCCTTCGGTCAGGATGGCGATCGCCGGATCGGTCTTCTTCTCCTCGCGCAGGACCATGGCCAGCAGATGGTAACCGTGCACGGCCTGCGGATTGACGGAGAGGGCGTCACGCAAATTCCGTTCCGCCAGGGTGAGATCACCCCCCTGGTAGGCGCGGCGGGCCTCTTCAAATAATTGTTGCAGCTCCCGCCGTTGCGGGAAGCCGGGCCGCCCGCGGGGCGGCTCGACCGGGGCCGGGTATGCGACGGGATTCCACGACGGATCGGTCAACGACGGTGCATGTGCGGCGGCCGGAGGCGGCTGGACGGGCGGGGCGATCGGCGCGTCAGAGGCCGGCACGGCGACGGGCGGCGGAGGAACGGTGTGGCGCATGTCAACCGGCGCCGGCATGGTGAGCCGGGCGATCAATTGATCGACCTGCCGGTGCAGTGCGAGACTCGCCTCATTGAGCTGCCGGACGGGCACGAGGCCGGGCCGCCACAGCGAGAACAGCAGGGCGGCCCAGCAGAGAAGGGCGATCGAACCGAAAAACGCCTTGGTCACCGGCAGCCGGGCGGGTTGGGGCAGGGTTTTGAGCGTCAGGGGGGCATAGTGGCCCGTCGTCGACCGGCGACCCGGCGTGCCTTCCGGGCTCGGCCGGACCAGGGTCGACGGGTCGTCCGTCTCTTCGATCGACATTCCGGCCGTCATCGCCGCGATCCGCTGGACGCGCACCGTGTCATCCCCCATGTCCTGTTCGAACAGCGCGTGCATGTAGTTGGCCAGCGAGAGACTGCTGAAGGCGTATCCCTTGGCCGCGATCAGATGATCGATCGCGAGCTCCATGTCGGACGCGTGCTGGAACCGGTCGGCCGGGTTTTTGGCGAGGGCCTTCATGACCAGCCCGTCGATCTCCGGCGGCAGGTCCCGGTTGCTCTCGGACGGCGGGGCGATCTGCGCCTGCCGCACCTGCTCGATGATGGCGAATTCATTGTTGCCGGTGAACAGTCGTTGTCCGGTCACCAGCTCGTGCAGCACGATCCCAAGGGAGAAAATGTCGGACCGGCGATCGAGCGGTTTGCCGGTCGCCTGCTCCGGCGACATGTAGGAGAGCTTGCCCTTGAGCGTGCCGGTGCGGGTTTCGGTCGCCTGCGTGGTCGCCTTGGCGATGCCGAAATCGACCAGTTTGATTTCGCCCTCGTAGGAGATCAGGATGTTCTGGGGACTGACGTCCCGGTGGACCAGGTGCAGGTCCCGGCCGTGCAGGTCCTTCTTCCGGTGGGCGTAATCGAGGCCGGCGCAGATGCGGCTGGCGACCAGCAGGGCGTGGCCCGGGGTCAGCGGCAACGACCGGGACTGGCTGCGCTGCGCCAGCGTGCGCAGGTCCTTGCCCATGACATACTCCATCGCGATGTAATAGAAGCCCTCGGTCGTGCCGAGATCGAAAATCTGCACGATGTGCTGGTGGGAGAGGAGCGCCGCCAGCTTCGCCTCGTTGATGAACATGCCGACGAACTCCTGATCCTGCGTCAGCGCCGGCAGAATGCGCTTGATGGCGACGACCTTCTCGAAGCCCTTCACACCGGTCTGCTTGGCGAGAAACAGTTCGGCCATGCCGCCGGCCGCGATCCGGTCCATCAGCAGATATTTGCCGAACCGCACGGGCGCGTTGTGCTGGAGCGCGGGCATCATCTCTCGTTCCCTCCGCCGCAGGATCGGCAGGGGTGACTGGTCTAAACTATAGCCGTGATTGGATAAAGCGTCAAAAAACCCCGACGGAGTCCCCCCCCTTGGGCGGGTGGCCCCTGCAGGATGACCGGCAACGGGCCGGCGGGCGGGGGGAAGCTTACCGGCGGTCGAGGCCGAAGACCGAGACGGTGTTCCGCCGTGTCGTCGACCGCACGACATCCGGCGCGAGGGACGGCCGGGCCTCGGCGATTTGCTCGGCGACGCGGGCGACGAAGGCGGGTTCGTTGCGCCTGCCCCGGTGGGGCGTCGGCGTCAGAAAGGGGCAATCGGTTTCGATCATGATCGACTCCAGCGGGAGCGCCCCGGCCACCTCCCGCAACGGCCCGGCGTTCTTGAACGTGACGATGCCGGAAAACGAAATATAAAAACCCATCCCGATCGCGCGTTGCGCCATCTCCAGATCGCCGGTAAAGCAGTGGAGGACGCCCTTCCGGCCGGGCGCCGCCTCCGCCAGCAGGCGCAGCGTCTCCTCCTTGGCGTCACGGCTGTGCACGACCACCGGACGATCGACCGTCTGGGCCAGTTCCAACTGCGCGAGGAACGCGGTCCGTTGGGCCTCGCGGGGTGAGTGCTGATAGTAGTAATCGAGACCGGTCTCCCCGATGGCGACGACCTTCGGATGGCGGGCCAGATCGGCCAGCGCCTTGCCGATTTCGCCGGTGAACGTTGCCGCCTCGTGGGGATGGAGGCCGACGGTGGCGTAGAGCTGCGGAAACCGGTCGGCCAGGGCGACGGCGGCCCGGCTCGACGCCAGATCGGTGCCGACGTTGATGATCGCCTCCACACCGGCCTCACGAGCCCGCGCCAGGACGCCGTCCAGATCCGCGGCGTAGTCGTCGAACTGCAGGTGAGCGTGACTGTCGATAATGAGCGGTAGCGGTTTTGACATGGCGCTCATCATAACCGTGACATGGGAACCCTTTCAAGCCGGACAACGCAAATGTCGAATGCCGAATTGCGAATGTCGAATTGAAAGATAAGCGGAACAGAGGCCCATGCGCCCGCTGCGGATTGTTGTTCATTCGTCATTCGAAATTTGAAAATTCTCCTGACTTGAGAAGCCGGGTGCGACTGCGCTAAGGTGGAGACGTCATGGGCCGGGCGTCATCGAGAAAACAGCACCGCCACGAGCAGTCCCCAGGGGCCGCGGATTCGATCCGAGTCGGCCGGCTGCCCCGCGTCTGGCTTCAACTGGCGGCGGCGGCCGTTCTCATCGGCGCGGCCGTCGGCCTCGTTCTGTGGCTGCGCCCCTCGCTGCCCAAGGTGGTGGTCGCGTCCGCCAATCCCTTTCGAGGGCCCGCCGACGCCGCCGTCGTCATCACCGAGTTCAGCGATTTTCAATGTCCGTCGTGCCGGGCGGTGGAACCGGTGCTCAAGCAGGTGCTGGCCGCCTATCCGACGCAGGTCAAGCTGGTCTACGTCAGCTATCCGCTGCCCATGCATCAGTTTGCGGAGCAGGCGGCCGTCGCCGCGCTCTGCGCGAATGAGCAGGGAAAATTCTGGGACTATCACGACCGGTTGTTCGACCGGCAGCCCGACTGGTCGGCCGGCGCGGATGTCCGGCCGCTGTTTCACGGTTACGCCGTCGATCTCGGCCTCGATCACGACCGGTTCGATGCCTGCGTGGCCAGCGGCCGGATGCTGCCCGTGCTGCGCGCGGACATCGACCGGGGCACCGCCTTGAAAATCGAGGGGACGCCGACCCTCTTCGTCAACGAGCAACGGGTCGCCACCGGCGCCGGCTTCGATGACCTCAAGCGCCTGATCGACGGCGGGCTGCGCCCCGCCTCGTGACCATGCGCTGCGCGCGCCATGCCCCATGACGCCGGCGGGGTTCTTCGCTGCGCTGAGACTCCGGACGGCGGGCGTGTTCCTCCATCCCGCGACCGGTGTGGCGGCCCGCGTGATCCTGGGCGGGTTGTTCGCCGTCTCCGGCGTGATCAAACTGATCGAGCCGCCGGAAAATTTCATGACCGCCATCCACGGGTATGCCCTGCTGCCCGCCTGGATGGAGCGGCCGCTGGCCGAGACGCTGCCCTGGGTGGAAATGACCAGCGGGTTGCTGCTGGTGACGGGGGTCTTGACCCGCGCCAGCCTGCTGATTGTGTCGCTGCAATTGCTGGTCTTCACGGCGGCGCTGGGGTCGACGCTGCTGCGCGGCATCTCCCTGGACGACTGCGGCTGCTTCGGATCGCTGGGGCTGAAGGAATCCAATTCGTTTGCCTTTGTCCGCAATCTGGTCCTGCTCGCGCTGGCGGCGCGGCTGGCGGTGGAACGCAATCCGCGCTGGGCGCTGGACCGGTGGCTGAGACGGCCTCGATGAAATGTCGAATGCCGAATTGCCAATGAATCTGGGATGAAGGATTAGGGGATCTGGGGTCAGGTGAATCAGGTTAATCCCCACCCCATAATCCCTATCCCCATCCC
>Ga0335085_10015573_pt1 | contig 11022 bp, 11 predicted proteins | sample Lox_Sample_45_FD_206712 | JGI IMG/M metagenome (GOLD analysis project Ga0335085, IMG submission 206712) | Soil microbial communities from Loxahatchee National Wildlife Refuge, Florida, United States - Lox_Sample_4.5 | ecosystem: Environmental > Terrestrial > Soil > Wetlands | place: USA... | reverse complement strand
GCAGTGACGAGGAGGGGTGACATCCCTGACAGGTATAAAAAATGAATCTCCGGGGTCCCAGGTTGGGATCGGTCCTAATGAAGGTGTCGCTAAGTGGACAAGAAGGCACTGCTCGGTTGTGGCGGATTGATTGTACTGTTCGCGTTGATTCTGGGCGGGTCGGTAGCGGGCGGATACAACTCGCTGGTGCAACTCGACCAGGCCACGCAATCGCAGTGGGCGCAAGTGCAAAACGCTTATCAGAGGCGTGCCGACCTGGTGCCGAATCTGGTCGCGACCGTGAAAGGCGCAGCGAAGTTCGAACAGGAGACGATGACTGCGGTCACGCAAGCCCGCGCCAGGGTCGGGCAGGTGACGCCGCCTGCGATGACGGACATCACCAAAGACCCAGCCGCGTTTCAGCGATACCAGCAGGCGCAGCAGGAGTTGACGTCGGCACTATCGCGGCTGTTGGTGGTAAGTGAGAGGTACCCGGACCTGAAAGCAACGGCGAACTTTCGCGACCTGCAGGCGCAACTGGAAGGGACCGAGAATCGCATCGCCGTGGAGCGGCAGCGGTACAATCAGGCGGCGCAGGCGTTCAACACGCGGCGGAGCCGGTTTCCGATGGTGATGATTGTGGGCCTATTCGGCAGCCAATTCGCTCCCAAACCATATTTCCAGGCTCAGCCCGGGGGCGAGAAGGCGCCTCAGGTGAGCTTTTAACTACGCTGTGCGGCACCGGCTGTACTTAGCCTGCACTTATTTCCTGCTTACCACGATTGCCTATAGCGCGGAGACACCGATTCCCCCTGCGCCAACGGAATGGGTGACAGACACCGCCAACTTCCTTTCTCCGTCGGTTGTGCAATCGCTGAACGAACGCCTGGAGGCTTACCAACACTCCACCGGCCACCAGTTGATCGTGTACATCGCACCCACTACGGGCGATACACCGGTTGAGGACTGGACGGTCAACGCGTTCGCCAAGTGGAAAGTCGGGCGTAAAGGGCTGGACGACGGGTTGGCGCTCTTCATCTTCCCGCAAGATCGCAAAATACGGATCGAGGTCGGCTACGGTTTGGAGCCGGTAGTGCCTGACGTAATTGCGTCGCGAATCATCTATGACGAGATGGCGCCGCGGATACGTGCCGGCCAACCCGACGCGGCAGTGACGGCAGCGGTCAGTTCGCTGATCCAATCAATCGGCGGGGAGAGCGGAGCACAGCCGCGGCCGCAGGAGAGCCGCTCCCAGCCGTTGTCGGCCTTTCAGTGGATCTGCCTCGGGATCCTCGCAATCCTGTTTCTGGGGTTCATAGTCACTCATCCGGCCCTGGCTGTGTACTTCCTCACGAGCATACTTTCCGGCGGCGGTTACAGGAGCGGAGGGTCGGGAGGCGGAGGCGGATTCAGCGGCGGGGGCGGACGGTCCGGCGGAGGCGGAGCAACAGGCTCATGGTAGGGATAGACAGGCGTAGGATCGAGCAAGCCATCCGGCGGGCGGAAAGGCGGACTTCCGGTGAGATCCGGGTGTCGCTTGCCAGGCCGTTCTGGGGTGATGTGCGCGAGGTTGCCGAAAAGGCATTCGAGCGGCTGGGCATGCGCGCGACGAGGGAACGGAACGCTGTGTTGTTGTTCATCGTTCCCTCACGCCACAGATTCGTGGTATTGGGGGACCGTGGCATCCATCAGAAGGTGGGGCAGCAGTTCTGGCGACACCTGGCCGGCCTCTTGTCGGACCGACTCAGACACGGTGATTTAACGGATGGCATTGTGGCCGGGATCGAAGTTGTCGGAGAGGTTCTGGCCCAACATTTTCCACGCCGCGAAGGGAGCGCAAGCAATGAGTTGCCGGATGAGGTCGACTTTCATCCCGGAAGTTGATGGCGCTGTCCAAGAAACTCGGGTCCGTTTGGAATCTCACGAGTCGTCGAAAAGGTCGTGTCCCATCGCCGGAGCACCCCAACTTGTGACGCCGTCCACTGGACCAAGAGTCTAAAACAGCAGGTAGGACTTATGACTCGCAGGTACGGTCGGTCGCCTGCCTGCCGCTGCCCAATGAGCCGCGGGGAAGGCGTGCCCGAGAGGTGAATGCGCATGAACAGATTGGTAATTGTTGGTTTGTCCGCGTGCTTAGTCTCGGGGAGCTTCGCACATAAGATACGCATCGATTTCGATCACAGTAAGAACTTCTCTTCTTATCGCACTTACCAGTGGGTGGCAACCCCGGAATCGCCATCCCCAAACGCACTGTTTCCTAACCAATTGATGCAGGAACGCATTACCGGCTTCATTGACGAGGCGCTTGCGGCCAAGGGTATCAAGCGCGTCGCAACCGGCGGTGACCTTTTGGTCAGTTATAAGGTGAAGGTGACCGAAACACCGCAATACACGACGATCTATGACGGAGGTTGGCCAGGATGGGGGTGGGATTGGGAGTGGACTTGGGGCTGGGGTCCAGGAACTGGAATTTCGACCACCACGGTAACGACCTTCTACGATGGGACGCTGGTTGTCAACCTCGTGGATGCGCACCGGAATCAACTGGTCTTTCAAGGTGCCTCGACTCAGAGCGTCAGTTCGCGGGCCGAAAAGAACACCAAGAAGCTGGCGAAAGCCGTGAATGAGGTGTTTGAGCGATATCCTTAGTCCGGGAAGCGACTCCGGGACCGTGCCGCGGAGATATCGGTTCGGTGCGCTGGAACCGGATTCTTACGGCCGGTAGTGAGCTTATTGAGAACCTCGCGGATGACACGAGGCGCGAGTCGATCGCGATGAGTCGAGAGGAAGCGCCGGGTGGTTTCCGGGTCGCGCTTACCCAGTTCCCGGAGGGCCCACGAGAGAGCCTTTACTACCAAGTCGGTGCGATCGTCCAATAACATGCGGCAGATCAGCAGAGTCCGCCTGGTGTCGCCCCGTCCGCCCTGCGCGCACGAGTTCAGTGGGACGGTGCTGACGAGCGCGGCGCGCCCCAACACCAGTCCGCCGAACGCGCCCAGTCCCGCACGACGCGATCGGGCAGACGACGGTCGCGCCAGGCCTGGCCGGCAATGAAACAGGAGAACGAGTCGATGTCGCCCCAGTTCGCGATACCTTCACCCAGTTTCTCGACTTCGGTTTCAGTTATCGACTCAATGGTTGGTTTATGGTTCAGCACCAACTCGTAGGCGACAAAACGCGGAAGCCTGGCGTCAATCAAATCGTACGCCAAACCGAGTAAGCCCTCGCGGCTGATACTCGCTACTTGTCGGGAGATCCGTTTGCGCGCGGATCGGAGAGCCGGCGCATTCGGAGGAACGCGGCGGAGTTGTGCGATGATGTCTTCGCGATCCAGCATCACTGGCGAGTATACATCGGCCGGTTATCGTCATTTGAGGGTGCATGGCCTGAATCGGAGGTTGATATCGCGGACGGCTATTGGCTACTTAGAGCCGAAATACCAGCACTTACGATGGTCGCCCGCAAAAGCACATTATCAGAGTCCTCGTGGCTTGACACCAATCCGTCGGCATCACCTATCGACGAGCTCACGCTTCATCAGGCCGGCGAGTCCTTGTCTTTCATTTGTGCTGTGGCCTGATCGCCAACGGGGCGACCGAAGGAACCTTCTTTGCCCGCACTTCACACCAAAACCCGGCAGGTGACTCTCAGACTCGCCCAGAAAGACTATGAGGCGGTCAAGCGGGCGTGTACCCAGGAAGGCTGTCGAAGCGTCTCGGAGTTTGCACGTCGAGCGGTGCTGACCGAGTTAATACGCGCGGGGCGATCGAACCGGACGATCAGCGACGATCTCAGAACCATCACCTTGCGGCTATTGGATCTGGATGTGTCCATGAAAGAAGTGCGAGAGCGAATCGCGAAGCTGCTTGGTCCCGAAAACGCTGCCCAGTAAGTTACAGATGCGATCACAAGTGGATCGGACCGTCACCATCGCCGCGATTCACGTGAATCTGGTCGTCCAGGCAGCTTCCCATTCGGGCGGCCAATGCGGGCGAAACGGCCAGCAGGTAATTGGTCGGCGCTTGGCGAAAGCCCGCCGCCGCCAAGGCATCCCCCCACGATTTGTGGAGCTGATTGGAAACAATCAGATCCACGCCGCGTTCTTCCAGAAATCGAGCGGCGGTCCGCACGACGTCGGGCGCATGCTCTGGTGGCGCGAAGCAATCGGCGATCGTGCCCACGCGCAGGTTGCCGAACTGCTTGTGGCCGTGCATGGAGGTATCGAGCAACACAGCCCAGCCGGTCTTCGTCCGCAGGCGCAGGAAGCGCGATCCGCCCGGCGGGTACAAGCTGTCCAGTGTCGCGGCGTCGCGCGCAGCAGTCATGCCGTACCCTACCCGGGCGGCATTCCAAACGACATCCGCCCAATCTCCGAACGACTTTGCTACTTCCAATGGCGGCGGTCCGTTCGTCCGTCGCGCGATACCGGCCAGCCAGAGCGCCAGCCAACCGGTTCCGGTACAAGCCGCGGCATCGCAGGCCAAACGCTGGAGTGGGGACGTACGAAGCGCGCGAATTTGCCGCAGGAACCGGTAGGGATGCGGCGCTTTGAAATAGAACGACACTTCGGCCATCCGCCATTTCAGCCGCTTCAACATTTCCGGCAGCGGCTTGTCCCATCCGCCCATGCCGAGCGTGTACAGGTATTTCTCGCGAGCCAGGGCGTCGCGCACCAACCGCAGCGCCAGATGCGCATACTCGCGATTCACCAGACCTTCGGAGAGCGGCAACCGATAATGCGCTACCGGTTGCGGCTCGCCGCCGATGAAGAACGTCTGATGCCGCAACACGTATCCGCCGCGTATTTCGCGGTCTTCCGCGGCCACCCAGCAGTGCGAACCCGGCATAAACCCGGTTGCAGGATCCTCCGGAAACTGCATGTCGACGCCCGCAGCGGCCAGGCGCGCATTGAAGCGCTGCAAGGCGCCAAGATGCTCGCGCGCATAGGCGACGATCTCGATCGCCATGGCCCACCTACCGGTAGCGGCCCATCCAGCCGTTCCAGCGCACGCGCACCGGATCGGCCAGGAACGCCGCGGCGCCGCGGGTCAAGCTCACGGTGGTCCCGGGCACATTACTCCAATGCACCGGCACTTCTACCGCGCGATAGCCCAGTTGGCTGGCGATGAAGAGTACCTCTACGTCGAAACCAAAGCCATCCAGAAGCTGCCGCGGAAAGATCTCGCGGGCCGCCCGCGCCTCGAATAGCTTGAAGCCGCACTGCGTATCGCGAAACGAAAGTCCGGTGACGAGCCGCATCACGATATTGAAGCATCGCCCGGCGGCTTCGCGCAGGAACGGCTGATGCACGCCGACCAGCGACCGGTCGAGCGCGCGCGATCCAATGGCGACTTGCGCCGCGCGCTCGCCGCAAGCCTTCCATAATCGTTCCAGGTCGGCGATGGGTGCCGAGAGGTCCGCGTCGGTGACCAGCAGCCAATCGCCGCGGCCTTCCAGCACGCCGTGTTTCACCGAATACCCTTTGCCGCGGTTGCCCGGATTCTCAATCACGCGTGCGCCGGCCATGCGCGCGATCTCGGCCGTGCGGTCTACCGAGCCATCGTTGACCACCACCACTTCTGAAAATTCCCAGCTTGTTTTGCCGAGATATTCGCGAATATCCGCAAGCGCTCCGGGAAGCCGTTTTTCCTCGTTGTAAGCAGGAATGATGATGGAGATGGATCGCCGCAAACAACCTATCATAGCGTCCTTCCCCGCGCTGTTGCGCCAGAAACGGCGCCCGATCAGGAAGGCCGCTGCACGACTGCGCGATAATAACACTTTCCCCGCTAGGAGATTGATTTGTCCCTGGAAGACGAGTTACTGAAGCAGCGCCTGGCGCGCATCGGCGAGATTGAAGCCCTGGGTTACCGGGCCTACGGGCGGCGGTACGATTTTAGCCACACGATCCCAGACATCCTGGCCGCCTACGGCGCCAAGACGGCCGAGGAACTGACGCCCGAAGCCCGCGTCCGCGTGGCGGGGCGCGTGATGACAGTGCGCCACATGGGCAAAGCCGGCTTCGCGCACCTGCAGCAGAATGGCGAGCGCCTGCAGATTTACGTGAAGCGCGATGGGGTCGGCGAGCGCCACTATCAGCTCTTCAAGATGCTCGATATTGGGGATGTGATTGGCGTCGAAGGCTACCTGTTCCGCACGCGCACCGGCGAGTTGAGCATTCACGCCGAGCGCCTGGAATTCCTTTCAAAGACGCTGCTTTCGATGCCCGAGAAATGGCACGGCCTGGAGGACGTGGAAACGCGCTACCGCCAGCGCTACCTGGATCTGATCGCCAATCCCGACGTGCGCAAGGTGTTCCTCACACGCGCGAAGATCATCTCGTCGCTGCGGCGGCAACTGGAAGCGCACGGCTTTGTGGAAGTGGAAACTCCCATGATGCAGCCGCTGTACGGCGGCGCGGCGGCGCGGCCTTTCACCACGCACCACAACACGCTCGATATCGACCTGTACCTGCGCATCGCGCCCGAACTGTACCTGAAGCGGCTGATCGTGGGGGGCCTGGAGCGGGTCTACGAAATCAACCGCAACTTCCGAAACGAGGGCCTCTCCACGCACCATAATCCGGAATTCACCATGCTGGAGTTCTACCAGGCTTACACCGACTACCACGGATTGATGGACCTCTCGGCTGAGTTGCTGGCGCAAGCCGCCGTGGATGCGACCGGCGGCACCAGCGTGGAGTATGAAGGCTACAAACTCGACTTCAGCCGTCTGGAGCGCTACACCATGCGCGAGGCGCTGGTGCATTTCTGGGAAGGCGAGAACCGGCCCACCACCGAGCAGGTGGCCGATCCTGGATGGCTGGCCTGCCATTCTTCCAAGGCGACGGCCGGTGAAGCCCTCACCGACCTGTTCGAGCGCACGGTGGAAGAAAAGTTGATTCAGCCGACCATCATCTACGATTACCCGGTGGAGACTTCGCCGCTTTCCAAGAACAAACCCGAAGACCCGGCTTTCGTCGAGCGCTTCGAAATCTACGCCGCCGGAATGGAGATCGGCAACGCGTACACCGAGCTCAACGATCCGCAAGAACAGCGGCGCCGCTTCGAAATGCAACTCGCCATGCGCGAGCGCGGTGACGAAGAGGCGCACCAGATGGATGAAGACTACGTGCGTGCGCTCTCCTACGGCATGCCGCCAACCGGTGGCGAAGGCATCGGCATCGACCGCCTCACCATGATCCTCACCGGTTCGCGCTCCATCCGTGATGTGATCCTGTTCCCGCTGTTGCGGCCAGAGGGTCCCATCGAATTGGTCGCTCAATTGCGAAGTCTCGACGGTAATAAATAAAAAGTGCAATCGACCTTCGAAGTTTTCGTCGCCAGCCGTTACCTGCGGGCCCACCGCAAGGACGCGGTCATCTCCGTTATCACGTTGATCTCGGTGCTCGGAGTGGCGGCCGGGGTGATGGCCCTGGTCATCGCGCTCGGCGTGAACAATGGATTTCGCGTCACCTTACAGCGCAACCTGCTCGGCGCCATGGCGCACATTGGCGTCATGCCGAAGCAGCCCGGCGATGGCATTGAGAACTGGCGCGAACTGGCCGCCCGATTGCGCAAACTGCCGCACATCACTGCGGTTTCGCCGTCGCTGTACAGCGAGGTGTACCTTGCCGGCAGCCTGCAATCGACCGGAGCCCTGTTAAAGGGCATCGATGTCGATTCCGAGCTGAAGATCAGCGACGCCCTGAAGCACCTGAAGCAAGGCTCGCTCGACCGCCTTCGCGACCCCGATGCCAAGCCGCCCGGAATCGTGCTGGGGGCCCAGATGGCGCAGGACACCGGGTTCCAGGTGAACACGAACATTTACGTGGTCAGCCCGCAGGGTGAACTGGCCGGACCGCTCGGCGTGCGTCCATCGACGAAACTCTTTCGCGTGGTGGGGATTTTCGAATCCGGCTTTTACGAGGTGGACGATAAGTGGGCCTTCACGGCCATCCAGCCCGAGCAGCGCATGCTGTCGATTGACGATAGCATCAATCGCATCGAGCTGAATGTCGACGACCTCAACCGCGCCGGCGAGATCGCCAAGGAAGTGGAGCGCGTGGCCGGTCCGAAATACACCACCACCACCTGGATGGAGCAGAATCATCAGATCATGGCCGCGCTGAATATGGAGCGCGTCGTCATGATCATCACCATCGGGTTGATCGAGATTGTGGCGGCGCTGAATATCTTCATCACCCTGGTGATGATGGTAATGGAGAAGTACCGCGATATCGCCGTGCTGATGTCGATGGGGGCGCGCCGCCAGCAGATTCGCCGGATCTTCATGCTGCAAGGAGTGCTGATCGGCATCGTCGGCAGCGCCATCGGACTTGCCCTCGGCTACACCATCTGCTATATCTGCAACCGCAATCATTGGCCGCCGCTCGACCAGACTGTGTACGCGCTGAGCTACGTGCCGTTCCAACCGCGCTGGGTGGATGGCATCTGGATCGCCGCGCTCGCCGTCGCGGTCAGTTTTCTCGCCACGCTTTACCCCGCGCGCAATGCCACGCGAATCGCGCCGGCCGAAGTGCTGCGCTATGAATAGCGGCCTGGCGCAGGATCTGCGTTACGCGCTACGAGCCTTTCGCCGCAGTCCTGGATTTGCCTGCACCGCGCTGGCGGCGCTGGCGCTGGGCATCGGCGCCAACACCGCGATCTTCTCGGTGGTGAATGCGGTGCTGCTCCGTCCGTTGCCGTATCCGCATGCCGAGCGGATGGTCCAGATCCTTGCCAGCACCCCGTCCGGCCCATACGCCGCCACCAGCATTCCGCGATTCGAGGCCTACCGCGCGCTCTCCGACGCGTTGGAGGATGTGGCCGCATTCGATTGGCAGGACGGGTCGGCATGGAACCTCGATGACGGCTATCGCCCAGAAGCGATTCGCGGCGAGCGTGTGTCGCGCGATTATTTCGCACTGTTCGGCGTTCCGTTTATGGCGGGCCGCGCCTTCACCCCGTCAGAAGATAGCCCCGGCGGCGGACGCGTAGCGGTTGTGTCGAGCGGGTTGTGGCGCCGTCGTTTCGGCGACCGGGCACTGATCGGCAAGACCATTCTGCTGGGTGGCGATTCGTATACCGTCATCGGCATCGCCGCATTCGTGGCCGATCCGCCGGTGGACGTCTGGCTGCCGTTGCAGGCCGACCCGTCGTCAAGCGATCAGTCGCTGCTGGTGCATGCGGCCGCCCGGTTGCGTCCCGGCGTCACGATCGATCAGGCACGCACGGCACTCGGCATGGCAGCACACGATTTCCGCCGCAAATTCCCGGACGCCATGGGTCCGCTGACCACATTTACGGCCGAACCGCTCGCCCGCAGCATTACCGGCGATGTCCGGCCGGCCCTGCTGGTGTTGCTCGGCGCGGTTGGTTGCGTGCTGCTGATGGCCTGCGCGAATGTCGCGAACCTGCTGCTGGCTCGCGGAGCCGGACGCACACGCGAAATGGCGATCCGGGCCGCCAGCGGAGCGAGTCGCGCACGAATCATTCGGCAATTGCTTACGGAAAGCGTCACGCTGTCGATGGCCGGCGGCGCGCTCGGTCTGCTGTTCGCGGTGGCAGGTGTACGGGGACTGCTGGCATTGAATCCGGGCAACCTGCCGCGCATCGGGCCGGACAGCGACGCGGCCTTTCTGGATGCGCGCGTGCTGGCCGTTGCTTTGCTGCTGTCGATCGTCACCGGAGTGCTGTTCGGTCTTTTGCCGGCATTCCAGGCCTCGCGCACGGATTTGCAAACGGCGCTCAAAGACGGAGCCCGTTCCGGCACGCGCGGCGGCAATCGCATGGGCAGCAGCATCATCGTGGCCGAAATGGCGCTGGCGTTCGTGCTGCTCTCGAGCGCGGGCTTGCTGATCCGGACGTTTCTGGCGTTGCAGAAAGTCTCGCCGGGTTTCGATCCGCACCACGTCCTCACGCTGCAAAGCGCCCTGAATGGGACGCGCTTCGATTCGACCGCCGCAATCGCCGCGGCCGTCGCGCGTGCGGAAGACGGCATCGCCGAGATTCCGGGAGTCCAGGGCGTGGCCGCGTCTCCGTCGCTGCCGCTCGAATCGAGCATCGGAATGGCCTTCCGCATCGCCGGACGTCCACTCCAGGGCCGCAACTACCATGGCAACGGCTGGTGGCGCTATGTGACGCCGAGCTACTTCGACGTGTATCGCATCCCTATCCTGCGCGGCCGTGCATTCACCGCTCGCGACACAGCCTCGGCGCCGCCGGTCGCGCTGATCAGTCGAACCACCGCGCGGCGCTACTGGCCGGGTGGCAATCCAATCGGAGAGCGCATTCGGCTGGATGATGGCGATCCACATTCGACCGAGCCGTACCGCGAAATCATCGGGGTGGTGGGCGATGTGCAGGAGCAGGGACTAGATCAGGAGAGCGGCGAGTCCACCTACGTGCCGCTCGCCCAGGTTACGGACAGCATGATGGCCATCGTGCGCCGCATCGGCCCGCTGACCTGGTCCGTGCGGACCGGTGTGGCGCCGCTTTCGATTGCCGCGGCGGTCGAGCGGGAGGTCCAAATTTCCACGGGCCTCGCCGCCGACCGGGTTCGCGACATGGACCAGGTGCTCGCCGGCTCGACTGCACGCAGCCGCTTCAACACAGTTCTGCTGGCGATCTTTGCAGCAGCCGCAATCCTGCTCGCCTCCATCGGGCTGTACGGCCTGATGGCATACGCCATCGGACAGCGCACTCGCGAGTTCGGCGTACGCCTGGCATTAGGCGCCGATCCGTCGGATCTGCGCAACCGCATCGCCGGACAGGCGGTCACCCTGGCGGTCGCCGGGATCATTATGGGCGTACTCGCGGCACTTGCGATGTCGCGATGGATCGCCGGATTGCTCTACGGAGTGGACGCAAACGACCCGCTCGTCTTTGCGGGCGCCGCGGCGGTACTGCTGGCCTTCGCGCTGGTGGCCGGCTTCGTGCCCGCCCGCCGCGCGGCGCGCCTCGATCCGATGGCTGCTCTCCTCACAGAATAGCGCCGCGTATCCAAACCCATGATGCTACTCTGAGGGCAAGTGTCAGCCAT
>Ga0335085_10015572_pt1 | contig 11023 bp, 9 predicted proteins | sample Lox_Sample_45_FD_206712 | JGI IMG/M metagenome (GOLD analysis project Ga0335085, IMG submission 206712) | Soil microbial communities from Loxahatchee National Wildlife Refuge, Florida, United States - Lox_Sample_4.5 | ecosystem: Environmental > Terrestrial > Soil > Wetlands | place: USA: Florida... | reverse complement strand
CTCGTCATTGACCCGGCCGGCGCGGTGGTGCGCACGGGACCGCTCCCGGCAGGGCAGACGTTTTTGACCAGTGGGACGGCGTTTGGAGCGCCGGGCGTGGACGGACGGGGGCGACTGATCTACGAGGCGTTGGTGCCGGAAGCGCGGACGGGGTTGCCGGCGACCGTGGGTTCAAGCCCTGACTCGATCTCAATCCTGCGCGTGGACCTGCAAACCCACGCGGTCACGGTGCTGGCGTATGTCCGGCCCCCGTGGCAATCGAGGACCCTCACGACGACGCCCGACGGCATGAGGACGTCCACGGTGAGGCTGTCGCCCGTGCCGCCTCGAACCCAGGATCTCTGGACCGTCATGTCCGACGGATCCGTCGCGATCGTCCGGGGGGACGACTACCACGTCGACTGGGTGGACGCGGACGGCACGCGGTCCTCATCGCCGAAGGTCGCGCACGCGTGGCGACCCATCAACGATCAGGAGCGAACGCGGCTGATGGACTCCATACAGCAAGTTGTCGCGGCCATGACCGCGAACGAGCAGAGGATGCAGGCTCGCACGCCGACCCCTCTCCAGAGGGCCTATGAGGCGGTATCGCCCGCTGAGGTGCCCGATCGCTACCCGCCATTTCCGAGCGATGCGTCGGCGATAGGGGATGTGAACGGGAATCTCTGGATCGCCACGCAGCAGGCGCGTCCGGGTGCGGCGGTTCCGGGCACGCCGGGACGGGCGGCGGTCGCGGCGACCTACGACATCCTGAACCGGAAGGGCGAGCTCGTGGACCGCGTGCAACTCCCGGATGGCTATGTGTTGGCGGGGTTTGGACAGGCCGGGACCGTCTACGTCGCGCCAATCGGCGCACGCGGCGTCTTGGGGCAGGTCACGCTGCACTAGCCGGCTGCGAGCCCACGCCCGCATTGCGTTTGGCGCCGGGGTCACGCATACTCCGCGCGCGCTGATGTTGAACACACACGCACCTCGAGGAAAACGACATGGCCAAGGCCGGATTCTGGAGACGTTTCGCGGCGGTGTTCATCGACGGGGTGATCATCGGAGGTCTCGGGTATGCCTCCGGTCGAAATGCGGCGGGATTTGTGCTGACGGTCGTGTACGAGACGATCCTCATTTCCCAGTGGAACGGCCAGACCGTCGGGAAGAAGCTGTTGGGGATTCGCGTCACGACGGTCGATGGCGGGCGAATCGACTGGGTCAAAGCCCTCATTCGGAGCGTCTCGAAGATCCTGTCCACGATCCCGCTCTGCCTCGGCTATTTCTGGATGCTCTGGGACCCCAACTCCCAAACGTGGCACGATAAAATCGCGGCCACCGTCGTCGCCCGGGCGGACGGCGTCGCTGGTTGACGGGCTGCCTTTTCGGATCCGGATCACCGCTGCCTGTTGTCGGCCGGCTTGGCTGGCTGGCCGTCGTCCCGTTCCTTGCCCTTGGCGCGCAGGAGCGGGCGGCCGGGCCAGCGGGGTCGCCGCCCGCGGTCACGGTATTTCTGGATTGCGATCAATGTGATTTCGACTATCTGCGAACGGAGATCACATTTGTCGATTACGTGCGCGATCGCCGACTCGCGGACGTCCACGTCCTCGTGACGTCGACGAGCACCGGCGGCGGCGGCGGCGCGTACACCATCGCGTTCCTGGGCCAGGGTCGGCTCGCGGGTCTCGGCGACACACTCGTCTTCAGTTCGAGGGTCACGGAGACCGACGACGAGGTCCGCGCCGGACTGACGTCCGCCATTCGCATCGGCCTCGTTCGGTACGCCGTCCGGGCACAAGGCGTGCGATCTGTCGCCGTGACCGTCACTGGGGCCGGGGCGTCGCTGGCCCGGGATTCCGGCGCGGCCGATCCCTGGAACGCGTGGGTCTTCTCGGCGGGCGCCGACGGCTATACGTCCGGGCAACAAAGCACCCAGTCCCGCTCGTTCGACGCGAATCTCACGGGTGACCGGGTGACCGCCGCATGGAAGGCACACGTCGGACTCAGCGACTCCTACAGCGAGTCGCGGTTCGAAACCGATTCCGTGAACTTCACCGGCATCCAGCGGCAGTGGAACGCGTCGGGCCTGCTGGTGAAGAGCCTGTCCTCCCACTGGTCGATCGGCGCGACCGGCCAACTGTCATCGTCGGAGTTCTTGAACGAGCGGCGCGCGGGCGCCCTCAGCCCCGCCATCGAATACGACCTCTTTCCGTACGCGGAGTCCACGCGCCGCCAGCTCGTGCTTCAATATGCGATGGGCATCTCCGCGTTTGCATACTATGACACGACCGTCTATCTCAAGACGCGCGAGGCCATGGCGTCGGCGCGCGCCACGGTCGCGTTCGCCGAGCGCCAGCCGTGGGGGTCGGTCAACGTGAGCGCCGCGTGGAGCACCTATCTCAGCGACCCGCGGAAGAACCATGCGCAGATCAGCGGCGGCCTGAACTTCCGCGTGCTCGAAGGTCTGACGATCAACCTGGGCGGATCGTACAGCTCCATTCACGATCAGTTGTACCTCCCCAATGAGGGAGCGACGGCCGCCGAGATCCTCACGCAGCAACATCAGCTGTTGACGAACTACAACTACAGCATGTCGTTCGGGTTCAGCTACACATTCGGATCGATCTTCAACAACGTCGTGAATCCACGAATGGCCGGGAGTTCATAGGCGGGATGGGATAGCGTCGGCGGTGGGGAGGATCGATCACATCCTTGCGGTCGCGTCGTGGGCCGCGTGTACTCTGTTAGCCGTCCCGTGAGGCGTGGTGCCTACCATCAAGGCGCATCCGCCGAGGGCGCGCGATCGACCCGCCACCCGTGGCGCCGCCCGCGACGCCCCATCGGGAGAATGACCGTGGTCAAACGCGCGGCGGCCACCCGGCGGCTGACGCGACGTGGCATGCGGGGGGCGTAAGCCCCGGATACCGCGGGGCCGGGCGGGCATTCTGTTGCGGGCGTGCGACATATGTTCCGTTTACGCAGCGCAGCGACTTGAGGTGTGCCGGGGCATAACCCATTGCGCGAGGCTCGATTACACGGAACGGGAACGTTGCGCGACGGCGCGGTAGTCTCCGCACGGCGATTGCACTCGTGACACCTGCGTGCGCGGCGCCGATGCCGCGTGGCGACCCGTTGACGGAGGCAGACATGTCCCGCATCGCAGCGATCGTCCGGAACGCAACCGTTGGCCTTGGCACGCGGAGGAAGCAAACCCCGCTGGCGTCGGGTGTTCCGCGGTCGTTGGTTGGTGCGGGTCCGGCTCGGCCGCCTCCTTCCGTGTATTTCCGCGGGTCACTCCCATTCGATCGTGGCCGGCGGCTTATCGGTGACGTCGAGCAACACCGCGCCGACCGCGCACTGCGTGAGGATCGTGTCCGCGATCTCATGCAGAATAGCGGGTGAAAGGCGGCTGAAGTTCGCCGTCATCCCATTCTCGGAGTCCACCGGCCGGAGGACGACAACCTCGAGGCCGGCGAGCGTCACCGGCAGGAGGATGACGGGGAACTGCCACACCGTCGACAGGAGGTCGCGGGCGGCCGCGACCCGCCGGACGATCGCGTCCGCCTCCTGCAGCACACGGACGCGCGATCGAACAAGGCCGCGTGCGACTAACGATGCGTCGCCGATCGACGTACCGCCCGTCGTGCCGACGACGTACGTGATCCGATTGAAGTCCGTGTTCGCGTTGCAGAGACGCGTGCTCGTGCGATGCAGGACGTCGTAGTCGAGCGGACCGGTGAGCGCGACCATCCGCCGATAGGTGCGCGCGTCGCCCTGCACGCCGACCGATTTGATCGGAAAGTCGAACCCGTCGTGGGGAGCGAGCGCGGGGTCGTCGATCACGGTCGCGATACGGTCCGCGCGCGTCGCGGAGCACAGCACGCGAATGGCGAGGCCCGGGCCGGGGAAGGGCCACCGCCCCAGAAGGTCCGCCCGCAGCCCCAGGTCGCGGCCCACCTGCCGCACCTCATCCTTGTAGAGCTCCACCAACGGCTCGACGACGCGCCCTTTCTCCATGAGGACGCGGATCTCCTCGCACCGATTGTGGTGGGTCTTGATCAGCGCCGCCTTGCCCTTCTTGCCGCCCGACTCGATCGTGTCGGGGTAGATCGTGCCCTGGCCGAGGAACCAGCCGCGGTCGTCGATCCCGAAGCGCCGCATCGCCTCGGATTGGATGTCGACGAACGCGCGCCCGATGATCCGGCGCTTCTCTTCAGGATCGAGTACGCCGGCCAGGCGGTCGAAGAACAGTTGTGAGGCGTCGTGAATATGGACGCGGTCTTCGAGGCCGAGCGGCGCGAGGTTGGCGGTCAGCTCGTCCGCTTCTCCGAGCCGCATGAAACCCGTGTCGACATAGAGGCCGAGCACCCGTTCCCGGCCCAGCGCGCGCGCGCAGAGGGAGAAGGCGACCATGGAATCGACGCCGCCGCTGACGAGAAAGAACACCGAATCGGCGCCCACCTGGGCGCGAATCTGCTCGACGATGTCGTCCACGCGCGACGCGTGCGGATCGCGCGCGACGAGGCCGCAGATCCGCGCGAAATTGCCGAGCAGTTCCGTGCCGTATTCCGTGTGATCGACCTCGGGATGGAATTGCAACCCGAACCATCGGCGTCCTTCGTCCGCGAACGCCGCGGTGTCGCAGGCGTCCGTGGCACCGATGCTGTGGGCGCCCGCCGGGAGCTCGGAGACGGAATCCGAATGGCTCATCCAGACTTTGAGATTGGGTGGCGAGCCTCGAAACAGCGAGGAATCGCCGGTGACGTCGAAATCGCTGGATCCGAATTCGCTCTTGCCGCGTTCCACACGGGCCCCCATCGCCTGCGCGAGCAGCTGGTGGCCGTAGCAGATGCCCAACACGGGATGGCCCGTCTCGATGACCGCGGGATCCACCTTTGGGGAGTCCGCGTCATACACGCTGCTGGGCCCCCCCGAGAGGATCACGCCCGCGTACTGCCGGACGACGGCCGCCGGGGCGTCGTGGTCGAGGATGTCGGAATGAAAGCCGAGGTCGCGCAGCCGGCGGGAGATGAGGTGGCAATATTGTCCGCCGAGGTCGATGATCGCGATCGCGTGGTCCTTCGGATGCATGAGCGAGTGGGGAAGGGTCAGTGGGAACGCGCGCCGGCGGGGCGCAGGAGCGCGCGCGCTGTTGTGGCATCGGTGATGAGCGTATTGCAAAGGCGGGCGTCGAGCACCGCCCGGATGACGCGTACCTTGGGCGCGCCAGCCGCCGCCAGGACGACCAGTGTGTCCTCGCGGCGAGCGTTGTGCGCGAGGCGGTCACCGCTCATGAGCGAGGCGGGGACCGCGGGTGGATGGGCGACCGGGCGCCCGTCGCGTCCGACAAAGACCCCGAGGAAGTCGCCGCGCGCTCGCCGGTGCGTCAGGTGGGACACGACGTCCGGTCCCAGGAGCCGGCTGAAGGACGACGCGGGGTCGAAGGGCGCACACGATCCGATCAAGACGCGGCGCAGGTCCGGCCCGTCGGGTTCCGGTGGCCGCGCGAGGCTGTCGAACGCGGATGCGCCCACGAGGTGGGCGGTCGCGCGGGGCGAGTAGAGCAACCAGAGCAGCGTGACCAGTGTGTTCGGGTGCGCGTGGAGGACCGTCGGGTCCACCTGCTCCACGCCGATCGCCGTGAGCTGGACCCGCAGCGATCGGGCGGACATGCGGCGCACGATCGACCACATCTGACGGCCGCCGCCGACGGCGAGGGTGATGCCGTCGAAGAGGACGCGTTGGAGGAACTCGCTGGCCGCGCGCGCGACGGTTTCACGCGGGTCGGGGTCGTCGGACGCGGGCTCGGCGACGATCGCGCGGGTGAGCGCGAAGGCGCGGGCGAGCGCTTTCTCAGTCGGGCTGGCCGGGGCGAGGTGGGCGAGGAGTGGTCCGACGGCGCGCCCGGTCTCGAGCGCGTCGAGCGCGTCGCGGAGGGCGTCGGCGCAGAGTTCGGAAAGGTTGACGCGGTCCCGCCACCGCTCGACCAGCGGGGCGAGGTCGTCGGGGAGGTAGATGTTGAGTCGCGGCATGGCTCAAGTCTAGCCGCCGGATGCGCATAGTCAACGCTATATGCGCATAGCAGCGTCCGATTTGCGCGGGCCACCGGATCACCGCATGTTGTGGGCGTCCGGATCGCTCACCAGTCACCACATCCCACATGAACGGCGCAGGTGTCGCGGTCCTCGCTGTCGCCTTTGCGGCCTTCAGCATCGCCGTCAAGCGCGAAGTGGTGCGGAACGGCGCGGCCAGCACACTTAATGGCGTCAGCGTCGGCAAGGCGATGCCCGACGCCACGCTCAAGGACACCAGTGGAGCGCCGGTGACGCTGAGCGCGCTCCGCAAGGACAAGAAGGTGGTGCTGGTCAACTTCTGGGGAACCTGGTGCGCGCCGTGCCGCATCGAGATGCCCGCGTTCGAAAAGCTGTACAAGGCCCAACGAGACAGCGGCTTCCTCATCGTGGCGATCGACGAAGGTGAACCGCGGGATTCCCTCACGCGCTATCTGGCGAAGAAGCCCGTGAGCTTTCTCATCCTCATCGATTCCGCGGGCAAGTTCGCCGACCGTCTGGGAGTCCAGGCCTTCCCGACGTCGATTCTGGTGACCTCGGATGGCAGGGTGGCGCGCGTGGTCGAGGGCCTCGAGACCTACCTGGCCATGGAGGTCGAAGGAATGCTCAGGACCAAGGGCACGGCGGCGGTCGCCGCGCCGGGGGCCGTCGTCCGGGTGACGAAACGGCCACAATGACCGCGCTGGCCGCCGCTCCCGAGGCGCCCGTCATCGAGGTCGATCACCTGGCCAAGATCTTCCGCAGCCGGTTCAGGCGCCGCTCCGTGCAGGCGGTGCGCGACGTCAGCCTGAGCGTCGGCCGGGGTACGGTTATGGCGTTCGTCGGGCCCAACGGCGCCGGGAAGACCACGACGATCTACGCCCTTCTCGGGCTCCTGCGGCCGAGTGTCGGGTCGGTGCGGATCTTCGGTGCGCCCGCCGGCGACGTGACCGTCAGGCGGCGGCTGGGCTTTCAATCGGAGATCTTCTACACCTACGGGTTCAAGACCGCGACCCAGGTGCTCCGGTTCTACGGGCGCCTCTCGCAGATGTCGGACGAGCGTCTGGCCGCGGCGGTGCCGCGGCAGCTCGAACGGCTCGGCTTGAGCGCTGCCGCCGATCGCAAGGTGAACGGCTTTTCCAAGGGCATGGTGCAGCGATTGGGCCTGGCGCAGGCCCTGTTGCACGAGCCGGAGTTGTTGATTCTGGATGAGCCGACCACCGGGCTCGACCCCGAGGGGCGCAAGCTCGTCGCCGACATCATCCTCGAGGAGAAGGCGCGCGGCACGACCGTCTTTCTCAGCAGCCACATTCTCGCGGACGTCGAACGCACCTGCGACCACGTGGTCATCCTCAATCAGGGCCGGATCGCGTTGTCCGACAGCATGGCGTCGTTGCGGAGCGCGTCGGACGAATGGGAGATCGAAGTACTCGCGTGGACGCCCGCGGCCCGCGACGCCCTCGCCGGCGTGGAGACCGCCGACGGCGCCGCAACCGGCTCGATCGTGCGGTGCCGCGCGGCTGACAAACGCGACGTGCTGCTGCGCCTCCTCCACGCGGACGCGGAGGTGGGGGCCGTGCGGCGCGTGCGATCGCTGGAAGATCTCTACATGCGATACGCCGGCGGATCGTCGAGTGGATAGCCGATTCGCCGCGCTGCGCGCGATTGCCCGGACGGCCTTCCAGGAGACGATGCGTCGAAAGGCATTTTATATCGGAGCACTGATCTTGATGCTCATCCTCATCATGGTCGTCTCCAGCCAAGGCGTACTGGAAGAGGCGAGCCAGGCGGGCGAGTCCGTGATCGTGCTCCAGTCGCACACGCAAATGATTCAGACCGTATTTACGATCTGGAACGTGGCCGCGCTGTTCCTGGCCTTGTACCTGGGGGCGGTCGCGATGCGCTCGGAGGTGACGGCGAAGACCTTGCCACCGATTCTGTCGCGACCCGTTGAGCGGAGCACGTATCTCGCGGGCCGCTGGATCGGCACGCTGAGCTTTCTTTGGGGCTTCGAGCTCGTGGGCCTGTTGCTGGGTCTCGTCATGGCCCGCGTCTGGGCGGTGCCCACGACCCCGGTCCTCTGGATCGCGTGTGCGGGGGCCTTCGTCGCCGTCACCTTCGCCAGCGGCCTTTCGCTGGCGCTCAGCGTGGCGGTGCATCCGGCGCTGGCCGGTGTGCTCGCGTATATCGTGCCGTTTCTGCCGCTCATGGTCGACGATGCGACGCGGCATCCGCGTGCCATCGTCCGCCTGCCGGCGACCGCGGTCTACTATCTGTCGCCGGCCCGAATGCCCGCGGATCTCTTCACCGAAAGTTTTGACAAGCAGCTGCGCCACCCGGCGTATTGGCTCTACGGCCATGTGCTGCTCGAAAACACGGGCTACGTGATCCTCGTGTTTGTGATTGCCTGCATCGTCTTCAAGCGGCGCGAGGTCCAGCTCCGATAACCGGGGCGCGTGCCGGCCGCCGTTGGCCCGCCGTCAGCGGTCCTCGCAACTCCGCACGCGTTTCTCGAGAAACCGCCGCTCCGGTTCATTACGTGCTAATCGCACGGCCGCGCGGAACTGCTCGCCCGCCCGCGCCATGTTCCCGCGTCGGCTTTCGAGCTCGCCGAGTGCCGCGGGATAGAACGGATACGCGTCCAGCCGCTCGCGATCGGCAATGCCCTCGAGCTCGGCGATCCCGCGATCGGCGCCGTCGCGCTGCGCCACCGCGATGGCCCGGTTGAGCGCCACCACCGGCGACGGCGCGAGCGCCAGCAGTCGATCGTAAATCGCAATGATCGCATCCCAATCGGTGTCCTCGAGGCTTCGGGAGTCGGCGTGCACGGCCGCGATCGCTGCCTCCAGGTGGTAGGCCGTCAACTCGTCTCCCCGGGCCGATTGCTCGAGGAGCGCTCGGCCCTCGGCGATCAGCGCGTGATCCCATGCCGAGCGATCTTGGTCAAGCAGCGCGTGGAGCTCACCGGCGGGGTCCAGCCGCGACGGCAGCCGAGCGGCGTGGAGCGCCATCAACGCGGACAGCGCCCAGGTGGCCGGCGTGGCGGTGGCAGGATGCTCGCGGAGCAGCGCGGCGAGGCGCATGGCCTCGTCGCACAACTCCACGCGCACGGCACCCTCGACCGACGCGCCGTGGTAGCCCTCGCTGAAGAGGAGGTACACCGCGCGATGCACGGCCGAGAGGCGCGGCACGAAATCCGCGTCAGCCAGGTCGAACAATGTGCGGCATGCCGCGAGGACCTTCTTGCCGCGCGAGATGCGCTTCTCGATCGCCGCGCGGCCGGTAAGGAACGCGGCGGCGATCTCGGGCGCGCCGAAACCGCACAGGATGTTGAGGACGAGCGCGATCTGCGCGTCTTCGGCGAGGTCCGGGTGACAGCACGAGAACATCATGCGGAGCTGCTCGTCCAACGCCACCTGCGTCGTGAACGCCTCGTCGACGACCGCCGCGGCGGTCCACTCCGTCTCGAGCAGGCGCGTGAGCTCAGGCGCGAAGGTCCGCGCCGTCCGCTCGCGGCGAATGAGGTCGAGCGCGCGATTCCGGGCGGTCGTCATCAGCCAGGCCGAAGGATTGGGCGGAATGCCGCGGATCTTCCAGACTTCCATGGCGCGGCAAAAGGCATCCTGCACGACGTCTTCCGCCAACGCCAGGTTGTGCACCCCAAAGAGGCGAGTCAATGAGGCGGTCATGCGGCCCGCCTCGTGCCGGAACAAGTGGTCGTGCAGGTCCACCGTCGTGCTCAGAAATCCATCTTCATGACAGGCCGGATCTCCACCGACCCATCGCCCTCGAGGGCCGGGCACGCCTTGGCCAACTCGGCCGCATGCGCGATGTCCTTTGCTTCGATGATGCTATAGCCGCCGATCACGTCCTTGGCTTCGACGAACGGTCCGTCGGTGATCGACTTGCCGGGACCTCGCACCACTTTGCCGCTCTGATCGAGCGGCTGACCCGCGTTCTTGAGATGCCCCTTGGTTTCCATGTCGCGCATCCAGGCCATCCAGCGCTGCATGCTCTTTTGTGCCGCATCGGGCGTCCCCATTGCGGCCTGACGGGCGGCGGGGCTATTGCGATAGAGATAGATGAACTCGGCCATGGTGCTATCCTCTCGTATGAGTCCGGCGGCGGCACGGTGCCGGCGCCGTGGTTTGGCTCTACAACGTTTGAGATTGCCGCCGCCGGACATGAAACCGAGCGTTCCTATCCGGGTCCGTCGCTCCGACCGGCCTGTGCCTCGATCCGGCCCTGCATGTGCGGGTGTAACGAGCAATAATAGGAGTAGGTCCCCGGGGTCGTGAACTTTGCCGTGAAACGCTGGCCGGTGTCCAGCACGCCGGACGGTTGGAACGCGCTCTCTCCGCTCACGATCCGATGGGGTACGTCGTCCTGGTTGATCCAGCCTACCGTGGCGCCATTCGACACCCGCAACACGGCCGGCGTGAACTGAAAGTTGTCGATCGCGATCTCGTTCGGCCCGAGCGGGCGCGACCGCCGAGTCGAATCGCGAACCTCCAGCGAATCGCGCGCCGCCGGGTCGAACGCGGGCGGTGTCCCGGAGAGTGTCGCGTCGACCACCGCGACGGAATCCCGGCCCGGCACGAACGTCACCGTCGTCGTCCCCAGGACACTGGTCAGGCGTTCGGCCGGCACGATCATCGGCCCGGGACCCGCGGCCCGGCCCGGTGCCGGCTGGGGGAACGCGGTTGACATGCACGTGTGGAATTGAACGTGGCCTTCGACCTTCTGCATGATCTGGTGAATATGGCCGTTGAGGACTGTCACCGATCCGAATCGTCGCACCAACGCCAGCGCCTGCTCGGCGTCGTCCGTGCCCCATCCCCAGGCCGGGTAGACCGTCCACAGGGGGACGTGCGCGAAGAGCACGATCGGCGTGCTGTCGGCCAGCGGCCCCAGGTCGGCGCGCAGCCACGCGAGTTGCTCGGCGCCGAGCGATCCCATGCCGCCGGCTTTGAGGTTGAGCACGTTGACGA
>Ga0335085_10015571_pt1 | contig 11023 bp, 9 predicted proteins | sample Lox_Sample_45_FD_206712 | JGI IMG/M metagenome (GOLD analysis project Ga0335085, IMG submission 206712) | Soil microbial communities from Loxahatchee National Wildlife Refuge, Florida, United States - Lox_Sample_4.5 | ecosystem: Environmental > Terrestrial > Soil > Wetlands | place: USA: Florida... | reverse complement strand
TACGGGCCCAACCCCGGCGACCAGCGCGCCATGATCACCGTCCTGCGCGATGCGGTCGGCCTCGGGGTCACCTTCTCCGACACCGCCGAGGTCTACGGCCCCTACGTCAACGAGGAACTCCTCGGCGAGGCCCTCGCCCCCGTCCGCGGCCAGGTCGTCATCGCCACCAAGTTCGGCTGGCAGATCGAAGACGGCAATCCCGTCGGGCTGAACAGCCGCCCCGAGCAGGTCAGGCGGGTCGCCGACGCCTCGCTAGGCCGGCTCCGCACCGACGTGATCGACCTGTTCTACCAGCACCGCGTCGACCCGGACGTGCCCATCGAGGAGGTCGCCGGGACCGTCGGCGAGCTCATCACCGCGGGCAAGGTCCGGCACCTCGGCCTGTCCGAGGCGGCCGCCGCCACCATCCGCCGAGCCCACGCGGCCTGCCCGGTCACCGCGGTGCAGAGCGAGTACTCGCTGTGGACCCGCGACCCCGAACCCGAGGTGCTGCCCGCCGGCCGGGAACTCGGCACCGGGTTCGTCCCGTTCAGCCCGCTCGGCAAGGGCTTCCTCACCGGGACCGTGAATACCGCCACCGAGTTCACCGCGGGCGACGTCCGCGTCACCATCTCGCGGTTCGACGCGGGCAACCGCACCGCCAACCAGGCGCTAGTGGACCACGTCACCGCCCTCGCCCGGGCCCGGGACGCCGCACCCGGCCAGATCGCACTCGCGTGGCTGCTGGCCCAATACCAGCAGATCTCCCCCACCCCCGGCACCCGGCGCCGCGAACGGCTCGAACAGAACACCGGCGCCACCCGCGTCGCACTGTCCGCCGACGACCTCGCCGACCTCAACGCCGCCGCCGCAGCGATCGGCGTCCACGGCAACCGCTACAACGACCACCACATGAACCTCGTCGGCCGATGACCCTACGGGAAAATGGCGGGGCCGCCGGTGATCCGGCCGGCGCCGGGCACGCCCGAAACCCCGTGTCCCGACCATTCCCCTTGCCAGCCAAGGACGCGAGGGTTCAGGCCCGTACCGCAGCGTCCCATTCGGCCGTGTTGGCGTAGGCAAGCCGACATCCGCCCGATCTGGATCTATGTTCGACTCAGCCACCCTCGATCGCCGCTGAACCAACCCGATGCGACCTGCGCAGACGAAGCCATTCTCCGTTGCACGGAGACGGGTGGCGGACGGATCCGGGGCATATCCGGACCGCTCCAAGGTATCGAGCCGGATAACCGCAGGGCAGAGGGACCCAAAGCTTCTGAGCGTGCCGCGATATTCCGGCTGTTAGCCGGACGTGAGCGGGACATGAGTGGAAGCAGAATCGCTTGGTTAGTCACTTGACGCCGAAATCAGCTGGCAAATCTAGATTCGAAAAATCTCGCTGAGCTGGAGCCCCGTTACGGAATCGAACCGTAGACCTTCTCCTTACCATAGGGTTCCGATCGGCGTTCTGGCCAGGCGTTTCGCCGGAAGGCCAAGTCAGAGGTTCTGCTTCAGCTCGGTTGGGCCAGGTTCAGGGCGGTTCGCGCCGGATGCGGCCTCCCAAATTCCTCCCAACCGTCACGGAGGAGGAGCCCATGTCAGACCCTGTATTCGCGCGGCCCGATCTGTGTTCGACACGCGTCATCCCCGGTGGCTTCCTGCACGCAGCGGAGTATCCGGTCCGGCAGCTCGGCACCGGAGGCGCGTGGCTGATGATCGGCCACAGCGGCCAGCAGACGGGGGCGGGACGATGACCATGTTCGCCGCGGCCCCCGGCGGCTACTATGCGACTGCAACAAGCAGCATTGACCGCGCTATCCGCCTGTCGACGGCGGCGGCCGTGCTCGCCGTGGCGGGCATCGCGGCATACGTCTCTTACTGGCACGCCTATGCGGTCGTCCGGGCGCACGGCGAGACCGGGATCACCGCCCGGCTGGAGCCCGCCACGATCGATGGCCTGGTCTACGCCAGTTGTGGTGCTGTACGCGGCGCGGCACCGGGTGCCGGTACCCTCCCTGGCCCGCTGGCTGCTCGGGCTCGGTATCGCGGCTACCCTCACGGCGAACATGGCCCAAGGCTGGTCCCACGGTCCCGTCGGCGCGGTGGTCGCGGCCTGGCCGGCGGTCAGCCTGGTGGGCTCGTACGAGAATGAACTTCTGGTGTGGCTCATCCGCACCTCCGGGACGGTGGAATGCGGGCCTACGGTAGAGCCTGCCTGCAACGGTGGGGCGTGCCGGGATGTGGTGCGCGCTGCCCCGGCCGCAGCCGGTGACGGCGAGCTCTCAGGCCGGAGCGGGCGCAACGCGTCCGGCCAGACGCGAGAGCCTGGGGGCCGGCCAGGAGACAGCCGGCTAGTCACCCCATTGGGCAGCGCCCCGATGCGGTCCCTGAAGCTGGTGCCGTCAACGATGCGGCGGTGGCCGCGTACCTGCTCAGCGTGCAGGCCGGCAATCCGCTGTCGGAACGAAGGCTCGCCCAGATGTTCGGGCGTACATTCCGCCGCTGGGCGCGTGCCAGGATCGCCGAGGCGCAGCAAGTACAGTCTCCGGGGCCCGCCGGGGACCAAGTACCAGTCATGAGCCCTTGACGTCAGGCAACGCTCGTCTACCTAGCCTGGGCGGCGCCTCATGGGTCATCGCCGCGATACCCGCGCCTGACGCTTCGAACGACCCGCCAAGGGCGCCCGGCAAGCCACCCGGCCGCCTGATCACCTCCGAGCCTGATGCCGCCCTGATTGTCACTCATCCGGCGACAACGCGAGCCGGCGACCAGGCCAGGTTTGCCCACCGGATGAACAACGCGGGTCGGCCCGGATGCGCGCTGGCAGGCACCCGGGGGCGAAGGTCCTTCGAGCGGGGTCATAGGGCTCTGGTGCCGCCGAAGGCGGCGATGGATCCTGGCTCGCAAGAGATGGTCTGCAAATTCCTACTGACGCACGTGAGCAGGCCCATCGCGACAAGCCGAGGCCCGGAGGCCAAAGCCACCACGCATCGCCCGGCCGAACGGAACTCGAAGGATGCGCATCGTCGCGAAATACAGTAGGGACGACCCAATGTGGCTCTTCAAGATAGCCCGAAGACTGTAATTGCCTGGTGACCTCGGGTGACCGGCGGGTCTGCGTCGTCGCAAGGCGGGTTCCTCCGATCGGCTCCATCGATTGATGCAGGTTTCCGGCGGTGGCCGGTCAGGATCCGACCGGTGTGCAGCCCGGATGTGGTCAATGTGGAACGCGGGTAAGACGCCGCCGCGGTTCTCCGTCTGGCTGCCATGACATCGCCCTGACTGGGTTCAAGCGGAACTTCGGCTACGCCGTCGCCTGCGTGGCGTGAGGCTGGAGACAGGATGGCCCCGGCTCTTCCGTGGTGAGCCGCTCGGTCAGGTTGTGAGGGCGCATCGGTCCTGGATGAGAGCTTGGTGACTGCTGTTACATGCCGAACCGCGCGTGCCGCACGGCTTCGACCGCCGCGGCAGGCCCGCTCACCTCGACGTGGGCCGCGCCCTGCCGCCCGAAGAGGTAGAGCAGCAACTCCCCTGGAGGCCCGGCGATGCGGGCAGCAGGTTCCCCCCGGCGGGCCTGGACGGTCTTGGCGGTTCCGGCCCACTGAAGCTCCAGGCCTGCGCCGCCCAGCCGCCGCGCTAGGAACCAGGGCGCCTTGCTGACATTGCGCCACAGGGCCTCGCCCATAGCAGGCTCGTTCGCCCGGGGGCCCCGGCCGTTGGCTCTGCGTACGTCCTCGTGGTGGACGAAGAACTCATTCAGGCTCGGGAGCCGGCGTACCCATCCGATGCGGAACACGCCAGGTGGCGGCCCGGACCGGAGCGTCGCGACGAGCCAGGTGAAGTCCCGCAGCGCGAGCGCTCTCCTGCGTCGTTCCGCCAGGCGGCCCCATGCACCGGGCAGGACAAGCCCGGGGCCGGCCAGGGGGTCGCGCTCGCGCAGGACCAGGTGCGCGGCGATATCGCGGGTTGTCCACGGCACGAGCAGAGTCGGCGCCCCGGGACCGAGTTCGCCGAGCAGGTCGCTGAGCTGTGCTCGCTCGACGCGCCTGGATAGGCTTCATCGCGACTATGTTCACGAAGTCACCATCGTCGCCGAGGCGGGTGGCTTGTCCGTGTGTCAGTCGGCCGACTGCGCTGCCGGCCGGTGCGCGGCGATGGCGTGGAGCACGGACTCCGCTTCGGCGTGCGTGAGGTTGAGGTCCGCGGGCTGGGCGACTTCCCGTTCGGCGTCGGCGACGATGATCCGGGCCTGCTCCTCGATGGCCGCGTACCGCTCCGGGTCGTCCCCGGCCACGGCGGCGCAGTTGCCGAGCAGGCGGAACAGCGCGTTGGCGATGGTGGGCTCGCTGGCACCGTAGCGGCGGATGAGCCCGCACATCACCGCGAGGTAGTCGCCGAACCGCCGGGCCGGGACGATCACGCCCCCCCGGCCGTCGCGGGCGACATAGGCACCCAGCGGGCGCCGGGCCAGCGCGCAGAAGATCACCGACAGGTGATCCACGGCCTGGACCGCGGTGTAGGGGTCGTTGACCGCCGGGGACAGCGCCTTGCACGCCACGTCGACCAGCTGCCGGATCCCGAACGCCGCGTCCTGCTCCAGAGTCCGCTCGAACCCGATCCGGACTCCGGCGTCCAGGACCTCAGTAAGGCTCCCCGGATCCGGGGCGGGATCATCAGGGGAGGGGCGCCAGACCCACGCCAGCGTCGTCCCGGCGACGATGTGTTCACCGACCCGCGGCCGCAGACGCAAGAAGAGCCCGTGCCGGGCGGCATGCGACAGCAGCGTCCCCGGATGCACCGCCTGCACGTACCCCGAGCACCGGGACATGACCGGCACGGCCCAGGCCGGCACCGCTGGTGCTTCCTGACCGCCGGCCAGCAGCCCGTCCTGGATCACCGCCAGGGTGTTGCGCTGGACCGCTTCCATGATCGCGTCGACCTGGATCGAGTGCACGAGGTGGTCGGCGAAGTACACCAGCAGGCCGAGGCTGATGAACAGCAGCACGATCGCGCCGCTGACCGCGAGCCGGGGGAAGGCGGCGGTGCGGTTGCCGCCGGAGACACCGACCGTGTACAGCCCGGCGGCGCTGTAGGCGAAGGTCGCCACGAACGCGCTGAGCACCACCTGGTTGGGCCGGTCCCGCAGGAAGTTGCGCAGCAGCCGCGGCGAGAACTGGGTGGAGGACAGCTGCAATGCCACCACGGTCAGGCCGAGCAGCAGCGCGATGATGGTGATCACAGTCCCGGTGATCCCGAGCAGCAAGGTACGGGCGTCGTCGGGCGTCCCCTGGAAGGCCAGCGGCGACCGCAGTCCGACGCTGACCGACGAGAGCACCGCCCCCGCGGCCAGGGCCACCAGCACGGACAGCGTGGGCAGCACCCACAGCGACCCGCGCACGTATTCTCTCAGCACGCCACGACCGACCATGCCCGCCTCCGCGATCTTGATCCTCTACCGCGCGCACCTACCCGGCCGGCCAGTTCGCGAAGCGTGGCGCCGGCCCAGCCGCCCCCGTGGCGCGAAGGAGTTACCGGCCAGGAAAACCCGTGCCGCAATTGCCTTAACGCTGCCTCTTGCGCTGCCGCCGGAACGCCTTGGCCGCCTGCCTGCGGCACCTGGAGGCGGGACGGATGCCTACATTTCTACGGCGGCTGGTACCGCTGGGATCAGGCTGGTTCCCCGCCATTTCCTGGTCTTGGCAGGTGCGCAAGCAGGGCCTAGGATCGTGCCAAGGTGCGCCGGGAAGCCTGGTCGGCGATGTTCATGATCTTCGGACTCGTGGACGGCGGTTTCCTGATGACCATTAACTGCGCACTGGCAGACAGCTCGCCCGAGGCGAGCTCAGCCGCACCCGCGAACGCATCTGCTGCCCTGCGGCGGCAGGCGGCGCTGTCGCTTGCCGGTGCTGCGCGGCTGATTAGCATCCCGGCGCGTGTGACCCCTGACCGATTGGGTGTCCTGGTGGTGCCCGCCGTTGGCGCCGTCGAGCCCTGGGGTGAGCAGGCTTCGCGCGGAAGAAGGTGTGAGCAGATGTCGTGCCATCCAGGATCCAGTGAAGAAGCGGGCTGAGCGGTGTTCGGCGTAGGCAGGGTGCTCGTCGGGACGAGCGGCTCGCCGGGCAGCCTGCATGCCCTGCGCTACGGGGAGGGCCTGGCACGCGCGCAAGATGCGGTCCTGATCCCGGTCATCGCCTGGGAAGTGCCGGGCGGTGACCGCGCCCACCGGGCCGGGTCGTCGCGCGAATTGGGAAAGGCGTGCCGGGACCTGGCCTGCCAGCGGCTCCGCGACGCGCTGATGGCAGTCTGGGGCGAGGTTCCCGGCGATCCGCAGGTACAGCCGCATGTCGAACGCGGGCCGGCGGGCTGGGTGCTGGTCAACCTGGCCGGCCACCCTGACGATGTGCTGGTCGTGGGCGCTGGGCGCCGGGGCGCGCTGGGACGGCTGGCCTTTTCCAAGGTGAGCCGCTACTGCCTGGCCCACGCCCAGTGCCCCGTCGTCGCCATCCCGCCGCCCGCCCTGGCCGGCGAACTCGGGCATGGCCGCCTGGCCTGGGCGTTCTGGCGCCGGTCGCTGACCCCGGAGCAGGTCCTCCGCGACCACGACCGGCCAGTTGCCTGAGCACCCAGCGCGAGCCGGGCTGCAGGAATACCCGGCACGCCGATATCAGCGTGGCTCGCTGAGCCGGGCGGCCTCCAGGTCCAGGCTGCGTTGCAGCTGCTGGCGGATGGCCTGGCTGATGGTGCCGTCGTCGTACAGGCGGGCCAGCTCGGCGTTCTCAGCGGCATTGAGGTCGCGGCGCAGTTCCCGGTCGGTCAGGCCGTCCGGCTCCGGCGCCCGGCTCCCGTCGATGCGGGCGCGGGTCTGACCGATTCTGGCCTGCAGGCTGCCGCGGGCCCGGTCGATTACGTCATCGGCGGCGCACTCCCCGGCGGCGAGTTCATCGAGCCGGGCCAGGGCCGCCTCGGCCAGCCGCAGCCGGGCCACAGTTGCCTCATGGCGTGCTGCGTCGGGCCGGGCGATCCCGGCCCGGCGGACCAGCGGTTCCAGGGTCAGGCCTTGCACGATGAGCGAGATCACGATCACCGCGGTGGCGATCGCCAGGATCAGGTCGCGCTGCGGCAGCGGGGCCCCGCTATCCGCGGTCAGCGGGATGGACAACGCCGCGGCCAGCGGCACCACCCCGCGAGTGCCCGCCCAGGACACCACGGCAGGCACCGGCCAGGACGGGCGCCGGGCGCCGCCACGCCGCTGGACGACCGCGGACAGCGGGAACACCCACAGCATCCGGATCACGATCAGCGTCCCGGCCACCGCGAGCGCCTCAGCCGGCCACACCTCGGCCCCGGACAGGTCACGGATCAGGGTCGGCAACTGCAGGCCGATCAGGCTGAACACCACGCTTTCCAGCAAGAAGATGACCGTGCCGTAGACCGAGTGCAGCTGCAGCCGGGTCTGCGCGGTGGTGATCCGCTCCCGCCGGGCGCCGATCACCAGCCCAGCGACGATCACCGCCATCACCGGCGACACATGCAGCACCTCACCCAGCACGAACGCCGCATACGGGGTGATCAGCGCGAGCACAGTCTCCAGCACAGGATCGGTGACCCGCCGGCGCACCGGGATGATCCCGGCCGCGAGCACGCCACCCACCGCCGCGCCGCCAGCCGCCAGGACCGCGAACTGCCCAGCGGCGCGCAACAGCACGCCGCCGACCGATCCGGCTGTTCCCGCCACCGCGAAGGAGACCGCGATCTGGAACAGCACCAGGCTGGTCGCGTCGTTGAACAGGCTCTCCGCCTGCACCAGCGCCTGCACCTTGGCCGGCAGCGACAGCCGCCGCCCCAGCGCGCTGACCGCCACCGGATCCGTGCTGGCCAGCACCGCCCCGAGCACGAACGCCATGCTCACCGGGACCGCCGCCACCGCCCACGTCACCGCGGCGACCGCGGCCGCCGACGCCAGCACCAGCCCGACCGCCAGGATGACCACTGGCCGCCACACCGCCCGCAGGTCACGCCCCGGCAGTTCCTCACTGGCCGCGTACAACAGCGGCGGCAGCACCACCAGGCTGACGACCTCAGGTGGCACGTGGACCGCCGGGAACCTCGGCAGCAGGGCCACGATCAGCCCGGCGATCACCAGCAACGACGGGGCCGGGACACGAAGCTGTCCAGCGAAAGCCGCCACCAGTGTGCCCAGCACGACCAGGAACAAGATGGTCTCTACACCGCGCATGCCGCTGACCCCGCCCGTTCGGTCTTCATGATGGATGCCGACCAGACTTCCCGGCGCGCCACCACCAGCCTATAAGCTCCGCCGCGCCAGTTGCCGTCCCAGCGGGACCGGAACACGCAGCGACGTTCACGGTGGACGAGTGGATCATGGTGAGGCCACCGGGTGACCGGACGCGCTGGCCGGCAGATGCGTGTCTATCGCCACGCGAGGCCGGTGGAGCACCTGTCCGGTCAGCAGCAGTTGCAGGCCGATCCGGACGGAGATCATGGACGCTGGCGCTGGAGGACTGCCGCGCCGACGGTAGCGGTCGTCCCGACGGCTGCGACGGCGGCCACGAACGCGTACTGGGTGACGGTCGCGAAGATCTGGTCGGGCACGCCCAGCACGACCCCGAGCACCACGGCGAAACCGCTGGCCGCAGCGGTCAGCGCCCACCGGGCGGTCAGCACCGCGCAGCACGGGCCGGCGATCAGCAGGCCGATCAGGATCAGGTGCGGACCGCTGGCCGCGTCACAGGCCGCCACCATGGCGCACAAGATGAGGCTGAGCCGCCACAGGCGGCCGGTGCTCCATCCAGGCAGCATCGACTCCCGCTGCCACAGCCCGCCCGGGCAGGCAGGCACAGTCCGCCACTGGGCCGGCCAGGTCAGCAGCAGCGCACCCGCCGCGGCGACGGCGGCGGCCGGGAACACGGCCGCCGCCGGGCGGACGCCTCCTTGTTCCACGGCGATGACCAGGGCGGTCACGAACGCCAGGTATCCCGCGATGATCGCCACGCCGGACACGCGGCCCAGCCCCCGGTCGTGGTACGCCAGCGCGAGCGCGAGCACCGTCAGGCCCGCGTACCACACGGCCACCAGCGTGCCCTGCCCCGAACCCGCCCCGAGCCCGGCCAGGCTCGCCGGGATCAGCAGCCCGGCCACCACGTTGATCGCGTTGCTGTTCAGGGCGGTGCTCAGCACCGCAGCGCCGCGGCCCCGCCGGGCCAGGTATACCGCACTCACCGCGTTCGGCAAGCTGGTCACCACGGCCAGCACCAGCCCGCCGGTGATGATGTCCGCGACCCCGTACCGGCGGCCCACGGAGGTGGCCGCGACCTCCATGACCGTGCTCGCCCCGACCACCACGATCAGCGCCGCGGCCGCGGCGACCACATCCCGCCAGGTGCCCGGGCGGGGCCTGATCGCCTCGCCGAGCTCGTCCTCCTCCTCATGCACCGCCACCACCAGCCACCGGACCCACCGGGCCGGCAGCCGAAGCCGCTCCAGCTGCGCGCGGCGCATCCCCAGGACCGCCACGTACGGCACCAGCACCACGGCCGCCAGCGCCAGCCCGGCAACCGGAGCGACCACCGCGGCCACCGTCAGCAGGCACACCGCAGCCACCCACACCGCGGGCACCCCGGACAGGACCACCACCCGGCGGTGCAAGCCGATCCACCCGGCCACCACCGCCGCCAGCCCGAGCAGCGCCGCCAGGTTGAAGACGTTCGATCCGATCACCACCCCCGCCCCGACACTGGCCTGGCCCCGCGCCAGCGCGACCACCGACGACGTGATCTCCGGGGCATCGGCGGCCAGCGCCGCGACCAGGCCCAGCCACGCCTCGGAAAACCCGGCCCGCTCCCCGAGCCGCTCCAGCCGGGAGACCAGCAGCCAGCTGGCCGCCAGGCTCGCCACCACCCCAGCGCAGAACAGCAGGATTCCCGGCATTCAGGCATTCTCCGGCATGCCTTCCTCAATTAGGAAGAGAGCCGCAGTTGGCTTTGGTCAACGGGTTAGCGCCGCCAGTCCCGCCAGCCGGTCCCTGGGCAGATAACGAGATATTAACCAAGCCTCCGCCTGGGTCAGGCTTGCTCACGCCAGAGCTTGACGCCGCCGACGGCCAGCGCCACCAGGGCAGGGACGAAGAACAGCCCGGTGTGCAAGATCCCGCCTGCGATACCCGCGACCAGGATCAGCACGCCAACCGCGGCAGCCAGCCGATTGACCGGCGCCGGGGCGAACGCCGCCGCCGCGGCGACCGGTGCCGGGGCGATGGCGAGCAGCAGGGACCACCACGTCACGGCCAGCGGATCGGCGCCCACCAGCGCCGAGATGGTGATCAGCTGCGCCGCGCCGGCCAGGAACAACGCGGCCCGGCGCCACGGCCAGCTCGGCGGAGCAGGCACCGGCGGCACGGCTGCGGATGCGGGAATGCTCGCGGCGGGAAAGGTATCGGCAGGTGCGTTCGGCATAGTCATCGCCTCCTGGCGGACAAGTCCGACGGTTACGAACGTGCCGACCAGGCTTCCCGGCTCACCTAGCCACGAGCATAAATCCCGGGCTTCTGCTTGCCAAGCAGCAGTGCCTCCCGGCCAGCACGTCGTACTGCCGGGCGCGCAAGTTGATCCGGAGCGCGCGGACCAGCTCGGTCTCGTCCTCGACGATGAGGATCCTGGTGGCGGCGGCCGGGTGCGGTGCGGTGACGAGCGCCGCGCCGACATGAGCTACTTCGATGATGAAGTGCTGGAATCCATGCACGAAGGGGTGCGTGCTGCGGCGTGGACGGCTCAGGGCGTGAACCGGTAGCCGCCTGACTCGGTGAGCAGGTAGCGCGGCCGCGACGGTTCCGGCTCCAGCTTGCGGCGCAGCTGGGCCAGGTAGACCCGCAGGTAGTTGCTCTCCGTCTCGTACGCCGGACCCCAGACCTCCCGCAGCAGCTGCCGCTGGGTCACCAGGCGGCCGCTGTTGCGCACCAGGATCTCCAGCACCTGCCACTCGGTCGGGGTCAGCCGGACCGCGGACCCGCCGGACCGCACCACCTGCT
>Ga0335085_10015570_pt1 | contig 11023 bp, 9 predicted proteins | sample Lox_Sample_45_FD_206712 | JGI IMG/M metagenome (GOLD analysis project Ga0335085, IMG submission 206712) | Soil microbial communities from Loxahatchee National Wildlife Refuge, Florida, United States - Lox_Sample_4.5 | ecosystem: Environmental > Terrestrial > Soil > Wetlands | place: USA: Florida... | reverse complement strand
TCCTCCGGGCTCAGGTCCGCCTCGCGTCGGAAGCCGTGACCCATCCTAGCTATCCGGCGCGAAAGCTGGTGATCGCTCTCCCGTTATAAGATCGTGGAACCGCCATCCGATGCGCTAGTGGTTTGGGTTGACAGCAACTCCTTCGGTCAACTCGTTTCCCCCTTATCGTTGCCTGAGCGCCTCCAATTCCTCGAGCGTGCGCGGCCAGTCGTCGTGCAGCAAGCGCGAGAACGCGCGGTCGGCGAGCAGACGCCCGCCGGTCTGGCATCGCGCGCAATAGTTGGTCTCGTTGCTCGCATAACGTATCCGCTGGACCTTTGCGCCACATCGCGGACAGGGCTTGCCATAGCGCCCATGGACCGCCATCCCGGGCCGGAATGCGGTTACTTTCTCGGGAAATGCGTCATTGGCTTCGCTGCGCAGGCGCTCCGTCCATTCGACGAGTGTCGCACGGGTCGCTTCGTATAGCCGTTCAAACTCCTCCGGCGTGAGCTTCTGCGTCATCGCGATCGGCGAGAGCTCTGCGCGATGTAGTATCTCGTCGGAATACGAGTTGCCGATGCCGCTCAGGATGTGCGGGTCGGTGAGCGCGCGCTTGAGCGTATGATTGGCGCTTCGCAGCGCCGCCGCGAATGCGTCGCGGCTCGCCTCCAGCGGTTCGATTCCGCCGGCGTCAAGCGCCCTGAGCCCGGTCTCGCCGCTGACCACGTTGAGCGCAGCGCGGCGCTGCGTGCCCGCTTCGGTCAGCGAGAGCCATCCGTTGTCGAACTGGAACGCGGCGAGCACGTTCCTGCCGCCCATTTTCGGCGCGTCGGCGCTCCAATGGAACCGGCCCGCGATCTTGAGATGGATCGCGAGCCACAGGTCGCCCTCGACGCCGATCGCGATTTGCTTGCCGATCCGCCGCACGTCGATGACCGTTCGGCCGTGAGCCACGCCGAGCGGAGGATCCGCCGTGCGCAATAGAAACGGCGACTTTACGATCGCGCGAATCAGTTTGTGGCCGACGACGCGCGTCCGTATCGCTTCCACGTATACGGTTACGTCGGGCAGTTCCGGCATCGGGGTTCTCGCGGGGGCGCGCCTTCAGGATCACCGGCCGTTTGCCGCCGGAATCCGCGCGCTCCAATATAGTTCCACGGATAGCTCGCTGCGAACTACCTTTGAGAACGACGGAGCTGGCCTTAAGAGGACGCACCCATGAAATACTTTCTCGCCAAAACCGAGCCGGAAACTTACTCGATCGACGACCTCGAGCGCGAGAAACGCACCGCGTGGGACGGCGTGACCAATCCGCAGGCGGTCCGCGCGATCCGCGAGATGCGCCCGGGAGACCGCGTATTCGTATACCATAGCGGTGGCGCGTCTGCTGTGGTCGGCATGGCGCTCGTCACGTCAGAGCCGCGCGACGATCCGAAGAACGCGAAGTCGGCGGTGGTCGATCTCGAATTCGCCGGGCGTATCGATCCTCCGGCGACGCTCACGGAGATCAAGCAATCGGGAAAATTCAACGACTGGTCCCTGGTGCGGCAGGGACGCCTCTCGACCATGGCCGCGCCGGAGAAGTTCGTGGCCTGGATGCGCGAGCGCTATCCGCACGTCAAAATCTGACGCTTCGGCAGGCGCGCCTTACCGAGGTCGTGCCGCTGCGGTCCTTGGTCGGCTGGTATCTGATCGTGCTGCCGCTGGAATGAATTACGCGGAACCCGTTGAAAATTCTGCGCTAAAGAGAATTCCGAGGCTTCATAAGTGGCGTGTGAATGAATAAAAAACATTGGACAGATTTCTTGATCTCGGCTGCCGTTGCGGTTGCTGTCCGTGAGGTCCTGACAATTAGCTGACCAATGCTTCGCGCGGAGTTAGAACTGCTAGCACTACAGCCACAATCAACAGCGCCGGAACGTCACCGAGCAGATGCCCATGATTTTCGGGCATCTCAAAAGATTGAATAGCCATGATCGCGGCATGAACGAGGCTCGACCAGACGGTGAACCAGATGAGACTGAGATGTGCGCGAGGATCGCGCGATGCCATGATCAGGAACACGCCGAGCGTCGCGTAAATCCCTACAATCATTAGTGGGTAGTCCGAATGCCCGGTGTGCCAGGCCCAGCCGGACGGCCAAATGATCATCAGCGGGTAAATTCCAGCCAAAAAAATCACCCCAACCAATATCAGCGCGATGCGCAAATACTTGAGACGGCCATCATCAGGCATATCGTCCCTCCTTTGGCTGTAGCAGGACGTGATCAGTCCTGAATATTCAGCCCAGCTAGCCGAGTCAAACACTTCTCGGTCATCTGGCAATGACACGGCCCCGCAGCTGTGGGCTCGGTGCGCTCGGTTCCTGGAGTTACCTCGACTGTCCAGTGTCTCGGCGGGAACGGGGGTCACCATGAGCCACGCAGGCAACGGCGCCGCTGCGCGACCGCGCGATGGCGCGCTGGGCCACCGGGTTAGGTTGAACGACCCCGCTGTGCTACCCGTGTCCATATGGCCAGGCAATCGCCCAAGCGGCCGGCCGCTCGTCTCTCCGATTGGGGCGCAACAGGCGGCTCCATCGGCAAGCGCCGCTTGCTGACGAGCGCACAATTCGCTGAGATGCGCCGCAAACTCGCCGACGTGGATGCCAAGCTACGCCAGCTCAGCGCGGCCGAGCGCGGGCGGCGGCGCTGAGCGACGGCATCAGTAAACGACCCAGTGCCAGAGACAGAGGCGCCGAGCCACAATGCGTCTGCGCACTCGGTGGCTCCGGACTTTCGACCTTCCATTTTTGAGAGCGACCGCTTTTTGTGGTGGCCGTTCTCAAATCCGTCTTCAAAGTCGCGGGGGTTACGCCGCGGTGAAATTCTAGCGCCGCCGATCAGGTGACTGGACCTAACCGTGGCACAGGCGTAACTGTCGGGATTGCTGGGCGTCTCTGTACCCCGCAGGGCGTACCGGTTCCCCAAGGCTCGCCGGTGTGGCCTTGCCATACTGGCGAGCCCATTTTTATCGGGTAAGACGCTACTTGTGCGCCTCGTTCTGGTCCTGCGCCTCGTTCTGGCCCTCTTGGCGCCACAGAGCTGAAGGCGCTGTCGCTCGCAGGGACAGATCTCAATAGAAAAAACTCTCTTTTGGTCGGCACGAAGAATGCTCCGCCCTTCGATGGGCAAGTCATGGCCGACACAACACTCCTGTTCCGAACGGGCTTCATCTATTACGGCTCGCTAAGCGCGTGGATCAGCTTGTCTGCGCGACAGGTCTTCAGCGCCGCGATCGTCGACGCGGAGAGCGATGATTGGCTGGCCGAAAAGTTGAGGCAGACAGTTCCCGACGGAGAGTGCTGGTTTTTCGGCGATTTCGACGCGCGTAGCTGCTTCGAGATCCGGCGCGAGCTGTGGCCAGAGGACTTGACAACATGCGCTAAAAAGATAGGGCGCGAGTGCTGCTCGCGCCGGACCCTTTGATGAAAATTTCGCGAGCGGTCAGCGCGCCGTTCCCGCGCCGCTCCAACCAGACTTCGCCCCCCTACCCCCGGAGTGCCGCGGCGACCGAGGCTCAAGGCCGGGCGGATAGTGGACCCGGTGGCGCGGTGGCCCGGTGGCGCAGGCTGACAGAGCGCACCGTCTACAAGACGTCTACATGGACGGACATTCGAACGGACCTTCGCGTCGAGCCTGCGAAAATACGTGTAAATTTGGGGTGTTGTGGCGCGCCGTGAGGGATTTGAACCCCCGACGCTCAGATCCGTAGCCGGAAACCGCCTGTCGTTTCAAGCACCTTCGCGGCTCGAAGAGCCCATTACATGGGCCTTTTCCATGATCAACCGCTAGGTCTGGTGACTGTAAATAACCGCCTGCGCCGAATAGTTCTGCCACAGAAGAGCCACAGGAAAATGCGATCCCGCTGTGCACGATCCTTCCGAGCGTTGCGCCCGGCAGCCTCGATATTCGGCGCGCAGGGTTAGACGGCGACTGTCGCGCCCACACGCGAGCGCCCTGAGCGCGCATCTCAAGCGATTTAGAGTTTGCGAGGGCGCGACGGTGGGCAATCCGCCAGCGTCATAGCTCGGGGCACCAATCGGGGCGAGCAACAGCAGGAGTCACGACGCCGCCGGCGCATCCTGGGCCCGAATTGTCGCTGCAGCTCGGCGGCGGATTGTCGACCTTGCACTTGTCGTTGCAGCAATTCTGGAACGTGGTCGCGAATTCCGAATCGCAATCGCCACAGCAGCTCATTGCATCACTACGCCCCTTGCAAGCATCGGTACAGGTTTTGAATTTTTCGGTCGCTGTGTTGAGACAATCGGTGGATACTCCCGGCGGCGTGTTCTCACTGCCCTGATTCATAGGCCCGGGCGTCGGCGCACGGCGTTGACACGCTCCAAGCGTCGCCACAAGCACTACCGCTGCCGCGAACCCAATGGAGGCTGTATGTTTCCCCATTTTTTAGTCTCCCCCTTGGTGGTGGAACGCGGTACGAGCTCATTGCAGCGCGATCGCCATATCAAGCTGCATCCAGGAAGTGATCCTAATCAGCTTTCGTAATCAGTTCGCAAGTTCCTCCAGCAGAGCCTTGGCCTCCTTCAGGTCGGCGGTGTCGAACCCTTCAGTGAACCAGCCGTAAATTTCGGCGAGCATCGTGTGTGCCTCGTCGCGGCGCGTCCGAGGTTCCTTCTGCCAGCCACATGACCTTGCCCTTTTGAACCTGATCGACGAGGGTCTAGTTTTCTCCGTTTCCTCCTTTATTCCGTCTTGGTAAGTTCGAGGTTCGTGCGCCTGGAACAGGTCTAGGTGCTAACACGCTGGGCGCGGACAAGAAATCCCAATTGACATTTCGCGTCGTCAAAAAGGCCATGCGCGAGCAACCAGAAACCAGGTACGCCCACAGTGGCAAGGTCAGCATCGCGTACCAGGTCGTGGGCAACGGCCGAGTAGACCTGGTTTTCGTACCGGGATGGGTGTCGCACATCGAGTATGCCTGGGAGGAGCCTAGTCTAGCTCCCTTCCTGGAACGGCTGGCTAGCTTTTCGCGACTCATCTTTATGGACCGCCGCGGCACGGGACTCTCCGACCCGGTCGAGCGTCTGCCCACTTTGGAAGAGCGAATGGACGATTTGCGGGCGGTGATGGACGCCGCGCGTTCAGAACGTGCCTTTCTGTTTGGAATCTCCGAGAGCGGACCAATGTGTTCGCTGTTTGCCGCTACTTGGCCTGAGCGGACCGCTGGGCTTGTACTGTGTAACACGACCGCCCGGTTTATGGTGGCGCCGGATTATTCGACGGGAGCGACTCAGCAGCAGCTTGAGCGCTTCCTGGCTCGCTGCCAGGCCGAGTGGGGTACGGGTATCACTGCTAAGGTGTTCGCCCCGAGCAAAGCAGGCGACGAAGAATTTCGCAGGTCCTGGGGACGGTTCGAGCGACGCTCCGTGAGCCCGAGCGGGATGTGCAAAATAGTCGCGATGGGGGCGGATACCGACGTACGGCACGTGCTGCCTTCCATTCGGGTGCCGACGCTTGTAATTCACCGCAGGGGCGATCGCGTCACTCCAGTCGAGTTTGGCCGATATCTCGCCGACCATATACCAGGAGCCAAGCTGACCGAGCTCGCTGGTGAGGATCATTTCCCATGGGTAGGTGATACCGATTCCATCCTGGATGCGGTCCAGCAGTTTGTCACCGGCACGCGGCCTGCCCCTCGGATAGATCGGGTTTTAGCCACGGTGCTTTTTGTCGACATTGTTGACTCGACGCGCCACCTGTCCGAGCGCGGAGACAGCGCCTGGAAGGGGTTGCTTCAAAGTTTCTACAAGATTCTTCGCCAGGAGCTTGAACTCTTCAAAGGCCGGGAGATCAACACAGCCGGAGACGGTCTAGTGGCCACATTCGATGGTCCGGCGCGGGGAATTCGATGCGCTCACGCAATGAGCCTCGGCGTCCACCGGCTCGGCATAGAAATCAGAGCAGGGCTTCATTCCGGCGAGTGCGAACTGGTAGGCGACAGTGTGGTAGGAATCGCCGTGCACATCGGTGCACGTGTTGCATCGAAGGCCGCGCCAGGCGAGATTCTGGTCTCGAGCACCGTCAAAGATCTGGTCGCTGGTTCTGGCATCCAGTTCCGTGATCGCGGGACCCATGAGCTGAAGGGCGTTCCCGGAGAATGGCGGCTATACGCAACGGAAACGAGTGATTGAGCGATAGGTTTTAGCGATCCAGACGAGGTTCAGTGGGTTTCTCGTCCAGAGCCAGGAAAAACTACTTGCTCAATTCGTCGAGCAGCGCTTTCGCATCCTTCAGATCCGCCGTGTCGAAACCCTCGGTGAACCAGTTGTAGATCTCGGCGAGCATCGCACGCGCGTCATCGCGGCGACCCTGCTTTGCGAGAAGCCGCGCGAGGCTCGTCGTGGCGCGGAACTCCCACCAACGAGTCTGTTGGCGCCGCGCAATTCCGATGGCCTCGCGAAACGAACGCTCCGCTTGGCCACTTGCCGGTGCTCCCTTCGTCAGCAGCGATTCGCCGCTCAGCCGATGGAGTTCCGCTTCATCTATTCGCTCCCCCGCTTCGCGAACGTATACGAACGCCCTATCCAAAGCGGCGGAAGACTGCCCTGCATTCCCGGCTTTTAACCATCCCTCTGCTAGCAGTCGCAAGAAGCAGGACAAGAAGACGCTTCCTCCGGTTGCCCGGTACTGAGTGAGCCCCAGCGCGATCGTTTGGAGTCCCTCATCGCCTCGGTCAAGTTCTGTCAGTGACCATCCAAGGAAACAGTGCGCCCAGGACTCCAACTCCGGGAATCCGTACTGCTCGCAGAGCGAGAGTGCCTGCCTGGAGTAATCGCGCGCACTCTCTGCCTCGCCACGCATCTGACAAAGATTGGCCGCAAAGACGCATCCGATCGCCAGGCTATACGGATGTGACAGTTCGTGTGCCCAATCGATAACTTTGCGCATTTGCCTGACCGCGTCGTCAGGCCGCCCAAGGAGCTGCTCGCTGAGGGCCAAAAATAAGACCGCCATCAGCCACAGATCGACGCCGTATACCGCCAGCCACTCCACGGCCCGCCGTCGCTCGTAGAACGTCAGCACTTTGTCGACATGCAATAGCGCTTCCTGCGGTTCGCCCTGACGGTAGCTTAGTTCCGCACAATTGTAATACGCGCCGATGAGGAGTGTCGGATCGCGAAGGTGTTCGGATAACTGGAGAGTATGCTCAGCCAGCTTCTGTGCTTCCTGAAGCTCGGCTCGCTCGATATGCAACTGCGTCAGACTCCAGAGGATCAGCACCAGTTCGCGCTCGTCACCTATCCGTTCGCACAGCTCTTGTGCCCGGCGATAGGCTCCCTCCCGCTCTGGCGAACCAAAGCCCTTGCTTGCGGAATACATGGCTCCGAGGGCCATCTGCAGGCGAATCTCCTGACGCGCCACGTGATCCGAATCGGGCTGGGTTTTCAGCAACTCGATTGCCGAGAGGAGATAGTTGATTCCCTCCGCGACCGCGGATCGTCCGATCGCCTGCTCCCCTGCGCGGCTCATGTAGTCAATGGCTTTCGCGCTATTCGCGCTGCGCCCGTAGTGATGTGCCAACTCTGCCAGATGATCCTCGAGGCGTTCGGCGTAAAGCGACTCAAGCGCGTCTGCAGTCCGCTCATGGAGCGCTCGCCGCCGATCGGTCAGGACCGAGTTATAGGCGACCTCCAGGGTCAGCGCGTGCTTGAAGGTATACTCGACGTCGGGCAGTGCGGGCTGCTCATAGATGAACTCCCCAAGCTGTAAATTGCTCAGTATCCGTTCGAGATCGTCGTCGGATTTGCCGGTCACCTTTCTGATGAGCCCGAGCGGAAACTCCTTGCCCATCACCGCCAGCGTTTGGAGCAGATCCTTCTCATCGGCCGGCAAGCGATCGATGCGTGAGGCGAGGATCATTTGCACCGTGGGCGGGATGCTGAGTTCGCTCAGCGGCTTGGTCAGCGTGACCGTCCCGTCGCGGACCAGGGCACCCTGATCAAAGAGCACCTGTACGGTCTCTTCGATGAAGAACGGATTGCCGTGGGTCTTCTCGATAATCAGGCGTTTGAGCGTTTGCAGGGCCTCTTCATTGCCCAGCAACGCGTCAAGCAACTGCTTGGCGCTCTCCTGTCCGAGTGGGTCGAGCCGGAGTTGAGCATAGTGAGTCTTGCTGCCCCAGCCGTGACGGTACTCGGGCCGGTAGTTGACCAGCAGCAGCACCCGCGCGTTGGCGATCGCATCGACCAGCAGGTCGAGCAGCACTTGGGTTGCAGCGTCGATCCAGTGCAAATCCTCGAACACGACGATCAGCGGTTGGTTAAGGCTCTCGCGCAAGAGGATACGCTTGATCGCCTCCAAGGTGCGCCGCTGCCGCAGTTGGGCGTCCATCTGAGCCAGCGCTCCCACCGTCTCCTCCACCCCAAGGAGCGCGAAGAGGTACGGCAATGCATCCTCCAGCAGGCGATCCAGGGTGAGGACCTTTCCGGTAATCTTCTCGCGTCGTTTGCGCGCATCGTCTTCGGCTTCGATGTCGAAATAGTTGTTGAGCAGCTCAATAACGGGCAGGTAGGCTGACGCCTTGCCGTGCGAGATCGAGAACGTCTCCAGCACCAGGCAGCCGCTCTGCGAGGTCGCTTTGAACTCGAACAGCAGCCGCGACTTGCCCAGCCCGGCTTCGCCCATCGCGGCGACGATCTGGCCACGACCCTGCTTAACCAGGTCAAGTGCGCGGCGCATCTCGGCCATCTCGCTCTCGCGCCCGACGAATTTCGTGAGCCCGCGTTGCGCAGCGCGCTGCAATCGCGTCCGCAGCGCGCCCATGCCGGTCACTTCGTGAACGTTAATCGGCTCACTGACTCCCCTGACCCTGGTAGGCCCGAGCGCCCGAAAGGCAAAGTAGCCCTCGCACAGCCGCTGTGTGGACTCGGTCACTGCGATCGATCCGGTCGGGGCTAGCGTCTGCATTCGGGCCGCTAGGTTCGTGGTATGGCCGATAGGCGTGTACTCGACGTGCGCGTCGCTGGTCCCAATCGAACGCACCACCACTTCTCCGGTATTCGCTCCTATCCGCAGTTCGAGCGGGGCTGTGCCTTGCTCGCGCAATTTCGTCGAGTAGTGACGCAAATCCTGCTGCATCCGCAGTCCAGCCAGCAGCGCGAGCTGTGGGTGATTTTCGTGGGCCACCGGTGCTCCAAATAGCGCGAAGATTCCGTCACCCGTCGATTGCACGATGTAGCCGTCGTAGCGTCGCACCGCTTCGATCATCAGCTTGAGGGCAGGATCGATGATCGCACGCGCCTCCTCGGGGTCGAGGTCCTGCTCCAGTTCGGTCGAGCCCTTGATGTCCGCGAACAGCGCTGTGACCATCTTGCGCTCGCCGTCTGCCGGTGGTGCAGCATCCTCCTGTTCGGGTGTGACGCGAATCTCAGGCGCAGTTGACGCTGTCGTGGGCGATTGAGTGGCCGCGGATTGCGCGGTGATGAGCGCCGCGCCGCAGTCACCACAGAATTTGTCCCCCGGCTGGTTTGATGCTCCGCATCGCGGGCAGTTCGCCACGAGCGGCACGCCACACTGTGCGCAGAATTTCCGTGTCTCTCGATTATCCGACCCGCAGTTCGAGCAACGCATCAGCATCTCCCCTGCACGATCTTACGGCGCTACGGATGCTAAATCACGCTCTCAGATAAGAAAATCACCGTCGTGGTGCATCCGGTGGTCGCCTTCCGGCGAGAAGTTTTCAGGATGAACGAAGCCGCCCAGTGTCATGGGCAGCTCATCTGTCCATCGGGAGCGAGAACCATGACTGAAGCCCGAGATCTTTGGGTGTCGGAGTGGACGGTTGTGACGACGTACCTAGCAGCAACCGTGTTGAGTATCCGCGCTCAGGCGGAGAGAAAGGGGAGAGATCGAGGGCGTGAGCGGGGGCGTTTGCCAGGGTGTTTGGTTGTGGAGCATGGCATTGAGAATCACGAGCAGCTTGCGCATGCAGGCGGTGAGCGCCGATTTAGGATACTTTCCGCGCGCACGCAGCTGTGAGTAAAAATTCTTGATGACTGGATTGCTGCGAACGCCCGCCACGGTCGCCATATAGAGGACGCGCCGGACCTGGGCGCGTCCGCCCCAGATACAGCGGCTGCCGCGCAGGCTTCCACTGTCGCGGTTAAATGGTGCCAGACCGGCCAGTGCGGCAATCTGCTTGCGGTTGAGCATGCCAAGTTCAGGCAGCTGCGCGAGCAGCGTACTCGAGAGCACTTTGCCGACGCCGGGCACCGAACGCAGCACCTCGTCGCGCTCGCGCCACAAGGGAGTATTGCGGATCAACTCGCCGAGTTCATCGTCGAAGCCCGTAAGGCGCTTTTCCAACCAGCGGATGTGCTCATCGATGCTGCGGTGTAAAACCTTTGGAGCTCGGGCCCGGCGATTCTTCTCCGCGGTCAGCATCTCGACCAACTGGCGCCGCCGGGTAACCAGCGCTCCGAGCGCCTGGGCCTGCTCGTCGGCTAACGGTCGTGCTTCTGGTCGAACCGCCTCACCGAACCGAGCCAGCGCCGCGGCATCCAGCCGGTCAGTCTTGGCCAGCTTGCCGGTGGCGCGGGCAAAGTCTCGCACCTGGCGTGGATTAACTATCGCCACTGCGATTCCCGCAGCCGCCAGGGCACTGGCGACGGGAGTTTCCAGGCCACCGGTGGCTTCAAGAATCACAAAGTCAGCCGGCTCCAGCTGTCTCAATAACTCCCGGATTCCGACCTCATCATTAGCCACTGAAAAGGCCCCGCCGGCGGATCCGATGAACACGTCCAATGCCGCCTTGGCGACGTCGATCCCGACAAACCGTTTCACCTCCTCCATCCTTCACCCTCCTCAGCGTGGCTTGCCCCGCCTTGCGATCCGGGATTTCTTTCCCCTACAACCGTTCGGGCTAAGCGCCTGCGGAGGCGCGGCGACCTTCGCTGCTAGACGGGGTACGCGCCCCAGGGCTGTACCGGTCTGCCGCACCACCAACTCTGATTCTTGTACCACCTCGTCAACATACAAGG
>Ga0335085_10015569_pt1 | contig 11024 bp, 9 predicted proteins | sample Lox_Sample_45_FD_206712 | JGI IMG/M metagenome (GOLD analysis project Ga0335085, IMG submission 206712) | Soil microbial communities from Loxahatchee National Wildlife Refuge, Florida, United States - Lox_Sample_4.5 | ecosystem: Environmental > Terrestrial > Soil > Wetlands | place: USA: Florida... | reverse complement strand
AGCTCGAGCGCCTCCGGCACCGAGGCCGTGTCGAGCCCGAAGATCAATCGCGTCCGCATGGTGCCCGGCTTGAGCGGGCCGAAGAGCCAGTGCAGCGTCACGAACCGAGGCCCTCCCGCACGCGCGCCGTCAGGCGCTCGGTGGCGTCGACCAGCGGGATCTCGGTGGTGTTCGGTTCGTCGCGCTTCTTGAGCTCGATCAACCCTCGCTCGAGGCTCTTGCCTACCGTGACCCGGAACGGAATGCCGATCAGGTCGGCGTCTTTGAACTTCACGCCGGGGCGTTCGTCGCGGTCGTCGTAGAGCACTTCGACTCCCGCCGTCGTCAATTCACCGTAGAGCCGCTCGGCTGCCTCGACGGTCTTCCCGTCCTTGCCGCCGACAGCAATCAGATGCGCATGCGCCGGCGCAATGGTCAGCGGCCAGATGATGCCGCTGGCGTCGTGACCCTGTTCCACCGCCGCGGCGGCGGTCCGGGTGATGCCGATGCCGTAGCAGCCCATCTCCAGGGGCCGCTGCTGGCCGTCCGTGTCGAGGAACGTGGCGCCCATGGGCAGGCTGTACTTCGTGCCGAGGGCGAAGATTTGCCCCACCTCGATCCCGCGGTGGCCCTCGTAGCGGCCATCCTCGCAGCGCGCGCACGCGTCGCCCGCGCGCGCGAGGCGGATATCGGCGAAGCTCAGGCCGGGCAAGTCGCGCTCCTGGTCGACGCCGACCAGATGATGGTCGGTCCGATTCGCGCCGGTCACCGCGCCGCGGATGCCTCGCAAGCTGTGGTCGGCGATGAGCCGGATGCCGAGCCCGATGGGGCCCGCAAAGCCGACCGCGGCGCCGGTGACGCGCTCGACCGTCTCGCCGTCCGCCATCGTCACCGCAGTGCAGCCGAGCGCCGCGATGAGCTTCGCCTCACCGAGCTCGTGATCGCCGCGGACGAGGACGGCGACGATCTCGCCGGTGTCGGTCTGCACCAGCAGCGTCTTGACGAACCGGTCCGGCGGCAGCCCGAGGAACGCGCTCACTTCTTCGACCGTGCGCTGCCCGGGCGTATGGACGGTTCGTATTTTTTCGGAGCTACCGGCACCAGCGGACGGTAGAGGCCTGATCTCGGCCTTTTCGACGTTGGCAGCGTATGTGCAGCGGCTGCAGCTCACCAGGGCGTCCTCGCCGGAGTCGGCCAGGACATGGAACTCGTGCGACAGTGTCCCGCCGATGGTTCCCGTCGTCGCCTCGACCGGACGGAAGTTCAACCCGCAGCGGGTGAAGATGCGCTCGTACGCCGCCTTCATCACTTCGTACTCGCGCCGGCAATCGGCGAAGTCGGCGTGAAACGAGTAGGCGTCCTTCATGAGAAACTCGCGCCCGCGCATCAACCCGAACCGCGGACGGATCTCGTCACGGAATTTGACTTGGATCTGATACAGCGTCTGCGGGAGGTCGCGATACGAGCGGATCTCGCGACGGAGGAGATCGGTGACGACCTCCTCGTGCGTCGGCCCGAAGCAGAAATCGCGCTGGTAGCGATCCTTGAAGCGCAACAACTCCTTGCCGTAGTGTTCCCACCGGCCGCTCTCCTGCCAGAGCTCCGCCGGGCACACGGCAGGCAGCAGCACTTCTTGGGCGCCGGTGCGGTCCATCTCCTCGCGCACGATCCGCTCGACCTTCCGCACGACCCGGAGCCCGAGCGGCAGGAGCTCGTAGATGCCGCGCGCGAGCTGCCGAATCATTCCGGCGCGCAGCATCAGCGTATGGCTGACGATCTCGGCGTCGGCGGGGTCTTCCCGCAAGGTCGGGATGAGCGATTGGCGATAGCGCACCAGATCCTCGTGTGCGGTGTGGCGCGACCTTAGTCGCCGGTGTCAGGGGGGTCAAGGAAGATTGGTGATTGGGCGATTGAGTGATTGGTGATTGCCCCAGCCCCCGCCGTCCAAATCACACGATCACCGTCCATCACCCAATCTCCAATCACTCAATCCTATTGGTTTGACTTGAACTCACCACGGGCTATACTCGCGTCCCGTAGTTCGTTCCCGGGCTACGGGTTTTTTCTTTCATGGGCTCGATCGTTGCCATCATTCCTGCACGCTATGAGTCCACCCGCCTCCCGGGAAAACCGCTCGCGATGATCGACGGCAAACCGATGATTCAACACGTCTACGAGCGCACGGCGGCCGCGGCCCTCGTCGGCCGCGTCCTGGTCGCGACCGATGACGCGCGCATTCATGCCGCGGTGCGGGCGTTCGGCGGCGAGGTCGTGTGCACCAAGGCGAGCCATCGCAGCGGCACCGACCGGGTCGCCGAGGTGGCGCAGGCGCTCGACGACCGCGTGATCGTCAACGTCCAGGGAGACGTCCCGTTCCTGCAGCCCGAGATGGTGTCCGCGTGCGTCGCACCGTTGATCGATGACCCGGCGTTGCCGATGGCCACGATCTGCACGCCGATCCGCGACCGCGAGGCCCTCGCCAATCCGCACGTCGTCAAGGTGGTGACGGACCGGCGCGGGGACGCGCTCTATTTTTCGCGCAGCCCCATCCCCTATCATCGCGACGCGGCGAGTGACGCACCGCTCGGCTTCAAGCACATCGGCCTCTATGCCTATCAGCGCGACTTCTTGCTCGCCTTCGCGCGCCTCGAGCCGACGCCGCTCGAGCGGGCGGAGAGCTTGGAGCAGTTGCGCGCGTTGGAATCCGGCTTCCGCATCCGGGTCACGCCGGTGGCGACGGCGTCGATCGAGGTGGATACCAGGGAGGATCTGGAGCGCGCCCGGGCGTTCGCGCTGCATACGAAGGCGGAGGAGGTGAGTGATGGCCCAGAACGGTGAACGGACCAAATTCATCTTCGTGACCGGGGGGGTGGTCTCGTCGCTCGGCAAGGGGCTGGCATCGGCGTCGATCGCCGCCCTGCTCGAGGCGCGCGGGCTGCGGGTGACGGTGTTCAAGATGGACCCGTACATCAACGTCGACCCCGGAACGATGAGCCCATTCCAGCATGGCGAGGTGTTCGTCACCGACGACGGCGCGGAGACGGATCTCGACCTCGGTCACTACGAGCGCTTCCTCGGCACCCGGATGAGCCAGAAGAACAACTTCACCACCGGCCAGGTCTACGACACGGTGATCGCCAACGAACGGCGCGGGGACTACCTCGGCGGCACGGTGCAGGTGATTCCCCACGTCACCGACGAGATCAAGCGGCGCATCCGCGAAGCGGCCGCAGGTGCCGATATCGTCATTGGCGAAGTGGGCGGAACGGTGGGGGACATCGAGAGCCTGCCGTTCCTGGAAGCGATCCGCCAGATCCGCTGGGACCGTGGGCGTGAGCACGTGCTCTACATTCATCTCACCTTGGTGCCCTTCATCGTGACCGCGGGGGAGGTGAAGACGAAGCCTACCCAGCACAGCGTGAAGGAGCTCACCGGCCTCGGGATCCAGCCCGACATCTTGCTCTGCCGCACCGACCGCGACCTGGAGGACAAGCTCAAGACGAAGATCGCTCACTTCTGCAACGTCGACGAGAAGGACGTCATCACCGCCAAGGACGTTGATTGTATCTACGAGCTGCCGCTGCTCTTCCACGAGCAGGGGCTCGATGACCGCATCGTCGAGAAGCTCGGCGTATGGACCGGCGCGCCCAAGCTGGAGAAGTGGCAGAAGGTCGTCCAGGTGGTGCGCAATCCGCGCGACAGCGTCCGCATCGCGATGGTCGGGAAGTACGTCAACCTGACCGATTCCTACAAGAGCTTGAACGAAGCGCTCGCGCATGGCGGCATCGCCAACGAGTGCGCCGTGGAGCTGGATTTCATCGACTCCGAGCAGATCGAACAAGATGGTCTGCCGGATCCGGTGATGAAAGCCGACGGCATCCTCGTGCCGATGGGCTTCGGGCCGCGCGGCACGGAGGGCAAGATCGCCGCCGTCCGCTTCGCGCGCGAGCAGAAGGTGCCCTTCTTCGGCATCTGCTTCGGCATGCAGATGGCCGTCATCGAGTTCGCCCGTCACGTGTGCGGCCTCGAAGGGGCCAACTCCAGCGAGGTGAACGAGGTCACCCCGCATCCGGTGATCCATCTCATGGGAACGCAGCGCGACGTCACCCGCAAGGGCGGAACGATGCGCCTCGGCGCGTATCCCTGTGTGCTGCGTGAGGGATCGCTGGCCGCGAAGATTTATGGCAAGCGTCGGATCAGCGAGCGGCACCGCCACCGCTACGAGGTCAACAATGACTATCGCGAGAAGCTCACCGCGCGCGGGCTGGTGCTGAGCGGTGTGTCTCCCGACGAATCACTGGTGGAGATCGTCGAGTTGCCGGATCACCCGTGGTTTCTCGGCTGTCAGTTCCATCCGGAGTTCAAGTCACGTCCCTTCGACTGTCACCCACTCTTCCGCGGCTTCATCAGGGCGGCACAGCAGCAGAAGGCGGCGGGCGCCGATATGCCCTTGCTGCGCGCCGCGCGGGCGGCGCGATGATGTCGACGGCACCGGGCGCCGTCCCCGGGAACCCGTCGCGCTGAGGGCGAGCATCCGGCGTGCTGGTTCGGGTTGGCGACATTACCATCGGCGCGGATCGTCCGTTCGTTTTCATTGGCGGGCCGTGCGTGATCGAGAGCCGTGACAGCGCGCTGCGGCACGCCGCGGCGCTGCGCCGGATGACGGCCGCCGCCGGCATTCCGTTCATCTTCAAGTCCTCGGTCGACAAGGCCAACCGGACGTCGAACACGTCGTTTCGCGGTGTCGGCATCGACGCCGGACTCGAGATCCTTGCCGAGGTACGGCGCGAGGTGGGCGTGCCGGTGTTGACCGACGTGCACGAGGAGGGGCAGGTGGCCGCCGTCGCCGGAGTCGTGGACGTGCTGCAGACGCCGGCGTTCCTGTGTCGGCAGACGGATTTCATTCGCGCCGTCGCCGCCGCCGGCAAGCCGGTCAACATCAAGAAGGGACAGTTCCTCTCTCCCTGGGAGATGCGCGCCGTGCTCGAAAAAGCCGCCACGACCGGGAACACGCAGCTCTTGGTCACCGAGCGCGGCTACGCGTTCGGGTATCAGAACCTGGTCGCCGACATGCGGTCCTTGGCGATCATGAGCGAGTTCGGCTACCCGGTGATCTTCGATGCCGGTCACAGCGTCCAGCTCCCTGGAGGGGAGGGCACGGCCTCCGGCGGCCAGCGGCAATTCATCCGCCCGCTCGCGCGCGCGGCGGTGGCGGTCGGTGTGGCAGGCGTGTTTCTCGAGGTGCACGAGGAGCCCGAGCGGGCGCGCAGCGACGGTCCGAATTCGTACCGGCTTGCTGACCTGCCCGACTTGCTGTCCGAGCTGAAGCGTCTCGATGCCGTTTCCAAGGAAAGCTAGGCGTCCACCACGCGTCCGGCGCGCGACCGAGAGCCAAGCGGTCAAACAAGCGCGCCGGGTGTTGGCGATCGAGGCGGCCGCCATCGCGGCGGTCAGCGATCGCCTGGATGAGCGCTTCGATCGCGCGGTCGACGTTCTGTCGGCGTGTACCGGCCGCGTGATCGTCACGGGCATGGGGAAGTCGGGCCTCATCTGCCGAAAGATCGCCGCCACCCTGGCGAGCACGGGAACGCCGGCGTCGTTTCTGCACGCCGCCGAGGCAGTACACGGCGACTTCGGGGTGGTGGGCAAACACGACGTCATCCTCGCCCTCTCGCACAGCGGCGAGACCGACGAGATCCTCCGCCTGCTGCCCTTGATCAAGCGGTACAATCTGCCCCTGATCGCGCTCACCGGAAACGCGCGCTCGACGCTCGGCCGGGCCGCCGACGTCATGCTCGACACCAGCGTCCCGGACGAAGCCTGCCCGCTCGGCTTGGCGCCGACCGCGAGCACGACGGCGGCTCTCGCGCTCGGCGACGCGCTCGCCGTGACGCTCTTCGAGCGACGGGGCTTCACCGAGGAAGATTTTGCCGTTCTTCACCCCGGCGGCAGCCTAGGACGACGTCTGCTCAAGGTCGGGGATCTCATGCACGGGGGCGAGGCGCTGCCCCTGGTGCAACCGGCGGCCCCGCTGGCGGAAACCTTGGTCGAGATGACGACCAAGCGTCTGGGCGTCACCGGAGTCGTCGACGCAGACGGCGCGCTCGTCGGCATCGTCACCGACGGGGATCTGCGCCGCGGGCTGGGCCGCACCACGGACATCAACCGGCTCGGGGCCGGCGAGCTCATGACGCCCGATCCCAAAACCATCACCGCCGATGCGCTCGCGGCGCGCGCGCTGGCGGAGATGGAGCGCTATAGCATTACGTCGTTGTTCATCGTCGAGCCGGGGACGCGGCGGCCGGTCGGGATCATCCACCTCCATGATCTTCTCAAGGCGGGGGTGGCGTGACGTTCTTCCCCCTTCGCACGAGGGCGATGGTGGGCGATCTCACCGGACGCCACCGGCGCGTCGGCGCGAGATTTCCCGTCCATCTGCCTCTGCAAACGGGGGCATGAACCGTCCATGCCGCGTCGCGGACCGCTGCAGCGCTTCTATCGTTCCATACCGCCCCTGCATCGGGCGATCCGGTTTCTCAAGAACGCGGCCACGTATTGGCTTGCCCGCTTCGCGATCTGGCTCGTCGGCCTGCTGCCGTTGAAGCGCGCATTGGCGCTCGGCGATCATACCGGTACCGTGCTCTATCACCTCCTTCGCCAACCCCGACGGCTCGCGCTCGAGCATCTGGAGCTGGTGTTCGGCGACCGTCTGTCGGCGGCGCAGCGCCAGGACATCGCGCTGGCCGCCTTTCAGAATTCCGCCCGCTGCTTCTGCGAGGCGGCGAAGCTCGACGAGATCCGCCCGCACTTCGAGGAGTACGTGACGGTGGAGGGGTGGGAGCACGCCGAAGCGATTCTCGCCGGCCAACGCGGCGCCATCGCCGTCACCGGGCACATTGGCAACTGGGAGCTTCTCGCCGCCTACTTCGCCCACAAGGGGCTACCCGTTACTGCCATCGCCAACCGCATCCACAGCCACAGCCTGAATACGTTGGTGATAGAGTTCCGGGCGCGCAACGGCGTGCGAACCATCGTCCGCCAGAGCCGCAGCTCCGCACGCGAGATCGTCCGCGTTCTGCATCACCGGGGCATCTTGGCGATGCTGGTGGACCAGGACGTGAAGCGGACTCCATCCGTCTCGGTGCCGTTCTTCGGCCACAACGCCCGAACACCGGTGGCGGCGGCGCGGCTCGCCATCCGGCTGAACATCCCGCTGGTGGCGGCGTTTTGCCAGCGGCGGCCGGACGGAGGGCAGCGGCTGCAGATTCTTCCGCCGTTGCCGCACCCGCACAGCGGCGACCCCGATCAGGACGTCATCGAGCTGACACGACGGATCAACCACGTGTTGGAGGAGCAGATCATCAGTCATCCGGAGCAGTGGGTGTGGTGGCATCGGCGCTGGCGCCGCGCCCCGGTGCCCCGGCTTGATCTCGACCCGGAATTCCCCTAGGTATGCTGAGATTCTGTTTTGTGCTTACTACGGCGGAGGTGGCCTGATGGCAGCCGACCAACGAATGATCCAGTTATTGAGTTACTATCGAGATGCCGAGCTTCACGGGGCGAACCTGTTGATGCGGCTCCTGAAGCTGATGGATGACCCGGACGCGCAGGTGAAGCTCTCGCTCCACCTGTCGGACGAGACCCATCATGCGTGGCTGTGGACCAAGCGGATCAGTGACCTTGGGGGTGCACCAATCCGCGTGGCCGACGGTTATCAGACCCGCATCGGTGCTCGAACCGTGCCCCGCACGCTGATCGACCTTCTGGCGCTGACGGTCGTGGTCGAGGAGCGGGCGCAGGCCCGCTACGAGGAGCACGCCGGGCGGTCCAACGTCGATGCCGAGACCCTTGAGGTCCTCCACGAGGTAACCAAGGACGAAAAATGGCATATCTCGTGGATCAAGGCGAAGCTCGATGAGCTGGCTGCCAAGGAAGGTGCGGAGGAGCGCGCGCGCGAGGCCATGGAACGCTACCGGGAGATCGACGAGCGCGTGTATGCCGCCCTCGCCGCGAAGGAGCGAGAAGCCTTCGGCAACGAGCTCGACGCGCCTCAATCGACCCCATGAGTCGTAGCGCGTAAGGTGCAGACCGCAAGGCGTGAGGCGTCGGGCGCAGGCGAGCGGCCGGCGCTCCGCCTCAACGTTCCGGCACCTTACGAGACGTCGTGAGTCAGCCGCCGATTATCGGAGCGCTATCGCCCCGACCTCAGCGAGTGCGCCGCGGCGACCGGCTCGAGTTTCGCGTCTTCCTGACCGCCTATCGGTTCTTCGCCCGCCTGCCGCGGGATACCGCCCTGCGCGCCGGCGCCGCCCTCGGCTCGGCATTCTATCTCTGCGACCGCCCCCACCGGCGCATCGCCCTCCGAAACCTGGAAATCGCCTTCCCGGAGAAGAGTGATGCTGAGCGGCGGGACATTCTGCATTGCGCCTGCCGGAACCTCGGCCGTACGGGCGCGGAGATCTGCCATTTCGAACGGCTGACGCCCGAGACCGTCGGACGCTACGTGCGGATCGAAGACCCGGACAGGTGGCGCCGGGAGTTGGCGGCCGTGGCCGACCAGGGAGCCATCATTCTCACCGGCCATTTCGGCAACTTCGAGCTGCTCGCCTATGCCCACGGGCTCTTCGGCCACCCGGTCACGCTCGTGCACCGCTCGCTGCGGAACAGTTTGGTCGACGCGGTGGTGACCGAGCTGCGCAATCGTGCCGGCACGCGCTCCATCCGCAAGAAGGCGGCCGCGCGGGAAGCGCTGCGGGCGCTGCAGCGGCGAGAGCTGGTGGCGATTCCGGCGGATCAGAACCAGACGCGCCGGACCGGAGTCTTCGTGCGCTTTTTCGGCGTACCGGCTTCGACGACTCCGGGCGTCGCCCGCCTGGCCATGCTGACCGGCGCGCCCGTCTATCCCGTCTTCCTCGTTCGCGAGGGTGAAACCGACCAGCACCGACTCGTTGTGCTCCCCCGGGTCGACATGGTGCGCGGCGGGGATCGCGACGCGGATGTCGTGGAGAATACCCAGCGTTGCACGAGTGTCATCGAGCAGATGTTGCGACAGTACCCGGAGCAATGGATCTGGTTCCATAAGAGGTGGAGGACGCGGCCGCCAGGCGAGCCGGCAATGTATTGAATGGCCCGCCCTACAAGGGATTGGCGGGCAAGGCCGGAGTATTGGACGAGGCGTGCTCGTGCCGCAGCCCGAAACCGGGTCTTCAGCGGAAATCGAACAGCACCTTCACCGCGCCGCTCGCGCCTTGATCGTAGCAGGCGAGGAATGCATCAGAATACTCCGCCAAGCGGAAACGATGCGTGATGATCGGGGTCACGTCGAGGCGCTTGCTGCGGATGAACTCGAAGTACCATTCCATGGCGTGCTGACGGCGACCGTCCCACTCCTCGATCGCGAATGCGTTCGAGCCCACGATCGCGATCTCCTTGAAGTACATGGGCGTCCACTCGAAACGCCGCGGCACCTCGACGCCCATCACGACGATCCGGCCGCGCGGACGCGTGATGCGGACGCCGACCTCGATCGTCTCCGCCGCGCCAACGGAATCGTAGACGACGTCGACCCCGCCGTTCACCATCGGCAGCCCCCGCCACGGGCGCTGGACGTCGGCACCCACGATCTCGGCGATGCCATCGATGATTCCGAGCGCCGGCCGATGCGGAAAGACCCGCTCGGCGCCCAGCTGGCGCGCGAGCCGCGCCTGGTGATCGAAGCGCGCCACCGCCAGGACGCGCACCGCTGGGTTGAGCGCCCGGAGGATGGCGATGGCCGCGAGACCCAGTGTGCCGCAGCCGTATACCAGGGCGACGGGGCCGGGTGGGGGCTCGTGCAGGATCGCGTGCAGCGACACCGAGAAGGGATCGGCCAGAACGGCCGCTTCGGTGCTGATTCCATCGGGGATCGCGATGCATTGCGACTCGTGGGCCGGGAGGAGGGGCGCGAATCCGCCGGTCGCCTGGCGGCTGTTCCCGTGGTGAACACCGGGTGCGAGGGTGCCGCGCGCGAAGTTCCGGCATTGCGCCAACTCGCCTTGCTGGCACCACTCGCAGAGCGGTAGCCCGCGCGGGGCACACGACAACCAAGGGTTGAGGACCACCCGCTCGCCCACGCGCCGATGTCGCACGCCTGGACCGACGTGGTCGATAGTCGCCACGACCTCGTGCCCGAGTACTTGCGGGAACGAGATCAGCGCGGTCATCGGGTTGTCGAAGCTCCCCTTCAGAAACACCTGCTTGTAGTCGCTGCCGCACAGCCCGCAGAGCTCGGTGCGCAGGACCACCCAGTCCGGCGCTGGGAACGCGGGATCCGGGATGTCCTTCAGCCGCATCGGCGCGGTCGGACCGACGTAGGCGCGCGGCGAAAACGCCGCCAGGAGCTTGGTCGCCGCCAGGCGCGGCAGACTGTTCTCAAAGACGAGCGCCTGCATACCGAAGAGACAGAGATTCGAGACAGAGACAGAGATTCAAGTTGCAGCACGGGTACTGATTTTTGACACTACTTACAACCCCGATTCTCTGTCTCTGTCTCCAATCTCTGTCGGTTCACCGCAGCTGCGCGATCACGTCCTCGATGATGCCGATCGCCCGGTGGCTTTCTTCCTCGCTGATCACCAGGGGCGGGGCCAAACGGACGACGGTGTCGCGGTGCAGTGTCCAATTCAGGATCAGCCCGCGGGCGAGGGCGCCACGACAGAAGGCCTGCGTCAGCTCGGGGCTCGCCAACTCGATCCCGAGCAGCAAGCCGCGCCCGCGGACGCTACGAACGCATGGACCGACCAACGGTCGCAGGCGCTCGAGCCACAGCATCCCGAGTGACGCGGCGCGGGCATCCAACCGCTCGCGCTCGGCGTACTCCAGTGCCGCCAGCCCGGCGGCGCACGACAATGGATGCCCGCCGAACGTCGTCACGTGCGCGAGCGGGGGATCGTGGGACAGGGTGGCCATCAGCTCAGGGCGGCCGATGAAGGCGCCGAGCGGCAGCCCACCGCCCACTGCCTTGGCCAGTACCATGATGTCCGGAACGACATTCCAGTGGGCGGCTG
>Ga0335085_10015567_pt1 | contig 11026 bp, 13 predicted proteins | sample Lox_Sample_45_FD_206712 | JGI IMG/M metagenome (GOLD analysis project Ga0335085, IMG submission 206712) | Soil microbial communities from Loxahatchee National Wildlife Refuge, Florida, United States - Lox_Sample_4.5 | ecosystem: Environmental > Terrestrial > Soil > Wetlands | place: USA... | reverse complement strand
ACACCGCGATCGGGCGGAACGAGGCGAAGTGGCGCGAGCACTCGATGGGACACCAGAGCGCGACGCCGAGGCCGCCGTCGGTGAAGGTGTCGAGCACGCCGTGCGAGGCCGTCGCGAGGAAGAGGTGGGTCCACGTCGCCAGGCGCGAGGCGCCCGGCCACGAACGCGTGAAGATCGCGAGTGCGAGCAGCGCCGCGAACACCGCCGCGAATGGAATCGAGTGAAAGAGCCCGCGATGGCCGAGCGGATGCTCGTACGGGATGCCGAAGCGGAACGCGAGCACGTCGAGGTCCGGCGCCATCGCGCAGGCGACGCCGAGCAGCCAGAGGCGCGGCGGCGTCCGCGAGCGGAAGAGCGGGTAGAGGGCGAGCGCGGGAGCGGCGTGTCCGATCGCGGAAGGCACGGGTCGAAATGTCCTCCCTGCTACGACACCCTGGAGTGGATGATCGCTCGCGAGCCGATGCGTGGTGGTTCTACACCGCCGCAACCGCAGACAACGGCGACCAGCGTCCTACATGAGCTTGTGCTGGTCGGATTTTCTTGATTTCGCGTTTTCCGCCGGTGCAAGCTCTTCACTCCGTGTCAGTGCTCTAGCCGAGTTTCGTCACTGAATCACATCACAAGGAGAATCCGAATGAAACGGTCGGCACGGGTCATCGTCGCGGTCGCAGCGCTCGTAAGTGTGACGCTTACCTCGGGGTGTGTGTATATGAACGTCACCACACCTCTGGACACGGACCTCGACCAGACCAAGCTCGGCACCAAGACGGGGAAGTCCGAGGCGCAGATGGTCCTCGGGCTGGTGGCCTGGGGCGACGCCGGTACACAAGCAGCGGCGAAGAACGGCAACATCACGGTGCTTCGTGGTGCCGATCAGGAGACATTCTCGATCCTGGGCCCGGTCTACGCTCGTTGGCGAACCGTGGTCTACGGCGACTAGCCATGATGACCAGGAAGGCATTGCTCGCGGCAAGCCTGCTGATCGTTTGTCTTGGATCCATCGGGTGTGTGTACCAACACACAGTCATGCCGTTGGACGTCAATCTCAATGAAACTCCGGTGTATCAAGGTCGACAGGGGGATGACAGCTGGAAGACTCTCCGTATCCCGCTGATCGTCGTCCCAGCCTATGTGCAGTTCGATTGGGGATCGAGCGGGATCGCGGATGCGGCGCATGCGCAAGGCATGACCGAGATCTATTACGCGGACCTCGAGACGCTTTCGGTGCTGGGTGTGTGGAGGCAGCAATGGGCGATCGTCTACGGGAAGCAATAGGCGCGCGTGCGCAGGGCTCGTATCAGTCTCGCAAGCGCTCCCGGAACGCCCGGATCATCGGTCCCATGTCCGGCGGTTGGCCTTCATAGTTCAGTGTATCGATGGGGATCGTCACCCACGGCTGCGCGCTGCGCGTCCAGATGTGTCCGGCCGGCCGCAGCCACGACGTGTCGTCGAGCGTGCCGGGGCGGAGGTTGATCACCGCGGGCAACTTCACGGGCTCGCTCCACACGCGCGTGATGCACGCGGTGCAGTAGCGGCCCTCCCAGCGGCGACCGCCCGAAATCTCGACGGAGTAGCGGCCGGGCTCGCCGCGCACGAGCTCGACCGCCTCGCGCGCGACCGGCATCGAGAGAGCGAATGCCGTGCTCGACTGCTTCTGGCAGTCCGTGCAGTGGCAGACGTAGAAGGTGAGGGGCTCGTCGTGGAGCCGATAGCGGATTGCCCCGCACACACATCCGCCCTCGTACGGCGCTGCCATGCGATCCTCCTTTCGTCGATCCGGGCCCGCTTCGAACGTCATCAGAGAAACGGGAAGGAGCGTATCGTGGCGAGGGAGGAGGTCCTGCGCGCGAATGGCGTCGATCTCTGCGCGCAGACCTTCGGGCGGCGCCGCGATCCCGCCATCCTGCTGATCCACGGGGCCGCGGCCTCGATGCTCGCGTGGGAGGAAGACTTCTGCGCGCGGCTCGCGGCCGGCGCGCGCTTCGTCGTCCGCTACGACCACCGCGATACCGGGCGCTCCGTGAGCTACCCGCCCGGCCGGCCGGGCTACGCGATGGGCGACCTGATGGAAGACGCCATCGGTCTCCTCGACGCGCTCGATCTCCCGCGCGCGCATCTCGTCGGGCGATCCATGGGCGGCGGGCTCGCGATGCTCGCGGCACTCGATCACCCCGAGCGCGTCGCATCGCTGACCTTGATGGCGACGAGCCCCGGCGGTCCGGGCCTGCCGCCGATGTCGCAGGAATTCCTCGGCTTCGTGAGCAGCCCGCGGCAGCCGGACTGGTCCGACCGCGACGCGGCCGTCGCGCACGTGCTGACGATGCTCCGCATCATGGCGGCCGGCTCCCGGCACTTCGACGAGAAGAAGATGAGGCCGCTGATCGCGCACGAGCTCGCGCGCACGCGCGCCGTCGCCTCGAGCCAGATCAACCACTTCGCGATGGAGACCGGCGAGCCGATCCGCCCGCGCCTCGGCGAGATCCGCGTCCCGACCTTGGTCCTCCACGGCGAGGACGATCCCGTCTTCCCGCTCGGGCACGCGCAGGCGATGGCGCGCGAGATCCCGGGCGCGCGCCTCGTCGTGCTGAAGGAGACCGGTCACCTCGTCCCGCGCGCCGTCTGGCGCGTCGTGGTGCCGGCGATCCTCTCGCACACTGCGCACCGCTAGCCGAACTAACGAGACTCCCACATCCGGTCGAGCGCGTGCTCCACGCCGGTGAGCATGCGCTCGAGCTCGGCGTGCGTGACGACGAAGGGCGGGCTCATCGCGACGAGATCGCGGATGCCGCGCACGATCACGCCCTCCTCGCGCGCGAGCTCGTGCACGGAGGGACCTAGCATGCCAGGCGGCGCGCTCGCGTACTTTCCCTTCGGCGGACGCCGCAGCTCGAGCGCGCCGATTCCCGCGGTGCCGCGTGCCTCCGCGACCGCCGGATGGCTGGCGAGCCGGCGCAGACCCTGCTGGAGGCGCGGGCCGATGTCGTCGCGCACGCGCTCCACGAGCTTCTCGCGCGCGAGGATCTCGAGATTCGCGAGCGCCGCGGCGCAGGCGACCGGGTGCCCCGTGTAGGTGAAGCCGTGCGCGAGGTAGCCGCCGTCCACGAGCACGCCGGTGATCTCGTCGGAGACCACGGTGGCGCCGAGCGGCACGTAGCCGCTGGTGATGCCCTTCGCGAGCGTCATCAGGTCGGGGTCGAGCGACCAGAGCTCCGACGCGAACCAGGCGCCGAGACGCCCGAAGCCCGTGATCACCTCGTCGGCCACGAACAGGATCTCGTGTCGGCGGCAGAGCTCGCGCAGCGACGCGAGGTAGCCTGGCGGCGGCACGATCACGCCGCCGGCTCCCTGCACGGGCTCGACGAAGAGCGCCGCGATCGAGTCAGCGCCCTCCCGGTCGATGACTCGTTCCGTTTCGTCCAGGCACCAGCGCCCGTACTCCTCGGGACGCTTCCCGCTCCCGTAGGCGTTCGGCCCCGGCACCTGCACGAATCCGGGCAGCGGCAGATCGAAGGGGTCGGTGCAGCTCGCGAGCCCGGTGAGGCTCGCCGTCGCCAAGGTCACGCCGTGATACGCGAAGCTGCGCGAGAGCACCTTCGTCTTCTCGCGACGGCCGCGCAGCTTCCAGTAGGCGCGGATCAGCTTCAGCGCGGTCTCGTTCGCCTCGGAGCCCGAGTTGCTGAAGATCGCGTGCGAGAGGCGCCCGGGGGCGAGCTCGGCGAGACGCGCCGCGAGCCGGATCGGCGGCTCGGTCGTGGTGTTGAAGAAGGATGGATAGAACGCGACGGCGCGCATCTGCTCCTGGACGGCCTGGAGGATCTCCTCGCGCCCGTAGCCGACGTTCACGCACCAGAGCCCGGCGAGCGCGTCGAGCAGCTCGCGGCCCTGCTCGTCCACGACCGTGCAGCCCTTCGCGGAGCGGATCACGTGCGTGCCCGCGACCTGCATCGCGCGCGAGTCGGTGAAGGGATGGAGGTGGTGCGCCGCGTCGAGACGCCGGAGGGAGGCGAGGTCGAACTTCGGCATGGCTTCGAATGGAGCACACCCCCGGATGACCTGCCAACACCCGGGCGGGGGCTTGCCGGCGCATGGCTCGGGCCGTCACCCTGCGTGGCCTCGCGCTCGGTGCCAGAGGTGCGCGACGTTCGAGCCAGCGGAGACCTTGCCTGGATCCCGAGCTGCTCCCCGAAGACCTCTCGCCCGGCGACGCCGCGGACGCGCAGCGCGACGGGTCCGAGCTGCGCGTGCACCGCGTGCGCGACGCGAGCGATCCGGACTTCGCCATGGCCTACGAGCGCCTGTGGCTCGAATTCGGATCGCGCGGCGAGATGGAGACGCGCGACGTGATCGCCGATCGGCTGCGCTGGGATCCGTCGCAGCCTCTGAACCTCGGGCGAGCGGGACGCGCCGCGCTGCTCTACGAGCTGCTGGTTCTGCGGCGCGACGAGCAGGTCGCGGCGCTGCGCGATCACACGGCCGTCGTGCGCATCAGCCCGCAGGGCCGACCGTTCGGCCCGGTGGTCGTGCACCTGTCGCACGCGTACGTCGAGTCGGCGCACCGCGGCACCGGGCTGATCGCGTGGCTGCGCGCGCTGCCCTTGCAGGCGGCGCGGCGCGCCGCGCAGGCGGCGGGCGCGCCGGCCGGGATGTCGATCGTGCTCGTCGCGGAGATGGAGTCGCCCGATCCGGGCGACGTGCCGCGCATGTCGCGGCTGCGCTCGTATGCGCGCGCGGGCTTCCTGAAGATCGACCCGGCCGCGGCGCCCTACGCGCAGCCCGACTTCCGTCCGCCCGAGGTGCTGGCGAGGAGCGTGCCGCGACCCGTGCCGCTGCATCTGATCGTGCGCCGGGTCGGCCGCGAGAGTCAGGAGGAGATGCCGGCGGCAGAGGTCGCGGCGATCGTCGACTCGATCTACGCGGTCTACGGCGTACACACGCCGGAGGCGGCGCTCGCGCCGCTGCGCGCCGACGCGCAGCGCTGGATCGCTCGCACGCCCAGGTTCCGGCTGCTACCTCCGACGGCGTGATCTTCACGGCGTATCACCATCCCGGCTTCGCTGCTCCGATCGGCGATCACGTGATGCCGATGCGGAAGTTCCAGCTCGTGGCCGATGCGCTAGCGACGCGCGATTGGGTGCGGATCGAGGCGCCGGCCCCGATCTCGGAGGAGGCGCTCCGCCGCGTCCACACGCAGGACTACATCGAGGCGGTGCGGACCGGCGAGCCGCGCGCGCTCGCGGAGTCGCAGAAGCTGCCGTGGTCGCCGGAGCTCTGGCCGTCGGTGCGGCTCACGTGCGGCGGTGCGCTCGCGGCTGCCGAGCGCGCGCTCGAAGAGGGCGTCGCGGCCGCGCTCGCGAGCGGCTTCCACCACAGCCACGCCGACCACGGCGAGGGCTTCTGCACCTTCAACGGGCTCGTGGTCGCGGCCGAGGCGCTGCGCGCGGCCGGGCGCGTGACGACGGTTGCGGTGCTCGACCTCGACCTCCACTACGGAAACGGCACGGCGTCGCTCTGCGCGCAGCGCCCGTGGCTCTTCAACTGCTCGATCTACGGCAACGACTACGCGGCCAACGTCCCGTTTCGCGACGTCGAGACGAAGCGCCACCAGGACGGGCCGAACCACGTCTCCGTCGCGCTGCCGAACGGCAGCGGGCGCGAGGCGCTGCGGGTCTCGCTCGACCGCGGCATGGCCGCGATCCTCGCGAACGGCCCGCCCGACCTCGTGCTCTACCAGGCGGGCGCGGATGCGTACAAGGAGGATCCGTACTCGCCGCTCGAGCTCGACCTCGACGACTTGCGCGAGCGCGACCAGGCCGTCTTCGGCTGGGCGCGCCAGTACGGGCTGCCGATCGCCTGGGTGCTGGCGGGCGGCTACACGCGAGACGTCTCGAAGGTCGTCGCGGTCCACGTCGGCACCTTCGAGGCCGCCAGAGCGGCATACTGCTGACCCGTGCAACTCGCGCGTCGGCTGCTCGCCACCTGGACCGGCTTCGTCTTCCTTTTCTTCTACCTGCCGATCGCCGTGCTGGTGCTCTACTCGTTCAACGCCTCGCGGCTCAACATCGTGTGGACGGGCTTCACCTTCGAGTGGTACGCGAGACTGCTCGAGGACCGCGTGCTCGTGCGCACCTTGGAGAACAGCCTGATCGTCGCGAGCGTCACCACGGTCCTCTCGGTCGCGCTCGGCACCGCGGGCGCGTGGCTGCTCTACCGCTATCGCTACCGCGGCGGCTCGCTGCTCGAGACCTTGATCTTCCTGCCGATGATCGTTCCCGAGGTGATCCTCGGCGTCTCGCTGCTGATCCTCTTCGTCACGATCGGTCTCCAGCTCGGCTACACCACGATCGTCATCTCACACGTGACCTTCTGCTTCCCCTTCGCGATGGCGGCGGTGCAGGCGCGCCTCGCTGGCCTCGACCCCGCGCTCGAGGAGGCGGCGCAGGACCTCGGCGCGACGCCGCCGCAGGCCTTCGCGAAAGTGCTCGTGCCCTATCTCATGCCGGCGATCCTCTCGGGCGCGCTGATGTCGTTCACGCTCTCGCTCGACGAGCTGATCGTCACGTACTTCACGGCCAGCGCCGGCACGCGCACCTTGCCGCTCGAGATCTTCGGGCGCGTGAAGAAGGGGCTCGACCCGTCGCTGAACGCGATCTCGACCGTCTTCATCCTGTTCACCGCGCTCGCGGTCTTCGCGATCGAGGCGCTGCGGCGCCGCAATCCCTGAGGCACGGCATGACACGCACGATCTGGCGGGCTGCGTTCGCCGCCGCGCTCGCGGCTCTCGCTCTCGCGCCGCTCGCAGCCAGCGCGGACGAGGAGCTGAATCTCTTCGCGTGGTCCGAGTACGTGCCGCAGTCGGTGCTCGACGGCTTCACGCGCGAGACGGGCATCGAGGTCAACTACGAGACCTACTCCTCGAACGAGGAGATGCTCGCGAAGCTCGTCTCCGGCGCCGCGAGCTACGACGTGATCCAGCCCTCCGAGTACACGGTCGAGGCGCTGGTGAAGGAGGGTCAGCTCCTCCCGCTCGACCACGCGAAGCTCCCCAACCTGAAGAACATCGGGAAGGGGTACTGGAACCAGCCCCACGACCCGCAGCTCGCGTACAGCGTGCCGTACATGCAGGGCACGGTCGGCATCGTGGTCAACACGAAGCGGATCCACGAGCCCGTGCTGGGTTACCGCGACGTCTTCCAGCCGAAGTACGCGGGCCGCATCGTCGTGCTCGACGACGCGCGCGAGATCGTGAGCTGGGGACTCGCGACGCAAGGTCTCGGTCCGGAGCAGGTGACGAAGGAGAACCTCGAGAAGGTGCGCCCGGTGCTCGCGGCGTGGCTGCCGCTGGTGAAGGTCTACGACTCCGACAGCCCGAAGACCGCGCTGCTGAACGGCGATGTCGACCTCGGCGTGGTGTGGTCGGGCGAGGCGGCGCTGCTGATCCAGGAGCAGCCCGGGAAGTTCAGCTACACGCTGCCGAAGGAAGGCGCGCACATGTTCATCGACAATCTGGCGATCCCGAAAGGGGCGAAGAACGTCGCCGCCGCGCACCGCTTCCTCGACTACGTGCTGCGGCCCGACGTCAGCGTGAAGATCTCGAAGGAGTTCCCGTACACGAACCCGAACGTCGAGGCGCGCAAGCTCCTTCCGAAGGAGGCGCTCGCGAATCCGGCGAGCTACCCGCCCGGCGACCCCAAGCTCGCGACCTTCCGCGACATCGGCCGGCTGGCGGCGGACGTCGACAAGCTGTTCACGGATTTGAAAGCCCGAAGCGGGTCGTAGCGTCACGCATGCGGCAGGAAAAGACGCACTTCGCTGTCGCGTCGACAGGCGCGCAGCACCGGCCTGGCCGGGCGGCCTGGCTGCTGCTCGCGCCGCTCGTCCTGTGGGCGCTCGCCTTCGTGGTCGCGCCCGCCGCGATCATGCTGGTCTACAGCTTCGCGCAGCGCGGCACGCTCGGCGGCGTCGTCTACACCTTCACGCTCGAGAACTACGCGGGCGTCGTCGACCCGGTCTACCTGCGCATCCTGATCCGCTCGATCGGCTACGCGGCGCTCACCACCTTGCTGTGTCTCGGGATCGGCTATCCGGTCGCCTTCTTCATCGCACGCGCGGATCCGCGCCGGCGCAATCTGTGGCTCATGGCCGTGATGGTGCCCTTCTGGACGAGCTTCCTGATCCGCACCTATGCGTGGGTCACGATCCTGAAGAGCGAAGGGCTGCTCAACTCGCTGCTGCTCCAGCTCCGGCTCGTCGCCGAGCCGCTCGATCTCCTCTACACGCCCGGCGCGGTCGTGCTCGGCCTCGTCTACACCTTCCTGCCCTTCGTGATCCTGCCGATCTACGCGAGCGTCGAGAAGCTCGAGGGCTCGCTGATCGAGGCTGCGCTCGACCTCGGCGCCGGCCCGCTGCGGGCCTTCGCGCGCGTGATCCTGCCGCTCACCACGCCGGGCATCGCGGCCGGAGTTCTGCTGTGCTTCGTGCCGGCACTCGGCATCTACGCGGTGAACGACATCCTCGGCGGCGGCCGCGTCGACATGATCGGCAACATCATCGAGAACCAGTTCAAGGGGAACGCGCGCAACTGGCCCTTTGGCGCCGCGCTCGGCACGGCGCTGCTCGTGAGCTTCGCCTTGCTCTACGCCTTCGTGAGCAGCTTCAGCAGGTCGTCGGCCGCGCGGCTCCGGTAGCCGCCCCGGCGCACGACCGCGAAGACGGGATTGACGGCACGTAGATCTTTGATTGCGATCGTCGCGAGCGTCCGACTCGCGCGCTCCTCGCGGATGCTGCTCTCCGGCAGCAGTGCCAGGCCGAAGCCCGCCTCGATCAGGCGCTTCTGCGCGGTCAGGCTGTCGACGGGAGTCCAGCGCACCGACGCGACGCCGCGCACGAGGAACTGCGCGAAGACGTTGTCGGCCGAGGCCTCGCGCGCGGCGTAGCCGTGGCCCTCGCGGGCGTCGTGCGCGCTCGGAAAGGCGAGCCACGCCTCGTCGCGGAGATCCGCGAGCGACGCGACCCGCCGGCCGGCGAGCCGGTGGCGCGCGCCGCACACCACCACGAGCCGCTCGGGCGCGAGCTCGTGACACACGAGGTCTGGAGCCGGATCGCGCAGGTAGCGCAGTCCGATCGTCGCCTCGCCGCGGCGCACGAGGTCGCTGACCTGGACGCTCGTCGCGGTGCGGAGCGTGAGCTCGACGCCGGGATGCCGCTTCGCGAAGCGCTCGAGCACGGAGGTCAGGCCCGTGCTCGCGAGCGTGCCGACCGCGGCGAGCGCGAGCGGTCCGGCGCTGCCGCCGTGCAGCGCGCGAATCGCGGCGCGGCAGTCTTCGAGCGCGGCGAGCGCGCGCTCGGCGTGCGGCAGCAGCGCGCGTCCCGCCTGCGAGAGCACGACGCCGCCCGCGGTGCGCTCGAAGAGCGTCGCGCCGACCTCGTGCTCGAGCAGCGCGATGCGACGGCTGATCGCGGGCTGTGAGAGGTGCAGCGCTCCGGTCGCGTGCGTGAAGCCGCCGGCGTGGTGGATCGCGACGAAGGTGCGCAGGAGCTCGGAATCCATCGATCGAAGTATGCAGGAAACAGATCGAGATCATCGAATCAATCGATTGGACGCATGGCCGGGCGCCGTCTAGAGATGGACTCGTACGCGCCCTCCGAGAGGATTCCACCATGCCCCGCTCCGACTCCCGCGCCGTCGCCTTCGCCGATCTCCACCGGACGCGCCCCGGCTTCGTGATGCCGAACGCCTGGGATGCCGGCAGCGCGGTCGTGCTCGCATCGGCCGGCTTCCGGGCGATCGCGACGACGAGCGCGGGCATCGCCATCGCGCTCGGCAAGCAGGACTACCAGGTCGGCGACGCCCGCCTCGGCGTCTCGCGCGACGAGATGTTCGCGCGCATGCGCGAGATCGCGGACGCGGTGCCGCTGCCGGTGAACGGGGATCTCGAGGCCGGTTACGGCGACTCGCCCGAGGCGGTCGCCGAGACGATCCGCCTCGCGATCGACGCCGGGCTCGCCGGCGGGAACCTCGAGGACAAGCGGCCGCGCGCGGGCCTCTACGAGGAGTCGCTCGCGGCGGAGCGCATCCGCGCCGCGCGCGAGGCGATCGATCGATGCGGCAGCCGCTTCGTCCTGACCGCGCGCACGGACGCCTTTCAGTTCGACTCGCGCGCGGGGCTCGCCGACGCGATCCGGCGCGCGAACCGCTACCGCGAGGCGGGCGCCAACTGCCTCTTCGCGCCGGGACCTTGCGACGTCGAGACGGTTCGCACGCTCGTGAAGGAGATCGGCGGGCCGCTGAACGTCGTGATGGGACTCGGCACCGCGCAGGGCAACGCGAACGATCTGCTGGCGGCAGGCGTCGCGCGCATCAGCCTCGGGGGCAGCATCGCGCGCTCGGCGCTCGGCTTCGTGCGCCGCTGCGCGGAGGAGCTGCGCGACCGGGGTACGATCCGCTTCGCGGAGATGCAGATCCCGCAATCGGAGCTGAACGCGCTCTTCGAGCGCGCGCGAGGCGACTTCTAGAGCCGCACCACCGCGACGACCGCGAGCAGGCTGCCGACCGCCGCGATCGCGTAGAGCAGGCTCGCGACCGCCGGGTCGCGGTCCACGCCGCCGAAGTCGATCGAGAGCGAGCGCACGTGGTGCGCGCCCTTCCAGAGCGGCAGCACGAGCAGCGCGAGCAGGAAGACGCGGCCGAGGAGGCTCGCGCCGAGCTGGTGCGCGCGCGCGAAGGAGAGCGCGCCCGCGTGGACGAGGCCCATCGGCACGCCGAGGCCGACCACCAGGATCCAGCCCGTCAGCAGCATGGTCCCGATCAGGATGCCCTGTCCGAAGAGGAGCCAGATCAGAGGCTCGAGCTTCAGTAGAAGATGCTTCATCGCAGCACCCAGCCGGCGAGGATCGCGGTCACGACCAGCGTGACACCGATCCACGCCGCGTAGAGGCCCGCCAGGATCACGGGCTGCGGCGGCGGCTTGGCCGGGCCGATGTGGCCGGGCTGCGCCTTCGGGAAGAGGCTGAAGAAGCGCACCGCCAC
>Ga0335085_10015566_pt1 | contig 11026 bp, 10 predicted proteins | sample Lox_Sample_45_FD_206712 | JGI IMG/M metagenome (GOLD analysis project Ga0335085, IMG submission 206712) | Soil microbial communities from Loxahatchee National Wildlife Refuge, Florida, United States - Lox_Sample_4.5 | ecosystem: Environmental > Terrestrial > Soil > Wetlands | place: USA... | reverse complement strand
GAGCACGCATACACGGCATCCGGCGACCCCGACAAGTGGAAGCGCGAATGGCACCGGCGACCGATCCTTGACCCTGAGGCGATAGCCGAGGCTATGGGAATTCCAAAGCGAGACGTACATCGCTATCTGTGCCAGGCCAGGGTTATCTTGCGCCAGGTGTTTAATTCCGACGGGAGGCTATTCCTCATCCACTGAGGATAAGCAGGGGGGCACGCATCCCGCGTGCCCCCATTTCTTTTTTTGCAAAAAAAGTGCGGCTAGCGCCGCACTTTTTTGATTGACTACTACACCGAAGAGAGGAGACAGAACAATGAATCATGAACTTCAGCAGTACCGTTTCGCTCGCATCGAGGGAGAGAAGATCACGCGCGCCCGTCTTGAAGCCCAGTTTAAGGATGGAATACCGGACCCCGTAGCCCTCGAAAAGGCAATCGAACAGCAACTGACAATCGAGCCCGTGTGCACGCCCTGGCGGAAGTCAGAAGCAGAGCACGCCGGCTGCCGCGAGGGAATGCGGATGGCGGCCCTCGAGTTTTACTGGGACCACCGCCACCTTGCCCCTCCCCTCTCCGGGCACTGAGGAAGCCGGGTCCTACTGCCGACTCGTAGCAGGTCCGTGCCGCCTGCGCTTTTTGCTTGCTCTCCTCGTTTGGCCGCTCCGAGATGGCAGCGCCTCGGCGTGTAGTAACCCACGCCGACAGTCCTCACTAGCATCGCCTCGCGCCACGAAGAAGCTGTGTCACTCGGCGTGCGACCCGTTCCGCCCTAGTCCCTGCCATCTCTACGCTCCTGTCCACTTTTCGGCGCATTGCTCCCTCTGCCGGGGTGAAGGGAGCAATGGCTCCCCGAAAAGGAGAAAGAACATGAAAGTCGAGCAAGCAGAAGAGATCGCCAGAAAGACAATCATCGAACTCGGTGTGGTACTCGAAAGGGGCCATAGCGAAGAGCTCAGGAACTACCTGTCAGCGATGAGGAAATTTCATCGCTACAGCGTTCGCAACCTAATGCTGATTCTATCCCAGCGCCCGGACGCGACTAGAGTGGCCGGCTTCCAGACTTGGAAGCGGCTCGGCCGTTCCGTGAAGAATGGCGCCAAGGGCATTTTGATCTTGGCGCCGGTTGTGGGTAACAAGAGACGCGGAAAAGCGAGCCAAGCGAAACGCGGGGCGCGGGGCCCCGTGGGTTTCCGCGCGGCCTACGTCTTCGATGTGACGGACACAACGGGTGAGCCTCTTCCCCAGCTGGAAGTTATCCACGGTGATCCCGGTGAGTACACTGAGCGCCTGAAGAAGCTCATCGCGGCGCGGGCCATCGAGCTCAAATACACTAACGACATTCTCCCCACGGAAGGCCAGTACATCCGTGGAAAAATGATGGTGCTCCCGGGCCTGACTCCGGCGCAGGAGTTTGCCACTCTAGCGCATGAGACGGCCCATGCACTCCTGCACCGGAAGCCTGGGCAGAAGGATGCTCCGAGGTGGGTTCGCGAGACCGAAGCTGAAGCCGTTGCCTACGTCGTCTGTGAAGCCGTCGGCGTGAAGTCTCCGAGTTCCGCCGATTACGTTCACTTGTCCGGTGGCGACGCGGAAACACTGGTCGAATCCCTCGACCGCGTCCAGCAGGCCAGCGCCTTAATCCTCGCCGCAATCCTGCCCAACAGCTAACGCTTGCGCTGCGCACCATTCGACGAGGGGTATGAACTCGGAAGCACTTCAACGCCCGCAGCTTCCCAATGCAGGCGAACTCTCAGAGGAGCCCGAGAATCCAGCCCTCAATCTTGGCGGCGGCCCTCTCTTGCGGCTCCAGCGGCGGGTTGAGATAGCGCTCTAGCGAGCCATTCCGGTCGGCGCGCTGCAACCAAGAGGCTACTGCATACGCTGCCTGCTGGTCGGGGTTGGGCCTTCTGTCCAATGGATACCGACGCATCCAGAGTGAGGGATAGACTTCCGCGACGACCGAGCGGCCATCGGGCATCTCCCACCCGTCGAACGGCCAGAAATGCACTCGGTCGCGGCAATGCATTCGGAGATATCGCAGCCATGGCAAACCAGCGTGAGTGGCTGTCGCTACCTGGCCTTTCACTGCAAACTGAAATACGGACTTCGCTGACTGTGTCCAGAGCTCCGTCAAACGAAACCACGAAGGGTCACCCTGGCGCTTGCTGGCGCTGCCCCGTGGATCCTCCCGAAGAAAACACACATAGGTTCTCTCATCGTCAGTCGGCCAATGCTTCTGAAAATCGTCGAGGAATGCCGTCCAATCTCGCGCGATACCATGCTTTTCAAAATAGCGCACCGGAAAAGAGAAGGCGTGGTCGATTCCGGCGAGAACCCGCTTAGGGCCGCACAATTCGCCCCTTAGCCACTCTGCAATGCCTTTCCTTGTCCAATGTTTGCGAGGGCTTGTAGGCGGGAAAACCTCTTCTGGAGCGGATGTCAGATCAGCGGCATACACTCGCAGCGGCGACAAACTCGAAGTCGGGGTCTGCGCGCCGGAGTAATCAATGCCGATGTAACGTGCGAATTGGGGCATGGGTTAATGCGGATCTCTGAATGTGCGGGAGAGAATAGAGCGCATTAATGCGTCAAGCTCGTTTGCCGTTTCGGAGTCATAGTCCCGCAGGCATCCTAGCTGTGCGAACATTCGCATCGCTTGCTGTTGCTGTTCTAATCCGGGCCATGGAATCTCCAGTTGGAGAAAAACCTCTGGCCTTGTTCGTTCCCTACGTGCGCCGACCCCCCTTGTTAGGTTGACCAGCTTGCTTTGAAACCAGGGTGTTGAAACGACCGCCGCAAGGTACAGAGGTTCAGCTCGATCTTCGATGCAACGAAACGTCCGATACTCGGGTGATGCGTAAAGGCCCGCAAATTCGGCCGGACACACCGCTACTGCACCTTCCCAGCCTTTTACTTGGCTGAGTACCAGCGCTCCCTTGAACAGGCGATTGAACTCCTTGTAGGTGGTTTCTGTCCAAAGCACGGGCGGCTTCTCGAACAACCCCGCTCCATACGCCTTGATTCCGACTTGGGGGTACGCATTACCGGGCCGCACAGGGAAACGCCGTTCGTCGAGTACAAGGATCTCAGCTAGCTTCGCAGTTTTCGGGCCACTGAGATTGATATGTATGCTCGCAACCAGAGCGCCCGATAGCGCAGACACTTGTGCTTTGAGCGCCTTAGCTTCCGCGATTTTTGCGGTTAACTCTCCGATGCGCGAAACGATGCGGTGCTGTTCATCTAAAGACGGAAGAGGAATCTTAATTTCGAGAAATCGCCCAGGCTGTAAGCGTACTCGATTGGTTGTTCCTTCACTCGCCCCATTGCATGAATCGACGAATCCTTCCGTGCCGAAATAAGCGTCCAGAAAAGCTGGGTCGGCGAGATCCGGGTTGACCGCGAAAGCCCAAAAGTCATTTGTCACGACAGCGCCGTCCAAATCTGCTGGAACAAGGCCGATAGCGCCATTCCGAGCGTCAATGCGAGATAGCAACACTTGGTTACAACGAACTCGCCACTGTTTAGAGGTACGTATAGCCGATCCAAGTTTGATTCCCCGCAACACAACTCCCTTATGTGAGAGCCGAACGGTGACTTGCCTGTATGTCTCGTTCGGGTGAATCGTCACAGGCTCTTGGACACGCTTCAAAACGTCACCTAAACGATGTCTCGGATGAATAGGCATACGCGTTCAGTTAAGGAGGGCGTCACGAATCTCCTTTACCAACGTTGTGATTCGCTGTTCTCTTGCGAGAATATCCTCGACGATCTTTTCCGGCGGGACGTGTTCGAAATCCTCCTTCGATCGAGGATTCTTAATGTCGAGGTTAACAGACACGAGATTGCCCTCTTCGTTGTACTTCAGTAGGTCGCCCACGGGGACCTTCCAGGCGTAGTCGCCCTCCTCCCGCTTTTTCCACCAATCCGCACACTGGTTGAACTCTTCAAACTGCAATGGGTTCGTCTTGGTGTAAGTCTTTTTGCCCTTGGGCAGCGGCTGTTCGTAATACCAGATCTCCTTAGTCGGCCCGGTCCTTTCGAAGAAGAGCAGGTTCGTCGGTATGTCGGTATACGGCGAAAAGACACCCTTCGGGAGACGTACAATCGTGTGCAGATTGAATCCCTTGAGGAGTTCCTCCTTGATGCGCGCACATACCCCGTCGCCGAAAAGGACGCCGTTCGGAACAACCATCCCACAGCGGCCCGGCTGAGCGCCGCCCACCGGCCGACGCAGCTTTCGCATGATGAGCTGCAGGAATAGCAGAGCAGTCTCGGCCGTTTGCTTGTCTTCCGGGAAATTCGTGAGGATACCGCGTTCTTCTTCGCCGCCGAAAGGCGGGTTCGTCATAATGATGTCCACGCGATCCTTGTCACCTATCTCGCGGAGCGGAAAGCGCAGTGCGTTCTGCGGGTCGATTTCCGGGTATTCGAGCCCGTGCAGAAGTAGATTCATCTGGCACAGGAGGTAAGGCAGTGGTTTCGGCTCGATGCCGGAGAGCGTGCCTCGTTGGAGTAGGGCGAAATCGTCTGCTGTTTTGCACTGTTTCTTCAGGTGCTCGAATGCCTCTACCAAGAAGCCGCCTGTGCCCGCAGCTGGATCGAGAATCGTCTCGCCGAGTTTTGGTCCGACCACGGAGACTATGAACTTGATCAAGGGTCGCGGCGTATAGAACTCGCCGGCATCGCCCGCCGCGTCGCGCATTTCACGCAGCATTGACTCGTAGAGAAGGCCCAAGGTGTGGATTTCGTCCTTGGAATTGAAATGGATGCCATTCACTTTGTTCACGACATCCCGGAGGAGGTAGCCGTTCGTCATGCGGTTTGCGGTGCCCTGGAAGACTTTCGCTATCACGTCTCGCCGGTCGCCGTTCGCGCTCCGAAGAGTGCGTAGGTATTCGAAGAGGCCAGGCCCGCGCTTCCCGTCCGGCCTTCTTGCCTCATCCTGGTTTACAAAGGCGATGAGCTCAGGCCCTGTAATCCCTTCCGGCCTGGAAGCCCAGTCCCGCCAGCGGTAGGGCGGCTCGATTGCGGGCCGGAACCGCTTGCCGGCGAGTTTGGCCTCCTCCTGACGGATCTCCTCCATATCGTCGAGGAACTTTAGGAACATGACCCACGTAAGCATGGGCAGGCGGTCCAGGTCGCCGTTCAGTCCTTTGTCCTTCCGCATGATGTCGCGGCAGGACTTGATGATGGACGCAAGCTGTTGCGCCGTCGATTGCGGTAGTTCTTTCTTTGTTCTCTTCTGTAGGGCCATGGGAGTCTGGTTAGGGTGCGTAGAGAAGTGACTGTAATTCGTTCACAGCTCCACGCAGCCTTTCCGCGCCGCCGAACATTTTGGAAATGTCCATGACAGTGCCGCGTTCCGAAATCGGCGGAACCTTGAGAATGTCGGGGATAGCGAATTGGGCGGTTCCGTACTCGATGTACTTTTCCAGAATGTCGTTCAAGACTTCCCGCGCCTCTATGCTGTAGCGCTCGAAAAATGCTTTCTGCTCTTTCCGCAGCCGCTCGGCTCGTTCGCGGCGTGTCCGGACGGGAAGACTATATCCAACGTTACAGAGGAGGTCGAACGGATCCGCTTCAGGCTGCGTGGAAGCTTTGACAAACTCCGCCAGGTCGATTCCGCGTTCTTCGAGCGCCGCAATGATCGCGGCACGTTCTTCGGCGTTCGACCACTTGGACCTGAGGTCCGAAGCGGATGGATACATGCTCCGCACCTTTTCGCCTGTGTAGTCCGTGAATTTGACCACGCGCAGCTGCTTTCCTTCTGCGTCGAGCTCGTAGACGAAATGCGCCGCGATCTCCACCCAGCCGTCATCCACATACAGTTTGCGGCGGGGCTCTTCCGATTCGCCTTCGGCGGAAGTCTCCTCCGCGGAGACGGTCTCGACGACGACCTCTTCCTCGGGCTTCGTGATTTCTTCTTTCACCGTCTCGCCAGCGTCGTTTATCTCCTCTTCGGTAATGAGGGCGGGCTCGCCGTCGAAGTCCGGGTCGGCGAAGAGGCGTGTGGCGCTCCCCGTGTAGTCGAGGATGTTGAAGTAGAGCTTGCCGTAATCGTCGCGCACGCGCGTTCCGCGGCCGATGATCTGCTTGAATTCGGTCATCGAATTGATAATGCGTGCGATGACGATATTCTTGCATGTCTGCACGTCTACCCCGGTCGTGAGAAGCTGCGAGGTTGTCACGATCGTGGGAACGGTCGTTTCAAGCTCCGTAAACCTGTCGAGGTACCCCCGGCCTGTCCTGCCCTCGTCCGCGGTCACGCGTACCACATAGTCCGGGAATTTCTTCACGGTCTCGGCACTGAAATTATTGAGCGCTTTCCGCATCTCCTCGGCGTGCTCCTGGTCCACGCAGAACACAATGGATTTTGCGAACTGGTCCGTGTTTTTCAGGAACTCCGTCAGGTTGCGGGCAATGGCCTCGGTGCGGACCTTCAGGGCGACTTTCTTCTCGAAATCAGGCGTCCCGTATTCAGCATCGGGAATCTCGCGACCGTAGCGGTCGAGCTGGCCTTTGGTTGGGCGCCAGCCGGCAGCGTCTGCGGTGGTGACGATGCGGTGCACGCGGTAGGGGGCGAGGAATCCGTCGTCGATGCCCTGTCGCAGGCTGTACGTGTAGACGGGATTCCCGAAATACCGGTAGGTGTCGCGGTTGTCCTGCCGGAGCGGCGTGGCCGTCATACCCACCTGGTAGGCGGGCTTGAAGTATTCCAGAATCTCGCGCCAGTTCGACTCGTCCTTGGCGCTCCCCCGGTGGCACTCGTCGACGATGACCAGGTCGAAGAAATCGGGAGCGTATGCCTTGTAGAGCCCGGGGCGACGCTCGTCGCGCGCAATGGACTGATAGGTTGCGAAATACATTTCCCGGCTTTTAACGGCTTCACCCTCGATCTTGTGCCGTGCGTCGCCAAAGGGAGCGAAAATCTTGTCCTTCGGGTCGTCGACAAGAATGTTCCGGTCGGCGAGATAGAGAATTCGCGGCCTACGGTACTCGCCCGTGCGATTCCAGCGCGTGCTCCAGAGCTTCCAGCAGATTTGAAAGGCGACGACGGTTTTCCCAGTGCCCGTCGCAAGAGTCAGCAGAACGCGGGGCTTGCCTTCGAGTATCGCCTTGACGACGCGGTTGATCGCGATTTCCTGGTAGTAGCGCGGTGACTTTCCGGAGAGGTGGTAGTAGGGGGTGAGAAGCCGCTCAACAATCTGGCTCGGGATGTTTTCGGCGTGTTTAAGCCGCTCCCAAAGCCCTTCGGGAGACGGGAAATCCTGGATGTCGTTATCACGTCCGGTCGTGAAGTCATGCTCAACGATGCCGAGACCGTTCGTCGAATACGCGAAGTTGAGTCCGAGAATTTGGGCGTATTCCTTTGCTTGCTGAAGGCCGTCTCCGGGGTTCTTGTAAGCAGCTTTGGCCTCGACGACGGCGATGGAGAAGTCCGGGCGGTACCGCAGGAGATAGTCGGCGCGCTTTTGCGGACGGCGGTTGGTCCTGTTCCCGACGACGACGATCCGACCGTCCGTGAAGGTTTTCTGCTCGCTGATGCGGTCATCGTCCCACCCTGCGGCGTAGAGCTTGGGAAGGACGAACTTCCGGCAGGTATCTGCTTCGGTAAGTGTAGGCATTCGAGGAAAGGTATTCTATCTAAGGCGTTGGGTGTTTGATACGTTGATTCTATGTGAGGCCGCCGGGGGAGTCGAAATCGCTCAGGGTAGTTCCGTCTACGAACAAAATACGGAGGATAAAGACGCGCTCGCCGTGAGATCACCGTTGCCCAGATGCGGAGTTCTGCGAGAAGCCGCGTGGAGGCAGCAAGTCAAGACTCACGAATTCCCGAGATCGGTCAGTTTGAATTTAGGGCCTCTCAAGAGCTAGCATCGCGGAAGGCGGGGGTTATAACCGTGCTAACCGGGGCGGAATGGGCGGGCTTTGGAGTCGCTGGAACGCTTCTCACTGGCTTGATTGCCCATCGCATCGGATGGATCCAAATCGGCAACATGCGGGAGGCTCACGCTCTCAATGTCAAGAAGTCCACACCCAAAATCAATAGTCGTGTGTCAATTGCGCCCTACCATCCGGCGAACAGGCCGGATGTGACTGGGTACACGATCCACACGACAATCTACAACGACGGTGAATTGGTGGCCCGCCGACTGGAGGGAGAGTGGAAACTGGAGGCCTCGCACGGTGTTAACGGAACCGTTAAAACCGTTCGCGCGGACTCCCTTCCCGCCTTTTTGCCTTTTGAGCTGAATCACGAAATCACTGGAAAAGTTGCAAGTCTCTGGTGCGAGCCTAGAGTCACTCTCGAAGTAGGGATTAGGCTTGAATATTTAGGTTTGGACGACAAGCCAGAGTCATACCAAGCCACCTACAATTATGATTTCCAACACAGAACCATGGTGCAGAAGAAGGGGAGCTAGGGGGCGAGTGAACTAGAAGACGGGAAGAGCTCGAAAATGAGTCCAGTATTTTTCTCCGTCGAATCGAACGCCGAGGAAAGCGAACGAGGGGAAGGCCTCTTTTTGGATACTCCTTAGTAGCGGCTCCGGCCGCTCCGTCGAATACACCCCGATCCAAATTCCCAAGCCATCCTCATCGAAAACTGCTTCATACCCCTCTGCCGGCCAGAAGATTTTATGGGCGATTCGCTGAAAAAGCTCAGCCTGTCGCTCAATCACCCCGCGCCACATTGGCACTGGTTCGAAGCGCTCAGAGTAGACGTACATGGAATTCTCCCTACCGAAGCAACCATACCACGAAACGGAAATGGACGAAAATCCGAAAGTCAGTCGGTGCGTATCATCGTCCCTCCAGGGACGCCTCGTCTAATGCTCTCTGAACTGCTTGGGCTGTATGTTCCTGCGGCCCAGACAGCTTTCGCACGCGCTGGATTCCATCTGGCCCCGTCAACTTCACCTCCCAAGAGTCATTGCCTGGCGAGTCAAGCAAGGAAAGCAACCAGGTTCCGTCGAACCCCGGGGATAGCTGTTCGATAGCCTGCTTGATCTGATTCCGGGTGTCAGGATCTGCGATCTGCAAAGACAGAATATTTAGACTCATATCGAAATCAGCCTGCGGGTCAAAATATGCGTAGCTAGCTCCGCCGCTCGGATTGGAGCGGCATTTATGATACCAGCATCCTGGAGCACAACTTGTTGTGCATCCATCCTGAACGGGGCGCAGCTTCTGCGTGCGCTGCCTTATAGGGAAGGGATTCTAACCACCTTTACACTGTCATCCATCCCGTCGACACTAATTTCATAGGGGCCCGAGTCATCTGTGACCCTGGCGTAAGGCATGTAGGCATAGTGATAGTGATATTTGTATTCGTTCTGACGCCATCTACCACCGTTCCAAAACTCAAAGACAGTGTCCCTATTGCGAAACCCCTTGAAGGCACCCTTCAGCTGTCCCTCTTCAATGACGGCCATTAGGACCTCCGCTGACACACAACTAGTCTAGATTATAGCGCCCGAGGCTTGCCGGGCGCGCCGCACCAACGGGCAGTCGCCTGGCGAACTCGGCCCAACTTCGCCGCGCCACGCCTTCCTACCCACACGGCACCTAGCCTCCGATTCACGCCTCATCCCGCCCACATCGTTGGTTGCTCCTCACGACAAACGGCACGGCTCCGGAGGGCCTCCGTCGCTTACGGCTTCCTGCCCGCTGGGTGGATGCTAGAATCAGCGTGGCTAACATGGTCAAACTGCCCGGCAGGATGCGCGCCGATGCGACACAGAGTCCGGAGCAGACAGACCGGACGGTGCCTGCGGCACCGGCTGCAGATTTTGACACGTCACCCCTGGAAGGGTGCTGTACGGTAACCTTCGGTTACGGTCGGCGAACCTGTTAGTTCGTCGAGGCTTAGGCCGGAAAAGCCGCCGCGGGCGGCGGAATTTCGGTTATGGAATCGTAACTTGTTGAAGGGGAAGGACCGTTTCGGCTACGGTCTGCGCGTTGGATTTCGCCTCCGGGGGTGTCCTCATGAGCAAAACGTCTCGAACGCGCTCGATTGGAACCAAGGTCACCGCAGAGGAGTACGCGCGTCTGGAAGCCTGCGCCCGCGATAGCCAGATGTCGATTAGTGAGTGGAGCCGCGAGGCACTCCTGGCTGCGGCCAGCCTCGGCCGGCGCTCCGCAGGAGAGCAGGCGATCCTGGCCGAAATGATCGCGCTTCGCACAATCGTGGTGAATCTGATCTACGCCTTCACCAGCGAAGGTAAAGTCACCGCGGACCAGATGCGGGCCTTTATCCAGCGCGCCGACGGTACCAAGTCGAAACGGGCCTTGGAGCTCCTCGCTCAGATCGGCCAGGCCGGGAAACCCGACGCCGCTGACAAGACTCCAAGTGCTGAGGAGGCGCACTAGCTATGGGCCGCAAGTTGCTGGCGCTTTTGGTTGGCGTAATGATCTCCATGTTCGGGATCTATCTCTACAGGGCGTTACGGTGGACGCCGCTTCAAAACCGTTACTTCGGCCAGTACCTATCCAGCGTCGCATATAGCGGAAAGGGAGGTTATCCGCTGCTTTACGTGCGTTACCCGAACGGCTGGCGCAGGGCTGCGAACAGCGATGTGGTCAATGCTTGGCAGAACCCACTTTCAGTACGCTTGGGCACATTCGCCCTTTCTGACCAAGCCCGGCGAGCAGGTGCGGATGCTCTTGAGTGGAAGTATCCTCCTGAGGTGGAGAACGCGACTGCAGCTCAATGGTTCCGCGAGGAAATCTACGATAACGAGGGTCCGCTGGAATTCATCCGCTGGCCACTAAGCTGTGCGTTCATTTTTGCGGGAGCTCTTATGGCTTGGGCTATCCGCCGCGATCGCAGGCTGGCGCGAGAGCGCGCACAAGGACGTTTAATCCGTGGCCCAAGCCTAGTCACGCCGTCTCAATTCAATCGCTCGAAACGTTCGGACGGCATCGGGTTTCAGACGCTGGAGTGGGTCACAGGTTTCGAGCGTCTTTTGCGAGCGAAATCGAAATTGGGGATCGTGCGTATTCCCCGGCACGAAGAAAACAGCCACTTC
>Ga0335085_10015565_pt1 | contig 11026 bp, 11 predicted proteins | sample Lox_Sample_45_FD_206712 | JGI IMG/M metagenome (GOLD analysis project Ga0335085, IMG submission 206712) | Soil microbial communities from Loxahatchee National Wildlife Refuge, Florida, United States - Lox_Sample_4.5 | ecosystem: Environmental > Terrestrial > Soil > Wetlands | place: USA... | reverse complement strand
GAACCCCGCGGCGGCATAGGCGGCGCGCAGACGGCCCTCGCCGAATTCGTCGTCGGCGAACTCCCCGGCAAAACGCACCGGCCGCCCCGCGACGATGTGCACGCCGTCATGGCCCTCGCCCAGCAGGGCGCGCAGGAACAGGGCGATCATCTCCTCCAGCGAGAAGATGCGGCCGAAGACATTGGTCTGGGTAAAGCTGCGCTGCGCCAGATAGCTCTTCATGGACATGATCAGGCGGCTGTCCACCGGGTCGTCCAGATAAGCTTCGATGGCGGCGGGACCGGCGGCGTGGTGCAGGGTACTCCGGCCTTTGCCGGTCTCATTCCAGAGGCAAAGCACGGTGCGGAATACGTCGAAATCCGCAAGGCCCAGGCTGAAGCGCCGGCTGCGCACGGTTCCGTCCGGTGCGAGCTCGGAAACGACGCTATTCGTCGTGCCGAAATCAACGCCCAGCAATGGTCTCATGGTCTATCCCCGTCGGCGAAAACCTTGCTTCAAGCTGAGTTTTCGCCAGGGGACAAGGGGGGCGGGGGTCATCCCCGCCCTCTTGCGGCGAACCGCGTCGACATTCGCCGCAAATGTCGCGGCGAATGCAATTGCGGTTCGCCGCATTGCGCGCCATAATCTCCGCAGAAAACGCGGAAGATAATAGTCTACATCCACCAACTCCCCGATAGGCCTGACTTCCGCTGGGACCGCGATGCGGTCCTGGAGCCTTTGGCCGCCGTGCGCCACCGCCAGGGGCGGCTCATCGGGCGCATGGAGGCGCAAAAATCCCGTCTGTGCCCCCGTAGGCCCCCGTTGCTCCTTGGTTCCACTCGCGCGACGTCGGCGGGAGCAGGGCTTATTCCCCGCGGTCCTCGGTTCGCCCCTCATCGCCCCCGATGGCCATGGGGGAATGAGAGGGGAACTGGGGAGAGAGGTTTGACCTGAAGCTCACCCACCTGGACCCGGCGGCGCGCCTTCGAGCTGCGCAGGTTCAGCTTGCGCTGGAGGCGTTCGCCGACGCGGCGACCTTCGACTTGAGGATTGTGTGTGACACAGCGGCATCCTCGGCAATGAGCCCGGGTATTGTTCAGTTTTCGTTCCGATTGGCGGTGAGGGCCGCGCAGGCACGGGTGAATTCGCGCTGCAATTCGTCCAGACATTCGGACGTTACGTCGAACTCGGCCGTGCCTGCGCGGGTTTCGATGTCGGCGCAGAGCTGCGCAAGCTGCCGCGCGCCGAGATTGGCAGCGCTCCCTTTGATCGCATGCGCAATTCTGGCGACGGCGGGAAGGTCCGCACGTTGGACCGCGTCGCGGAGGTCCTCAAGGCGCATTCCGATGTCTTGCACGAAAAGCTCGACCAGTTTGGCTTTGAGCTCACTCCCCATGCCCTCGAGCTCGGGCCGGCGATCGAACACGGTTGGGTCGATCGGGCCCGGCATCTCCCTTTCGGGCTCGGCAGATGTCTCGACAGGTTCGGCTGGCGCTGGCGCCGCATGGGCCGGGGGTACGGACGCCGCCGGCTGCGCGGGGCTCGACCGGCCGGGGCTGCCGTGCCGTGCCAGGGCCTCGAACATCTTTGGCCAGTCGATGGGCTTGGTCAGCGCACCGTTCATGCCCGCCGCCTTGTAGCGTGCCATATCCTCCGGCATCACATTGGCGCTCTGGGCGAGAACGGGGACGTCGCAGGCCGGCGGCGGCATCTGGCGAATCCTGACGGTGGCCTCGATGCCGTCCATCACCGGCATCTGGACGTCCATGAGCACGACGTCGAAGGCCTCGCTCGCCACGAGCTCGACCGCCTCCCGGCCGTTCGCCGCGGTCACGACGTCATGGCCGTGCGCGCGCAGCATGTCGGCTACCAGGATCTGGTTCATTTCGACATCCTCTACCAGCAATACGCGTCGCGGCTGCTGGTCGCCAACGCGGGGCATTGAGGTTTCCCGCGGGGCCGCGTCGGTGCTTACGGTCAGAGGCAGCTCGAACCAGAAGCGGCTGCCCACCCCCTCCAAGCTGGCGACACCGATCTCGCCCCCCATCGCCTCGACTAGGCGCCGCGAGATCGCCAAGCCCAACCCGGTGCCGCCGTAACGGCGCGTGGTCGAGGAATCGGCCAGGCTGAACGGGTTGAACAGGATCTTCCGCTTTTCCTCCGAAATGCCGATCCCGGTATTGCGAACCTCGAAATGGTAGCGCTCGCGCCGATCCGCCATCGTCCGGTGCGAGACCGTGACGGTCACGCCGCCGCGCCGGGTGAACTTGATGCCGTTGCCGACCAGGTTGATCAGCACCTGCCTGAGCCTCATGGGATCGCCGCGAAGCCGGGGCGTGCCATCATCGTCCGCCTCGAAGCGGAGTTCCAGCCCGGCCTCCACCGCCAGCGGCGTGAGGAGCGAGCACACCTGCGCGAGCACCTCCGGAATACTGAATTCAATCGCCTCGAGTTCGATCTTCTTGGCCTCGATGCGGGAGAAGTCGAGAATATCGTTGATCAGCGAGAGCAGATGGCGGCCCGAGGCGCGGATCCACGCCACATATTCGCGTTGCTTCGCCGGCAGCGGCGCCTGCATCAGAAGATCGGCCATGCCGAGCACGCCGGTCATCGGCGTCCGGATTTCGTGGCTCATGACCGCGAGGAACTCCGACTTGGCCCGGACGGCTTCCTGCGCGGCCCTGGTCGTCTCTCGCAGCTGCGCCATGAGCTTCTCGCGCTGCCCCAGGACCGCCGCGAGCGGCAGGGTCGAGACCAGGGCGACCAAGATGTAAAGCTGCAGGTACTGAACCCTATGCGTGCTAGCCAAGGCGGCGATCGGCCCATGGCCGGTAAACGTGCTCCAGATGGCGATCAGGGCCAGAGGGGCCGCCGCCGTGGTGGCGCCGAGCAGTCGGCCCCTGAAGGTTGTCAGGAGCAGGAAGGGAAAGGCAAGGAACAATCCCGGCAAAGCATTATGAAAATCGAAATAGCCGACGACGGCGACAAGGGCGGGGAGCGCGAGCGTTTGAAATGCGACATGGCCTGCGCCTGCGGTCCAGAAGGGCGGATTTGTCCAGCTCAGCAGGAGTGGCGTGATCGTCAGCAGGCCCGAGGCGTCGGCGAGATACCAGGCCTGAGCTGCTGCTGGTTTCGTGGACACGAGGATAAGATCGTGACCCAGGAACCGGAGAGAGGACATGACGAGACGGAAGTTTGGCGGAAGGAAGAGCTGGAAACCGGGCTGAGCCTCGCATCACCTTCCGCGGCGCTCTGCGCCAGCCATACCGGTGGACGGACGGCAAAGCAGGCTCCAATAGTATATTTTATAGATTAAGGCTGGGGAGGCCTGGATGGTCGCCCGGCCGCGGGCCAAGTGGCCAATGGAACAGGCGCTGATCGGCGCGGATGGCAAGATCGTTGATCGAGGCGATGCGGCGGCGCATCAGTCCTGCCGCGTCGAACTCCCAAAGCTCGTTGCCATGGGAGCGGAACCACTGGCCGGCCTCGTCATGCCATTCATAGGCAAAGCGCACCGCCACTCGGTTTTCGTGGAAGCCCCAGACCTCCTTGATCAGCCGGTACTCCAACTCTCGTGCCCATTTACGGGTGAGGAAGGCGATGATCTCCGCGCGGCCGTTGATGAACTCCACGCGGTTCCGCCAAGAACTGTCGGCCGTGTAGGCCATGGCGACCTTTTCCGGGTCGCGGCTGTTCCACGCATCCTCGGCTAGGCGGGCCTTGCGCGCGGCGGTTTCCGGGTCGAAGCGAGGTAGGGGCGGGCGGATCATGCGGTGCTCTTTCTCAAGCAAGTGTGGCAAGGCGCGCGGCGGCCTTTTTGGCCTGGGTCTCGCGCGCGCCGGCCAGAGGGGCCAGGCGCTGGCGGTAGGCAGCGAGGATCGCGGGTGGGGCGTCCTCGGGCCGGCCAGCGGTGAAGAGTGGGGCAGGGGCGTATTCGAGCCCGAGCTGAAGGGTCTGTGCGAAGTCCGCGCCGCAGATTTCGGCCAGCACCGTCAGCGCGAAGTCGATGCCTGCGGTCACGCCGCCACCGGTGATGATGTGGCCGTCCCGCACCACGCGGCCTTTGTCCGGAATGGCGCCAAACAGCGGCAGGAGATCGCGCCAGGCCCAGTGACAGGCCGCGCGCCGCCCCCGCAGTAGTCCCGCCGCTCCCAGGATGAGCGAGCCCGTGCAGACCGAGGTGACGTAGCGCGCGCCTGCGGCCAGCCGGCGAATTTCGTTCATGAAGTCCTCGTCCAGAGCTGCGTCCAGCGCGTTCACGCCGCCAGGCACGCAAAGGAGGGCGCAGCCGGACAGGTCGGCGAGGCGGGCGGTATGCGCAAACACCAGCCCCTCGCTGGGCACTTCGCCGCCGTTGCGGCTGGCCACCACGGTCTCGCTGCCCGGCAGGCGCGAGAGGAACTGGTGCGGCCCGGTGAAGTCGAGCTGGGTCATGCCGGGATAGACGGCAAAGACGATACGGAACGGCGGTTGAGACATGGATCATCTCCGAAGACAACGCCGCCACTCTCCTACACCACGCCGCTTGACGAAATGACAATGATCCCTCATTTCGGGCCATGACCCGGCGCATCGGCATCCTGCTCTATCCGGACTTTCAGATACTCGACGCCACGGGACCGATCGCGGCCTTCGAGATCGCCACGCGCTTGGCCGGTGGTGGGTACGAGCTGGCGCTGCTCTCCGTCGCCGGCGGACTCGTCCCGTCCTCTTCGGGCGTGGCGCTCGCCAGTGCGCCCGGCCAAGCCGTGGGCACGCTGGACACGCTTGTCGTGGTAGGCGGCCAAGGCAGCGAGCAGGCCATGCACTGCCCGAAAACCCGCCCCCTCCTACAGGCGCAAAGCCAGACTACGCGGCGGGTGTGCAGCGTCTGCTCTGGCGCGTTCCTGCTGGCGGCGGCGGGGCTGCTGGATGGACGGCGTGCAACGACCCATTGGCGGCGGGCTGAGCAGCTTGCCCGGCTGTTTCCGCGTGTCCGAGTGGAGCCCGACGCCATCCATGTCCGTGACGGAGCCGTGTGGACCTCGGCCGGGATTACGGCCGGCATCGATCTCGCCCTTGCCCTCATCGCCGAGGATCTGGGCGAGTCTGTTGCCCGGCGGGTGGCGCAGGAGATGGTGGTCTATTATCGCCGACCGGGCGGGCAGTCGCAATTCTCGGCCCTGCTCGACATGGGCGGTGGCGAGGGGCGCTTTGTGGAGCTGCTCGGTTGGATACGAAGCCATCTTGGCGAGCGGTTGACTGTCGAGGTGCTGGCCGCACAGGCTGCGATGAGCCCGCGCCATTTCTCGCGGGCATTCACCCAATCGGTGGGCATGAGCCCGGCCAAGGCGGTTGAGCGTCTGCGGCTGGAAGCGGCGCGCGAGCGTGTTGAGCACTCCGTTGCGCCGATCGAGACCGTCGCCGAGGCCGTTGGCTTCCGTGACCCTGAACGCATGCGCCGGGCCTTTCTGCGCGCATTTGGCCAACCGCCGCAGGCCATGCGACGCAGGATACGAAAAGAGTGATCGGCTCTCGGTAGCGGCGATCATGGTAGGGAGCACATCCCACGGGTAGATCGGCGGCGAAATGGGGCCAGCGGTGGGCATGCGGTGGGCCGCCCCAAAACGCCAGCGGGCAAGTCTGCGCAGGCCGCCCCGCTTTCGTTTGATTTTCAAGGAATTTCGTGGCGCGCCCGAAGAGATTCGAACTCCTGGCCCTCAGATTCGTAGTGGGTTTCGATTGGTTAACAAAGTCCCCTTGATCGGGCGTGATAGCCCTCGTTGACCCGTCGCTGCCACGGCGCGGAATACGCCCTGACCGGGCGGCATCCCTCAGTGACCGCAGATCGCCCACAGTAGCCGCAGGTCACCCGGGGGGATTTTGGGGGGAAGTTAGGAGGGAGGATTTGCGCAGGATGTGGGCTTCAACTTCGCCCAATTGGCTAGACGAACAGCACCTCACCTCATCAAGCTTCGGATGTCTCAGCCCCCATTCGGTATCCCATCGCCCGGTAGCCGCGCCGGCGCTTATCCCACATCCGTAGAAGCGCTGGATGCCGGGTGTCGACGAAATCTATGATGCGCACATCGGTTTTGCTTGCGTGCTCTCGGTGCAGGCGACCGGCGTACTGCTGCAGTGTGCCGCTCCAAGAGACGGGCATTGCCAGGACCAGGGTATCAAAGGGCGGGTGGTAGAAGCCTTCTCCGACTAATTTTCCCGTGGCCAGCAACACGCGCGGAACGTCGGGCGGCAAGGCGTTCAGTGCTGTGATCAGCGCTGCACGCTGCTTCTTGGACATCCGGCCGTGCAGCACAAACGGGTCGGGGATACGCCCAGTCAATGCTACCCGAATGGCATCGAGATGTTCGGTGCGCTCAGTCAGCATGAGCACCTTGCGGCCCTGCTGGAAGGCGTCATGGACTTCGGCAGCGATGGCTTCGGTCCGGGTCTGGTCATTGGCAAGATGCCGGAATACGTCCTGGATACCGGCTTCGGATGGCAGGTCGATCCGAGAAAAGCGCGACCGTGGCACCACTTCCAAATCGTGCGGCGCGCCAGCAGGCTTGGCCGTCGTGTACCGGACCGGCCCACACTGCATGAAGATAATCGGCTACTGACCATCGCGGCGTATCGGCGTTGCTGTCAGGCCGAGCACGTACTTCGCTTTCGTTCGCTTCAGGATGGCATCAAAGGAAATGGCACCGACGTGATGGCACTCGTCCACGATTACCTGCCCGTAGTTCTCGACCAGCGGATTGACCTCTCCCTGCCGCGATAGCGATTGCATCACTGCGACGTCTATCTTGCCCGTGGGCTTTGCCTTGCCTTCGCCGACGGTGCCGACCATCCCCTTGCCGACGCCCAGGAAGACTTGCAGGCGTTCCTGCCACTGGCTTGAGCAGTTCGGTGCGATTCACCAGCACCAAGGTGGTCACAGCCCGGCGCGCAATCATCGCAGCGGCCATGACCGTCTTGCCGAAGGCCGTCGGCGCGCACAGCACGCCTATGTCGTGATGCAGCATGGCCGAGACGGCCGTCTCCTGGTCGAGGCGCAAGGCGCCGGCGAAGGCCACGTCGATAGGCTCACCGATGAAGCGTTCGTCACGCAACTCGCACGCAATGCCGTTTTCGCGCAGAAGGGCTCGTGCGGCATCGAGGCAGCCCCGTGGCAAAGCAATGTGCAGAGGATAGTTCTCGGCATTGCCAATGACGCTAGGCTTGTCCCACACTGACATCCGCATCGCTTGTGCTTTATAGAATTCGGGGTTCTGGAAGGCGGCGAGCCGGATCAGACGTTGGCCAGCGCTTGCGGCAGTTGAGCTTTCTCGAAGTAGATCAAATTCGCCAGCGTTACGGTCAGCGATGTTGGCATTGGTCCCGCCAGCTTTACATGCGCGCCCTGGCCGGATCTGGAAACCTCCAGTGAAGCCGGCACGCCAAGTTCATTGCAGGATTGCATGAAGGCGCGCGCATCCCCCCGCCAATCCGCCTCATCGAAATCGACCGCCAAGAAGTAGCAGGTGCCGTCTTCCAGCAGAGGATACACGCCGACCGTGTGTTCGCCAGCCAGATGGCTGTAGATCACCGCGTCGGACAGCGGGCTCAGTAGGCGATTACTGCAGTCGCCGCACTTGATGCGCGGTTTCTCACAGACCCCGGCGCGCCACTCGTTGGCACAGGCCGGCGCGTAGCCCGATTTGCCTGAGGTCTTGCTTTCCTAGCGGACCGGATAGACGTCCGTACGACCTCGAAAAAATGCGCGAAACAGAGCCACCTTCTTAGCAGTGGAAAGATTTGACGGTTCTGGTTCCCGCGTCACAGGGGCAATCAAATGCGGCAACCGCCACTCGATGCCGTGGGATTCGAGCAACGCGATCAGGCGGGCGTTTTCGGCCTGCAGTGCCGCCCACGTGTCATGCTGATCCATGGATCGACTCGCCGGCGGGCGAGGTGGCATCAATCGCCATCGCCGCCGGCTTCTGGGCTGTTACGGTGAAGCTCGTTCTGAAGCTCTGGTTGAGAAGTTGGATTATGTCGGACAGCGGCGCCTTCACTTCCTTGGCCTTGCTGGTGCCAACGCAGACGCAACCGAAAGCGATGCATCAATGAAGCTGGCATCATGTTCGCCCCACAAACTACTCGCATGCTCCAAATAGACCATCCCGTCCGAGGCGTGTAGGGGCCAAGAGGCCGCCGGAGAGCCCTAATTTGAGCCGATTCGATGATCTTAGGCCCGGGGCTCGCGTCCGAGGCATCATCCATGACACCACAATCCGATATCCAAACAAAAATTCACAGAGGGTTAAGGAAACGGTGCTTACGGAAAACCAGGGTTTGCAACACATGTTGAGTTCGCGCACGGCACGTTCTAAACTGTAAAGGCAAGCTGGCAGCCGGCGCGAAACCACCGGAAGCGGAGCTCGATGATGACGAAGACGTCCTTACCGCGAGGTGCCTCGTTCCATCTCTTATGGATCGTGACTGCTGTACTCGCCATCGCGATCTTCGTCGCTGACACGATTACCCCCCTTGAGATCAACTTTGCCACGCTCTACGTCGTGGTCGTGTTGTTGGCCGCACGCTTCTGTCAGCCGCGCGGCGTCTGGGGCGTCACCGTGGGATGCTTTTTCCTTGCGGTGCTGAGCTTCTTTTTGACGCCTCCGGAAGTCGCCCTATCGGTCGGAACCGCCAACACGCTCATCAGCATGACGGCGATCGGGTTGACGGCCTATATTAGCACTGGTCTACGCTGGACTGAGGAGAAGTTGGTTGAAGCCCGCGCGGACGAGGAAGAAGTCAGAAGGCTCAACCAGGAAATTGCTAAGCGGGCTGCGGAACTCGAAGCCGCCAATAAGGAACTTGAGGCGTTTTCTTATTCGGTCTCGCATGACCTGCGCGCGCCACTTCGCCATGTCGTCGGGTTCTCGGAGCTGCTGCAAAAACAGGCATCTTCTTCGCTCGACGACCAGAGCCAGCGTTACATACGAACGATTGTCGAATCAGCGAAAAGAATGGGCGACCTGATCGACGATCTGCTGGCGTTTTCCAGGATCGGGCGGGCCGAGACCAAGAAGGCAGCGGTGGATCTGCAGAAGCTCGTAAAGGAGGTCGTCGCGGAGATTGGGCAGGAGACCAAGGGTCGGGACATCGTTTGGAAGATCGGCGCGCTGCCGGTTTGTAATGGAGACCCTGCCTTGCTGAGGCTGGTCGTCGTCAACCTGGTTTCCAACGCGGTCAAATTCACCCGGATGCGAAAGCCTGCCGAAATCGAGATCGGCTGTGTGAACAGAAATGAAAACGAGACCGAGGTCTTCGTGAAGGACAATGGCGCAGGTTTTGACATGCAATATGTGGACAAGCTGTTCGGCGTGTTCCAGCGTCTGCATCTTCGTGAACAGTTTGAAGGCACAGGAATAGGATTAGCTACCGTCCAGCGCATCGTCCACCGCCATGGCGGGACGGTCCGGGCGGAAGGCGCGGTAGATCACGGCGCGACGTTCTACTTCTCACTCCCCAAATCACCACATGCCACGGAAAGGACGGCGAACACATCATGAGCGCACTGGCCCGTATTTTGATCGTCGAGGACGATCCGAACGACTTGGAGCTGACCCTGTCGGCGCTGTCGGACTATAACCTGGCAAATGAGGTCGTGATTGCCCGTGACGGACAAGAAGCTCTGGATTACCTCTACTGCCGGGGGGAATTCAGCGCGCGCACCACCCGTAACCCCGCTGTCCTGCTGCTCGATCTGAAACTACCGAAGGTCACTGGCTTGGAGGTCTTGCAGCAGATCAAGTCCGATGAGCGCCTGAAGATGATCCCGGTGGTGGTGCTGACGTCATCCCATGAGGAAAAAGACATGATACGAAGCTACAGCCTCGGGGTGAACGCCTATGTCGTAAAGCCGGTCGATTTTCACGAATTTGTCAACGCGGTGAAGGAACTCGGCGTCTTCTGGGCGGTCATTAACGAGCCGCCCCCGGGCAGCGTGAAGAAGTGACCGCTCCTCTTCGAATTCTGTTGCTTGAGGATGACGCCCATGACGCGGAGCTTATTCAAGAGTGCCTTGAAGAGCATTTCGAATGTACAATAACCCGCGTTCAAACGCGCGCCGAATTCGTCGCCGGTCTTGAGAACTACGAAATTAACCTCATTCTTTCGGATTACAAACTTCCTTCCTTCGACGGGCTTTCCGCATTGAAGCTGGCGCACGATGCCCGTGCCGATCTGCCATTCATTTTCGTTTCCGGGGCGCTCGGCGAAGACGAGGCGATCGAGGCGCTCAAAATCGGGGCCACGGATTATGTCGTGAAGTCGCGACTATCGAGGCTCGTGCCCTGCGTGCAACGTGCGCTGCGCGAAGCTCAAGAACGCGCCGAACGCAAGCAGGCCGAAGCGGCGTTGCGCCGGAGCGCGATGTACCTGGCGGAGGCGCAGCGATTGAGCCACACCGGGAGCTTCGGCTGGGCTCCCGCGAGCGGGAAAATCTACTGGTCTGCTGAGACTTATCGGATATTCGAGTGCGCGCCCACGATAGAGCCGACCATTCAGATGGTACTTGACCGAACGCATCCGGACGACCGGATGCATCTGCGGCAAATCCTCGACTGCGCCGCGATCGAGAGGCACGAGTTTACTGCCGAGCATCGCCTGCTGATGGCCGATGGCTCCGTCAAATACGTTCGCGCCGTGGCGCATCCCTTAATCGAGGAAGATTCGGAGAGTTTCGTCTTCGTCGGGGCGGTCATGGATATCACTGAACATCACCGCGCCGAAGAAGAGCGCGAAAGATTGAGCCGACTCGAGGCGGTTATCGCGTATATGAACCGCGTCAGCATGATGGGAGAGCTGGCCGCCTCGCTGGCGCATGAAATCAAGCAACCGATTGCGGCTGCGGCCATCCGCGCCCAGGCCTGCGTGAGATGGCTCAGTCGTGACGCACCGGATATGGCGGAAGCGTCGAAGGCTGCCTTAGCAACGGTCGAGGCCGTGACGCGCGCCGGCGACATTATCGACCGCGTTAGCTCCCTCTACGGGCGAGGCACGCCAAAGCGGGAATTGG
>Ga0335085_10015564_pt1 | contig 11026 bp, 14 predicted proteins | sample Lox_Sample_45_FD_206712 | JGI IMG/M metagenome (GOLD analysis project Ga0335085, IMG submission 206712) | Soil microbial communities from Loxahatchee National Wildlife Refuge, Florida, United States - Lox_Sample_4.5 | ecosystem: Environmental > Terrestrial > Soil > Wetlands | place: USA... | reverse complement strand
TCTACGAGAGCCACCGGGCGATCGTCCGCGGCGAGCCCTTGCTGCTCGCCCGGGGCAAGCTCGAGCGTCACGACCGCAACATCAACCTGCTCGTATCGGAGCTGGAGTCACTGGGGCCGCTCGCCCGCCGTGCGGCGAGCGAGGCCGAGGTCTCGCGGGCGCTCCCGCGTGCCCATCACTTCGGGCATCGCTGACCGGCTCGCACCATGTCTCGAAGGGCGAGTCTCGTGTCCGAGGCACCGGTGCCTGCCCCCGGTAGGGCATCCCGCCCCCACGCGTCGAACGATGGAACGATGCGCTTCCACCCGGCGCTTCGCAATGGCTGTGGACGGGTTGTTGCAGTTCCTCAACGGTGCCTGCCCCCGACTGCGACCCGCGCTCACCGGTTCTCGAGCTCGAGCCGGAACGGGGCGAGCCGCTTCCCGACCGCCCGGTCGAAGTCGCGAAGGTAGTCGTCGGCGAGCGGGTCCTCGAGGGTCTGCGCGTAGTTGTCTCGAAGGTCGGCGAGGATCTCCGTCCCGGTCTCGAGCGCGTCGAGGTAGTCGCCGTAGAGCTCCTCGGCCTCGTCCCGCGCCGCGGCGTTGTACGCGTCGAGCTTCGCGCGCGCCTCGTCGATCACGTCGGCGTGCTCGCGCTCGAACCCGTCCAGCTGCCGCCGGATCACGTCGGCGAACCTGCTCCGGCGTCCGATCACGCGAGCGTCCGATAGAGGGCGAGGTGTTGCGCCGCGGCGGCGTCCCAGGTGAGCTCGGCGCGGGCACGCTCGGCGCCGGCGCGTGCAGCGTCCAGCTCTGCCGGGCTGTCGAGCAGCGTCTGCACCGCTTCCGTGAGCGCGTCGACGTCGCCCGCCGGCACGACGCGCCCGGCGCCGAACTCGCGCACGGGCTCGGCGAGCCCTCCGACGTCGTAGACGACCGCCGGGACGCCCGCGCCGAGCGCCTGCAGCAGCGCCCCGGACTGGTCGAGCTCCGCCCGGTACGGGAAGACGGCGATCGTCGCCTCGCCGAGCGCCCGGTCGAGCTCGGAGGGCGCGAGGTACCCGAGCCGCCACTCGACGCGCTCGGCGTCGCGCAGGCCGTCGAGCGGCATCGCCGGGTCGCCCGCGACCAGCAGCCGCGCGTCGGCGAGGCGGCGCGTCGCCTCGACCGCGTCCGCGAGGCCCTTGTACGGCCGGATGACGCCGAGCGCCAGCAGCGTCCGGCCGTCGTCCGCCCGCTGCGCGGCGCTCGGATACACGGGATGCGGGATGACCGTGGCATCGACTCCGAGCTCGGCGAGCGCCTCGCGGCCGCGCGCCGAGTGCACCACCACACGGTCGAACCGGTGCAGCAGCCGGTGCCACAGGTCGCGCTTCGAGGCTGTCCGGCGCGGGAGGAGGTCGTGCGCGGTGAACACCGACGGCGAACGGAGCCGCATGCGCACGTCGAGCTCCGGGAACGCGAGCCACTGGACGTGCAGCACGTCCGCCTCGATGCGGCCGAGCGAGCGCACGACGCCGACGTGCTCGACCCCCTTGACCGGCAGCCTCAGCCGCGACCGCTTGAACGCGCGCGAGGACAGCGGATAGAAGCTATCGCTGCGCGCGTAGCCGTCCGGATCGGGCGACTCGCCGAACCGGAACGGCGACGTCACGAGCTCGACGTCCGCGCCCGCGCGTGCGAGAGCCGCCGCCAGCTCGTGGTCGTACCACGGTGTGAAGGCGGGCGGATCCGCGACGACGACGCGCATCGAAGTAGCGTAGACCGGTGCTCGTCCGCAGCTGGAACCTCTTCCACGGCAACACCGTGCCCGCGGGCCGGCACGCGTACCTCGACGAGATGGTGAGCCTCGCAACCGCCGACGACCCCGACGTCCTCTGCTTGCAGGAAGTCCCCGCGTGGGCGCTCGACCGGTTCACCGTCGGTGACCTCGCCGCACGGCCGAGCCTGGGCCCGCTCCCGATCCCGGCCGCCGTCGGGCGGCTGCTCACCGCACCGAATCACGGGTTGTTCCGTTCGCTGTTCGCGGGCCAGGGTAACGCGATGCAGATCGGGCCGCGCCTGCGCGTCCTCCGCCACGACGTCGAGGTGCTGAACCCGCGCGGCTTTCGCAGCGCTCAGAGCGCGTCGCTCGGGCTCGACACCGTGATGCGGCTCGCGTGGGCGAAGGAGAGGCGCATCGTCCAGGCCGCGCGCCTGCGCCACGACGACGGACGCACGATCGTCGTCGCGAACATGCATTGCACGAGCTCGCGCGACTCGCGCATTCCGACGGTCGAGATCGAGCGGGCCGCGCGCTTCGCGCTCGCGTGCGCCGAGCAGGACGACATCGTCGCGCTCGCGGGCGACTTCAACGTCGTCGCCGGGGCGGCCGTCTACCGGGAGCTGACCGAGACGTACGCCTTCTCGCACCCGGGGCCCTGGATCGACCACGTCCTCGTCCGCGGGGCCGAGGTGTCCGAGCCGCGCGTCTGGGACGACGGGCGCCGTGCGCGCGGATCGGTCCTCATGTCCGACCATGCCCCCATCGAGGTCGACGTCCGGTGAGCTGGGAAGCAGAGCGCGCGCGGTTCCCGGTCCTCCGAGAGCACGCGTACCTCAACGCCGGCACCAACGGCCCGCTTGCGCGGACGACGATCGACGCCGTGGCGTCGCTCCACGCGTGGGAGGCGGCGAACGGGCGTGCCGGCAAGGCGTACTTCGACGAGATGCTCGAGCGCCGGGAGCGCGTCCGCTCGCTGATCGCAACCCAGATCGGCGTGCCGCCGCGCAACCTGGCGCTCACCGACTCGACCACGCGCGCCGTCCACGTCGTCGTCGGCGGCCTCGAGCTCCGGCCCGGCGACGAGGTCGTGACGACCGACTCGGAGCACTTCGGCCTGCTCGGACCGCTTCTGGCCTCCGACGCGAGGGTCGAGATCGTCCCGATTCGCGAGCTCCCGGCCGACGCGGTGCTCGAAGCGGTCGCCGCCCGCGTCACAGCCCGCACGCGGCTCGTGGCCGTGTCGGCCGTCGTCTGGCTCGACGGCCGCGTCATCCCCTGGGCCGAGCTCCGCGAGCAGACCGGTGTGCCCGTGCTCGTCGACGGCGCGCAGTCGGCGGGCGCGATCGAAGTCGACGCACGCGGCGCCGACTACTACACGGTGAGCGCGCAGAAGTGGCTGTGCGGGCCGGACGCGACCGGCGCGCTGTACGTCCGAGACGTCGAGTCGCTGCGGCCGCTGATGCTCTCGTACCCGGCCGCCGAGTCGTACGACCTGCAGACCGGCGCCTGGGAGCCGAAGGCCGGTGCGGCGCGGTTCGACACTGGGTTCTCGCCGCCGTCGTCGCTCGCCGGCCTCGAGGCAGCGCTGAGCGACCTGCCCGACGGGCGTTTCGCGCGCGCCCGCGCGCTCGCCGAGCGCTGCCGCCGGCTGCTGCTCGATGCCGGGCAGGACGTGGTGACCGAGGCCGGTCAGGCGACGCTCGTGTCGTTCCGGGCCCCGGGTGACCCGCTCGAGCTGCGGATCGCGCTGTACGAGCGCAAGGTCCTGCTCCGCGACCTCCCCGGGACCGATCTCCTGCGCGCGTCGGTCGGCTGGTGGAACGACGAGAGCGACCTCGACCGCCTCGTCGCCGCCCTGCGCGCCTGAACAGCTACGCGGCTTCGGTGCGCAGGCCGAGCTCGCCCGCGATCGGCCGCATCGCCGCGATCACGTTGGCGATGTGCTCGTCGAGCGGCAGCTCGAGCAGCTCCGCCCCCTCGTAGACGTCGTCGCGCGACACCCCCGCCGCAAACGAAGGCTGCTTCAGCTTCTTCTTCACGGACTTCGGCTCGAGACCCTCGAGCCCGGTCGGCCGGACGAGCCCGCACGCGTGCACGAACCCGGACAGTTCGTCGCACGCAAAGAGCGCCTTCTTCAGCGGCGTGTCGCGCGGGACGTCGAGGTGGTTGGCGTGCGACAGGACCGCCTCGATCACCACCTCGGGATACCCCTCCTCGCGCAGGATCGGGGCGCCGTTCTGCGGGTGCTCGTCGAGCGTGGGGTGAATCTCGTAGTCGAAATCGTGGAGCAGGGCGGCGACCCTCCACAGCTCCTCGTCCTCACCGAACTTGCGCGCATAGAAGGCGGTCGAGGCCTCGACGGCCAGCGCGTGGCGGAGCAGCGCCTCGCTCTTCGTGTGGGCAGTGAGCGTCTGCCAGGCTTGATCGCGAGAAGGAGTCAGGGCCTCGCTAGCATAGTGCGCTCCCGTGTCCTCGACCGTCGTCAGACCGTTGGCGGAATCATTTGTGATCGAGGGGGGCTATCCGCTCTCCGGCCATGTACGCGCTTCCGGGAACAAGAACGGTGCGCTCCCGATCCTGGCCGCCTGCCTGCTCTCGGACGAGCCGGTGACGCTGTCGAACATCCCGCGCATCCGCGACGTCGAGACGATGTGCGGCCTGCTTGCCCATCTCGGCGCGGAGATCGACTGGCTGGGCCCGAACGAGGTCCGCGTGCACGCGGCCGACGTCGGCTACGACGTCGACCCGGAGCTTGCGAGCCACATTCGCGCGTCGTTCCTGCTCGCGGGCCCGCTGCTTGCCCGCCACGGGCGTGCGGTCGTGCCGCCGCCCGGCGGTGACGTGATCGGGCGCCGGCGGCTCGATCCCCACTTCCACGCCTTCCAGGAGCTCGGTGCGACCTTCGAGATGACGGATCGCTACGAGATCTCCGGCGTCCTGCGCGGTTCGCATCTCCATCTCGACGAGCCGTCGGTGACCGCGACCGAGAACACGGTGATGGCCGCTGCGCTCGCGCCCGGCAAGACGATGATCTCGAACGCCGCGAGCGAGCCGCACGTGCAGGACCTCTGCCGCTTCCTCGTCGCGCTCGGCGCGAAGATCCAGGGGATCGGCTCCAACGTCCTGCACATCGACGGCGTCGACCGCCTGTCGGGCGGTTCGTACGCGATCGGCCCCGAGCACGTCGAGGTCGGGAGCTTCATCGGCATGGCCGCCGTGACGGGCGGCGAGGTGACGATCGACGGGATCGTCGGCGACGACCTCTGGCCGGTGCTGCCGGTGCTGCGCCGCCTCGGCATCGAGGTCGACCTCGGGCCCGACTTCGTCCACGTGCCGGCCGCGCAGCAGCTCGCGGTGGTCGACGACCTCGGGGGCGCGATCCCGAAGATCGAGGACGGTCCGTGGCCGCAGTTCCCGGCCGACCTCACCTCGATCGCCGTCGTCGTCGCGACGCAGGCGCGGGGCACGGTGCTCGTGTTCGAGAAGATGTTCGAGAGCCGGCTGTTCTTCGTCGACAAGCTGGTCTCGATGGGCGCGCGGATCATCCTCTGCGACCCGCACCGCGTCGTCGTCACCGGGCCCGCACGCCTCTACGGCCAGCGGATGTCGAGCCCCGATATTCGCGCGGGGATGGCGATGGTGATCGCCGCGCTCTGCGCGGACGGGATCTCGACGATCGGCGACGCCTACCAGATCGACAAGGGCTACGAACGGATCGACGAGCGCCTCCGCGCGCTCGGCGCCCGCATCGAGCGCGTCGAGAGCTAGATGGCCGACACCCAGACCGGCGTCCGGCTGACGCGTGCCGCCCGGCCCGGCGCGGCGAACGTCGCGACGGGCGTGCCGGTGCTCGACCACCTCGTCGGCCTGCTCGCCCGCAGCGGGCGCTTCGACGTCACCCTCGAAGTCGCCCCGGAGCGCGCCGACCAGGCGGTCTCGGCTGCCGGGCGCGCGCTCGGGAGCGCGATCGCCGACCTGCTCGACGACGACAGCAGCGGGCGCGGCTGGGCTCTCGTCCCGTCGGACGAGGCTCTCGCCACCGCGGTGCTGGAGCGCTCGGACCGTCCGATGCTCGTCTCGAACGTCGACTTCTCCGACCTGCGGGTGGGCGGGCTCGAGACCGACGTCGCGTCGCAGTTCCTCCGCGAGCTCGTCGACGCCGCCCAGCTGACGATGCACGTGCGGCTGAACGAGGGAACCGATCCGCAGCACGTGCTCGCCGCGATCTTCAAAGCGGTCGGCGCCGCGCTCGGTCAGGCGTGCCGGCCCGAACCGTGAATCGACGCAAGGAGGCCTCGTGAGCAAGCAGATCGTTCGCACCGACGCGGCGCCCGGCCCGTTCCAGGGAGCCCCGTATTCGCAGGCCGTCGTGGCGGGCGGCCTCGTGTTCGTGTCGGGGCAACTCGGCCTGAAGCCCGGGGCCAAGGAGATGGTCCCCGGCGGCATCACCGAGCAGACCGAACAGGTGCTCGCGAACCTGAAGGCGATCCTCGAGGCGGCCGGATCGTCGCTGGACCGGCTCGTCAAGACGACGGTCTACCTCCAGCGCCTGGAGGACTTCGCGGCAATGAACGAGGTGTACGCGAGGTACGCGGGCGACGAGCCGCCGGCGCGGGCGACCATCGAGGTCGCGAAGCTGCCCTCCGGTGCCCTCGTCGAGATCGAAGCCGTCGCCTCCGTCTGAGTTGTCGTCCGAGATCGAGGAGTACGTCCGGTCGCTCGGGCTCGACGCGTACACGGTCGGCGGCGCCGTCCGCGACGAGCTCGCCGGCCGCGGGTCGAAGGATGCGGACTTCCTCGTGCCGGGCGTCGACATCGCCGGGCTGCGCGACGCCCTCGCAGCGCACGGTCGGACCGAGGAGCTGATCGTCGCCGGACGGCCGGTCGGCGTGCGGTTCTTCCCGTCGGATCGCGGCGTCCGGCGGAAGGTGCCCGCAGGCATCGAGCTCGCTCCTCCGCGGCGCGAGGTCTCGACGGGCCCGGGGCGCCACGACTTCGACATCGTGGTCGATCCCGCCGCGACGGTCGAGCAGGACCTCGCACGGCGGGACTTCACGATCAACGCGATGGCGCGGCGGCTCGCCGACGGCGAGCTCGTCGATCCCTACGGCGGCAGAGGGGATCTCGAACGCGGGATCCTGCGGACCGTCTCGCCGACGAGCTTCGCCGAGGACCCGCTGCGGCTCGTGCGCGGCCTGCGGTTCGTCTCGCAGCTCGACGTCGACCCGGACGACGAGACGGTGCGCCAGATGCGCGAGGAGGCCGACGGCGTGCGGCTCGTCTCGGGCGAGCGGATCGGCGGCGGTCTCGCCGCCGACGGTCTCGGCGAGCTTTCGAAGCTCCTGCTCGGCGCACATCCGTGGAAGGCCCTGCGGCTGGCGCGCGACACCGGCGTGCTCGTCGCGCTGCTCCCCGAGCTCGGGCCGTCGATCGGGTTCGACCAGGAGAGCGCCTACCACGGGCTCACGGTCGACGAGCACACCTTCGCGGTCGTGCAGGCGGCCGCCGACGCGGGCATGCCGCTCCGTATCCGGCTCGCGGCGCTCCTCCACGACACCGGGAAGCCGCTCGTCGCGTGGCGCGGACGCGACGGCCGGCTGCACTACTACGCCCGGCCGGGAGGCTCGGAGCGTTCGCACGAGCAGGTCGGAGCCGAGCTCGCGCGCGAGGCGCTCTCGCGGCTGCGCTATCCGACCGAGCTTCGCCGCCGCGTCGTGCAGATCGTGCGCCACCACATGCTCGCGCCACGCGGCGACGAGGCGCGTGCGCGGCGGCTGCTCGCGCGGTACGGCGACGAGCTGACGTTCGACCTGCTCGACCACAAAGAGGCCGATCTCCGCGGGAAGCTCGGTCCGGGCGAGCCGCCGCCCGCCGACCAGCTCGCAGATCTCGCCGCCTTCCGGAAGGTCGTCGAGCGCGAGCTGTCGAGCCCCCACCGTCTGCGCGACCTGGCAGTGTCAGGGACCGATCTGATCGAGCTCGGCTACACACCAGGCCCTGCCCTCGGCCAGGTGCTGCGCACCCTGCTGCACGAGGTCGTCGAACGGCCGTCGCGAAACACGCGCGAGAACCTCCTCGCGCGGGCCGAGGAGCTGCGCGCGTCGTGATCCGGTGGAGCGAGCCGGGATACGTCGTCGGGTTCACGACGCGCGTCGGCGGAGTCAGCGGCGGTCCGTTCGCGTCCCTGAACCTCGGCCGCTCGACGGGTGACGACGTTGCGTGCGTCGACGAGAACCGAAGGCGTGCGTGTGCGGAGCTCGAAGCCGAGCCGTCGCTCCTCGCGCTGAACCGCCAGGTTCACTCGACGACCGTGAACGAAGCTTCGCCCGGCATCAGGGGCCGGATCGGGGACGGCCTGTGGTGCGACCGGCCCGGCGTCCCGATGCTCGCGCTCGCCGCAGACTGCGTTCCGATCGCTGTCGCCGCCCGCGGCCGTGGCCGGCTCGCCGTGGTGCACGCGGGCTGGCGCGGCCTCTCGAGCGGCGTCGTCGGCGCAGGCGTCGCGGCCGTTCGCGCCGGTGAGGAAGACGTCCAGCTCGCCGCCGCGATCGGCCCGTCCGCCGGCCCCTGCTGCTACGAGGTCGGCGCCGAGGTGTCGGATCTCTTCGACGCCGACCTGACGCGCGCGCGCAAGCTCGATCTCTGGGGCGCCACCGAGCGGCTGCTCCGGGCTGCCGGCGTCGGGCTGGTCGAGCGCGTCGACCTGTGCACGATCTGCCGGCCGGAGCTGTTCTTCTCACACCGCCGCGACGGCCGTCCACGCGGTGTGCAAGGAGTGATCGGGTACGTCGCCTGACGAGGTGCGTGCGCGGCTCGCGCACGTTCAGGAGATCGTAGGGCCGGACGTGACCATCGTCGCGGCGACCAAGTACGTCTCGCTCGCCGACATGCGGGTCCTCGTGGAGGCAGGCGTGCAGGTGGTGGGCGAGAACCGTGCTCAGGACCTCGAGTCGAAGCACGCCGAATACGGATCGGCGTTCCGCTGGCACTTCATCGGCCACCTGCAGTCGAACAAGGTCAGGGTCGTGAACCGCTGCTGCGAGCTCGTGCACTCGCTCGACTCGCACTCGGCCGCGCGGCGGCTCGAGATCCCCGCGCTCGTGCAGGTGAACCTGGCCGATGAGTCGTCGAAGTCCGGGATCCTGCCCGCCGAGCTCGACTCGTATCTCGGTGAAGGCGTGATCGGGCTGTCGACGATGCCGCCGGCGGCCGGCGACCCGGAGTTGTCGCGCCCGTGGTTCCGGCGTCTGCGCGGGCTCGCCGAGGAGCACGGTCTGACGCAGCTCTCGATGGGGACGACGCAGGATTTCGCGGTCGCCGCGCAGGAGGGTGCGACCTTCGTCCGCGTCGGTTCCGTTCTCTTCCGCAACTGATCTAGACTGGCCGCCGTGGCGCTCGGCGACCTCTGGAATCGCACGCTCGTGTACTTCGGCATCGCCGAGGAGGACGACGACTGGGAGGACGAGGACGGGTACGCCGCCGAGGAGAGCCTCGAGCAGACGTATCGCGAGCGGCCGAACGTCCGCCGCCTGACGCCGCGGCGGCGCGGCCAGGACTACGACGACTGGACGGAGTCGGAGGCCGACTCCGAGACCGCCCGAGTGCCGGCCGTCCGCCCGACGCGGCTGCGCGAGGCGCGCCCGCAGATCGAGGCCGTGCCGAATCCCTCCAGCGTGCGCGTCCACCTCGTACTGCCGCGCAGCTTCAACGACGCACAGCAGATCGCCGACCGCTTCAAACAGGGCATGCCGGTGATCCTGAACCTGCAGAGCGCCGATGCGGAGCTCTCGAAACGGCTGATCGATTTCACGAGTGGGCTCACGTACGCGCTCAACGGCGGCATGCAGCGCGTCGCCGACAAGGTGTTCCTCCTGACGCCGCGAAATGTGGAGGTCTCCGCCGAACAGCGGGCCCAGCTCCTCGAGCGCGGCGGCTTCTTCAACCAGGCGTAGGAAAACCGACGGCAGGCGCGAAGGGGGCGCCTATGGTGCTCGACGCTGTCGGCGCGGTCGAGCGGTTCATCGTCATCTTCGCGACGGTGTACACGTTCGCGCTGATCCTCTACGTGCTCACGTCGTGGGTGCAGCTGCCGTACTCCCTGCGGGGCGCGCAGCGCTTCCTGTCCGACGTCTGCGAGCCGTACCTGCGCTTCTGGCGGCGGCTGCTGCCGCTCTCGTTCGGCGCCATCGATTTCTCGCCCATCGTTGCGATCGTGGCGCTCGGCGTGTTCGCCGAAATCATCGTCGCGATCCTGAACAGGATCTAGTGAGGAGCAGAGATGCGATACACCCCGGTTGAGCTCAGACACGTACGACTCGGGCGGTCGCTGTTCGGCTACAAGCGCCGTGAGGTCGACAGCCTGCTCGAGGACGTCGCCGACAGCTACGAAGAGGTCTGGCGCGAACGGGGCGAGTTGACCGACCGGGTCGAGGATCTCGACAAGCGCCTCGGCGAGTTCAAGGACCGCGAGCAGCTGCTCGCGACGACGCTCGTTTCGGCCGAGAAGGCCGCCGCCGAGGCGAAGGACGCCGCGCGGCGCGAGGCGGAGCTGATCGTCGCCGAGGCCCACGGCGAGGCGCGCTCGATCATGCGCACCGCGCAGAACGAGCGGGAGCGCCTCTTCGGCGAGGCCCGCCGGGTCGAGGCGCTGCTGAGAGCGGCGCTCGGCATGGTCGAGGAGTCGAAGGCGGAGCCGCTCGAGGACGGCAGCGCCGTCGACGACCCGGAGAAGCCGTGGCCGGTGCACGAGGACACGAGCGAGTTCGAGGCCATCCTCTCGCCCGGCGCGGCCGCTGCGGCGCGGGAGGAGCAGCTGCCGCTGCCGGCAGAGGAGCCGGAGCACGAGCCGGTGCAGCCCGAGCCCGAGGCCTACCTGGAGCCGGAGCCCGAGCCCGAGGCGGACGCCGGGGAGCCGGACGAGGAGGTCGAAGGGCGTGTCGCGTTGCCGCCGGTGAACCAGGACGACGAGGAGCCCTGGACCGCGAACTAGGGTTACCCTGAGGTCATGAGCGCGACCACGCGCATCCGCTTCCGGGTGGCTCCGGGTGCCTCCCGAAGCGACGTCGTGGGCCGCCACGGAGAGGGCTGGAAGGTGCGCGTCGCGGCTGCTCCGGAACGAGGCAAGGCGAACGACGCGCTGATCGGCCTCCTCGCGGATGTCCTTCCCGTCGGACGGTCGGACGTTGTGGTCGTCTCGGGGGCCTCCTCGCGTGACAAGATCGTCGCCGTGAACGGCATCGACGCGACGCAGGCCGACGCGGCCCTGGCCCGGGCGGCGATGGAG
>Ga0335085_10015563_pt1 | contig 11026 bp, 12 predicted proteins | sample Lox_Sample_45_FD_206712 | JGI IMG/M metagenome (GOLD analysis project Ga0335085, IMG submission 206712) | Soil microbial communities from Loxahatchee National Wildlife Refuge, Florida, United States - Lox_Sample_4.5 | ecosystem: Environmental > Terrestrial > Soil > Wetlands | place: USA... | reverse complement strand
AGCGCTTGGCTGGCGCGCGGGCCGGGTCCCCAGGAGATCAGCTTGCCGAGTTCGCCGGCCTCGGGACCCGGACGCGCCGAACGCACCAGCCGGAGGATCGCTTCGACCACCGATTCGCCGACCGGCAGGCGGCGCACCAGCCGTTGCGCGGCGATCAGATCGTCGGCCGTCATCGCCGCCTTGGCGCGGGTTTCTTCGGCGCCGGTGGTGTCGAACAGAATTTTGCGCTCGGCGGTCTCGTCGGGATAATCGACGTCGATCTCCATCAGGAAGCGGTCAAGCTGCGCTTCGGGCAGGGGATAGGTGCCTTCCTGTTCGAGCGGATTCTGCGTCGCCAGCACGTGAAATGGCTTTGGTAAATCGTGGCGCACGCCGGCGACCGTGACGTGCTGCTCCTGCATCGCTTGGAGCAGCGCGGATTGGGTCCGCGGCGAAGCGCGGTTGATCTCGTCGGCCATCAGCAATTGCGCGAACACCGGGCCGGCGATGAAGCGGAAGCTGCGCTTGCCGCCCGCGCTTTCCTCCAGCACCTCGGTGCCGAGGATATCCGAGGGCATCAAATCGGGAGTGAACTGTACGCGGCGCGCGTCGAGGCCGAGCGCGGTGCCCATCGTCTCGACCAGCTTGGTTTTGGCGAGGCCGGGCACACCGACCAGCAACGCGTGGCCACCGGACAACACGGTCACCAGCGCGCGTTCGATCACGGTGTCCTGGCCGAAGATCACCGAGCCGATGGCGGTCTTGGCCGCGCGCACGCTGGCGGCCGTGGATTCCGCCGCGCGCACGATCATATCTTCCAATTTCTCGAGATTTTCGCCGCTTGCCGACGCCATGATTTCGGTTCCTTGTATCGGGTCCATTGGCCGTGCCTAACGGCTATGCAACAAACGCACCAAGGCGATTTTCGTGCGCCATTTCGGCCGAATCTGCCTCAATCTGCGGCCAAGCTTACGCTATCTTCAGCCGCCCAAAGGCGTGAGTCACAAAGTTGCGAACAGGCCAGAAGCGGCCCGATATCGAAGGTAAACAATGGCGAAGACAGGGCAGTCCGGGCTCGACGGAATTGTGACAGTGTTGAGCGGCGAGAAACGCAGAGGTTTGCCGCCGGTTCACCTCTGGAATCCGCCGTTTTGCGGCGATATCGACATGCGGATCGCCGCCGATGGTACCTGGTTCTACCAGAAGACTCCGATTGGAAGGCCCGCTTTGGTCAAATTGTTCGCATCCGTCCTAAAACGGGAAGGCGACAAGTACTTTCTGGTCACTCCGGTGGAGAAGGTCGGCATCGTCGTCGATGACGCGCCGTTTATGGCCGTCGAAATGCAGGTCATCGGGGCCGAACATCCTCTTCTTCCCAATTTCTCTGGCGGGCATGTTCTGCGATTTCGCACCAACGTCGATGACTTCGTCGACGCCGGGCCGGAGCATCCTCTTCGCTTCGATCACGACGCCGCGACCGACGGCCTCAAACCGTATCTGCACGTGCGCCGCGACCTGTGGGCCAAGGTGACGCGCGCGCTGTTCTACGATCTGGTCGAACGCGGCGAGGAGCGTGAAGTCGGCGGCAAAGATATGTTCGGCGTCTGCTCGGGCCCAGAGTTCTTCGCCATGGCGGAAGCGAGCGCCGTGCGGGAGTTTGCGTGATGCACGGCGTGGGGGCGGCGCAGCACATGCCGGCGGACGAATTCTTCGCGCGCGCGCGAACCCGCCTCACGCTCGACGTGCCGGCCGGCCTGAACGATGCCAGCATCACCCCTCAGCGCGGCGACCACGACGTCGATCCGGTGATGACCAAGATCGCCATGGTGCGGCCGATCCGCCCGGCGGCGGTGCTGGTGCCGATCGTCGATCATCCCGAGCCGACGGTGCTGCTGACGCAACGCGCCCAGCATTTGCCCGACCACGCCGGCCAGGTGTCATTTCCCGGCGGCAAGATCGACGCCGCCGATGAGAGCCCGCTGGCGTCGGCGCTGCGCGAAGCCGATGAGGAGATCGGCCTCGCCCGCGATTTCGTCGAGCCTCTCGGCTATCTCGATCTCTACATGACCACGCTCGGCTACCGCATCGTGCCGGTGCTGGCGCGGATCAAGCCCGGCTTTGCGTTGACGCTCAACACCAGCGAGGTGGACACCACCTTCGAGGTGCCGCTATCCTTTGTCATGGACCAGGCCAATGTGCAGCGCCACTCGCGCGACTGGCAGGGGATGACGCGGCACTACTACGCCATCACCTTCGGCGAACGATACATCTGGGGCGTGACCGCCGGCATCCTGCGCAATCTGCACGAACGGATTTATCGATAACTCAGCTGCGGCGAAGCGAGATTGCGACGCTGCTGATCTGGCTGCCCGGCGAGGAAATGGTGACGGTTTGCCGGTCACCGGCCGAAACCAGAGTGACCTCGGCATTGAAAACGTCGCCCTGGACGCGCACGTCGATACGTCCGTGCCTGGCTTGTCCGCTCAATTTTCCGGCGAGGCTGCGTGTGAGCTCGCTCCAATTGCCGCTGATCCGGTCGCCCTGGCTTTCCACGTCGCTGCGCAATTCGAAGTTGGCGCTGTCGCTGGCGCAGCGTAGCACCTGGTGCATCGTCTTGCCGCCGGCATCGACTTGATAGGTCGCCCGGCATTGCAGAGTCTCCTTGCTGCCGTCGGCGAGATGGATTTGGCCGCGGCCGCTCCAAACTCCGCCAAACCCAGCAAACGGCCCCACCGGTGCTGCCGCCGCGCTCGCGGCCCAAAGGGCGACTGTGGTGATGGCTAGAACGCGCCCGGCACGTGCTGCAAGCGAGGAAAACATGGCTGTCTCCCGAAAATGCCTCTGTTGTCGACTTGGTCGTTCCGACCGGGTTGCAGGTTCATTTATGGGGTATAGTCCTTGCCACGGCGCGCATCCGCGCCTTTCCGTCGTAATCCCTGAGCCGGATTGATCGATGATCCGCATCGGCTTCACCGAGATCGCCCTGTTCGCGACGCCGTTCGTGCTCTACGCGGTGTTCCTATGGGCGACCAAAGAGGGCGTGTTGGACGCTGAATCCTGGCCCCTGTCGCGCCTCGCCTGGCTCGGCATCGCGGCGCTAGCGCTGGTGGTCGGCAGTTTCGTCTACTTCGCCAACTTCACCGGCGCGCCACCTGGCTCGACCTACGTGCCGGCGCATGTCGAGGACGGCAAATTCGTGCCGGGGCAGACCCGGTGACGGGCGGGCAGACCACTCGCAGCCTCGGCGACGCCGAATGGCTTTCCACCGGCGCACTGCAGCGCCTGCTCGGCGTGCTCGATGGCGACGGCGAGGAGGCGCGCGCGGTCGGTGGCGCGGTGCGCAACGCGCTGATCGGCGTTCCGGTCGAGGAGATCGACGTCGCCACCACCGCGCCGCCGGAGGAAGTGGTCCGCCGCGTCGCCGCCGCCGGCTTCAAGCCGGTGCCCACGGGAATCGAGCACGGCACCATTACCGTGGTGATCGACGGGCGACCTTTCGAGGTGACGACGTTGCGCCGCGACATCGAGACCTATGGCCGCCACGCCAAGGTCGCCTTCGGCCGCGACTGGCGGCAAGACGCCGAGCGGCGCGACTTCACCATGAACGCGTTGTCGGCCTCCCGCGACGGCACGGTCTACGACTACGTCGGCGGGCTCGCCGATCTCGCCAAGCGCCGCGTGCGCTTCATCGGTGACCCGCAAAAGCGCATCGAGGAAGACTATTTGCGCATCCTGCGCTTCTTCCGCTTCCATGCCGCTTACAGCGACGGCGGCCATCCCGACGCCGAGGGGCTTGCCGCCTGCATCGCCGGCCGCGCCGGGCTCGACCAGCTGTCGCGCGAGCGCGTGCGCATGGAGACGATGAAGCTGGTCGTCGCGCCGCACGCGGTGCCGACGCTGATCGCCATGGCGGACTGCGGCCTGCTGCTGCGCGTGCTCGGTGGCGTCTCCTATCTCGGCGCGTTCGAGAACATGGCCAAGGTCGAGGCGGCGGCCGGTCTTGCGCCCAACGCGGTGCGCCGGCTCGGCGCGCTCGCGGTCGCGGTCGCCGAAGACGCGGAGCGGCTGTGGCATAAACTCAGGCTCGCCAATGCCGAGCACGAGCGGCTCGCCTCGATGGCCGCGCACTGGCGCGAGCTGTCGCCCGCGGCGGGCGAACCGGCGGCGCGGGCGCTGCTCTATCGCTTGCGCGCGCAGCATTACACCGACCGCGTGCTGCTGGCCTGGGCGCGTTCGCCGGCCACCGCGCACGATCAGGCCTGGCACGCGCTGGCCAGCCTGCCGCAGCACTGGAACGCGCCGGTGTTTCCGTTGAAAGCGGCGGATTTCATCACTCGGGGTGTCGAGAAGGGGCCGGCGCTCGGCCAAGCGCTCGCGGCGGCCGAGGAAGCGTGGATTGCGGCAGGCTTTCCGGAAGATCTGGAGGAACTCGACGCCATCGCAGTCGCTGCGTCACAGACAAAATGAAAAGCCCTGGGGGCGCCTATATCCCGCTTCGGCGTGCAGGGTGATTATGGGTCTTCTTTCGGGATTCGCCGACATTTCGCTGTGGCAGCTCGCACTGGTCGCCGCAATCGCCCTGTTCGCCTCCGTGATCGGCGGCGTGTCGGGCTATGGCACGGGCGCGCTGATGCCGTTGGTGCTGGTGCCCCTCATCGGTCCGGCGCCGGTGGTGCCGATCATCGCCATCTCAGCGCTGTTGAACAATGCGAGCCGGCTCGCGGCGTTCCGCCACTATGCCGACTTGCGCCGCGCCGCCATCGCCACGGCCTGCGCGGTGCCGACCTGCGTGCTCGGCGCTTGGGGCTATACGCGGCTCTCCAGCGCCGGCGCCGCGCTGGTGATCGGCGCCATGCTGATCGTGAGCGTGCCGCTGCGCCGGCATTTGAAGAAGCGCGACTTCAAGGTCGGCGACGCCGGGCTGGCGCTCGCTTCGGTCGGCTACGGCGTGGTGGTCGGCGGCACCGCTGGCTCGGGCGTCATCCTGCTGTCGCTGCTGATGGCTGCGGGCATCACCGGCGCCGGCGTCATTGCGACCGATGCGGCGGTGTCGATCGTCATCGGCATCGTCAAGGTTTCGGTGTTCGGCATCGCCGGCGTGGTGACGGCGCAGGTCGTCGCCTTCGCGCTATTGATCGGCGTTGTGGCGCTGCCCGGCGCATTCCTGGCGCGGCGCTTCGTCGAGCGCATGCCGGTGCATGTGCACACTGCGATCCTCGATGCAGTCGTGCTGCTCGGCGGCGCGATCATGATCTTAGCGGCGTTTAGGTGAGCGGCGCGACCCGTCAGTTCGGGCCCTGCATGATCCTATCGACGATCCAGTTCGCGGACTTCGTCCGGATCCATTCCAGCGCCGCATATTGATCCGCGAAGCCGGACAGCAATTCCGTCTTGCCGTCGGGCCATACGACCTCGACGCACCAGTTTTGTCCGACTGTGGGGCTTGGCAGTGTGCGAAATTTCGGATCTGAGTTTTGCATTTACTGGCTGCAATCCAAAAAAATGCACGAGCGTTATATTCGCGATTCCCTACTTATTTGCAAACGGGCTTTCCCTGAGCGCTCGACAACGTAAGCGAAATTCAGGGCCACTTCACAACCGGCGGCATCGAAGACAGGATCGATTCGACATTGCCGCCGGTCCGTAAGCCGAAAATCGTGCCGCGGTCATAAAGTAAATTGTATTCGACATAACGGCCACGACGGGTGAGCTGTTCCTCGCGCTCGGCTTCGTTCCAGGGTGTCGTGAAATTCTTGCGCACCAGCGCAGGATAGACGCCCAGGAAAGCGCGGCCGACGGCCTGCGTGAAGGCAAACGTTCCGTCCCAATCGGTCTCCAGATAGTCGTAGAAGATGCCGCCGATGCCGCGCGGTTCGCTGCGATGCTTGAGGAAGAAATAGTCGTCGCACCACTTCTTGTATTTGTCGTAAGGCGCGACCGCCGCATGCGCGTCGCAGGCCGCCTTCATCGCCGCGTGAAAGGCGAGGGTGTCCGGGTCCGTCTGCGTGCGACGTTTGTCGAGCACCGGCGTCAGATCGGCGCCGCCGCCGAACCAGGCTTTCGAGGTGACGACGAAGCGCGTGTTCATGTGCACCGCCGGCACGTGCGGATTCTGCGGATGCGCGATCAGCGAAATGCCGGAAGCCCAGAAGCTCGGGTTTTTGTCGGCGCCGGGAATTTCCTTGCGGAATTCCGGCGCGAACTCACCGTGGACCGTCGAGCAGTGCACGCCGACTTTTTCGAACACGCGGCCGCGCATCATCGACATCACGCCGCCGCCGCCGGGCTGGCCAGTGTGATCGGTGCGCGACCACGGCGTGCGCACGAAGCGGCCGGCCGGACGCTCAGACAGCGGAGCACCAGCGGGCAGAGCGTCCTCGACCGTTTCCAACGCCACGCAAATGTCGTCGCGCAATTGCTCGAACCAGGCGCGCGCGCGCGTCTTGCGGGCTTCGATCGGAATGGCATCCATCATTTGATCCCGAGTGTGGCCTTCACCGCGCCAAGGTCGGATGCGGTGAAGCCCCGCGCACAGTCGCGGTCGAATTCGGCAACCGCGGCGTCGTAATCTTTTTTCTGCTGCTGGTACACGGGAAATTCGGCCTTGAATTTCTTCGCCAACTCCTCGTGGCGGATGACGCGCTGCTGGAAGGCGTTGAGGCCGGGCTCGTCGTAGTCGCCGAGCATCGGGATCTCGGCGTTGATCCGGTTTTCCAGGAACATGGCTTCGGCGGTCTCGCGGTCGATGGCCGCGATCTCGAAGTCGATCGCGGTGCCGGTCTTGTCGAGTTCGCCCGCTTTGCGCAGGCAGGCCTCCAGCGCCAGCGCCGACAGCGCCGGCTGGCCGGACGCAACCGGTGCGCGCGCCAGCATTTCGGCGAGCAGCGGACGGGCGGCATGCGCCACGCCGGCGGCAAGGAGCAGGGCGGAAATCGCCAGCACCGATGAACGGGTCATGCCGGCGATAATATCACCCGGCGAAGCCGCCCGTCTGCCGCAGCGCCTCGCCGGCGACCATGGCGACCGCCATAGCCACGTTGAGCGAGCGCAGACCTTCGGCCATCGGAATGCGCAAGCGGACATCGGCAGCCCGGTGCACGCCTTCCGGCACGCCGGCGCTTTCGCGGCCGAACAGCAGCACTTCGTCGTCGCGGTAAGCGTGGTCGAGGTAGCCGCGCTCGGCCGCCGTGGTCATGAGCACCAGATCGAGTCGGGAGGCGCGCCGCCAGTCCTCGAAAGCGGCAAACGAACCATGGCGGGTCAGCGCCACCCGGTCGAGGTAATCCATGCCGGCGCGGCGGAAGGCGCGGTCGGTCACCGGGAATCCGGCCGGCTCGATAATATGGGCTTCCAGGCCGAGGCAGGCGCAGAGGCGCAGAATCGTGCCGGTATTCTGCGGAATGTCCGGCTCATAGAGGGCGATCCGCATCGGCCGGCCTGCCGTCCTTTTTCGAATGGAGCCTGTGGTAACCCGCTCTAGACGAACGGTTTATGCGACTGGTGGGCACTGCGCGGATAGCGGGCTTGCGCAAATACCGCAAGGGTGCCAATAAAACGCACCGCAGCGCCGTCCTGCCTTATCCAGGGCTGCCGCAAACGGTCCGCCCCGCCGCCGCGGGACTCAAGTCCCCGGCTTAAAGCCGCGGGCGGATGACTAAGCCAGCCGGGGGAGAGGGCCTAAGAAGTGACGACCGTGTCTTCGGCGGAGCATTCGCGCCGCGACTTTCTCTATATCGCCACCGGCGCCGTCGGCGCGGTGGGCGCCGCCGCGGTCCTGGTGCCGCTGATCGCGCAAATGAATCCGGACGCCTCGACGATTGCCGCCGGCGCCCCGGTCGATGTCGACCTCGCCCCGATCGCCGACGGGCAGATCATCAAGGTTTTCTGGCGCTCCAAGCCGATCTTCATCTTCCACCGCACCAAGAAGGAGATCGAGGAGGCGCAGAACGTCAACGTCGCGAGCCTGCCCGATCCGGAGCCCGATTCCGAGCGCGTCAAGAAAGGCCACGAACAGTGGCTGGTGCTGATCGGCATCTGCACGCATCTCGGCTGTATCCCGCTCGCCCACCAGGGCGAATTCGGCGGCTGGTTCTGCCCTTGCCACGGTTCGCAATACGACACCGCCGGGCGCATCCGCAAAGGCCCGGCGCCGAAGAATCTGTTCCTGCCGCCTTACGCCTTCATCTCAGACACCAAGATCCGGATCGGCGAAGACTCCGCCGCCAAACCGGCGTGATGCAGCGCTTTCCGAAGGTTCTTCCATGAGCGGACATTCGACCTACCAGCCGACCCATCCGGCGTTGCAATGGCTGGAAAAGCGCCTGCCGATCGGCGGCCTGATCCATTCCTCGTTCATCGCCTATCCGACGCCGCGCAATCTGAACTACTGGTGGACGTTCGGCGGCATCCTTTCGTTCATGCTCGGCGTGCAGATCATCACCGGCATCATCCTGGCGATGCATTACACGCCGCACGTCGACCTCGCCTTCAAGTCGGTCGAGGCGATCATGCGCGACGTCAACTTCGGCTGGCTGCTGCGCTATCTGCACGCCAACGGCGCGGCGATGTTCTTCCTCGCCGTTTACATCCACATGTTCCGCGGCATGTATTACGGCTCCTACAAGGAGCCGCGCGAGGTGTTGTGGATCCTCGGCGTCATTATCTACCTGCTGATGATGGCGACCGGCTTCATGGGCTACGTGCTGGTCTGGGGCCAGATGAGCTTCTGGGCGGCGACCGTGATCACCAACTTGTTCTCCGCGATACCCGTGGTCGGCGACACCATCGTCACCTGGCTGTGGGGCGGCTACGCGGTCGGCAATCCGACGCTCAACCGATTCTACTCGCTGCACTACCTGTTGCCGTTCGCGATCGCCGGCGTCGTCGTGCTGCACGTGTGGGCGCTGCACGTCGCAGGGCAGAACAATCCGGCCGGCATCGAACCGAAATCGGACAAGGACACCGTTCCGTTCACGCCCTATGCCACGGTGAAAGACGCTTTCCTGATCGTCTGCTTCTGCCTGGTCTATGCCTGGTTCGTGTTCTACATCCCGAACTATCTCGGCCATCCCGACAACTACATCCCCGCCAATCCGGCGGTAACGCCGGCCGAAATCGTGCCCGAATGGTACTACCTGCCGTTCTACGCGATCCTGCGCTCGATCCCGAACAAGTTGCTTGGTGTGATCGCGCTGTTCTCGTCGATTGGCATTCTCGCGTTCCTGCCCTGGCTCGACACCTCGAAGGTGCGCTCGGCGCGCTATCGGCCGCTGTACCGGCAGTTCTTCTGGCTGTTCGTGATCGCGGCGGTCGGCCTCGGCTGGCTCGGCTCCAAGCCGCCGGAAGGCATCTACGTGGTTCTGGCCCGTGTGTTCACCGCCTACTACTTCGGCTTTTTCCTGATCGTGCTGCCGCTGCTCGGCATTTTTGAGAAGACCAAACCGCTGCCGAATTCGATTTCGGAATCGGTCTTGGGCGCCAAGACGTGAGGGCGGTCATGATCATGCAACGTAGTCTCTTCGCCCTCGTGCTTGCCGGATCGCTGCTCGCGATCGCGCAGCCGGCCTCCGCGCAAACCGAGCAGGTGCCGCCGCCGCGGCAGAAATGGTCGTTCGCCGGTCCGTTCGGCAGATACGACGAGGCCCAGTTGCAGCGCGGCTTCAAGATCTACCGCGAGGTCTGCGCCAATTGCCATGCCATGGAGATGCTGTCCTTCCATAATCTGGCGGAGCCGGGCGGCCCCGGTTTTAGCGAGGCACAAGCCGAAGCGGTCGCGGCCGAGTACAAGATCAAGGACCTCGACGACCAGGGCAACCAGATCGAGCGCGCCGGGCGGCTGGCCGATCATTTCCCGCCGCCGTTCGCCAACGAACTGGTGGCGAAGGCGACCTACGGCGTGCCGCCGCCGGACATGTCGACGCTGGCCAAGGCGCGCGGCTATCAGCGCGGCTTTCCGTGGTTTGTGTTCGATATCGTGACGCAATACCAGGAGCAGGGGCCGGACTACATCGCCGCCTATATCAACGGCTACAAGGAGCCGCCAAAGGACTTCAAGCTGCCGGACAACGGCCACTACAACGAATATTTCCCCGGCCACAACACCGCCATGCCGCAGCCGCTGCAGGACGGGCAGGTGAAATATGACGACGGCACGCCGGAGACCGTTGCGCAATACGGCAAGGACGTCGCGGCCTTCCTGATGTGGGTCGCCGAGCCGAAGCTCGACGCGCGCAAGCGCATCGGCTTCCAGGTGATGGTCTTCCTCTTGGTGTTCGCCGGGCTGATGTACTTCACCAAGAAGAAGGTTTGGTCGGCGGTGCATTGAGCACGTGTACTCATTGGCGCCGGTAAGCAATCATCGCCAATGTCCTCGTTACCACAATAGCAGGCAAATATCGCACTGCCGCGAATGTCCGCTAAGTGCCATAACCGGACGCGACCCTTTGACCTCTGACTTAGTCTAGCAATCATCTTGACGGTGAAGGCCGCAGTCTTATGATATAATAAATTTTGATGGGGATGGGGTCCCTCGAGAACCGCCGCAAGGCTGATGACTCCTACCGGGCGCTTCTGCGTCGGTAGGTTTTTACCCCGCAGGCGCACCCGATATTCTAGGGGCGCACAATGCTGAAGCTAATTCCTTGGGATATCTGGATCGCAGCCTCAGCTGCAATCGGCATTGCAGTAGCGGCAATATTGGAAGCGCGAATGACGCCGCTGGTCGTGACCTATTTTGCCGTATGGACCTACGTTGTTCTTTCGACCTTCTTTCCGCGAAAAGAATAGCGACGCCGATGCACTGGCTCGCGCTAAGCGAGCGCGCGTGTAGTAGGCTGTTGGACAAATTTGGCCTGCGGCCGATGTTATGACGCCGCAGCGCGAACCGGCGCCTTGCCGTATTGCAGCACTTGCACTTTTTCTAGCGTGATCAGGCCGCTGGACATCATCCCGTCGAGCACCGGCAGGAAGGCATCGACCTTGTCTTGCGTATCGACGAGTTCGACCACGATCGGAAGATCCTGCGACAAGCGCAGAATTTTCGTCGTGT
>Ga0335085_10015562_pt1 | contig 11027 bp, 10 predicted proteins | sample Lox_Sample_45_FD_206712 | JGI IMG/M metagenome (GOLD analysis project Ga0335085, IMG submission 206712) | Soil microbial communities from Loxahatchee National Wildlife Refuge, Florida, United States - Lox_Sample_4.5 | ecosystem: Environmental > Terrestrial > Soil > Wetlands | place: USA... | reverse complement strand
GACCGGCGGCAGTCTCTACGCGCTCCTTCGTCGATCGGTTCAGGGCTCACGCCACACCGCGTGAGCCCGCGTGGGAACAGGGCCGCGCTCTTCAGAAGCTGTTGCGATCGTGGTAGGTCTGCAGGAACTGGCGCACCCGCGGCTCCTGGCTGTGATGGAAGACGTGACGCGGCGGCCCCTCGTCGATGATGCGCCCGCCGTCGATGAAGGCGATGCGGTCCGCGACGTGCGCCGCGAAGCCCATCTCGTGCGTGACGATGAGCATCGTCATGCCCTCGGCGGCGAGGCTCCGCATCACCTCGAGCACCTCGCCGACGAGCTCCGGATCGAGAGCCGACGTGGGCTCGTCGAACAGCATGAGCTGGGGCTGCATGGCGAGCGCCCGCGCGATTGCGACGCGCTGCTGCTGGCCGCCCGACAATTGCGAGGGATAGGCGTGCGCCCTGCCCCCAAGTCCGACTCTCGACAGCATCGCCGTCGCGCGATCCGCCGCTTCGCCGGCCGTCAGGCCGCGCACCCTGCGCAGCGGCTCGGCGACATTGCTGATCGCCGTCATATGCGGCCAGAGATTGAAATGCTGGAAGACCATGCCAATCTCGCGCCGCATCTCACGCAGGCGGCGCGCGCTCATCGGCTTTCGAACGCCTCCGGGCAGGTCCTGGTAGCCGATCAGCCGCCCGTCGATGCGCACGTCGCCAGAATCGTAGGATTCAAGAAAATTCACGCAGCGCAATAAGGTGCTCTTGCCCGATCCGCTCGGTCCGATCAGGCAAACGACCTCCGAACGCCCCACGCTAAGATCGACCCCGCGCAAAACCTCGTGCGCGCCAAAACTCTTGCCGACGCCGACAAGCTCGATCATCGGCGCGTTCACGCGCGCGCTCCTGACGGCGAAAGGAAAGCCGTCATCCGGTTTTCGACGCGGGCGCCGAGGCGCGAGACGCTTTCGACCAAGAGCCAGTAGAAAACGGCCATCGCGAAAATGGCGTCGAAGGCGGTGAAGGTCTCGGCCGCCATCGTCTGCACCTGATACATGAGCTCGGGCACCGTGATGATCGAGAGAACAACCGTCTCCTTCGACAAGATGATCAGCATGTTGACGATCGGGGGCGCGGCGGCGATCAAAGCCGCCGGCAAGGTGACGCGCATGAGAATGTCGAAGGGTGCCATGCCGACGCTGGTCGCCGCCTCGATCTGTCCGGCCGGCACCGCGCCGAAGCCGGCGCGGAATATCTCGGCGAAATAAGCCGAGGAATAGAGCGCGAGGCCGAGCACGCCGGCGGCCGTCGCGCTGAGCCTGAGTCCGATATAAGGGCCGCCCGAGTAGAGCAGGAAAAGCTGCATGAGAAAGGGCGTCCCGCGAAAGACCTCAACGAAGGCGCGCAAGCCCCAGCGCAACGGCTGGAACGGAAAGCGGCGTGCGAGCGCGATCGCAAAACCGAGGATGAGGCCAAGCGCGCCGCCGACGCTCCAGCAGAAGACGGTGACGCCGAAGCCGCTGATTAGCGAAGGCAGATAGCGCCAGAGGAGGTCGGGGTTCATCGAACCCCGCCAATTGCGAGGCGACGCTCAGCGAGCGCGCCGAAGCCCGCCAAGGCCAGATTAATGGCGAGGTAGAAGAGCCCGCCGCCCACATAGGCTTCGAGCGGCCGATAGGTGAGCGAGGCGATATTCATGCTGACCCGCGTCAATTCCGCAATGCCGACGACCGACACGAGCGACGAGGCCTTCAAGAGCAGGATGAATTCGCTGATGAGCGGCGGGATCGAGATGCGCAGCGCCTGCGGCAGAAGGATGCGGCGCCACACGTCCGCGCCGGCGAAGCCGAGCGCGACGGCTGCTTCGCTCTGACCGCGCGGGACGGCGTTGAGCGCTCCGCGAAGGATCTCGGTCTGATACGCAGCTGACGAGAGCGCGAGGCCGCCGACCGCGGCGACGACGGCCGGCACGTCGAGGCCGAACTCGGCGAGGAAATAGTAGAGGAAGAGCAGTTGGACGAGCAGCGGCACGCCACGGAAGACGCTGACGTAGGTTGCGCCGATTCGCCTGAGCCAGAGCCGATGCGACACACGCGCGGCGCAAACAAGGGCGCCGATGGCGAAGCCGATGACAATCCCGGCAAACGAGACGGCGATCGTGACGCCGGCCGCCTCGGTCAGGTAGCCGAACGAGTGGAGGATGACCTCGGGCTTCATCAGCTCTAGCCGCGCTTGGATCGAGCGCGGATGAGGCGCGATCGGCGATCGCGCCGACAGCAGTTCGTCAGATCGTCGGCTCGGGAACGGTCTTCGGCAGGTCCATCGTCTGGCCGAACCAGGTCTTCTGGAGCTTGGCCATCGTGCCGTCCGCCTCGACCTTGAGGATGGCGGCATTGATCGCATCGACGAGCGACTTGTCGTCGAGCCGCGCCACCCAGGAGAAATAGGTCGGCTGCCCGAACGGCGGCAGGACCAGCGCGAACGTGTCGGGGCGCTTCGACGCCGCATAGGCGAGGTTCGGCAGCGAGTTCACCGACGCGTCGACGCGCCCGGCCGCAAGGTCGGCGTATGATTGGTTGTTGTCGACGTATTCCTTGATCTCGACCGGCTTCGGCAGCTTGGCGGCGAAGGCCTTGAGCTGCTCGACCTGAGAGGTGCCCTTCTGCCCCCCGACCGTTTTGCCGGCGATGTCCCCGGGCTTCACGATGCTCTTGTCGTCGGCGCGCTTCATGAGCGCGGCGGTCGCGTCCGCGATCGGCACGGTGAAGGCGTAGCGCTTCATGCGCTCCTTGGTGATGGTTACGGGCGCGATGCAAAGGTCGAATTTCTTCGCTTCCAGGCCGGGCAGCACGCTGGTCCACGGCAGGTCGAGATAGGAAACTTTGACGTCGAGCTCCTTGCCGACGGCGTCGATGAGGTCGCGATCGAGGCCCTTGTAGACGCCGTTGTCGGAGATGTCGAAGGGTGGAAACTGCATCTCGGTCGCGATCACGAGCTCGCCGCGCTTTTTGATCTCGGCGAGCGTGTCCTCGGCGAAGGCGCAGCGCGTGGCGGCGACGAAGCCCCCTGAGGCGGCCAGCGCGGCAAGCCCTGACCTGAGCGCCTTGCGCCGCGTGATGACGAGTTCATCCGATCGCTTCATTGTGAATCCGCTCCGTCCGTTAGCGCGCCAACCGAAATCCCGTTTTGCGCCATTTTTTCAACCAGGCCGCAAGGTGTCAATTCCGTCCGACGCATGATGTGGAGCAGCCGTCTTCCCAGCCGCGCGATTGCCATGCATCAGGGCTCAATCCAGCGGTTCGGCGAGCCGCAAGTCGTGCCGGGGAGACGTCGCTCTAACCTTTTGAAAAGGCGAAGTCGCGACCAAAACTGCAGCCCTGAGAGCCGGCCGCGCTTCATCCTCGGCGAGGGCTATCGGTTCGTCACCGCCGTCTTCGGTTCGTAGGGGCAAATGTCGCGCAGCGCGCAGGAGCCGCAGAGCGGCTTGCGCGCCGTGCAGACATAGCGGCCGTGCAGAATGAGCCAGTGATGCGCGTGCGGCAGGAAGCGCGCCGGGACAACGCGCATGAGCTCGTCCTCAACCTCCCGCGGCGTCTTGCCGGGCGCGATCCCGAGGCGGTTCGCGACGCGAAAGACATGCGTGTCGACCGCGATCGTCGGCTCGCCGAACGCGGTGTTGAGCACCACATTGGCGGTCTTGCGGCCAACCCCGGGCAGGGACTCCAGCGCCTCGCGGTCGCGCGGGACCTTGCCGCCGTATGTCTCGATCAGCGCCCGCGACAGCGCGGTCACATTCTTCGCCTTGGTGCGGTAGAGGCCGATCGTCTTGATCTTCTCGGAAAGCGCCTCTTCCCCCAGCGCGACCATTTTGTCCGGCGTGTCGGCGATCTTGAAGAGCGCCCGCGTCGCCTTGTTCACCCCCGCGTCCGTCGCCTGCGCCGACAGGACCACCGCCACGAGAAGCGTGTAGGGATTGACATACTCGAGCTCCCCTTTCGGCGCCGGCTCGACGGCCGACAGCCGCTCGAACACAAGCTCGGCCTGCGCCACCCGCTTCTTCAGGGAACGCCCTCCTTTCATTTCGCCTTTATAGGGGTCCGCGTTCGTGGAGGCCAAGCCGCCGGAGTCGGGATGGGCGTCTTGCTTTGCGGCGCCGCAGCACGCATTATGGCCGAACTTGGTGGGGATTATCCCGAGGCCATCGGGCCTCAACGCAAACTTGAGGGAGGAAGTCGATGAAGGCCCAGCACAGCCTGCTCTTGGCCGGAGCGCTCGGCGCGTATCTCGTCGCCGGCGCAGCGAATGCAGCCTCGGACAAAGTGGTGATCGGCGACCTCGACGATATGTCCGGCCCCTATGCCGACATTCTGGGCGCGGGCGGGATCGAGGCGATCAAGATGGCGATCGCGGACTTCGGCGGCTCGGTCCTCGGGCAGCCGATCGAGCTCCTCACCGCCGATCATCAGAACAAGCCCGACCTTGGGGTGCAGAAGTTCCGCGAATGGGCCGACACCCAGGGGCTGACGATGCAGCTCGGCGGGTCGAACACCGGGGTCAGCCTTGCCATCTCGTCGGCCGACAAGGCGAAGAAGATTCCGTTCTTCGCTATCGGGGCGGCCGGCGCTTCGCTCACCGGCAAGGACTGCACCCCCTACACGATCCACTATGGCTACGACACGACGGCGCTCGCCAACGGCACGGCCAAGACCATTCTCGAGCAGGGCGGCAAGAGCTGGTTCTTCCTCACCGCCGACTACGCCTTCGGCACCCAGCTCGAGAACGGCGCGGCCTCCGTCGTGAAGGCCGGCGGCGGCAAGGTGCTCGGAGACGTTCGGGTGCCGCTCGGGACCTCGGACTTCGCCTCGTATCTATTGCAGGCGCAGGGGTCCGGCGCGCAGGTGCTGGGACTTGCGAACGCGGGGACCGACACGTCCAATTCGCTGAAGGCCGCGTCCGAGTTCGGCCTGACCAAGACGATGCGCCCGGCGGCGCTGCTCGTGTTCCTCACAGACGTTCACGCCATCGGCCTCGACAACGCGCAGGGGCTTGTCCTCACGACGGCCTGGTACTGGGATCTCGACGACCGGACGCGCGCTTTCGCCAAGCGCTTCTACGACAAAGTCAAGAAGGAGCCGACCTTCCCCCAGGCGGCGTTCTATTCGGCGACGCTCGCCTATCTTAACGCCGTCAAGGCGGCGGGTGCGACCGACACCGAGAAGGTCATGGACGAACTGCACAAGATGAAGATCAGCGACGCGTTCGTCCAGAACGCGACGATCCGCCCGGACGGCCTCCTCGAGCACGACATGTACATTATGGAGGTGAAGAAGCCGTCGGAATCAAAGGGCGAGTGGGACTATTACAAGCTCATCAAGACCATGAAGGGCGACGAGGCGTTCGGCAATCTCGCCGATTCCGCCTGCCCGCTGGTCAAGAAGTAGCAAAGCTAGCCGCCGCAGGCGCGACCTACGGCGGCCTACCCCAAATGCCTGCGGAAGAACTCGAGCGTGCGCGACGACGCGAGCGCCGCGCTGCCGGCCTCGTACGACTCCCGCTGGTCGCAGTTGAACCCGTGCTCGGCGGGATAGGTGAAGACCGCAACCTCGGGATGCTCGGCCGCGAAAGCGCGCACCTCCTTGATGGGAATGTGCTGATCCTTCTCGCCGAAATGCAGCTCGGTTGGAACCTGCGGCTTCAGGTCTTTCGTGGCGAGGATCCGCCCGCCGTAGTAGCCGACAGCGGCGTCCAAGCCTGACAGCCGCGCCGCGGCCGCCCAAACAACCGATCCGCCGAAGCAATAGCCGACGATCCCGACCTTGCCGGCCTCTTTCGCGACCTCGATGGCGGCGGCGACGTCGCGCAGCGTCTGCTCGAAATCGAGCTTGCCGACGATCGACATGCCGCACCCGCGGGAATCGGGATCATAGCCAACGTCGAAGCCTTTCTCGACGTGATCGAATACGGCGGGCGCGATCCCGAGATAGCCGACGGAGGCGAAGCGGTCCGCCACGGCGCGGACATGGGAGTTGACGCCAAAAATCTCCTGAATGACGACAATCCCGGCGCGAGGTTTGCCGTCGGGATCGGCGCGCCAGGCGGCGATCGGTCCTGCGCCCTCAGGCTTCAGTTCGATCCACTGGCCCATATATCGCTCTCCAAGTTTGGCGTTTTTGTAAGACCCCGCTTAGCACGCGCTCGCTTTGAGCAATAGCGAGCTCGTCGGCGCCGGTATTCCGTTGACTGGCTATCGCGGTCGGGTCATCGTCGGCGAAGCTTTGGATCGCCTGAAAAAGGAAAGCGGGGGAGCGCCATGTCGCATCCGCTCATGCCGGAACCCGACTCATCGACGCTGGCTCGCCGCGGCGAGATTATCGCCGCCCTGAAGTCGATTGTGCCCGGCGAAGGGGTCGTGGACGCAGTGACCGCGATGCGCGCCTTCGAGACCGACGGCCTCACCGCCTACCGCTCCTTGCCCCTCGTCGTCGTGTTGCCGGAGACGGTCGCGCAAGTGTCGCGCGTCCTCGGCGGGGCATTGCCGTTGCAGGACGCGGTCCTCCTGGTGATGAGCCGCTTCAACAAGATTCTCGAGATCGATTACCCGAACCGAGTCGTCGTCGCGCAGCCCGGCGTGACCAATCTCGGCATCACCAATGCGGTCGAGGAGGCCGACTTCTATTATGCGCCCGACCCATCCTCGCAGATCGCCTGCTCGATCGGCGGCAATGTCGCGGAGAATTCCGGCGGGGTGCATTGCCTCAAATACGGCCTCACCGCCAACAACGTGCTCGGGATCGAGATGGTGCTGATGAACGGCGAGGTCGTTCGGCTCGGCGGCAAGCACCTCGATTCCGAGGGCTACGATCTGCTCGGCGTGATGACCGGCTCGGAGGGCCTGCTCGGCGTCGTCACCGAGGTGACCGTGCGCATCTTGAAGCGCCCCGAGACGGCGCGCGCGATGCTGGTGGGGTTCCCTTCCTCCGAGGAGGCCGGCAAGTGCGTTGCGGAAATCATCGGCGCCGGGATCATTCCGGGCGGCATGGAGATGATGGACCGCCCCGCCATTCACGCGGCCGAGGCCTTCGTCCACGCCGGCTATCCGCTCGACGTCGAGGCGCTGCTGATCGTCGAACTCGACGGGCCGGCGGCGGAGGTCGATCACCTCATCGAACGCGTCGAGGCGATCGCCGACCGCAACGGCGCAACGACCTGCCGAATTTCGCGGTCCAATGAGGAGCGCTTGCGCTTTTGGGCCGGCCGCAAGGCGGCGTTCCCGGCGGTGGGGCGCATTTCCCCCGACTACTACTGCATGGACGGCACCATCCCGAGGAAAGAATTGCCCCGGGTGCTCGCGGGCATGCGAGACTTGTCGAAGAAGCACGGCCTCGAGGTCGCCAACGTCTTCCACGCCGGCGACGGCAACCTGCATCCGCTCATCCTTTACGACGCCAACAAGCCGGGCGCGCTGGAGGCCGCCGAAGAATTCGGCGCGGATATCCTTCGGCTCTGCGTTGAGGTCGGCGGAGTGCTGACCGGCGAACATGGCGTCGGCGTCGAGAAGCGCGACCTCATGCCCGAGATGTTCAACGAAACGGACCTCAACCATCAGCAGCGCGTCAAATGCGCGTTCGATCCGCAGTCCCTGCTCAACCCTGGCAAGGTGTTCCCGCAATTGCACCGATGCGCGGAACTTGGCAGGATGCACATCCATCGGGGGCAGCTGCCGTTTCTCGGCATTCCGAGATTCTAACGTGCGCGTCTCTTGGCCTGCAGGGCGCATGGAATGACGACCTTTACCCCCGACACGCCGGAGGACGTCGTTTCGACGCTGCAATGGGCGGCGGCGGAAGAGCTTCCGCTTGAGATCGTTGGGCACGGATCAAAGCGGGGAATCGGACGGCCAATCAACGCCTCGCACACGCTCGATCTCTCGCGCCTGACCGGCGTCACCCTGTACGAGCCCGCGGAGCTGGTCTTGTCGGCGCGGGCGGGGACGGCGCTTTCCGAGATTGAGCGGCTGCTCGAGGCCAACCATCAAGAGCTCGCTTTCGAGCCGATGGACTATGGCCAGCTCTTGGGCGGGACGCCGGGCCAGGGCACGATCGGCGGCGTTCTCGCCGCCAATGTCTCGGGGCCGCGACGTCTAAAGGCGGGGGCGGCGCGCGACCACGTGCTCGGCGTCGAGGCCGTGTCCGGCCGCGGCGAGGCGTTCAAGTCCGGCGGGCGCGTGGTGAAGAACGTCACGGGTTACGACCTTTCGAAAGGCATGGCTGGATCCTGGGGCACGCTCGCCGTTTTTACGAGCGTCACGTTCAAGGTGCTGCCCGCGGCCGAGACGGAGCAGACGCTGCTACTGCGCGGACTCACTGACGAGCAGGCTGCGGCTGCAATGGCGGCGGCGCTCGGCTCGAGCGCTGAGGCTTCCGGCGCGGCGCATCTGCCGTCGCCGTCCGTAGCTCGCGTCCTTGGCGGGGCGCTTGGCGATCGAGCTGCGACCGCGATCCGGATTGAGGGGGTCGCGCCCTCGGTCGCTTACCGGCTCGAGCGGCTGCGGGATCTTCTCAACGCGACGGCGCCGGTCCAGGAGGAACTACCCGCCGAGGAGTCGAAGCGCATATGGCGTGACGTCCGTGACTGCATTCCGTTCGCGGACGGCAGCGAGCGGCCGGTGTGGCGGGTGTCGATGACGCCGTCGGAAGGCTGGAAGTTGACCAGGGAATTGCGCAAGTCCGCCGGCGCTGAGGCGTTCTACGACTGCCAGGGCGGCCTCGTGTGGCTTCGCATGCAGGCCGACCCAGACGCCCAAGAGGTGCGCCGTCTCCTGCGCGCCTTTGGCGGCGGGCATGCGATGCTGGTGCGCGCGTCGCTCGCCCAGCGCGCCGCGACGGCCGTGTTCGAGCCGCAGCCGCCGGCGCTCGCGGCGCTCAGCGCGCGCTTCAAGCAGGGGTTCGACCCGAACGGCATTCTCAATCCGGGCCGCATGGGAGTCACCGCGACGGCGAATGCGGCGGGCGAGGCGGCGGCGAAATAGTCATGCAGACGACCTTCTCCCCTGAGCAATTGGCCGATCCGCATGTCGCGGAATCCGAGAAAATCTTACGGACCTGTGTGCACTGCGGCTTTTGCACCGCAACTTGCCCAACCTATCTGACGCTTGGCAACGAGCTCGACAGTCCGCGCGGCCGCATCTACCTGATCAAGGACATGCTGGAGAACGGCCGGCCTGCGGACGAGGAAACCGTCACGCATATCGACCGCTGCCTCTCATGCCTGAGCTGCATGACGACCTGCCCGTCCGGCGTCCACTACATGCACCTCGTCGACCACGCCCGTGCGCACATCGAGAAGACCTATAAGCGTTCCTTCGCGGACCGGGCGACGCGCGCGCTGCTGGCGGCGGTGCTGCCTTATCCCGCGCGGTTCCGGGCGGCGCTCAAGCTCGCCAAGCTCGGCCGCCCGTTCGCGCGGCTTTTGAAGAGCGTGCAGGCTTTGAAGCCGCTGGGCGCCATGCTCGACCTCGCGCCGGCTTCGCTGCGAGTCGCGCCTTTGCAGGCGAACGCCGGGACGGCGCTGGCAGGCGCAAAGCGCGGCAGGGTCGCCATTCTCGCCGGATGCGCCCAGTCCGTGCTCGATCCGGGAATCAACATGGCGGCGACTCACCTCCTCGCTCGCTTTGGCCTCGAGGTCGCAGAAGCAAAGGGCGAGGGCTGCTGCGGCGCGCTCGCGCATCATATGGGCCGCGAGGACGACGCGCTCGATTTCGCGAGGGCCAACATCGATGCCTGGATGAAGCTCATCGAAAATGGCGGGCTCGACGCGATCCTCATCACGACCTCGGGCTGCGGCACGACCGTCAAGGACTATGAATTCATGTTGCGGCTCGACCCGGCCTATGCCGCGAAGGCGAAGCGCGTCGCTTCGCTCGCCAAGGACGTGACCGAATATCTCGCGACGCTCGACCTGCCGCCGCCCGCCCATGCCTCTGGGCTCACTGTCGCGTATCACTCCGCCTGCTCGATGCAGCATGGGCAGAAGATCACGCGCGAGCCGAGAGAGCTGCTCGCCAAGGCGGGTTTCACAGTGCGGGAGCCGCGCGAGGGGCATTTGTGCTGCGGCTCGGCCGGAACCTACAACATCCTGCAGTCCGACATCGCCGAGCGTCTGCGCGAGCGCAAGGTTCGCAACATCGAGGCGACCGGCGCCGACATCGTCGCCGCCGGCAATATCGGCTGCATGACCCAGATCGGGCGCGGGACCGCGAAACCGGTCGTCCATACAGTCGAGCTTCTGGACTGGGCCTGGGGCGGCCCGAAGCCGGCGGCGCTCGCCTGAACGCTCAGTTCGTCAGCGAGCCTACCAGAACCGGCGTGGCGTGGTAGAGGTCGGGGAAGAGCCGCTCGAGGTTCTTGACCTTCGGCATGTCGTAGTAGGCGATGTACGGCTGGTTCGGATTGTGGGCAAGATAGTCCTGGTGATAGGCCTCCGCGCGATAGAAGGGCTTGCCGGGCTCGATGGTCGTGACGATCGGCGCGGCGAAAATGTGCGCCGCATCCAGTTGCCCGATGTAGGCTCTCGCGACGCGCGCCTGCTGGTCGCTCTGTGGGAAGATCGCCGAACGGTATTGCGTTCCCCTGTCCGGCCCCTGGTAGTCCAGTTCTGTCGGGTCGTGCGCGACCGAAAAGAAGATCTGCAAAATCTTGCCATAAGTGATCCGCTTCGGGTCGAACGTGATCCGAACGGATTCCGCGTGGCCGGTGTCGCCGCGGGTCGTCATGTTGTAATGCGCCGTGGTGGCGGCGCCGCCGGCGTAGCCCGAAACTGTGCTCTTCACCCCGTCAACGTGCTCGAACACGCCCTGCACGCCCCAGAAGCAGCCGCCCGCTAGGACGGTGGTTTCCGACCCCGAGCTCCCCGCGGCCTCGTCCGGTGCGGGTGGGGGAACGACTCGCGCCTCCTCGGCGGTGGAGGCCGAAATGGCGAAGCCTGCCACGGCGAACGCGACGGCGACGAGAAGAGTGGCCATGCCTGGGCCGGGCTTGAATGCTGTGTTCA
>Ga0335085_10015561_pt1 | contig 11028 bp, 9 predicted proteins | sample Lox_Sample_45_FD_206712 | JGI IMG/M metagenome (GOLD analysis project Ga0335085, IMG submission 206712) | Soil microbial communities from Loxahatchee National Wildlife Refuge, Florida, United States - Lox_Sample_4.5 | ecosystem: Environmental > Terrestrial > Soil > Wetlands | place: USA: Florida... | reverse complement strand
TGACGATCTGCTGCACTACAAATCGGTTTTTGTGCGCGTCAAGATTCTGACCGAAGCCGGGCGAAAATATGCCGACGTGGAGATTCCCTACAACCGGCACCATTCGGGGATCGCCGAAGTGAGCGGCCGCACCGTGCACGCCGATGGCTCCATTGTTCCCCTGCACGGCAAACCCATGGATAAGGTAATCCTGAAGAAACATGGTCTGCAGATTTACGTCAAATCCTTCAATTTGCCGGACGCGCAAGTCGGCAGCATTCTCGACTACCGGTACGAATTTCACTACGGCGATGACACCCTGTATGCACCGGAATGGCTGGTGCAATCGGATTTGTTCGAGAAGCATGTAAGTTTCAAGTTCATCCCCTACGAGAAGGAGTGGGAACACAATGGCCGGGTCGGACAGGGCGTGGCCTGGACCCATTTCCTGCCGAAAGGCCAGGAGCCGCAGCTGCACACTTCGGTGAGAAACTCTTTTGGCCAGAGCGTGAATCCCGACTTCGTTGACCTGGAGATGAACGACGTTCCGGCGTTTGTCAGCGAGCCCTATATGCCTCCGCCCAGCGAGCTGAAATGGCGCGTCGAGTTTTACTACCGCTCCTCCAGCAAGCCGCAAGATTTCTGGAAGGAAGAAGGCAAGAGCTGGAACAAGGACGTGGATGGATTCCTGGGCCGGAAGAAAGGCGTGGAACAAGCCGTCTCCGAGATCGTGGCCGGGGCAACGACCCCGGACGACAAGGTCTTCAAGATCTATTATTTCGTCTCCCGGCTGGACAATCAAAGTTACGAACCCGCGCGCCCGGTGCAGGAAACTCAGGCATTGGGCATCAAGCCGATCCGCGGAGCCGAGGATGTGCTGGAGCAGAAAAGCGGCGACCACGACGAGTTGAACCGTCTATTCGTCGCCATGGTGCACGCCGCCGGCATTCCCGCGTGGCTCATGCGCGTCCCTGATCACACCCAGGAATTCTTCCAGCCGGAGTTTCTGAGCACCGATCAGTTCGACGCCGAGATTGCCATCGTCGAACTGAACGGCAAGGAGGTATTTCTCGATCCCGGCACCAAGTACTGTCCCTATGGCTTGCTGGAATGGCGATACGCGGGAGTTGAGGGCCAGCGCCAGAGCGCCAAGGGCACGGAAATTTCGGCTGCTCCGCTTTCCACCTACAAGGATGCCATCATCCAGCGCTTTGCCAAATTGCAGCTCACCGAGCACGGCACGGTCGAAGGGACGCTTACCGTCGGATTCTACGGTCTGGAGGCGATGAATCGCCGCCAGGAGGGCAGTCAAACGGACGACCAGGGGCGCAAGAAGATGTTGGAGGATGAGGTCCGGAGCTGGCTTCCGGGCGGCAGCGAGGTCACCCTGACCAGTATCCCCTCCTGGCAGAATACCGTGGCCCCGCTGGTTGCGGACTTCAAAATCAGCAGTCCTCTCGCCACCAGCGCAGGACACCGCTGGATTGTTCCGGTCCACGTTCTGCAGGTCAACGAAACACCCATGTTCGCCGCGTCTACGCGCCAGAATGCGATCCTCTTCGATTATGCTTCGGACGAAATCGATGAGGTGCACATCACAATTCCCACCGGGATGGAAGTGGAGAGCCTGCCTGCAAACGACAAAGTGCTCATGACCACCTATGCGGAATACGTCACCACTCAGAAGCAGGAATCCTCCAACGGCATTCTCGCGCTTCGTCAGCTGGCTTTGGGTACGCCCTGGTTCAAACCTGCCGAGTACAAGGATGTGAAGGATTTTTACGACAAGGTGAAAGCCGGGGATGATCAACCCGCGGTTTTGAAGAGTGCAGCCCATGCCGCGGGAAATTAGAAGAACGGGAGGGTTCGCCCTCACGCTACTGCTTCTGGCACCCCTGTTGCACGCCGCACCCACGCCCGACTGGGTTCGGCAGGCGGCGGCCCAGACCCTGGGAACCTACAGTCCCGACACCAATGCCGTCGTCCTATTGGATGCGACCGACAACACGCTCACCGGCGCCGGCGAGTATCTCGAACACCGCCGCCGGGTGGTCAAAATTCTTCGCCCTGACGGGCGCGATGAAGGCGACCTGGAGGTTTACCTCGATCATGGCGAAAAACTGCTCTCGCTCCACGCTTGGACTCTCGATGCCGCCGGCCACGAATACGAACTGAAGGAGAAGGACTTCAACGAGGTCAGCCCCTTTGACGACGACCTCTATTCCGATATTCGTTACCGGACGGCGACGGCTCCCGCGGCCATTCCCGGTTCGGTGATCGCGTTGGAATACCTGGTGCGCCGCCGGGCCTGGCTCAATCAGCTCGACTGGATCTTCCAGGAGATGAATCCAGTGCACGAGGCGGAATTCAGCGTCCAGCTTCCTGTGGGCTGGGAGTACACCACGGCGTGGGCGGATGCCAAGCCCGTCAGCCCGACCCAGGCGGGCGGCGCCTGGCAGTGGGCGGTTCACGACGTCCCCGGGATCGAGCACGAGCCCCGCATGCCTTCACTCCGGTCCCTCTCGGGCCGCATGGCACTCTCGTTCTTCGGGCCGGGGCGGCCATCGGCGGCTTCGTGGGATCAGATTGGCCGGTGGTATATCCAACTCACCGCCGACCGGCGGACCGTCACGCCCGAGCTTGCCGCCAAAGTTCAGCAACTGGTCGCCGGCCAAAGCACCTTCGACGGCAAGGTGCGAGCTCTGGCGCAGTTCATGCAAACCGAAGTGCGCTATGTGGGCATTGAAATTGGGATCGGAGGCTGGCAGCCACACCCCGCCGCCGACGTATTCCACGCGCGCTACGGAGACTGCAAAGACAAGGCTACCTTGCTGCAAACGATGCTTCAGGCTGCGGGAATTGGTTCAGCCTACCTGGTCATCAATACCCGCCGGGGAGTCGCCGATCCGGCCGTGCCTTCAGCTTTTTCGTTCAATCACGTGATCGTGGCAATTGAGATTCCCGCCGGCGTAAATCCCGCGGCGTACCAGAGCGTGATCACCAGCCAGAGCGGACAACGCTACCTGGTTTTCGATCCCACCGACGAATACACGCCGGTCGGAGAACTGCGCTCCGAGTTGCAGCAAAGCTATGCGCTTCTGGTCACAGATTCCGGCGGCGAAATGATCCGCACCCCGCTGCTGGCGCCGGACAGCAATCGCCTCACACGCGACGGCAAATTCGCCCTGAGTTCCGATGGCACGCTGACCGGAGAAGTGGTGGAAACGCGCAGCGGCGACCATGCCACGTATGAGCGGGCGGTGCTGCTGCACGCCAATCAGGAGCAGCGAACCCAGCGCCTGGAGCGGGAACTCAACGAATCGCTCCGCGGATTCACCCTGCAGAGCAGCGACATCCAGCAGCTCGACCAGTTTCAGAAAAACCTTGTGCTTACGCTGAAGTTCACCACGCCGCAGTATGCCCAGACCCGGGGTCCGCTCATGCTGGTGCGGCCGCGCGTGCTCGACGAGAAAAGCTTCGAGGTGGAAACCAAGCCGCGGCACTATCCGTTCGTCCTGGGCGGGGTTTCCGATGAGACGGATACCTACGAAATCGACCTGCCGGCGGGTTACAAAGTGGATGATGTTCCCGACCCGGTCAACGTCGACATGGGGTTCGCCAGCTACCAGAGCAAAGTGGAAACGAGTGGAAGCACAATCCGCTACTGGCGCCAGCTCATCGTACGAGCGGAGCGCGTCAGTCCGGAGCGGGTTCCGGACCTGCGCAAATTTGAGGGAATCGTTGGGGCGGACGAAATGTCCGCCGTGGTTCTCACCCATCAGCCGTAGACTCCGTGGCTCCCCAGGCCGCCGGCTTACTGGACGATCAGTTGCACGGTGGTGGTGCGGCTGACCGTGCCATTACAGGTTGCATCGATCGTCAGAGTGTACGTACCGGCGGGCGTGCCTGAGGTGGTCGTCGTTGTCCCTGTGGAACCGCAGCCCGCCTGGAACAAGATCAGGACGAGGAAGGCTCCGGCCACAAGGCTCATCAGGATCCGCCGGCGCCGTGAGGTTTTCCCGCCCAGGCCGAGAAACGCGAAGCCGGAGACGGGCAGCCACAGGGCATACATGGGGCCGCCGTGGCGCCACAGGCGCGTGGTGGTGGTGACTCGCTCGGTGGTGTTGACCACCAGCGTCGTGCTGGCGGGTCCGTTATTCAGATTGGGAAACGGGGTGGTGGTGAATTTCGTGCTGCCACCTGAGGGCACCCCGGAGCCGACCGCCAGAGCAATGCTCTCGGGAATCGCTCCCGTGGGTGTCACCGTGACCGTGTAGGTGGCGGCGGCGCCGTTCAATACGGTCACGCTCGTAGGATTCGCTGAGATGCTGAAGTCATTCACCTTCGCGCTTGCGCCCGCCGTGACTGCTGGAGCGCTCGAACCGTTTACGGTCGCGCTGGCGCTGTTGCCCAGCGTACCCGCCACCGTGGGCACGATATTCACAATCACCTGTGCCGTGGAGCCAGTGCCCAATGTGCCAACGCTGCAAGTGAGCACGCCGGAAGAGGGTGTGCTGCAGCTTCCCGGACTGGCAGAAGCAGTCACCGTATCGACCCCGGACGATGGCAGGTTATCTACGAAGGTGATGCCGTTCGTGAGGTCGCCATTGTTGGTGATGGTATAGGTGAAGGCCACCTGGCTGCCGACCCCGGCGGGGCTTGGAGAGGCCGCGGCGGTCATTGCGAGGCTGGCAACCGGACCCAGGTTGGTTACGAAAGCATCGCTGGTACCGTCTAACGTTGCCTGAATCGGGCCCTTCGTCGGGAAGTTCGCCGAGCTGGTTTCTCCAGCGACATACGGATTGTTCTGCGGATTCACCGCGATACTGGTGCCGCGGTCATTGCCCGAGCCGCCCAGGTAGCTGGAGCTGTGGCTGGTTGCCGTGGCCGAGGTAGCGCCGGTGTCAATTCGCGACAAGAAAGCGTCGGTGGCACCGCCCGGCGAACTTTGGAATGCGTTCAACGTATGAAAATCACTGGAATTCGTCCAGCCGGTGACCCAGGCCCCACCCAAAGCATCGGCCCCGATCCCCAGGCCCACGTCGTTGCCCGTGCCTCCGAGATAGCTGAAGTAGGCGAACGTCACCGAGGTTGAGGTGCAGTCGGTCCCCATACAGGGAGCCCCTATTTTGGCGACGAATGCGTCTGTCGCTGTCACTCCCGTAGGACACGTGCCCGGATTCGACGGAGCGTCGAGGCAGGGCTGAAAGACACCGCTTCCGCTAAGCGGGACGAAACCGAAATCCGTGGAATTGGTGGAACCCGTGACGTAAGCGCTCAGCGACGAATCCACCGACACCCCGTAGCCGATATCGTCTCCGCTGCCACCGAGGTAGGTCGAATAGATCAACTGATTTCCTGGCTGAGCGAGGGGATTAATCTCGGCCACGAAAGCATCCATCGCCGTCACGTTGGTGGGGCAGTTCAGTACACCCGGAGCCGAATCCAGGCATCCCTGGTACGAGTTGATCAAGGGGAAGTCCAGGCAGGTCGGGCTGTTCACGGCGCAGCCCAGGTGCTGGAAGTTCGTTCCGCCGGTGATGTAGACGTTTCCGGTCGTGTCGACGGTGACACCGCCGCCCACCGCTTGGCCGTTCGAGGGATAGCCCCCGCCGAAGTAGGTCGAGTACACCAGGCTGCTCGCCCCGGGCAAAGTCGAATCGATTTCGCTCAGGAAGAACTGGGTAGTGGCCTTCGGGGTCGTCTGAAAGGAGCCGAGAGTCACCGGGTAATCCGGAGATGTGGTCACGCCTGTCACAAACGCCTGCCCCTTGGCATTCAGCGCCAGGCCACTTGCCGTCTCCGTTCCGCTGCCGGCAAGGTAGGTGGAATAGGCCAGGCCCGATCCATCCGGCTTCACCTCGGCGACGAAGGCATGCTTGCCCGGAGAGAGCGAGGAGACGGTCAACCCGTTGACATTCGGAAAATCGGTCGATGTGGTGGTTCCGGCGACGAAAGCGTCAAAGCCGGAATCTACCGCCAGGCCTGCGGTGGTGTCGGTTCCGCTGCCGCCGATGTAGGTGGTATAGGAAAGCACCGTGCCCGAGTTCGCAAACTTGGTCACGAATACGTTGGCTGTGCCGGTCAGAGTCGGCTCTGTGCCGCCGCTGGGAATGGGGAAGTCGGTCGAGGTCGTGGGACCGGCGACGTAAATGTTCGAGCCCGAATCGAGCGCAATCGCAGGACACCCGGCGGTCACCGTGCCGGCGATTGCGGAACAGCCCTCACTGCCGGAACCCCCAAGATAGGTCGAAAAGCTCAACACAGGATCAATCACCAGCGCCTGGCTGCGGTCATAGGCGCCCAGCGAAAAGGCGACCTGCTCTGGTCCCTGAAGCTCGTAGCGGGCAGGGATGTTGCGGCGTTTTCCGGCGACGGTCTGATAGACCCGCGGGGATTGGAACTGGACCGGTCCCTCGCGGGTGGTCAACACCAGATCGCCCTTTTCATCGAGACGCACGCCGCTGGCTCCCTCAAAGTGCAGGGCGATTCGCTGCGGATCGGCGCCCGGGGCCACAAGGAAGTCATATTCCAGACGTCCCTGATTGCCGTAGTACACCAGGTCGACTCCGGGATAAACCTGCGCGTAGCGCACACGGGCAAACTGCGGAATGTTGCGGTGCCAGAGCGCCGGGTTATTGCCGATAAAGTAATTGGTTTTGCCGGGAAGGCGGTCCACTCCAGTGGAGGCGGCCTGCGTGTTGGCGCCCGCCAGGTTCATGCGCACCACGGCCACGTGAGCCACTGGCCGATTGTGGGTGCGCTCGATATGTTCGATTTTGAGAACTGCCTGATCGGAGGTGAAAAACAGGCTGTAGCCGCTGCCATGGGTCAGAAACCTTACTCGCGCGTCGGCCTGGCCCTGGTTGGGCTCAAAAATCAGCGGCAGGTGGCTGAGCAGGGCTTCCGCCTTGCCGGTTTGCGGTACGCCGTTCTGAGAGACAGAGGCGGGGGCAACAAACGGACGGTTTCCAGCGGCGGCTACCTTGTCCACGCGGGCATTCCAGCCCGCCAGCAGGGCCACAGTGGCGGCCAGCACCAACACCCCCGCCACCGCCGCGACGCGGCTCTTTAATCGCACAGATCGCACCCCAGACCGTACCCCAGACCTCAACCCACAGCGATTCAATCTCACAAGCTCCTCCGAGTATTCCAAGTCATGGAGAGGAAGAAGAACTGGCGCACAAGCGGGAGACGGGCTCGTGCCCAAGAAGCGGCGCGCTGTTTGATCATCCGAAAATAGCCGACAAAACGAAGTAATTACTTAAACATCTGACGGATAGCCTGTCAAGCCGTACACCCACCCAGCGCCCTATTTCGACCGGTCGAGAGGCAGATACCGACGCCCTGACCTGCGACCGCGGACGCTGCACTCTGTTTAGGACCTTCGCCTGAGACCTTCGAGCCGGAGACTTGCTTCGCCACAACCGGCTACACGTTCGCTCCGCGGAGCCGGCCACTCACATGTAACGTTCAGATGCGGCGGCCTTCCCGGAAAGATGCCGAAGTCACACAAAAGCGCGTCGCGGAGACGGGTTCGGGGATTGAGAGTTTACTGAACCTGTTCCCGATGTACCTTTGTGCTTGCATATAGTTGAAAAATAAGGAACCCTTGCTGCGAGCCATCATGATCTTGGTCCTTGCCGAGGGAAAGCGTCGTTGGCGCGATACCCGAGGAGTTGCGGTCGCCCCGCATTCAGGAAATGTACTTGGAAAGCAATCCGTCTAGCCTGCAACCGCCGCAGGAGCGTCGTTCCATGCGGCGATTTGATATGCGTCTGCCCGCTTCGGTGCGTATGACCGGCGAAGGGGTCGCGGATTTCCTCACGGAGACGCAGAACGTGAGCGCCCGCGGCGTCTTCTTCTACCTCGACCGGCCGTTGAGTGAGGGCAGCCAGCTGGAAGTGACCTTGACCTTCCCGCCTCACGTCACGCTGACCGACTCCGTACGCGTCCGCTTTACCGCCCGCGTGGTGCGGGTGGATTCGCCCTTGCCCGCCTCCCGCGTGGGCGTGGCGGCGTTCATCGAGGAATACGAGTTTCTGCGCTCTAATCCCAGCGCCGATTATTCCAGCGATTTACAGGAAACCGGGAACTAGTTCTCCCTTGCCGACGTTTGGAGATTGCGCGTTCTCGCCGTACCAGCCCTATTCCTTGCCCAATTGTTCGATTTTCTGCCGCAGGCGCTTATAGCGGCGCACCAGGATGGTGAGGTAGGTGATGTGGATGATCCAGGTTGCCGTGTAGGCTGCATAGAGAAAATTCATCAGGAACTCCTGGCTTCCAGTAAAGACTCCTGGGCTTGGGCATCCTCCAGTTGGCGTTGCAGGACTTCCAGCCGGTAGCGCGACCAGAAAACCAGAAAGCCGAAGCACAGGAACGCCGCCCAGCTCAAAAGCAACACGTGCAGCATGCGAGGGTCCATGGAGCCGCCGTCGCCGATCACCGGCTGAGGGTGCTGGGTGCGAAAGAACCAGATGGAGAAATAAACCAGCGGCACGTCCAGGGCGCCAAAGATCGCCAGCGCCGCCGCCAGAACCGGCGTCTGGCTGCCACTGGAAAACCGTCGAAGGATCAGGTAGCTCACATAGATCAACCACAGAACCAGCGTGGAGGTGAGCCGTATGTCCCAGGTCCACCAGATGCCCCACACGGGCCGCGCCCACAGCGGACCGGTGATCAGAACCACCGTGCAGAACACAACCCCCACTTCGGCGGCGGCTACCGCGACGGCATCCGCCTTCAGGTTGCGGCGGATGAGGTACAGCACCGAAGCCACGAAGTTGATGGTGAAAAACAGAAACGCGGTCCACGCGGAAGGCACGTGGTAGTAAATGATCCGGTAGACATCCCCCTGGAGCTGATCGGTGGGAGCCGCTACCAAAGCTTGATAGAGCGCATAACTCAACAGAACGGCCGTCAAAACAGCCAGGATGGGGAAAAATCGCTTCATTCCGCTTCCAACACCAGTTCAAACAAAAGCAAACTCACGATAGTAAACACCACATCGTAGGTTGCAAGCAACACGACCCAGAACTTGATGGCGCCTTCGCCGGTCAGAATGGAGGTGGTCGCATTGACCATGGCGAGCAATGCGGGAATGGAGATGGGAAACAGCAGCAAGGGCAGCATGATTTCGCGGCTGCGCGTCCGCAGGGACATGGTCGCGAAAAACGTGCCGTTGACCACCAACGCCCAGGTTCCCAGCATAGCGACAGGAAGCAGTTCCCAGGCGGGCCCGAGCGAGCGCAGCTCATAGAACACGATGAAGAGCGGCGTCATCAGGCCTTCCAATACGCTGACGAAAAGAAAATTCCCGAGCGCCTTGGCCAAAAACAAAGCCTCGGCCGGAGCCGGTGACACCCGATAGGCGTCCAGCACCTGATTGCGCAATTCTCGCGCCCACGTCTGGTTCAGCGCCACCACCGCGGCGAAAAGGAAGGCCACCCAAACCAGGCCTCCGGCAATCTGCCGCGACTGCTCGGCGCGTGGATCAAAGGCAAAGCTGAACACCACCACCACAAGCAAGGCGAAGAACAGCATGGAATTGATGGCGTCTTTGGATCGCCATTCCAGGCGGATATCTTTCGCCAGGGTAACGCCCGTGATAGAAGAAAATCCGCTCATGGTCTGGAACCTTGCTCGCCTTCCTCCGTGGTCCTCCGTGCCCTCTGTGGTTAAAGAATCTGTGCTCAAGAGAATTCGTTCGCAAGAGAGGGAGTTCTGCGCACGATTCTGCCTGCGTCCATCCACACAAATTCGTCGGCGGCGCCCTGCAGCAGCGTTGCCTGATGCGTCACGACAAAAAGCGTTTTCCCACCGTCGCGCAGGCTCGCCAGCAGCTTGACCATCTCGTGCGCGGAACGGAGATCCACGTTGGAGAAGGGCTCATCGAGCAGCAGAATTTTCGGATCATTCAGCAGCGCGCGCGCCAGCGACATGCGTTGCCGCATGCCTTGGGAATACTGCCCCACCGGGCGCGGCAAGGCCGGGTCAAGGCCCACAGCAGCGATCGCGGCCTGGCAACGGCCGACGTCTGCGATTTCATACAGCCGGGCGAAGTAGCGCAGATTCTCCAAGCCGCTCATCTCGTCGTACAGCAACGACGGGTGCGCCATATATCCCACCTGGCCGCAGATGGAGCGCAGGTCGCTCGTGCCCAGCATGGCCACCGTGCCCCGGGTGGGCCGGGCCAGTCCGGCGAGCATCCGGAGCAGGGTCGTTTTCCCGGCGCCATTGTCTCCAAGAATGGCGTAAAACCGGCGGGCGGTAAACTCTGCGGTCACGCCGCGCAAGGCCGCGAAGCGGCCAAACTGCTTGATGAGATTGCTGACCGCGACGATCGGAATACCCTGCGGATTCGCGGGATCAGTCACTGGTACAGGAGGTAAGGACTTTTGCAACTCAGTGAAGATAGCCGATGCGGAAGATGAAGTCGAGCCAATCGGCGGACTTCCGGATTTCCAGGGTGACGGCTCAGTTCGCCATGCCGGTCACGGCCTTCCCGCTTTGCATCTCCGTCATGCTTTTCGCGGGAGAGGCTGCGGGAGCGCCGGTAGCGGGCGCGCCAGCTTTGGGCGCGTACTTCGAGGCGCACTTGGCCTGCAGTTCGCGAGCGTGAAACACGCCATCCCGGCCCATGCTGCCTTCGGCCAGAGCCTGCGAATTATCCTTGAAAGTGTCGGGCGGAGCTTCGGTGCCGTTATAGACAACCGGCAGGGTCTGCTGGTTTTCCACCAACACGAACTCCACGTTGAGACCAACCCGCTTGATGGAGCCGGGCTGAACGTTCCCCGCGACCCGCAGACTGCGCGTGTAGGCGCTGTTCCCCATGCCGTGCAGTTCCTGGATGGTGACGTAGTAACTCTTGCTTTGCTGCACGCCGGTATAGGCCAAATAGCCTAACGCCAATATGATAACGACGGTGGCGGAACCGAATTTCAGATAGGTAGAGGTTTGTTTCGACATAAAAATCCTGCTGTTGAACTTTATGCCTCCTGCGGGGCGGGGTCAAGATTTCTAGAGGTCGGGGATGGCACCAAGGGCTCC
>Ga0335085_10015560_pt1 | contig 11030 bp, 8 predicted proteins | sample Lox_Sample_45_FD_206712 | JGI IMG/M metagenome (GOLD analysis project Ga0335085, IMG submission 206712) | Soil microbial communities from Loxahatchee National Wildlife Refuge, Florida, United States - Lox_Sample_4.5 | ecosystem: Environmental > Terrestrial > Soil > Wetlands | place: USA: Florida... | reverse complement strand
CTGGATGTGGAGCGAACGCTGCGGATTGTGATTCCGGGCGTGGTGAGCTTCACGCTGGGGTTTCAGACCGTCCTGTCGAGTTTCTTTCTAAGCGTCCTTGGAATGTCCCGCCGATGAGCAACGCGAGCGACCTGTTCGATCAATACGCTGCCGCCTATGAGCAGGCGCTGGCAAGCGCCATCGCCCCCTCAGGGGAAACGCGGGAATATTTTGCCGCGGGCCGGGTGGCCTGGCTCAAGCGCTGCCTGGAAGAACGGAAGGAATCGTCGGATGCGATCCTGGATTTTGGATGCGGTGACGGCGCTACAACGCCGCTGCTTCTTCGCGCGCTGAAAGCAAACTCCGCCATCGGCGTTGACGTATCCGCCAAATCCCTGGAACTCGCGCGAAAACGCCATGCGACGGAACAGATTTCCTATGAAACAATCGGAGAATTCCGAACCTTCGGAAAAATGAATCTCGCGTATTGCAACGGTGTCTTTCACCACATCCTGCCGGCGCAGCGCAGGGAGGCACTGATGTTGGTCCATCGCGCGCTGTGCGAGGGAGGCCTGTTTTCGTTTTGGGAGAACAATCCGTGGAGCGTCGCGACGCGCTACGTGATGTCGCGGTGCGCGTTCGACCGCGACGCAATCCTGCTGTCTCCACCCGCGTCGCGATGTCTCTTGCGCGAAGGCGGCTTTGAAATTCTGCGGACCGACTTCCAATTCATTTTTCCGCGAGCCTTGCGTGCCTTGCGCAAGATCGAAGAGTTTGTGTATCGCGTTCCGCTCGGCACACAATACCAAGTCCTCTGCCGCAAAGTCCGCAAACCGAATTGAAATTATTGGGAGCTTCCGACGAGGACTTGTCCCGCCCGCCGGATCTGATCGCGCAGGCGCACACGGTCGATGCCCAGCTTACTCGCGCAATACCAGCCGAGGAGCAGCCGCACGGCCAAAGCGAAACCGAGCAAGAGAATTGAGGCGGTCAGCATCGCGAAGGATTCACGCTCGACGAGCAACGTCCAATTGATCGCCTCTTCCCAGGGCGGCCAAACAAAATTGAAGATTCTGCGCAGATATTTCCCAATCCACGGAATTCGCAGCAAGCGGACATGTACCGTGTCCTCGTAGGTATACGACTGCGGATAGTTGAGAATCGGTTGCGTCGCCGTCCGGAAAATGGCGGGATCCTTCAGTTCCGCGCGCGTCAACAAATGCCCGTCCGGAAGCTGGAGCAAGACATGGTAAGACGGGTCCACAATGACCCAGCGGTCGCCAATCAAAGCTTCGACGACAACATGCTTGCTCTGCCCGCTTGGGTCCAGTAGGAGAAGGCGGCGCGCGTGCAGGCCGCTGCTCTGCGCAAGATTGACGAACGCGTTCGTAGCCGTCCCGCACACTTCGAGAAGCTGCTCGATGTTAAGCGTATCCTCCGGATTGCGGTCGGCCAGGGCGCCAGGGTCGGCCGCACTCCGGCGCGCGGGACCATGAGCCATCCATTGCAAAATGGCTTCGATTTTTTGCATCGGGTTGTCGGAAGCGGGAATAATCGCGTCCGAAAAACCCCTCAAATAGCTTCGCGTCGAAAATTCCCAGGCGACGCTGTAAAGAACCGCCACGAGCGAAACACCGAGAAGCAGATTCGCCACAACCCAGCAGGCCCGAATAAAAGGGTGTCTCTTCATCAGCCGCGCCGCTCCGCGATCAAATCCCGATAGAGAGTCTCCATTTGCGCGAGCGGTTCGGTCCAGCCGAGCGAGCTCGTCACCTCCACGCACCCCGACCGCAAACGCGCGGCCAGCTCCGGGTCCTCCAAGATCTGGGCAAGTCCCGCCTCGAGTGCCAGCCCATCGTGAGGGACAACGAGCCCCGCGCGCCGGTTGACAATCGGCGCAATGCCGCAGCGGTCCGTAACCAGGACCGGAGTGCCACAAGCGACGGCTTCCGCCGCCGTGTTACCGAAATTCTCGTTTTGTGAAGGCAGAACAAACAAGTCTGCATCCCGGTAGGCTGCCCACTTGGCCTCGCCATAAAGAGGGCCTGTAAACAAAACGCGGCCGTTCAATCCCAACTGCTTGGTGAGCCCCTCTAAGAGTTGGCGGAACCCGTCTCCTTCATCGGGCCCGGCCATGACCAATACGGACTTTCGAGCTCCGTTGCCGCGGCGATTCCAGTGAGAAAATGCCTCCAGCATCAGATCTGGACTCTTCTTTGATACTAGACGACCCAGAAAGAGCACAAGTTTTGCGTCAGCCGGTATGTTCCAACGGTTACGGAACCGTCCGGCGGGCGGAAGCTCGGCCGGGATTTCAATCCCATTTCGGCGGACCACGATCTTGGAGTCCGAAATTCCACCGTCCAAGAGCTCCTGGCGCTCCTGCTCGGAAGTTGCAATCACGCGGCTTGCCCCGCGGAGCAGGCGGCCTCCGAGCACGTCATGATAGACCGTCTTCATCCAGATGCTTCGCACGATGGGCCGGAACATGCCCATGGGTTCGACCAGATACGGTCGGGCGATTCGCCGACATGCGCCGGCGACGCGCGGTCCGATCAAATCGTAGAGACCATAAATGTGGGCGAGGTCGTAGTCCCGCAACCGCTCCCGGCAAAACGTGGCGACTCCCGGATTCCAAGTCAAGGCTCGATATCGGGCCTGCGTTCGAAAATAAATGGCTTCCACGCCATCTTCCGTGGCTTCCAATCCCCAACGTCCCGGAATCGCACCCGCAATTTCCCGCTTGGCCGAGTCGAATCCCAAATCGGCGGCTAGAACCGTCACCCCGTGGCCGGAGGAGGCCATCCCGCGGGCGAGCGCCCTTACTTTAACGGTAGGACCACCCATGTCAAGGAACGGATAGTACGATTGCGATACGTGCAACAGGCGCATAGGCAGACAAATCCGGGCCCGCGTGAGCCTGGCAGACGGCTGAATTAAGGCTCCCCCCGCTCGAGAATTATACTCTGGCGAGGTGCCTTCGCATGCGAAGGTTGCCATTTCAGAGTTGCTGGGCAAGAACATCGCGGAAGACGTTCGCAAGGCCCGACTGAAATCGCTTGAAGGAAAATTCTTTCGCGACACGATCCCTTCCGCGTGCCCCCATTTCCCGGGCCCGTTCTGGATCGCCCAGAATGGATTCCAGCGCTTGCGTGAGGCTCTCAACGTCGCCGTGCCGCACAAGCAAGCCTGTAGCGCCGTCCTCGACAATGTCCGGAATGCCGCCGTGCGCACCGCCGACCACAGGCCTGCCATACGCCATGGCTTCCAAAAACACGAGGCCAAATCCCTCCCCGCGACTCGGGAGCGCGAAGACGTCACAGTTTGCGTAGCATGCGGAGAGATGCTCGGGCGCGAGGCCGTGCAGGAAATGCGCGTGTTCCGTAATATCGAGGTCGCGCACAAGCCGTTCGAGTCTTGGCCGGTCATTTCCATCGCCGACGAGCACGAGCGACGCGTCCGGCTCCCCTTCCAGCACCCGCGGCAGGGCGGTGATCAGGGTGTCCGCTCCCTTGTATTGTTCGGAGGAATCCCACCGGCCCACGGTCAAAATGATTCGGCCAGCGCTCGGAAAGCCGGGCGGCAAGGAATGGGAAGCGCGTGCGGAAAGACGCGCCTCAAATTCAGGATCGAGGCCCCACGGAAGCTGCTTGACTTTGTCGGGGCGAATCTGTTGCTCGGAAATCAGGCGTTGCACGGTGTCCGCGCTGGGTCCGACGACCAGATCCGCGTGCCGGAGCGCTGGGCCGCGGGGCCAACCAAGCGGTTTCCAAACCTCGACGCCGTGTGTGAAGACAATCGAGCGAAATTTTCTGTTGCGCGCTCGCATGATCCGGACAACCGGAGACAGGTGCGGATGAAGCGCGATCACAAGCGCTGGCTTGTGGCCCGCCGCGCGTAGCGCAGCAAGTGCGAATTGAGTCTTGTTTCGTGCATAGCCGGAAGCGGAAAATTCCACGGAGCCGACGCGCACGGTGTGCAATCCCCGAGGATCGTTGAGGCTAAAGAACCGGACGGCCATGCCCCGATCAGACGCAAATTGTGCGGTCACGGCGGCAACGAGGCGGCTCGCGCGTTGAACGCCGCCCGCCGAGAGTACGTCCGTGAATAGTCCCACGATGGAGCTCATTCGAATCGCGCGTCCCACTGCTTCCGGTGTTGTGCCGGTCTGCCCTTCATTTGCATCACAGGTATTTTTCTGGCCGTTCTCCGGGCGGCGAAGGATTGCTTCGCGTCAGAGCGCCGGGACCGGGCCGTCTTTGTGTCTCCATCGAGAGAGTCTACCTTACGCCGGATGGCTGTGACATTGGATGTCGCGGTCGGTGACACCCGATTACGCACTGGAACCCATATTCTCTTCGCCGGCTTTCCTCGCAGTGTCGTTGTATCCACCTAAACGACAATAGGGCTCTCTATGCGGCCATATGATTTGCTGCTACGCTGGCCGTTTCGCGCTTTAACGCAAGGAGGAATCGTAGAGTGGCCGGAGCATCAAGGCGCATCTTGTTGACGGGCGGTGCGGGATTCATCGGCTCGCATGTAGCGGAAGCTTTGCTCCGCAAGAACGCCCAACTGAGCATCGTGGATAACCTGGACGACTTCTATTCCCCCGCATGGAAGAAAGCCAATCTCGATTCGATCCGGCGAACCGGATCGTTCGATTTCTTTGAACACGATATTTCGGCCATGGAGCAGGTGCGGGACACCGTCGGACGCGTCCGGCCGGACGTCATCATTCACCTTGCGGCGCGGGCCGGAGTTCGCCCTTCGATTGAGCAGCCGCGGCTGTATGAACGCGTGAACGTGGCGGGCACGGTCAATTTGCTCGATCTTTGCAGGGAATTCCGGGTTTCCCGGCTGATCTTTGGCTCTTCGAGCTCGGTGTACGGCGCGAGCAGCCACGCACCATTTTCGGAAGCGCAATCCGATCTGCACCCTATTTCGCCCTATGCCGCCACTAAGCTGGCTGGAGAATTGTTTTGCTACACGTACGCGCATCTCTATCAACTGCCGGCGCTCGCTCTCCGGTTCTTCACCGTGTACGGGCCGCGGCAGCGGCCGGACCTCGCCATTCATAAATTCATCGCTCGCATCGAAGCGGGGAAACCACTGCCGATTTTCGGAGATGGAGAAACGGGCCGCGATTACACGTATGTGGAGGACATTGTGGCCGGCGTTCTCGGCGCGCTCGATTACGAGTTCCCGTCCTCGGACAAAGTTCCATTTGAAATTTTTAATCTCGGCAATTCCCAGCCCGTGAAGCTTTCGGAACTCGTTCGCCTGCTCGAACGCGCAACCGGCAAGAAGCCAATCCTTCAACGGGAAGCTCCGCAGCAGGGCGATGTGCCTCTCACCTGGGCCGATATTTCCAAGGCCGGGAAACTGCTCGGTTACCATCCTCAAACGACTCTGGAGGAAGGTCTCAAGAAATTTGTCGCTTGGTATCGCGCCACCGGCCCCGGCCAGCGCGCCTAGAAATTAAAACGAAGTTTTGGATCTTCACCTTTCTCATCCGGGCTGCCTGCCCTTCTGAGATTTTTTCACGCACTGAACGTAGAGAGACCACGGCACACGCGGATTTTCATAATCCAGAAGTTGCAACGGCCAGGTGACAAGAAACAGAGGAAGCGCGACGGCGTAGCTGCCGCGGCTAATGAGCGGCTGAATGATGTTTGCGATCTTCACCAGCAATGGTGAGCCGAATCCAGCCGTCTTGACGATCTGGAATCCCAATGGTTCCAGAAGCGCCCTGTAACTTTCCATGGTGTATCCATCACGGACATGCCATCCCACGGATTCGTCGGTGCAAACTTGTCCCTTGTTGCCGGGATGCTCCGAATATGGGCAACAGACGTGCAGAACTCCGTCTTCGCGAAGCATGTCATAGAAATACTGGACCACTTGTTTGTCCCTCGTGATGTGCTCCAATGTTTCCGAGCAAATGATTTGATCGAATTTCTGATTGACCCGGGGCAGATCGTAAAGATTGCATACTTCGAATCTCAGCCGATCTCGTTCAACCCCGAGGAAAGAAAAATACTCGTTGTCTTTTTGTACCTGGCCGGACTCCATCGTCACACCCAGGACCCGATTTCCGCGCCGATAGGCCGCGTAGGAGAGTGCCCCGTTGCCACAGCCGGCATCCAACGTGTCGATGGCTCCGGGCCGGAAATGCGCGGTGAGAAACCGGTATCTCGATCGCGTGTGCAGATCAAGCCCCGGAAAAATCAGCCTCTTGCCCCACAGCCGAATCCGATCGCGCATCGGCGGCGAACTCATCTCACCGGCCGGCCGGGCCGCGGGACGAAACGTGGTCTGTGCGCAGTTCGGGTGATCTCATTCCCTTGCGCTTGATCGCACCTGCAAAAATCGCGCGCATCTCTACCCCGTTGCGGTCCCAGGTGTACTGGCTGGCGGTGATCGCAGCCTGTTCGGCCATTCGAGCGCGCAATTGAGGATCTTCGTACAGCATTCGAATCCGGTAAGCCAACCCGGCCACGTCATTCGGATCATCGAGAATCAATCCATCCACGCCATCGGTCATGATCTCCGCCGTGCCGTTGGTGGCCGTCGTGATGACGGGCAAGCCGCAAGCCATGGCCTCGGCGGGAGGCTGCGCGAACGTGTCCTCGAGAGACGGGCCGACGTAGACGTCGGCGGCAGCGTAATACCACTGAACATCCCCACGGGGAGGCAGGAAGGAAACCTTTCCGGCGAGTCCCAATTCGCGAATTCGATTTTCGTAAGGTGCCGCATCATCTTTGCCGGCAACGGCCAGAGCCACCGGCAAATCCTTGAGCAAAGCGAGCGCTTCGATGAGCGCCACGAGTCCCTTCTTTTTCCAATCGTTTCCAACCAGAAGAAGAACAAACTGATCCTCTCCAAAGCCGAGCTGAATGCGGACCTCGCGACGGTTTCGAAGCCTGAGTTCCCGGTTGAAAATCTTGTGATCGAGACCGATGTAAACCACGGGGAGAAGTTGCTCAATTCCGTAATGGCGCCTTAAATCCTCCGCCGTCTTCTTGGCGATTAGAATCAAACCCGTCTTCGAATTCGTGTACATCTGCCGTTCCAGGAAGATGACGAGGCGGTAGTACAGCCACCGGTGGAGGAGCCGGGGCCAGAATCGCACGGGATTTCTTCGGAATTGGAGTTCGGACTCCGCTTGCCGGACAAATTCAGCAAAAACGATGTGCACGGAGATCAGATCCGCATTCCAACAGTTCGTGCCGGCAGTGTAAACGAGGTCGTGCCGAAACCCGCGAACATGGACATCCCACCAGCGCCACAGATGGTTGGCCGCGAGCCACCACAGAAAATTCAAGAGGTGGGGACCCGGAATCCGCGGAATCCGATGCCAGCGCATTCGGTCGAGGTCGACATCTTCGACTCGCTGACTGTAAATGTGAATCTCGTAATTCTGCGGCAGACGAGTGATCCATTCCGCGATCCGCCGCTCGGTGCCATGGCGTTTGTCGATAAATGGAGAAACAACTGCGATTCGGACCGGTGGCATTCGCTTTACGCGCTCCCTACGGGCTCACCTGCATGAGTTCACTCCAGCGTTCGAGGACAAACAGATTCCAGATGCGCGACCAGCCCACCGCGCCTTCCGACCGCTCATAGCGGTTCCACAGGCGATTCACGACTTCAGGCTCCAGGATACCGGTCGCCCGAAGCCGGTCCGGCGCGAACGCTTCCTTGAGCGCTCCGCGCAAGTCATGTGACAGCCAGCGCTGGAACGGAAATGTGAAGGTGCGCTTCCGTCGAGACTCCAAATCCGCAAGCAGAGCCGGAGGCAGGAGTTTTTTCGTGGCGTCGAGCAAGAGCTGCTTCTGCTGCATGCGAATGCTCGACGGAACGGGAAGCAGAAACTCCACCACGCGGTGATCGAGAAATACGGGACGGACTTCGATGCTGTGAGCCATGCTCATGGCATCGAGATCACGGAGCAGGCGTGGCTCGAGATGCGTGTGAATATCCATGAACGCAAGGCGTTCGCGGAGGTCTTCGTTCTCGACCTGTCTCGACCAGTATTTCAAATGATCCTTTGCTTCCTCATGATGACCGTTCGGCGCGAACGCGGAAGATACAAGTTCGCCGACGTCCCGGTCGAGAAAAAGAATTTTCACGGCGAGCTGCGCCGCCACGAACGGATCGTCGGCGCCAATCAGATAAGAAAGCTTCCTCCAGCGGAACGGAAACGCCTTCTGGTCGAGCAAACGGCCGAACGGAACGGCAGGCAGCGGCCGAGCCCAGCGGGCGACCGCGTTGAATCGTTCGAACCAAGCGAGCGATTCGTACCCTCCGAACAGCTCATCTCCGCCCTGGCCCGAAAGGGCGACCTTGAATCCTGCTTCCGCGCCCAGCTTCGAAATCCAATAGGAATTCAATCCGTCGACGGTTGGCTGGTCGAGAGCCCAAATGGCGTGGTCGAGGTCCGCTTCCACACGGTGCGCCTCAAGTGTCACGACCTCCAGCGGAATACCAAGCGCGTCGGCCGTGCGGCGAGTCAGTTTGCTTTCATCGAATTCGGATTCGCCGAAGCCGACCGTCATGGCCGAGAGATTCTGTGCTCCGGCGGCGCGTGCCAAGGCGGCGAGGCAAGCCGAGTCGGTGCCGCCACTCAAAAAAATCAGGACGGGAACGTCCGAGACAAGATGGTTCCTCATTGCATCAAGCAGTACTTCCGCGAGATGCGCGGCGACCGGCTCGGCTGCAGAAGGCTGAGAGTGAGGGGAGAATGACCAATACTGCTCGGTTCGCCACTCGCCGTCTTTCCAGACCCCGATGTGGCCCGGCGCAAGCGGAGTTACGCCGCAAATCGCGGACCACGGCGGAGGAATGTGCCCAAGCTGCAAAAACGCGCGCAGGCCGGAGGGGTCTAGCCGACGGGGTACCAACCCGGATGCCAAAAGCGTTTTTAGCTCGGAAGCAAAGACGAGCTCGCCACCCGATTGGTACAGACAAAGCGGCTTGATTCCCAGACGGTCGCGCCCGAGAATCAGCTTACGCTCGGGGCCGTCCCAGATCGCAAAGGCAAACATGCCGCGCAGTTTTTCGACAAACCGCTCGCCGTATTCTTGGTAGAGATGAAGGACCACTTCCGTGTCGGTCGTCGTGCGGAACTGGTGGCCACGGCATTCGAGTTCGGAGCGCAACTCTGCCGCGTTGTAGCTTTCGCCGTTATACGTGATCCAAGTCCGGCCATCCGGGCTGGACATGGGCATGCGTCCCCGGTCGCTTAGGTCCATTATGGAGAGGCGCGCATTTACCAATAGGCACGATCCAAACTCCTGAACGCCTTGGCTGTCAGGACCACGGTGCTTCATGGAGGCGGCCATGCGATCCGCGGCCGGGCGCAACGAATCGCTTGGGTGGATCGTCGCAATCCCGGCGATGCCGCACACGCCGTCTATTTCCCAACTAGCGCGAGCCGCCACCGGGGCACTCCGCGCAAGCGTTTGGGGATGGGGACAGGCTGCGGCATTTGGGACAGCTTCGGCAGGCGATACAACACACCGATCAGCAACCACAAGTACGCGTTATTCACAAAATTTTGATAAGACTGAATTCCAAAGTACATCAGCAGGACAAGGGCCACCACGGCATACCACCAAATCGCAAAGCCGATTGGGAAATATACTGTTTCTCGAAGATTTCGGACGACCTTCCACCCGTTCCACAGCATGATCGAAACCCAAACAATCCACATGACGAGACCGGGAATCCCCATCTCGACAAGGATCGAGCCATAACCGCTCTCCACGTTATAGAGCGGTGGTGGCTCGCCCAGAAAACGGGAAACGTATTGCATTCCCAAGGAAGACATGCCAGTGCCGTGCCCGGTGAGCAAATTGCCCTCATCGATCGCGCCCGTGAGATTCTTCATGGGATAATCCCAGGTTCGGTTCGCCAACTCGGAACCTTGGCCGCTTAGAGAAAGTGTCTCCGAAAAAAAAGCCCAATTCCCTCCAATGACTGTGGGAAACACTTCGACCATCAGAATCAGTCCAACGCCACCGATTAGAAAGCCGCGGCGAAGCGCCTTCACCAAACGATGCCCTTGCCCCCACCGCCATGGGGCGCCCCAGAGAAACGCCGCCGTCATCACGAAGGCGCTGCCAATCACAAAGACGAACGGCGTGCGGGTCCCGGAGATCATAACGGCAACCGTTACAACCCCGATTCCTAGAAAGCCATACTTGGCGCCAGGGCGCCGGCTGAGCAAAAGATACCCCTGGGCCCCCATGGCCAGGATCCAAAGCAGGACCAAATAGAATGAAAAGCGGCCTGCGCTGACAAACACAGAACTCGGCGCAAATACGGCTTGGTGAGTCACAGGCGAGTATCTGGTCAAATGGGACAATTCGTAGAGCTCGTCCGCGGTGTCCTCAGGCGTGAGGAAGCTCACGCCCAGAACGGACTGGGCAATTCCCAGGCCGGCGATCACGATTCCCGCAATCAAACTGACCTTCAGAAGACGCTCCAAATCCGCGGGGCGCTGCAACATGGCATAGCCAAGAAACATCAGCGGACCGTAATAGAAATACAGCTTCACGCCGAGCAGCCCGTACAGAACGTTCGGTGACATCGGGTTAAAGATCTGAACCATGGCAAGCGCCAAGAAAATCCCAAGCGGGATGAGAAAGGGAGCCCTCAGAATCTCCACTTCACGCCTGCGTTTTGCGAAATAGAACGACAAATAGGCAGTGCCAACCAAGAAATCCTTGGCGAAGTAGACGGTCATGCTATTGCCGAGGTATTTGCGGGCGAGGTCCTCAAACAGGAGCCAAATCAAAAACAGCAGAACGCCGTTGCGCCAATCGTTCAGAATGTGAACCACGGTTGCGGCGACCACGAGGCTCAATCCAAACATGATTAGCAATTGGTCCGAGCCGGCAACAATCCAAGCCGCCAATTCCCAAATGACACCGATAATGATCAGGCCCATGACAACGGCCTTGGCCTGCCGAGTGCTGCTCGGAGATCCTAGGGTCGTAAGCTGCATTTTCTGCCTTTGGTGAACTCCCCTGCAGATTATGCTTGCG
>Ga0335085_10015559_pt1 | contig 11030 bp, 9 predicted proteins | sample Lox_Sample_45_FD_206712 | JGI IMG/M metagenome (GOLD analysis project Ga0335085, IMG submission 206712) | Soil microbial communities from Loxahatchee National Wildlife Refuge, Florida, United States - Lox_Sample_4.5 | ecosystem: Environmental > Terrestrial > Soil > Wetlands | place: USA: Florida... | reverse complement strand
GCTGCCTTGATATCCCGGCATCACGCAAACCTGCGTGGTATGCCCCACGCCCTCCGCAACGGTCGAAGTCAGAATCATCGCGATCGGGCGGTCGCCCGTCACCGGCCGCACCAGGAACGACGCTTCGGGCAGAAATTGCCCGCAACCCGGGAGCAAAACGATATTGCGCAAGAAACGAAGACTGCCCGACTCGCTGCAATACTGATCGTTGATTTGCCCGTCCACGTGGTTCGCGTACGCGAGCTGAATCAACCGAGCCGCGGAATCGAACTGGCGGTCCGACCACGCCTCGATGCGCAGCCCGGGCGAAATCTGCTTGGCGGCGAGCTTCGCCTTATCGAGATGCAGGAGCATGAACTGCCGCGAATGAAGCTTGAAATGCTGCGAAAGAAACGCGGGATCGAGTTCGGCGCCGAAAGGCATCAGCTGCGCCTCGATGCGCTCCAGCCGGGGCGTAGCCCGCAGGGCCGTCAGCATTTCGGTCAGAAGCATCTCGGTGATCGGCCCGCGCGAGTACTCCGATCCGACGAAGAGCCCGCCAATGAGCCCTTTATGATCTTCCAGCACGTAGAACCCGTAGCCTGCCGGCTGCCCGTTCTCGAGCGCGGCGAACCCGCCCAAAGCACGGGAATCGATGAATTTGCGCACCAGATCGATAGACGGGCGGTAGTCCCAGTAGAGCTCGTCCCGCCAGCGCGACACTTCCTCTCGAAACAGGTTCTCGAGAGCCCGCGAATGCACCTGTCGTAGGTCAACGATCTGCATGGATGCTTCTCGCCATTCCCCGCTTCGCATTATATCCAAGGGCGCGGCAGGTAACTAACTGTCGCGCTTTGTGCGCATAGCAGCGAGCAAGCAAATAAGCGGCGAAGAAAAATATGCTAACATCCGACTCGTCGAGGCGCGTAGGCACAAGCGCCCGCCGCCTAGATGGCCGTCGCCTCCGAAAGCCGTAACACCCGAGCGCTGATCTCGAAATTGCTGTCGGCAATTCTCGCGATATTGATTTTCGCGGTGGTGTCGATCTCCACCGTTTCCGGATTCCTGCTGTACCAGACCCTGAAGCCGGCCCGGAATCCCGCTTCGTTCGACCTGAGCGTGATGATGGGGCACCCCGGAGCGCTTTCGTTCACGATGCCGGGCGGGGCGCAACGCGAAGGCTGGCTGTTTCCGGGACTGCGCGGCGCTCCGGCGATTATCGTTTGCCACGGATACCAATCGCAGCGTGCGGACGTGCTGACGCTGGTCACGGCGCTGCAGGACCACCAGTTCAACGTCTATCTCTTCGATTTCGCAGGTCACGGCACCAGCCAGGGCGTCACCACACTGGGCTACGAGGAGACCGAGGAATTGAAGGCGGCGCTCGCGGCACTGGTGTCGCGCGACGACGTGGACCCGAAGCGCTTCGGCCTCTGGGGCGTCGATATGGGCGGCTACGCCTCGCTCGCCGTCGCTGAATCCGACCCCCGGATCGCGGCGCTCGCGGTGGACGACGCCTACGACGATCCGCGCGACATGCTGCGCATCGAAGTGGCGAAATCGGGTCTGAACAAGCTGCCCGGCGTGCTTCAATTCACCGATTTCGGATTCCGTATGAAGAATTACGCCTACCGGAATACGCCGCCGCTTTCGGTGAAGCTCGGCGCGACGCACGATATTCAGAAGCTGTTCATCCAATCGGATGACCGGCCGGCGCTTTCCCAGGAAACGTTTCAGCTATTTGTGAAGGCGCCCGAGCCGAAGCAAACCCAGCGGGACCGGCTGAGCTATCGCGACATGACGGACGACGACCGCAAGGCGTACGAGAGCCAGATCGTGAATTTCTTCCTGCAGGCGCTGCCGCCGACCAGCGTTCGCTAGGGCGCCGCGGTTGTCGTGACGGGCACCGGCCGCACTGGAACGTAGACCAGCCCCGGTTTTTCCTGTTCGATCTCTCCGCTCACACGCCCGAATTTCCTGATTTCTTCCAGGCCCTTCCGCGTGGTCAGAACGAACGCCGGGCCGGGGTCGGACGGCATCCATTCCGGGAGCTCGCGTCGAAAATAGAACGCCAGGCCGTAGTTCCAGTCGCGGCGAAGCTCGTATGTAAATATTCGATCGGGGTGCTGGTCGTTGCGCATGAATTCGGCGTGCGGGCGCGCGGACATAGCGGGATCGAGAGCGGGCAGTATTTTCAGGCTGGCGACCTCCACTGCAGCGGCTGTCAGCACCGCGCAGAGGAGAATCGTGGCAGGGGGGCGGGCGCGAAAGGTGGCCACGATCAGGATCGCCGCGACCGCCAGCGCGAGGAAGCCGCCGAACAAGCCCGGAGCCACAGCCAGTCGCCCGAAATCCACGTATCCGAGCGCCTGAGGCGCTTTGGCGCGGGCGCTGGAAATGAAGGCCGCTGCGCCGATAACCAGCCACGTGCCCCCGATGGCGAGCGATAGCAATCGAGCCCGGGATTCATGTTCCGCGAACGCTCGAAAGAGGGCCGCGGCGCAAACCAGCGCGAGCGGAGGAATCGCCGGCAAAATGTACCCGGGCAGCTTCGACTGCGAAAAACTGAAGAACACAACCGGCCACACGGCCCAGCAAGCGAAGAAAAATCCGGGCGAGCCGGCCCAGGATTTTTCGCGTTGCAACCGCAGGCCCTCCCGCAGCGCGGGCCACAGCAGAACGGTCCAGGGAAGCAGCGCGAGCAGCACGACCGGCGCAAAATACCAGAACGGCTGGCGGTGCTGGAACATCGGCGTGGCATAGCGCTCGACGTTGTGCTGCCACAAGAAAACCCGCAGGAAATCCGGATTGCGCCGCGCGCAGAGCACGTACCACGGCAACGCGACCGCGCAGAACGCGGCGATCGCAATTGGGTGCGCCACACGAAAGGCGGCGCGCCACGATTTTGTCACCAGCGCCCAGATCGCGATCGCGCCACCCGCCAGAACTAAGGCTGCGGGCCCTTTCGCCAAAACGCCGAGCCCCAGAAAAAATCCAAACAGAAGCAGGGAAGTGCGATCGCCTCGCACTGCGGGGGTTGGCTGGTCGTCCGCAGCACGCAACGCGCCCGCTTTGCGAAACACGCTCGACGCGCAAGCCATCGCGAGAGTAATCGACGCGCTGAACAGCATGTCGGGCGTAGCGGCGCGCGCGAAGCCGATGGCCGCCACGCTCGTGGCGAAAACGAGCGGCGCGAGGAGCACTGGACTCGCTATCGAGTTCGGCCGGCCGCCGTAATGCTTTTTCGCAAGCCACCCAATTGCGATCGCAGCTGCAAGCGCAGCGAACGCCGACGGCAATCGCGCGGCCCATTCCGCGGGCAAATGCAGCCAGAATCCGACCGCCGCGGCCCAGTAGTAAAGAATCGGTTTCTCGAACCACGGCTGGCCGTACAAGCGCGGCGTGACCCAGTCACCGGTTTCCGCCATGGCCCGCGCGATCCACGCATAGCGCGGTTCATCGGGGCCCGTCAGTCCAATCGCGCCGAGATTGCCGAACAGGCAAACGCCGATCGTGGCGAAGGAGAGCGGTACAGTCCAACGCGACGGCGATGAATCGTTTTCGCGAATTTCGTTCACGGCGGACGAGTCTAGCATCGGCCGATTCAATTTGAACTTCCTAACCTATAATGGCGGCGATGCGGGAATCGCTCGAGTATGCTGCCGCGTGGACCGGTATAAAACTTCTGGGAATGCTGCCGAGACCCGCCGCGCGATTCGTGGGCGCGCGCTTCGCCGCCATCGCCTACTTTTTTCGTCCGCCGCTGCGCCGTGCCGCGCTATTCAATCTTCGGCTGGCATTTCCCGATTGGACCGACGCTCAGCGGCGCAAGGTGATTCGCGGGATGATCCGCCAAATCGGCTGGATGGCCGGGGAGTTCTCGCAATTTCCGAAATACACCCGCGAAAATATCGAGCGCGTGGTGGTCGTGGACGGCTTTGAGAATTTCGACGCCGCGCGCCGCCGGGGCAAGGGCGTCCTGTTTCTCACCGGGCACATGAGCGCGTGGGAACTGGCGCCATTCGCGCAGGCGCTTTACGGTTACCCGCTGCATTTTCTGGTGCGGCCGATCGCGAACCGCCGCGTCGACGCGCTGGTGAACGGCTATCGCTGCCGGGCGGGCAACCAGCCGATTGAGAAAAACAAATCCGCGCGCGCGATTCTGAAGGTGCTGGCGGACGGCGGCACGGTGGGCGTGCTCGCCGACCACAACACGGACATCGAAGAAAGCGTCTTTGTCGATTTTTTCGGCATTCCAGCGTCGACGACATCGGGTCTGGCGCGCTTGGCTTTGCGAACCGATGCCGCCGTCGTCCCCGGATTTCTGTCCTGGGACGAAGGCCGGCGCAAATACCGGCTGCGCTTCGAGCCGGCCGTCGAACTGGCGCGAACCAGCAGCGAAGAAGCCGATGTGGTCGAAAACACGCAACGGTTCACGCGCGTGATCGAAGATTTCGTGCGCGCTCATCCGGATCAGTGGCTCTGGGTGCACCGGCGCTGGAAGACGCGGCCGCCCGGCGAAAAGCCGATCTATCCGTCCTAGCATGACAGGAGAAAAGAGTATGACTCGCACCGCTGGCGAACTCGCGCAGTACCTCGGCGCTGTGATTGTGGGAGACGCGGGCGCGCCGCTCACCGGCGTGGCCGGTCCGGAGCGCGCGCGTCCGGGCGAGTTGATTTATCTCGACTCGCCGCGCCACTCCGAAATCCGGCACGCGCCTGGCGGGGAAGACGATTCTTGAAATCGCGGAGCCGAAGCTCGCGTTCGCCAAGGCTGCCGCGTGGCTCGCTCCCCGTCCCGCGGTGGTGCCGGGCGTCCATCCGACGGCGATCGTCGATCCGGGCGCGAAAATCGCCGCGCGCGTTTCGATTGGTCCGTACGTGGTGATCGAAGAAGCCGCAGAGATCGGCACGGACACGGCGATTGAGGCTTTTTGTTTTGTGGGACGCGGCGCCCGCGTCGGTGAGAACTGCCGGTTGCACCCGCGCGTGACGCTCTACGCCGGCGCCAAGCTCGGCAGCCGCGTGGAAGTCCATTCCGGCTGCGTGGTCGGCGCGGATGGATTCGGTTACGTGTTTGGCGAGGGGCGGCACTGGAAATTTCCGCAAATCGGCACGGTTGAAATCGGTGACGATGTCGAGATCGGGCCGAACTCGACCATCGATCGCGGGTCGCTTGAGGCTACCCGCGTGGGCAACGACGTGAAAATCGACAATCTGGTGCAGATCGCGCACAACGTGCGCGTCGGCGATCATTGCGTGATCGCCGCGCAGACGGGTATAGCGGGCAGCAGCACCGTTGGCGTCGGAGCGATCCTGGGCGGACAGGTCGGCATTGGCACGCAATGCACTCTGGAGGACGGTGTGATTGTGGGCGCACAAGCGGGGATTCCATCCAACAAAACGATCCGCGGGGGGCATACGTATTGGGGGACTCCGGCTCGACCGTTTGAAAAATTCAAACTGACGTACGGATGGCTGTCGCGGCTGCCCGAACTGGCCGCCCGGGTCAAACGACTGGAAGACCGAGGATGATCCTCCCGCGAGGCGCGGCGCTTCCTGAAGCTGGGACTCGCGGGACGGGTCGGTAAGGGCTTCGATTTCCGTTCGCCCGGCGGCCTCCGCCTAGGTGTCGTTTACGCGTCGGTGCCGGGCCTTGCCGGGCGCTGCCGGGGCATCCAGAGAGCGCCGACGGCCATCCGAGTACTATGGCAGGGGGCACCTGCCGAGCGTTTTCCGTTGACCTGAGCCCCGATCCACAAGATAATTGCAGGGACCAAGTCCGTAAATACCTGCATTACCGGGAGATTCAGGTTTTCAGGCTCCTGGAAGGCGAAATTCACCGAAACGTAGTACCCGGAGAGTTGCAGGTGACAAGTTACGTCTGAGGGGTGGATGGCACCAGAAGGAAGACTTCGGTTCGGATCGGTGGGCCCTGCCACGACGCATGGCGTCGCCACAGCGCCCCGGCGTGCCTCGGAATCCCCGGTTGAGCAGGCGGTCAGCCGCAGCGTCAAATGGATGCTTTCCGCCCAGAGCCAGGAAGGCTACTGGTGGGGCGAGCTGGAAGCCGATACTACCCTCGAATCCGACTACATCCTGTACCTGCATATCCTCGGCGACCTCGATTCGCCTAAGACCGCGAAACTCGCGAAGTATATCCGCGACCGCCAGCTTCCCGACGGCGGCTGGAACATTTTCTACGGCGGGCCATCGGAGCTGAATGCCACGGTAAAGGCGTGGGTCGGGCTGCGCTTGGCCGGTGACTCAGCCGATTCGCCGCACCTGCAGCGTGCGCGCGCCAGGATTCTCAGCCTCGGCGGTCTGGAGCAGACCAATTCCTATACGCGCTTTTATCTGGCCATGGTCGGCGCCATCGGCTGGGATTTCGTTCCGGCCATTCCGCCGGAGCTGATGCTCCTGCCGGATTGGTTTCCCATCAATCTCTACGAAATGTCCTCGTGGACGCGCGGAATTGTGATTCCGCTGGCCATCGTGTATGCGCACAAACCGGCCTGGAAGTTGCCCGACGGTGTCACGGTTGACGAGCTTTTCGTGAAGCCGGGGACACGTCCGCCGTCGCTCGATTGGGACGCGCAGATTGTTTCCTGGAAGAACATATTTTTGGCGCTGGGTGCGGGGATCAAGTTCTACGAGCGTTTCAAGTGGCTGCCGTTCCGCAAAATCGCCCTCACTCGCGCGCGCAACTGGATGCTCGAGCGCCTGGAGCGCAGCGAAGGTCTCGGCACCATCTATCCGGCCATGATGAATTCGATTTTCGCCCTGCATGCCGAGCATGGCGATACCTCCGACCCGCTGCTGGCCCGCGAAATTAATTTTCTGGCGCGCTACGAAATCGAAGAAGCGGGTACGCTTCGCGTGCAGCCCTGCATTTCGCCGCTCTGGGACACCGCCATCGCCATGGTCTCGCTCGAAGAGGCCGGCCTCGACCCGTCGCACCCCTCGCTGCTCGCTGCCTCGCGCTGGCTGGTCGACAATCAGATCCTCGGCCCGGGCGACTGGCAGGTGAAGAACAAGAACGCCGAGCCCGGCGGATGGGCCTTCGAATTCCGCAACGACTTTTATCCGGACGTCGACGACACGGCCTTCGTGCTCATGGCGCTCGGGCGCGTGGAAGACCCCGAACGCGAAAAGCTGCAAGCTTCCATGCGCCGCGGCCTTGCCTGGCTCGTCAGCATGCAGAATGAAGACGGCGGCTGGGGCGCATTCGACCACGAAAACAATCTGGAATTCCTGAACAACATTCCGTTCGCCGATCACAATGCAATGCTGGATCCGTCCACCGCGGACGTGACCGCGCGCGCGCTGGAATGCCTCGGCCAGATGGGCTGGCCCGCCGCGCATCCCGTGGTCGAGCGCGGCCGCGCGTTTGTGCGCCACGAGCAGGAATCCGACGGCAGTTGGTTCGGCCGCTGGGGAGTGAATTACGTCTACGGCACCAGCGGCGTGCTGCGCGCCATGGAAGCTCTGGGTCTCGGCTCAAGCGACGAATGCAAGCGCTCCGCCGATTGGCTCAAGTCCGTGCAGAACACCGACGGCGGCTTCGGCGAGTCGATCCTCTCCTATTACGACACGTCGCTGAAAGCCAAAGGCAAGAGTACTGCTTCGCAAACGGCCTGGGGACTGATCGGCTTGCTCGCCGTTGTGGGGCCGGACGATCCCGCCGTCGAGCGCGCCGTCGATTGGCTGGTTTCAAAACAAAGCGAAGACGGCTCGTGGGAAGAGCCCGAATTCACCGGCACCGGTTTTCCGAAGGTGTTCTATCTGAAATATCATCTGTACCGGAATTCTTTCCCGCTCTATGCGCTGGCGCGTTACGAAAACATGCGCAACGGGCGGGAACGCTACATCGGCGTCCAAGTCGCCGCCGACGAATTGCAGGCGGCCGACCGGCGTTAGCAGTTGCACCGGGAGAGGCTTTCCGCACATTATGACCACGCTCGTTACGGGCGCCACGGGATTTTTGGGAAACCACGTCGCCCGCCAGCTTGTCGCCGCAGGCCATCCCGTTCGCGTCCTCGTCCGCAGCTCCAGTAATCTCGCGCAGCTGGAAGGTTTGAACGCCGAGCGCGTGGTCGGCGACCTGCAGGACCTGGGCTCGCTCGACCGCGCGATGAAGGGCGTGCGCCGCGTCTATCACGTTGCCGCGGACTACCGCTTGTGGACGCGCCATCCCGAGGAAATGTACGAATCCAACGTGGCGGGTTCCAAGCGGCTTTTCGAAGTCGCCGCGCAGAACGGCGTCGAGCGCATCGTCTACACCAGCACGGTCGCGACCATCGTGGTTCCCACGCACGGTCCCGCGCTTCCCGACGAAGAGACCCGCGCCACGCTCGACCAGATGATCGGCCACTACAAGCGCTCGAAATTTCTCGCGGAGCTTGAAGCGATCAAGGCCGCCGCCGCGGGAATTCCGGTGGTCATCGTGAACCCCACCGCGCCGGTCGGGCCCGGCGATTGGAAGCCCACACCCACGGGACGAATCATCGTTGATTTTCTGAACGGCAAGATGCCGGCCTACGTCGACACGGGATTGAATCTGGTGGCCGTCGAGGACTGCGCCGCCGGCCACTTGCTGGCCGCCGAAAAAGGCCGCATCGGCGAGCGCTACATCCTGGGAGCGCGCAATATGACGCTCAAGGAAATTCTCACTGCGCTCGCGCCCATCGCCGGACGTCCCGCGCCGCGCGTCCGTCTGCCTCACGCGGTGGCGCTGGCGGCGGGCTATGCGGACGAATTCATCGCCCGGCTCACCGGCCGCGATCCGCAGATCCCTGTCGAAGGCGTGAAAATGTCGCGCCATCGCATGTTCATCGAAAGCGACAAAGCGCAGCGCGAGCTGGGTTACCGGCCGTCCGCGATCGAGCCGGCGCTCGAACGCGCCGTTCGCTGGTACGCCCAGCACGGTTACATCCGAAGAAGGAGTGGAGCGAAACGCATTACGCACGCGCAAGCGGCGTAGCTTTTTGATACTCTATACGGGTCATCCATACAGTCATATCGTTTCTGTCGTTCGGGGCTCGCGTTCGATTTCGATGTCGTAGTTATAGTTGGGTCGCATTCATAACGGGGGAGCGTGCCCCCGAGCCGTAACGCCACGTATCATTCGGCATAACGTTTGATATATGAAAGTCCTCATTACATTTGCGCTCGCAAATGAATTCGCGCCGTGGCGCAAACTGCGCCGCTTCGAGCGCGTCGCCGCCGGTTCCTCCGGACCTGCCTACGCGGCGGTGATCGGTGAGTGCGAAGTTCGCGTCGTGCTCACGGGCGCCGGGCGCTTCGCCGCTCAAAGATCTCTCTCTCACGCCTTCGACGGCGCTCCCGAGCTTTGCATCGCCTCCGGGTTGTGCGGCGGCTTGAAACCCGCCTATGCGCCCGGTGATGTGCTCGCCGCGCGTGCTGCCGCGGATGTGGCCGGCGCGCGGTTGATCCAGTGCGATGGTGAACTTGTGGCGCGGGCCGCCGGTGCGGGCGCCACGATCGTCGATAAATTCCTGGTATCGGACCGCGTGATTTCAACCGCTGCGCAAAAGCGCCAACTGGGCGCCGCGGGCGACGCCGTGGATATGGAAAGCGTTTTCGTGCTGGCGGCCGCCTGGCAGCGCGGCGTGCGCGCGATCGCCGTCCGCGCCGTCAGTGACTCGTCCGACTCCGATCTCCCGCTCGATTTCAACCGCGTCTTCAGCGATCGCGGCGAGGTCAGCGTGCCCCGCGTGGTGGGCCAGCTGGTTCGCAGCCCCGGGCGGCTGCCGGGTCTGTTGAAGCTTGCAAACGAAAGCGAACGCGCCGCATCGGCGCTTGCGCATTTTCTGGAAGCGTATCTTCAGCAGATGGAAGCCGGCCCCTGGGACGAACTGGCGCGGGCGGAGGCGCTCGCCGTATGAGCCACACCGTCACGCAAATCGGTCCGCACGAATCCGGCCGCGCCGGCAACGGCCTGATGCGCGCGGGCGTCTATCGCGGGCAGGGCAGCGTCATCGTCGAAGAGGTTCCCATTCCCGAAATCGGTCCCGGCGAAGTGCTTTTCCGCGTCGCCGCCTGCGGCATTTGCGGCACGGACATCAAGAAAATCCATCACGGCTTCATCAAGCCACCATTGATTCTCGGCCACGAGCTCGCCGGAACCGTGGTCCAGGTCGGCGCAGGCGTTAAAAAATTCAAGCCCGGCGACCGCGTTGTCAGCTTCCATCACATCCCTTGCGGCGAATGTTTCTACTGCGGCCACCAGCTGTACTCGCAGTGCGCCGGGTACAAGAAAGTCGGCCTCACGGCGGGTTTCGATCCCAGCGGCGGGGGATTCGCGCAATACGTTCGCGCCATGCCCTGGATCGTCGAGCGCGGGATGATCGCGCTGCCCGCCGGCGTTTCATTCGAGGAGGCCACTTTCGTCGAGCCGGTGAACACGGCGCTCAAAGCCGTTCGCAAGGCGCGCGTCGCCGCCGGCGAAGACGTGCTCGTCATCGGCCAGGGGCCGATCGGCATGCTGCTCACCGTCCTGGCGAAACGCGAAGGAGCCAACGTCTTCACCAGCGATCCCATGGCCGCGCGCCGTGAAGCCAGCCTGCGCTTCGGCGCATCCGATGCATTTGATCCGGCGAAGGCGAATTTGATCGACGAAATGCGCCGCCGCACCGCGGGCCGCGGCGCGGACGCCGTGCTGCTCGCTGTGCCCAACGCGGCATTGGTCGTGGAAGCCCTGGCTATCGCGCGGCCGGGTGGGCGCGTGCTACTGTTTGCGCATAACGATCCCGTCCTGCAGTTGCAGTTTCCGGCCGCTGCGGTCGGCATAGAAGAAAAAGAGATTCTGGGGAGTTACAGCGCGTCCGTGGGAGACCAGCAGGAAACCGCGGATTTGGTTTTCGGCGGCGAGATGCCCTTGCGCGAAATGATTTCGCACCGCTTTCCGCTCGAGCGCATCGCCGACGCGCTGGAATTGGCGGCGCACCCGAAACACGATACTCTTAAGGTTATGATCGCGCACGAATGAGCAAATCCGAAAAAAACGGGCACATGACCGCCGCCGTCCT
>Ga0335085_10015558_pt1 | contig 11032 bp, 7 predicted proteins | sample Lox_Sample_45_FD_206712 | JGI IMG/M metagenome (GOLD analysis project Ga0335085, IMG submission 206712) | Soil microbial communities from Loxahatchee National Wildlife Refuge, Florida, United States - Lox_Sample_4.5 | ecosystem: Environmental > Terrestrial > Soil > Wetlands | place: USA: Florida... | reverse complement strand
AGCCGTGGGCCGAACGTCACCACAGCACGTCGCAGCTCCAGGTCATGGCGGCCGCTGCGGCCTCGAAGATCCCGGGCATCCGCGCGATCACCCTGGTGCCGCCCTCACTGCCGGGCGCCGGCAGCTTCCCGGTCGATTTCGTCATCATGTCGACGGCGGAGCCCGAGCAGCTCGCCGCGTTCGCAGGCGACCTCATCGGAAAGGCCTACAAGAGCGGCAAGTTCATGTACGTCGACACCGACATCAAGTTCGACCAGCCGCAAGCCGAGGTCGTGTTCGATCGCGACAAGGTGCGCTCGCTCGGCATCGATCTCGGGCGCGCGGGCCAGGATCTCTCCGTGATGCTGGGCGGCAATTTCGTCAACCGCTTCAGCATCCAGGGCCAGAGCTACAAGGTGATCCCGCAGATCAAGCGCGCCGAGCGCCTGACCGCCGACCAGCTCCCCAACATTTACGTGAGCGGCCCGAACGGCTCGCTCGTGCCGCTCTCGACGTTCGCCACGATCAAGACGACGACCGAGCCGCGCTCGCTCAACAAGTTCCAGCAGCTGAACGCCGTGCGGATCCAGGGCGTGATCCCGCCCTCGGTGCCGCTCGACCAGGCGCTCACGTTCCTCGAGACCGAGGCGCGCAAGTCGCTGCCGCGCGGCTACGAGATCGACTACGCGGGCGAGTCGCGCCAGCTCCGCACCGAGGGCAGCAAGTTCTTCGCGGTGTTCCTGCTCTCGGCGATCCTCATCGGGCTCGTGCTCGCGGCCCAGTTCGAGAGCTTCCGCGACCCGCTCGTCATCCTGGCCGGTTCCGCACCGCTCGCACTGTCGGGCGCGCTGCTCTTCACGTTCCTCGGGTTCACGTCGATCAACATCTACAGCCAGGTCGGTCTCATCACGCTGGTGGGGCTCGTCGCGAAGAACGGCATCCTGATCGTCGAGTTCGCCAACCACCTCCAGGAGCAGGGCCGCGACAAGGTGCAGGCGGTCGTCGAAGCCGCGGGCACGCGGCTTCGGCCCATTCTCATGACCACGGCGGCGACCGTGTTCGGCCACCTGCCGCTCATCTTCGCGCGCGGTCCCGGAGCGGGCGCGAGGAACAGCATCGGCATCACGCTGGTGAGCGGCATGATCATCGGCACGGCGTTCACGCTCTTCCTCGTGCCGGCGATCTACACGCTCGTCGCCAAGGTCCACCACGCCGAGGAGGCGACCGAGCCCGAGGCTGTGGCCGACGGCCACGATCTGGGCAGCGAGGCCACGCCGGCGTAGGCCGGGCGCGTTCGCTTCACCTTCGTGGGGCCGCACCCGGATCGGGAGCGGCCCCGCGGCGTTGGGGCCGCGCGGCCGCACCGGCGGAGCGGGCCCGCGCGACGCTCCCGGCCGGAGGTCAGTTCCCGCTCAAGCCCGGCAGTTCGCTGCGCGCGAGTTCAGCCGCGTCGCGCTCGCCGCGCGAGGTGAAGAGCTCGTCCATCTCGCGCAGCACGCGCGGATCGCGCGTCCTCCCGACGAGCGGGCGCCACAGCGCGGCGGCCTCGTCGTCGCGGCCGGCGTCGCGCAGCGCCAGGCCGAGGTCGAGCTGCGCGAGCGTGTCGTCCGGCGCGATCACCAGCGCGCCGCGGAGCGTGTCGATCGCCGCGCCCGGCAGCCCGAGCTCGCGAAGCGCCTCGGCCGCGAGCAGCTTGGCCTCCACGCGCCGCGGCGCGAGCTTCGCCGCGGCCTGGGCGTCGCGCAGCGCCTGTTCGGGGCGATCGCGACGCAACTCGTCGTCGGCGAGTTTCAGGTAGAACGGCAGCGCCTCGTCGCCCGGTGCGAGCAGCGCGTTGACGCGCGCGGCGATCCGCTGGCGGGACGTCGCGTCGCTCCACCACGCCGGCGCCGCGCCGAAGCCCGCGGTGATCCGGTACGTGACGCTCGGCGGGTCGGCGGTGACGTGCATCACCTCGAGGCCGGGCACCACGGCAGACGTGTCCAGCAGGTAGCCGAAGCCGGGTCGGGCGAACGCTTCGCTGCGCGAGTAGAAGAGGTAGTGGACGCCCTGCGCGCGGCAGTAGCCCGCGAGCGAGCGGAGCGAGCCGAACAGCGGGAACGGGACGGGCTCGAGCCCCGCGAAGTATGCGGCGTGAGCTTTGCGCGCGAGCAGCCGCTCGCCCGGCACGACGCGCCCGCGGAGCGCCTCGCCCGCTTCGCGCGCCTCGAGCGGGAGCTGCGCCCGCACGTCGGACTGAACGTTCGCGCACCACATCATCGTGGGCACCAGCGCCGCGAGCGTGATACCGGCCGCTACCGCGACGCGCGCGCGTACCCGCCAGCGCGTGGTCGCGAGCGCGGCGACGAGCCACGCCGCCGGCAGCAGCTCGAGCGGCAGCATGGGGAGCGCGTAGCGCTCGGAGTAGAACAGCGCCGCGAGCGGCAGCAGCGTCGTGAGCGCGAACGGCGCGAACGGCGCGAGCTCGCGCGTCCGCCGCCACGCCAGCACGAGCGCGAGGCCGGCGAGTGAGAGGAGCGCGAACGGCAGGCCGAGGAGCTGCATCGCATCGCCGCGCAGGTGCGCGGGCAGCCCGAGCGCGACGCGGCGCGCCGTGCCCGCGAGCCCGCCGGATCCACCGGCCGCACGCGCTGCGGCCGCCGCGCCATTGCCCAGGTCGCGGTAGCGCTGCTCGAGCGTCGCGGCCGGATCGGCGCCCATGTAGAAGCCACGGTCGCGCACGAGCAGCGCGCCGGGAACGTGTCCCGAGGCGAGCGAAGCCAGCGTCCACGGCAGCAGCACGAGCGCCGCGCCGCAGGCAAACCGTGCGAGGTCGGCGAGCCGGCGGCCCCTCGGGCGCAGCGCGTAGAAGAGCGCGCCCGCAGCGAGCACGCTTACGAGGTTGTAGCGCGTGAGGGCGGCGAGCGCCGCGGCGATGCCCGCGAGCGCCGGCGCCCAGCGGCCGCGGAGCGCGAGGCTCGCCCACGCCGAGAGCGAGAGCAGCGCGAGCGCCAGCATGTCGTTCGTGACCGAGTAGCCGTAGCGCACGAACGTCGGATCGGCGGCGAGGAACGCGGTGAGCACGAGTCCCGCGAGCGCTCCGAGGCGCACCTGCGCGATCCGCCACCAGGTGAAGAGCACGACGCCGGCCGCGAGCACCGAGAGGAGGCGCGCCGCGACGAACAGATCGCCGACGATCGAGCCGGCCAGCGCGAGGGCCGCCTCGTACCCGGGCCCGTAGACACCGTAGCGCCCGAAGTCGAGCCGGCCGTGCTGGAGCGCGCGCGCGCCGGCCGCGTAGCCGCCGAAGAAATCGCTCTCGGTCGCGTAGTCGCCGACCGGGTGGGCGACGAGCGCGTAGATCGCGAGCCCGAGCGTCGCGGCGGCGACGAGCGCGAGTCCCGCGTTCGTGGTGAGGCCGCTCGAATCCGGGCCCGGGCGCTCCCGGGCGAGCGGCGAGGTCCGCAGCGCCGAAGACGACCTTGCCGCACGACGCACGCGCCGTTGCCTCCGAGGATGCCTCCGCGCGCCGCGGCGGGGTTCGCGAAGACGTCTGGGTCTCCGGTCGCTCTGATCGGGCCGCGGGCGCGCCGCCGCCCGACGTTCATTAGACGTTCGAGCCCGCCCCGGGGTTGCGTGACGGCGGCGCGGCCGGCGCGCGGCTCGCCGCGTTCGGCGTGTGGACCTCCGCGGCGGTCCGCAGCACGCCCTCTGGCGCGCCCCGCGGTGCAACCTGCGCGTCGGCCCTCACGTCCAATCGATCGATGACCGCGCTCCGGTTCGCCGCACCTGTCCGCGTCCTGTCGTTGCTTGGTCTCGCCCTCGCAGCCCTGTCGTCCCCCACTTTCGCGGCGGCGCCGCAACCAGGCCCTCCGCTCTCGATCCGTCGGGCCACCGGCCCGATCACGATCGACGGCAATCTCTCCGATCCGGGCTGGCAGGGCGCCGACACGATCCGGACCTGGTTCGAGACCAACGTCGGCGACAACGTCGAGCCTCAGGTCCGGAACGTCGCGTTCCTCACCTACGACGACCACTACCTGTACGCGGGCTTCGAGTTCGAGGATCCACATCCCGAGCTGATCCGCGCGCCGCTGGGCGACCACGACGCCGTGCCCTCGAGCACGGACTACGCCGGTGTGATCGTCGACAGCCGCAACGACGGCAAGACCGCGCGCATGTTCCTCTCGAACCCGAACGGCGTGCAGTACGACGCCGTGAGCAGCGACGTGACCGGCGAGGACAGCTCGCCGGACTTCTACTGGGAGTCGGCGGGGAGGATCACGAAGACGGGCTGGACGCTCGAGATCCGGATTCCGTTCTCCTCGCTGCGCTACGCCAGCGCGCCGGATCCGACGTGGGGCATCCTGCTCTACCGCAACTACCCGCGCGACCGCCGCTACCAGTTCTTCTCCGCGCGGCTGCCCCGCGACGTCAATTGCTTCATCTGCAACTCGAGCAAGCTGACCGGGCTGGGCACGCTGCCCCACGACTCGCACCTCGTCGTCGCGCCCTACGCCACGTCGTCGCGCTCCGACGCGCCGCAGGACGGCGTGCCGGGCAATCCGCTGCGGAACGGCGACGTGAAGGGCGACGGCGGCGTCGACGTCAAGTGGAGCCCGCTCGCCGACGCGGCGATCGACGCCACGTTCAACCCCGACTTCTCGCAGGTGGAATCGGACGCCGCGCAGCTCGTCGCCAACGAACGCTTCGCGATCTTCTACCCCGAGAAGCGGCCGTTCTTCCTCGAGGGGATCGATCTCTTCTCGACGCCGTTCCAGGCCGTCTACACGCGCACGATCACGTCTCCGAGCGACGGCTTGCGGGCGACGGGCCGCATCGGCACGGACCAGTTCACGGCGCTCTTCACGCACGACCGCGGCGGCGGCCTCGTCATCCTGCCCGGCCCGCTGGGTTCGGGCACGGCCGAGCAGGACTTCGGTTCGAACGTCGGCATCGTGCGCGTGCGGCACGACATGGGCGCGTCGTTCCTGAGCGGCCTGCTCACCGATCGCGAGATCGCCGGTGGCGGGCTGAACCGCGTCTTCGGTCCCGACTTCCAGTGGCGGCCGTGGCCCACGGATGCGTTCACGGGCCAGGCGCTCTGGAGCCAGAGCCATACGCCCGACCGGCCGGACCTCGCGACCGAGTGGGACGGGCGCACGCTCAACTCGCGCGCGTCGCTGTTCAACTGGTCGCACAACAAGCCGCCGCTGGACGTGTTCGTGCAGGATCTGCAGATCGGCTCGCACTTCCGCGCCGACGAGGGTTTCATGCCGCAGGTGGGCTATCGCGAGGACTACTTCGAGAGCGGGATCACGCTGCGGCCCAAGGACACGTTCCTCTCGCGCGTGCGCATCTTCACGATCGAGTACCTCGATCAGGCGTTCACGCGCCAGTCGCTCGCGCAACGCGTTTCGGTGGGGGCCGGCGCGGACGGGCGGCTCAACAGCTTCGTGCGGGTCGAGCTCAACCAGGACGCGTTCCGGGTGGGCGATCTCTATCTTTCCCGCCTCCGGCCGCGCGTGCTGCTCCAGACGACGCCCGCCGGCTTCCTGACCGACGTGTCGATCGACAACTACTTCGGGCAGGAGATCGACTTCGACAACGCTCGGGCGGGCACGGGCGAGACCGTGATCGCGAGCTTCACGATCCGGCCGAACGGCCACCTCGAGCTCGCGAACAGCGCCAGCGGACGCTGGCTCCACGTCGACGCGGGCGGCGGCCACGAGGGCCGGCTGCTCGAAGCGGAGATCGGCCGCGTGCGCGCGACGTGGGCGTTCAACGCGCGCACGTTCGTCCGCCTGATCGGGCAGTACGACGTCACGAGCCGCGACACCACGCTCTACACCTTCGCGATCGAGCCGAAGGACGAGGACTTCAGCGCATCGGCGCTGTTCGCCTACAAGCTCAACTGGCAGAGCGTGCTCTACGTCGGCTACGGCGACGACCGCACGTTCGAGGATCTCTCGGGGCGGCTGCAGCCGAGCGGCCGCGAGGCGTTCGCGAAGGTCTCGATGGCGTTCCAGCGCTGAACGACGCCGCTCCCCGGCTCGTGCGCCCGACGGCCTGCGCGCCGGGACCGTACCGCTAGAAGTCGTACTCCTGCACGTCGCGCAGCGGCGACTCGCGAACGCGCAGGCGCGCGACGTCGGTCGCGGTCAACAGCACGGCGCCGCACGCCAGGCAGACGCGGGCGCTCAGCGGGCTCGCGTGGGTCGCGTCGACGACCAGCAGGGGGGGCGCCGACATCTCGATCGCCGCCGGTTGGAGCTCGGTGCCGCCGCAGCGGATGCAGGCGATGGGCTGGGACATGACCGCACCTCCTCGCGCCGGGACCGCCGCGCGCCGCGCGCCGCGCGGTCCCGCCGCTCCTAGAAACGATCGCTCGGCTTGCCGCGCAGCTGGTTCCAGATCCAGCGGACGAAGTCGAACTTGCGGTCGACCACGCGCTCCTTGAGCGGAATGATCGCGTTGTCCGTGATGTGGATGCCTTCCGGACAGACCTCGGTGCAGCACTTCGTGATGTTGCACAGCGACACGCCCGCCTCGTTCCACAGCCACGGCAGCCGGTCGCCGCCGTCCATCGGGTGCATCTCGAGACCCGCGACGCGCACGAGGAAGCGAGGGCCGACGAACTTGTCCTTGAGCTCGTGCGCGCGCAGCACGTGGCAGACGTCCTGACAGAGGAAGCACTCGATGCACTTGCGGAACTCCTGAACGCGGTCGACGTCCGACTGCTGCCAGCGCCACTGCGCATCGGGCCGCGGCGTGAACGGCGCGATGCGCCGGTTGACGGCGTAGTTCCACGAGACGTCGGTGACGAGGTCCTTGACGCGCGGAAACGTCTTCATCGGCGAGACCGAGACGGGCTGCTCGGCCGGCAGGTGATCCATGCGCGTCTTGCACATGAGCGAGGGGCGGCCGTTCACCTCCGCGCTGCACGAGCCGCACTTGGCGGCCTTGCAATTCCAGCGCACGGCGAGATCGGGGGCGCGATTCGCCTGGATCCAGTGGATCGCATCGAGCACGACCATGCCCGGCTCGACGGGCACGCGGTACTCGACCCACTCGCTGCGCTGCGCGTCGCCGCGCGAGACGCGAATCGTCATTTCGCGTGCCGTGCTCATGACACTTTCTCCCTGGCCGGCTCGAACAGCGTCCGGAGCTCCGCGGGCATTTCGGGCAGCGGGGTGAGATCGACGCTCATCCCGTTCCCGGCGCGCCGCACGCGCACGTTGACCTTGCCGAGTTCGGCGTCGAGCTGCGGATGATCGAGCCGCGAGTGCGCGCCGCGACTCTCGCGGCGCAGCAGCGCGCTGCGCGTCAGCGCCTCGGAGACGATGAGCAGGTTCTGGAGGTCGCGCGCGAGGTGCCAGCCGGGGTTGTAGGCGCGCGAGCCCTCGACGCGCACCCGCGCGAGCCGCGTCCTGAGCCTCTCGAGCTCGTCGACCGCGGCCGAGAGATCGGCCTCGGTCCGGAAGATGCCGACGTAGCGCCCCATGCACTCCTGGAGCGCGTGGTGGAGCGCGAACGGATTCTCGCCCTCCGAGCGCTCGAACGGCGCGAGCAGCAGGCGCATCTGCGCCTCGATCTCGCCCTCGTCGACGCGCGGCGACGCGGGCAGCGACCGCGCGTAGGCCGCGGCCGCGGCGCCGGCGCGCCGGCCGAAGACGAGCAGGTCGGAGAGCGAGTTGCCCCCGAGTCGATTGGCCCCGTGAAGTCCGGCCGCCGCTTCGCCGGCCGCGTAGAGACCGGCCACCGTCGCCGCGCCCGTGTCGGGCTCAACGCGCACGCCGCCCATCATGTAGTGCGCCGTGGGCCCGACCTCCATCGGCTGCTTCGTGATGTCGACGTCGGCGAGCTCCTTGAACTGCTCGTACATTGACGGCAGCTTGCGGCGCACGCGCTCCGCGGGCAGGTAGCTGATGTCGAGGAACACACCGCCGTGCGGCGAGCCGCGGCCCTCGCGCACCTCGGTGTAGATCGCGCGCGCGACGTTGTCGCGCGTCGAGAGTTCGGGCGGCCGGCGCGACTTCGACGCCCGTCCCGCGACCGAGTCGTCGAGCCAGCGCCGCGCCTCGTCCTCGGTGGCGGCATATTCCTGGCGGCGGGCCTCGGGCAGGTAGCGCCACATGAAGCGCTCGCCGTCCTTGTTCCGCAGGATCCCGCCCTCGCCGCGCACGCCCTCGGTGACGAGCAGGCCCTGCACGCCCGGCGGCCACACCATGCCCGTGGGATGGAACTGGAAGAACTCCATGTCGATCAGCTCGGCGCCCGCGCCGAAGGCGAGCGCCTGACCATCGCCCGTGTACTCCCACGAGTTCGACGTGACGCGGTAGGCCTTGCCGATGCCGCCCGTCGCGAGCACCACGGCGCGTGCGCGGAAGAGCACGAACTCGCCGCTGCCACGCCAGTAACCCAGCGCGCCCGCGATGCGGTCGCCGTCTCGGAACAGGTGGACGATCGTGCACTCCATGTAGACCTCGAGCCCGCGATGGACGCCCTGGTCCTGAAGCGTGCGGATCATCTCGAGACCGGTGCGGTCGCCGACGTGCGCGAGCCGCTTCCACGTGTGGCCGCCGAACGCCCGCTGGAGGATCCGGCCGTCGGGGGTGCGATCGAAGAGCGCGCCCCAGCTCTCGAGCTCGCGCACGCGATCGGGCGCCTCCTGCGCGTGGATCTGCGCCATGCGCCAGTGGTTGAGGAACGAGCCGCCCTTCATCGTGTCGCGAAAGTGCGTCTCCCAGCCGTCCTGGGGATCGACGTGCCCGAGCGCAGCCGCGATCCCGCCCTCGGCCATCACCGTGTGCGCCTTGCCGAGGAGCGACTTGCAGACGAGCCCCACCGAGACGCCCGACGCGGCCGCCTCGATCGCCGCCCGCAGGCCCGCGCCGCCCGCGCCGATCACGAGCACGTCGTGCTCGTGGACCTCGAGCGCGGCCATCAGAACAGCCTCACGTCGTGGATCACGCCCATCGAGCACAGGCGAACGTAGAGGTCGGCGCTGCACACGGCGCACAAGCTCCACCACGCCCACCCCATGTGGTGCGAGTTGAGCCAGCTCGCGCCGAGCCACGCGCGGCGGCGCGGCCCGCCGGCGACGGCGCACGAGAAGCAGTCGACGCGGCCGCCGACCAGGTGGCGCAGCGAATGGCACGAGAACGTGTAGAGCGTGAGCAGCGTGTTGCTCGCCAGGATCGCGATCGAACCGAGCCCGATGCCGAAGCGTCCCTCGAACGTGAACGCGTTGACCACGTCCCACCACAGGAAGAAGAGGATCGGGATCGCGAGGTAGATGAGGTAGCGGTGCACGTTCTGGAGCACGAACGGGAACCGCGACTCGCCGACGTAGCCCTTGCGCGGCTCGCCGACCGCGCAGGCGGTGGGGTCGGCGAAGAACGCGCGGTAGTAGGCCTTGCGGTAGTAATAGCAGGTGCCGCGGAAGCCGAGCGGGGCCCCCAGCACGAGCAGCGCGGGGGAGAGCGGCCACCATTTCGGCTTCATCAGCGGCGAATAGAACGGCGAGAGGTAGTTGCCGAACCGGTAGTGCACGCCCTGGAACGCCGCCCACGTCGCGTACGCGCCGAGCACGAGTAGCGCGAGGCCCTGCACCAGCGGCTGCAGCCACCAGGAATCGCGCCGCTCGGTCTCGCCGAAGGAAGCGCCGTAGGCCGCTCCGCGCCACGCCGCCGCGGCGCCCGAGGGTCCGCCCGGGGCGGGACTCGATGCCGGATCGTTCGTCATCGCCATCCTCGCGGACGAAATCGAGGGGAACCCGCATGAAACGGCAAACCGCCGCGATGCTATCACCATCCCCGCGCGTCGTGGTAGCCGCCGATCAGGGGGTGAACCGTGGCCGATCGAAGGTTTGCACGGACGATGCACCGTCGTGGCGAATGCGCTGGTGCGACGAAGTAGCCTGATTCAGCGCACAATCCCCCGTGCGCGTGCACCGGGAAGCGCCACTCCCACGGCGGGCTCGCCTCGACGCCATCCAGGCGATTCCTCTCACCCTCGATTCAGCCGCGCCTCATCAGGCCCGCGTCGATCACACGGCGCGGGAGGGGAACCGCTCATGCTCTCGCTTCGCGCCCGGCTCGCCGGGCACTGCCGTTCGCTGCTGCGCTGCGGATCGGCCCTCGCCGTCGTCGTCACCGTCCAGTGGACCGCGCCCGGAGACAACGGCAACGTCGGTACGGCGTATCAGTACGACATGCGACGGGCCACGCATCTGCTCACGACCCTCAATTTCACCGTGGCCGAGACGGTCGCAGGCATGCCGAAACCGCTACCGGCCGGAAGCCAGCAGACCGCTTCCGTGTGGATCCCGCATCCCGACAGCACGTGCTTTCTCGCCATGCGAACGCGCGATCTCGCCGGCAACTGGTCGGGCATGTCGAACCTCGTTCAGGTAACGCCCGTGCTCGCCGTGGACGGGGGTGTGTTCGCCACGCGTCTCTCGTGGCCGTTTCCCAACCCGGCCCGCGGACTCGTCAAGCTCGAGCTCTCGCTCTCGCACCTCGAGGACGTGGCGGTCGAGGTCTTCGACATCGCCGGACGGCGCGTCCGGGTGCTGACGCACGGGCGACTGACGGCCGGGCCGCACGAGCTGGCCTGGGATCTGCGCGACGAGGCCGGCCGTCGCGTCGCGCCGGGGCAATACCTGGTGATGGCGACGGCGCCGGACGGATATCAGGTGCGGCGGGTCAGCGTGACGGCCTGAAGCGGCGGGCGGCCGGTGGAGCGCTGCGCCCCGGGCGCCCGATCTGCGGTCGACCGCCACGACGGCGTCGAGCAGCGGATGAACGCGCGCACCAGCCGCCGCGCGTTCGGCAACGGGAATGCCCACTTCCCGATCGTCGCTGACGCTCTGCGAAGAGACTATCAACGGCGCAATGGGCTGTGATAGCTTCCACTCATCCGATCACCGATCGGAATCCCCACCGCGACAGCGCTGCGCATCCCCCGATTGCAGCTGATTGCCCGACTGCACGGCCGTGTTGGGTGCCACTCCTCCCCCTGTCGCTTCCCCCGACTTCGCGTTCGTGACGCCTGGGCCCTGAAACGGTCT
>Ga0335085_10015557_pt1 | contig 11032 bp, 10 predicted proteins | sample Lox_Sample_45_FD_206712 | JGI IMG/M metagenome (GOLD analysis project Ga0335085, IMG submission 206712) | Soil microbial communities from Loxahatchee National Wildlife Refuge, Florida, United States - Lox_Sample_4.5 | ecosystem: Environmental > Terrestrial > Soil > Wetlands | place: USA... | reverse complement strand
CACAGTGGCTCCTCGCTATGCGCCCGGCCGTGGTGCATCCGGCCTCAGAAGACGACGACGCTGCGCAGCACCTCGCCGCGTTCCATCTTGCCGAACGCCTTCTCGACGTCCCCCAGGGAGATCGTCTCGGAGACGAACTTGTCCAGCGGCAGGCGGCCGCCCAGGTGCAGGTCGATGAGCATCGGGAAGTCACGGGCCGGCAGGCAGTCGCCGTACCAGGAAGACTTCAGCGCGCCACCCCGGCCGAACACATCCAGCAGCGGCAGGTCGAGCCGCATATCGGGGGTGGGCACGCCGACGAGCACTACGATCCCGGCAAGGTCACGGGCGTAGAAGGCCTGCTGGTAGGTCTCCGGCCGGCCGACCGCCTCGATGACCACGTCCGCGCCGAAACCGCCGGTCAGCTCGCGGATGCGCTCGACCGGGTCGGCGGCCCGCGAATTGACCACGTCGGTGGCCCCGAATTGGCGGGCCCACTCCAGCTTGCGGTCGTCGACGTCCACGGCGATGATGCGCGCCGCGCCGGCCAGGCTGGCGCCGAGGACGGCGGCGTTCCCCACGCCCCCGCAGCCGATCACCGCGACCGAGTCGCCGCGGCCGACCTGACCGGTGTTCAGCGTGGCGCCGAGGCCGGCCATCACGCCGCACCCCAGCAGGCCGGCGACCTCGGGCCGGGCGGCCGGGTGCACCTTGGTGCACTGGCCGGAGGCGACCAGGGTCTTCTCGGCGAACGCGCCGATGCCCAGGGCGGGGATGAGCGGGGTGCCGTCCGTGAGCGTCATCTTCTGCTTCGCGTTGTGGGTGCTGAAGCAGTACCAGGGCCGGCCACGGCGGCACGCACGGCACTGCCCGCAGACCGCACGCCAGTTGAGGACGACGAAGTCACCGGGGGCCACGTCGGTCACGTCGTCGCCGACGGCCTCCACCATCCCGGCCGCCTCGTGCCCGAGGAAGTAGGGAAAGTCGTCGCCGATCCCGCCCTGCTTGTAATGCAGGTCGGTGTGGCACACGCCGCAGGCCTGGACGCGGACCAGTGCCTCCCCGGGGCCGGGCTCCGGCACCAGGATCGTCGTGACCTCGACCGGAGCGCCCTTTTCGCGCACGATCACGCCCAGCACGCTGTCCGTCATCGGCTTACCCTCCCACGCAGACCCGCCGGGCCCGGCCGGTTCCGGCCGCGGCACTTCTCATCATCCTCATTACTTACCAGTGCGGGGCGCCGGGCCGCCGGCCCGGCTAAGGGGTGCCGCCCAGGAGGCCGCCGACACCCTGGGTGACGTTGCCGACGGCGTTGCCCGCGCTGCCCGTGGTGCTGCCGACGGCCGCGCCGAGGCCCTGGACGATGGCGCCGGCGCCGCTGCCGGCGCCCGTCACCACGCCGCCGGCGCCGCCCAGGCCCGAATTGCCCAGCCCCGAATTGCCCAGCCCCGCGCCGAGCTGCTGGGCCGTGCCGGTGACCGCGTTCCCGAGGGCGGAGACAGTGGGGCCGACCACGGTGCTGACCCCCCAGGTGGCGCCCGCCACGACCTGTCCGGCGCCGCCGACCGTGGCGCCGAGACCGGACCGGACGCCGTTGGTGATCGTCCTGGCCGGCCCCAGCGGGCCGGTGGCCGGGCCGGCCGTCCCGCCGCTCGCCGTGGCGTCGCCCGCCGCAGTCGCCGCCGCACCCGTCCCGGACGACGCCGCACCGCCGGCCAGCGCTCCCCCGGCCGGACCGGCCTGCCGGGCGCTCCCCCTCACCCCGCTGACCGGGGCCAGTGGCGAGGCGGCCGAGCCCAGCGGGCTGGCGCCGCCGGGCGCGCTGACGTGGGCGGATGACCCCGAGGAGGGCGGCGCAGCGGCTGCGGTGGCGGGCCGCGCGGCGCCGCTGGACAGCGGGGAGGGCCCGGCGGGGGCGACGCTGACCGCGAAGATCATGCCGCCGGCCGCGGCCAGCCCGGCCGCCGTGCCCGCCGCCGCGGTCACGGGGTGCAGCCGCAGCAGCGGCCAGTGACCGCCCAGCCAGGCCCGTGCGCCCTCCCGGGCCACGCCGGCTTTGATCCCCGCTCCGCCCTTGATGCCCGCGGCCACCTTGGAGCCCGCGGCCACCTTGGAGCCCGCGGCCACCTTGGAGCCGGTTGCCGACCCTGCCTTCGGCGCGGCGGAAAGGGTCGCCCCGCCGCTGGAGCCGAGCGCGAGCGACGCCCCGGCCATCGCGGCGGGCGTGAGGATGGCCCCGAGCCGGCTGTTGAGCTCGGTCAGCTCGCTGGCCAGTGCGTGACAGCCTGTGCAGCGCTGGAGATGCTCGTGGACGGCGCTGCGCCGGCGCCGGCTCAGCCGGCCACGGGCGTCCGCGCCGAGCGCGGCCGCGTACGAACGGCAGGACGCCGGGACGTTCGCCCCGACGTGCTCCTGGAGGTAAGCCTGCCGGAGTCCCTCCCGGGCCCGCACGGCCAGGGCCGATACCCCGTTGGCGGACAGCCCGAACATCGGCGCGATCGCGGCGGGCGCCTTGCCTTCGACTTCCAGCTGCCAGAGCACGGCGCGCCAGCGCGTCGGCAGGTGCGCGAACGCCTCCGCGACCAGGCGCGCCTCGGCGCGGGCTTCCGTCTCCGCTTCCGGGCCACGGGACAGGGGGGCGAGGCCCATGTTCTCTTCCGGAATGCCATCTTCGAGATCCTGGCCGAGATCGCCAACGACGGTCGTGCGGCGGCTGGCGCGCAGCCAGTCGTTGGCCGTGTTGCGCACCGCCGTGAGCAGATACGCGCGGAACGCCGCGCCTGGCCCGCCGCCGGCCCGGATCGCCCCGAGCACACGGGTGAAGGCCTCGGCGACGATGTCGTCGGCCACGTCGCGCGGGACCATCGACAGCGCGGCCCGCCGCGCGACCGGCGCATGCTCGACGTACAGTTGCGCATACGTGCGGCCGGCGACGTCACCGGCAGGCAGGATCGCCATGTCGTCGCGTCTGCGGCGCTCAGGAATGCGGCTGCCATCGGGGATTTGTCCCCCAGCTGTCCCGCCGAGCACGATGGCCTCCGGGCTTTGTCGGGTGCGGGACCGATGATGCCAATAGTAGATCCTAAACGCCGCTGATGGTCCGGCGAATCAGCGTCAATGCGAGCAGCTAATATTGGCATATTTCGGGTGTACGGACGGGAACATGACAGCCGGGCACATAAGCAACCGCCGGGCGGCCGGCGCATGGCCGACGGAATTGTGCCGCCGAATCCGACATTACCGGATACGCCCCGCGACATCCTTTATTCGCTATCTGTGCACCCCTTCCTGAATGCCGGTTCCGCGCTCATCGGGCCGTCCCGCGCGCCCTTTCCAGGCGCCTCCGCGGCCGGCGTAGTGACGGCGGCCCGAATCGGCCGTCATGGCCGCGTAGATGACCGCGATGACCGGCAGAAGAGGGGCCCGCAGCGGTGACAGCCGGTAGAGGCGGAGCATCGGCAGGTAGCTGATCGCCATCGCCGCCCATCCGGCCGCGCCCGCGGCCGCGCACAGCAGCGGCCCGGTCCCCGCGCCGCCCGCCGTGCCGCCCGCGTCCGCCACGAGGGCGATCAGGCCCGCGATCGCACTGACCGGGGGCAGCGCATAGAGCCAGGCGAGCCCGGCCAGTGTCCCGGCCAGCAGCCACGGCGAGTAGCGAAGCTGGGTGTAGGCCGACCGCGCGACCATGTTCCACAGGTCGGCGAGGCCCACGTACGGCCGGATGCTCCGCACCTCGGTGCTGAGCCCGAGCCAGCACCGGCCCCGGGCCGGAGGGCGCTTCAGCAGCCGGCCGAGGGCGACGTCGTCGATAAGCGCGCCGCGGATGGCAGCGAGGCCGCCGGCCGCCTCCAGCGTACGCCGGCGCACGAGCATGCACCCTCCCGCGGCGGCAGCCGTCCGGCCGCCCGGCCGGTTGACCCAGCGGAACGGATACAGCTGGGCGAAGAAGTAGACGAACGCCGGGATGATCGTCTTTTCCCATCCGGTCTCGGTGCGGAGCAGGGCCATCTGCGACACCAGGTCGCGGTCATCGTCCTCGGCCGCAGTGACCAGCGCGCGGAGCGCGCCGGGCGACCAGGCGATGTCGGCGTCGGTGAACAGGACGTACGGGGCGCCGGCCGTACGGGTCGCCGCCAGTCCCTGCGCCATGGCCCAGGGCTTGCCCGCCCACCCGGCGAGCGGGGCGGCGCCGTGAACGATGCGCAGCGGCCGGGACGCCCCGGCGCCGATGGCAGCCGCGACCTCACCCGTGCCGTCGGAACTGCTGTCGTCGACGAGCGTCACCGAGAACGGGCCTGGATAGTCCTGGGCCAGCAGGCCGGGCAACGTGACCGGCAGGATGGCCGCCTCGTCCCGGGCCGGCACCACGGCGATGACCTCGGGCCAGGCGGCCGTCCCCGCTGCGCCCGGGGAGCGGTCCGGAAGCCGCTGATCGGTCCGCCAGAAGCCACCGTGGCCGGCCAGCAGGACCACCCATGCGGCGGCGGCCAGCGCCGCCGCGCTACCAAGTGCAAGCACAGGGGAAGCCTGGCACAGGCCGCGGGCTACCGGCGCCAGGCGAGGATCTTGCCGACCTGGTAGGTAGGCCGCCCGAGCAGGCCGATCAGGTATTCCCCGAGCCCCGAGCGGGTGCCGGTGACCGCCACCACGGCGGCCGGGTCCCAGCGCGCGAGCTGGGCGTCCATCTGCGCACGCGCGGGCATCTCAAGGAATGCCCCGCCCGACCACAAGACGTTGAGGTACAGCTCGGCGGGTGGGACGACGCCGCCGTCGATGAAGGCCTGCCCGCCCGGCCCGGGGCCGGTGAAGTACCCGCCGATCAGGTCGATGGGCAGCGCGGTGTCGGCCTGCCAGCGCATCGGCTCGGTGTACGTCGCCGTGGGGATGGGGACGACGAGGACCCGCGCGCCCGCCGGGAGATGCAGGGCAGCGAAGGACGCCGACCACCCGGCCGGTGCGGGGGCGGCCGCGGCGTCGGGCAGCGGGCGCGGCACGATCGGCAGCGCCGCAAGGACGGCGGCGGTGGTGACGGCCCCCGGCCCCCAGCGCCGCGCGGCGATGCGCGGGTGCCGGCGCGCGAGGTCCACGCCGAACGCCAGCAGGGCCGCCCCGGCGCCATCGGCGATGATCGAGAACCGGGTCGGCAGCGCCGCCTCCAGCAAGGGCAGCGAGCCCAGCCAGTGCCAGGGCAGCAGGATCGCGTGGTGGTCCGTGCCGCCGACCATGAGGGTGCCGCCGAGGGAGAAGATTTCCAGCACCGCAAACGCCACAGCGGTCACCCGCACCGCGAGATTCCGCCAGAAGCACACCGCCACCAGGGCCAGCACGACGAGCAGCGGCCACCCCAGGTAGGCGAGATACTCCGGGATTCCGCCCTGGTAGCTGGCGGCGGCCGCGGCGCTGGCTGCGGTGTGGAAGTACAGGAACGCCGACGGCGTCACGAATCCGGCCAGGTCGTTCTTGAAGAAGTCGGGCGTGAAGGCGCTGCCGTGCTGGTGCAGTGGCCCGAAGAACTGGACCCACAGCGGGTAACCGCACACGGCGAGCACCACGGCCGCCGCGACGGCGAGCCCGGCCATCGTGCCAGCGGCCCGCTGGAGCGCCGCCCGCGGCCGGCTCACGGCCAGCACGATGGCGATCACGGCGGCCGCCAGGACCGTATCCAGCAGCACTTCCTCGGCGGTGAGCAGCTGCACCGCGGCCAGCAGGCCCAGCCACAGCCCACCGCGCAGCGGCCGGGACCGTCCGGTGCCGAGCCGCAGGGCCGCGTCGAGGATGAGCGGCGGCAGGACCGCGAACTGAAAGTCATAGTGGCCGACCGCCGACTGCAGGAGGCCGGGCGAGAACCCGTAGACCGCGCCGGCGATCGCCGCCGCGGTGACGCTCACGTCCCAGCGCCGCAGGACGAAGAACAGGGTGAACGCGCTGCCGGCGAAGCCGATCGTCATCAGCACCGTCAGGCTCAGCTGGGGGCCGGCCAGCAGCGTCAGCGGCGCCAGCAGCACCCCGGGGAGCAGCATGAACGTGTTCCACATGACGTTGACGCCCTGCGGGGCATTCAGCGTGGTCGTGACCAGGGGCGGCAGCCTGAAGTGCGCGATGGCCGTCGCGTCATAGCGGAAGAACCAGGCGAACTGGTCGGCGTCGTTGGGGTTGCCGGCGACCGTGCCCGACCCGGGGTGCCGCCACAGCCACAGCATCAACGCCACGGCCGCGAGCAGGTAATAGAGCCCCGCCAGCGTGAGCACGCGTGCCTCCCGCCGGGACGACGGGATGTTCCGGGCGTCGGCCGGGGATTGCGTGGCGGGCAGCGCAGACACGCCTGTTGAGGCTAGTCCCCGCCGCCGCGCGATGTGCGCGGACGGTCGATAACCACAGCAAACGGTAACCTATGCGGCGGCCGGGCCGGCGGCCGTTCGCGCGGCCGGGCGGGCGGCCGGAGGCCCGGCCGCCCGGCGCCCGGGTATGCCCGAGAGCACCGGTCCGGCCGCGCCCGCGCCCCTAACTTCACTTCGCGCAGCAGCCCGGTCCCGATGTCGAACACGAAACCGCGGACGTCGTCGGTGTGCGGAATAAACGGGCTCGCCTTGATCCGCGCGATGGACTGCCGTACGTCCTCGTCCAGGTCGGAGAACGCCTCGGCCGCCCACGCCGGCTTGATGCCGACCTCCTGCTGGATGGCCGCCTTGAACTGGTCGTCGGTGAAGGTGAGCATCCCGCAGTCGGTGTGGTGGATCAGGATGATGGACGTGGTGCCGAGCAGCCGCTGGCTGATGGTCAGCGACCGGATCTCGTCGTCGGTGACGACGCCGCCGGCGTTGCGGATGACGTGCGCCTCCCCCCCTTCGAGGCCGAGGGCGCCGAAGACGTCCAGGCGCGCGTCCATGCACGCGATCACGGCCAGGTGCCCCGAGGGCAGCAGCGGCAGCGGCCCCTGGTAACTCCTGGCGTAGCGCTCGTTGTTGGCGAGCAGGTCATCAATGACGGACATATCGGTCACCCCTCCTGGATTTACGACGGGAAGCAGTAGGAGTCGCTCGAGGCGTCGCCGCCCTGCAGCCGCACCTGGTGCACACGCCGGCCGCGGAACGCGCGTCGGGTGAGTCAGCGGGGCGGGAGAAACGTCGCCAGGTAGCCGAGCTTCTCCGGGGGAGCGGCCGCGGCGTCGGCCGGCGACCGGTAGAAGGTGGGGTCGTGATGATGGCGATGCTCATCTGTCATGGCTGAAGCTCCCTCGCTCGTCCACTGCCCCTCCGGTCCCGTGCCCGGGTCCCGTGTCACTCATGGACCCGCCCTCAGGAGATCGTTCCGGATCTGGCGGTGTCAAGCAGACAGACCGGTGGCAAAGACGGTGACGAGGCGGGGGGCGGCGGGCTTCAGCGGGCAGGCCAGCGGGCATCCGGCGGCTGACCTGGCAAATTTAGTTAATTCCGGTCAGGAAAGTCAACTATCGCTTTTCCGGGCCAGGCCGGGCCCAGCCGGGTCACGCCCCGGACCGGGCCGGCCCAGCCGGGTCACACCTGGACCGGTCCGGACACCGGCATGTCCCGAATACGTAACGCTGCGGAGTAAATCCGTCACGCTTGGATGCGGCCAACCGGAAACCGGGGTAAGACGTCTAAAGCAGCAGCGGCACACAGTTATGCACATGCGCCATTCCTGCATACGTCGGCGGGGATCGGATTCCGTCGATGGAGGCCGGCGCGGCACATTCGGGATTTCTTTCCGGAGGGAGTTCGGGTGAGGATGGGGAAGGCCAAATCGGCGCGGCGGCGGCGGTGGGCGGTCGGCCTTGGCGCGGCGGCGATGGCCGCGACCGTGCTGAGCGGCGGGATGGCGGCGGTGGCCAACGCCGCGCCGGCGAAGATATCCTCGGCCGGCTACACGCCGGCGACGCGCACGCTGAAGCCGGGCATGCGCGGCAACGACGTCAGGCGCCTCCAGCAGCGCCTGGCACAGCTCGCCTACTACCCGGGCACGATCGACGGGCACTACGGCTCCGGCACCGAGGAAGCGGTCTGGGCGTTCGAGGAGGTCCAGGGCATGCCGGCGAGCGGGACCGTCACCGTGAAGGTGGAACGGGCGCTCGTCAATCCCAGGTACCCGAAGCCGCTGGTTCGGCACGGTGGGGCACTCCGCGTCGAGGTCAGCCTCGGCCGCCACGTGCTGTACGTGTACCACAACAACAAGATCGTGCTGATCAGCCACATTTCGTCCGGTGGCGGCTATTACTACTGCGACAGCGGCTGCGCCTACGCCATCACGCCGACCGGGAATTTCCACACCACATGGCGGGTCAGGGGCTGGCACACCTCACCGCTGGGGCAGATGTACAACCCGGTCTTCTTCCACAGCGGGTTCGCCATTCACGGCGACACTTACGTCCCGGTCGGGCCGGTCTCGCACGGCTGCGTCCGGGTCCCCATGGACGTGTCCAGCATCTTCCCGGGCCTCGTCCCGAGGAGCGGCATCCCGGTCTACGTGCGAGCCCGCGGGTAGCCGCCGCGCGTAACGCGCCATCACCGCGGAGCCGCTGGCTGTCACGCCGCCAGCGGCTCCGCGGTCTTCTGGCCGTCAGCCGGTGTGGCCGTCAGCCGGGGTGGGGGCGCCCGGGGCCTGGGAGAGCCGGCGCGGGCCGGCACCGTTCCCGGACGCCGGGTTATCCGGATCCGACATGCTCCGCCGCACCGATTCCAGGATGGTCAGGCCCTGGCTGACCAGCCCGGCCGCTATCTCACCGAGGCCGTCGGCGCCGTTCAGCACGCTGACGTTGGCGCCGGCCAGCCCGCCTGCGGCCTCCTTGACGATCTGCGGGAGCTGGCTGATCAGCATCTGGTCCAGCGCGACCCGGTTGTTCGAGGAGGCCGCCTCGGCCTGAATCCGGGTCCGCTCGGCGTCGGCCACCGCGAGGATCCGGACCCGTTCGGCCTCGGCCTGCGCGGGCTTGACCACCTCGGATACCAGCTGCTGCTGCCGCAGCTCGGCCTGATTCTGCGCCAGCTCAGCCTGGGCGCTGATGACCGCCTGCTGTGCGCGCGCCTGGGCCAGCGGACCGGCCTGCCCCGCCTCGGACTGCGCCTTGTCCACCTCCGCCTTGTACTGCGCCTGCACGACGGCGGTCTGCCGGGCGTACTCGGCCTGCTGGCGCTGCGACTCCTGCTGGGCCTGAACCGCGGCCTGATCGGCCTGGGCCTGCGCGATCTTCGCCTGCCGCTGGATGGCGGCATTGTGCGGCGACGCCATGGCGGCGATGTAGCCGGCGCCCATGTCGTCAATAGACTGGATCTGCAGCGCGTCGACGGTCAGGCCGATGGTGGCCATCTCCGTCTTGGAGCCGTCGAGCACCTCGGTGGCGAGCTTCTGCCGCTCGGTGACGATCTCCTCGACCGTCATCGAGCCGATGATCGACCGGAGGTGGCCGGCGAAGATGCGCCCGGTGAGGATCGACATCTGGTCCTGGTCGGACAGGAAACGCTGCCCGGCGTTGACGATGCTCTCCTCGTCGTTGCCCACCTTGAAGGCGATCACCGCCCGGACGTTCAGCGAAATGCCCTGCTTGGTCACGCAGGTCTCGGCGACCTCGGCCTCCTGCAAGCTGAGCGTCAGGTAACGCGCCTTACGGAACGTTGGCATAACGAAGGCCCCGTGGCCGGTAACCACCTGGAATGGCGCACCGCTGCGGCCCGCCCTCCTGCCCGAAATAAGCAGGGCTTCGTCGGGCGCTGGAACGCGATATCCAAACATCACTTCATCTCCTCAGCCGGCTTCCCGGCCGCCTTTTCTGAGCCGGTTTGTGAGCCGACACATCCGTAATGCGCGGGTCTCCGGCCGCGCTATCCGCCATAATCGCCTAGCCCGTCGAGCGGGTCGCTGGCCCACTCCATTACGTCGACCGCCCGGCGCCCGCGCTCGTCGATGATGAGCACGGTGGCGCCTCTCGGCAGCGGACTCTCCGACCAGGCGATGAAGGTCTCCGAGCCGCCGCGGATCTTGATCCGTACTTCCCCGGGACCACTGCCGCCGCGAGTGCCAACGGTAAGGACGCCCACCGAGCCGATCGCCGACGAATCCGCGGCCAACACGTGCCCCCTTGCACCACCTCAATAAGACCAGCCTAGCTCCGCTGGGGACGGGCGTTAACAGGCGCGGCGCCGCAGCGCCAGCCGTTCGGGGAATGGCCAGGTCATCGTCGAGAACGGGCCGATGTTACAGCCGGCGAGGGGCCGGGGGAACCGGCACGCACCGGCAGAAAGAAATGCGGAATCCGAACGGACATGATGCGTAGCGCGGCCAATGACGATGCCGCCTGCCCCGCGGCCCGCACGCTAGAGCCAGCCCGCCCGCACGTTGTCCGCGGGGCCGCCGGCCGGTGCCGTGCCCAGGTCGCCGGAACGGACCTTGCCGAGGAGTCGCTCGGTGGCCTCGAGGATATCCGGGACGGCGCGCCGGAGGCTTTCCGCGTCGTCGGGGCCCGCGATGTCGGCGGAGACGCCGGCTTCCTTCAGCACCTCGGGCAGATCGGACAGCTTGGCCGCGAGCCAGCCGATCGGGTCCGCGGACAGCTCCCCGACGAACACCCGGCGCCCCGGCTCCCAGCCCGTGAAGGCCGGGTGATGATGGGTCCGGTCGAAGCTGCCCGGCTTACCGGCCACCGATTCCAGCAGGTCGACCCGCCAGATGGGCTGCTCGACGGATATCGGCTGCGCCGAGTAGATCGAACCCTTCAGGTCACCACGTTCGAGCACCCGCAGTTCCAGCCGGACCCCGTGCTCCGCGCCTTCCTGGCCCTTACCGAGCTCGGGGTCGACGAAGTAAAGGTCGCTGAGCAGTACACCGATGCGCTCGAAGCCGAAGGTGCAGAGCATTGATGAATCCCTTCCCGGCCGCGGCCGTCGTGTCCCGTTTCTCCCACTATCACCCGGGGGCGCGGGCCGGGGCCAGCCCTCGCCCTCTAATAGGTAGAGATCTTCGGTCTACATAGGTAGAGGCGTCCTGCCAGCCAAAGCTCACTTCCCCGTCAGCCGTGGCGTACCGCTGGTAGTTCCGGCACGGA
>Ga0335085_10015556_pt1 | contig 11032 bp, 8 predicted proteins | sample Lox_Sample_45_FD_206712 | JGI IMG/M metagenome (GOLD analysis project Ga0335085, IMG submission 206712) | Soil microbial communities from Loxahatchee National Wildlife Refuge, Florida, United States - Lox_Sample_4.5 | ecosystem: Environmental > Terrestrial > Soil > Wetlands | place: USA: Florida... | reverse complement strand
TATTGAAAACAGTTCGACGTTCTTGCTTCAAGTCTTATGCCACCAGTAACGAGAAGATCAGTAAAGCAATTGGGCTCCTTTGATCGGAAGATTGAAGAGAATAGATGACGCTCCGATTCCTATGTGGAATTCAAGTCACAGCTGGCATAGAAAGAGAGTTCAAAGATGTGTCAGGTGTGGGACACAATGGTCCACCGAATCATCGTGAAGTCAGATGGAACTAGTGTGAATGCTGGTGGATGTGCCGAACAGCTATGACAAAAGAACGAGAATCAGAAAATGGTCGGCGTTACTAAAGACGGGTTGAGGAAGCGCATTCTAGGTGCTGCGTGGGGCAGGATAGTTGCTGGAGTCTACTCTCTGAATTTTGTCACATCAATTTTGTACTCATCGATTTTTCTGTAGATCGTTTTTCTGTCAATATCCATCATTCTTGCGGCCTGATTGAGGTTTCCTTTGCTCTCCTTGAGGGCCCTGAGGAGAAATTTCTCCTCCGCATCCCGAACAACGTTGTCAAGATATTTCTTGTACGGCACCTTGGTCGTGGAGGGAAGCTCCAATGGAGCTTCACTTGTGTGCCCCTCGGGGCGGAACGGAAGATCTATTTCGATGATTGTGCTCCCCTCAGTCTTTATCATTGCGCGCTTGATAAGGTTCTCAAGCTCCCGGACATTGCCCCTCCATTCATAGTTCATCATGTCGTGGATGACGCTCGGAGACAATCCGTCCACTCGCTGTCGATTCGGAAGTTGGTGCTTCTTCAGAAAATATTCTGCCAGCAAAGGAATATCGTCGAGTCGGTCTCTCAAGGGAGGCAGAGTGATTGGAAAGACATTCAGTCGATAGTAAAGATCTTCCCGGAAGGTACCATCTCTCACCATCTCAGAAAGATTTCGATTCGTAGCCGCGACGACGCGAGTATCAACAACAATTGAAGTATTGTTGCCGATGCGATCGATTTGTTTTTCCTGAAGAAACCTCAGCAATTTTGTCTGTACCTGAAGCGGTATGTCCGCGATCTCGTCAAGGAATACGGTGCCCCCTGACGCCTCCTCGAATTTTCCAATCCGCTGCCTGCTTGCGCCGGTAAAAGATCCTTTTTCATGCCCGAAAAGTTCGCTCTCGAGCAGGTTCTCAGGAATTGCTGAGCAGTTGATCGTGATCAGCGGATTCTCGCGCCTCGGACTGTTAAAATGAATCGCCTTTGCGACCAATTCTTTACCAGTACCTGTTTCGCCGAGAATGAGCACGGTAACATCCGTCTCCGCCACCTGACGGATGAGCTTGAATGCCTGCCGCATTTTGTCGTTCTGACTGACGATGTTCCCAAAACTGTATGTCGTCTCGACAACCGCGCGGAGTCGTTCAAGCTCCTCCGATTTCCGCTTCTCCTGCAGCGCCCTCCGTACCCTGATTACAAGTTCATCGTTCTTGAACGGTTTCGTCAAATAATCGCACGCGCCTTCCCGCATCGCCTCAACAGCATTCTGGATCGATCCATGCCCGGTCATCAGGATCATCTGAAGTTCGGGAAATGTCCGTTTGACTTCCGTCAGAAGTTGTGTGCCACTCATCGGCTGCATCACGAGGTCGGACACAATCAGATCAACGTGAGTCTCTGAGATTGTCTTGAGCGCGGCCGGACCACTCGATGCTGCTGCGACTGAATACCCCTCATCCTTCAGCAGTGCAACGAGACTCTTGCGGAAGTGCTCATCATCATCAACAACCAAAATATGTTCGTTCGCAGGAACGATTGTTTCCATATCAGTATCTATGATTGGTCGATGACTTCGCGGATTTTCGCCAGCACCTGATTCGGATTGTATGGCTTCTGAATGAAATGGTTCATACCATCCCGCACAAGCTTTTCCTTCCTGCCGGGCTCGAGGAATCCGCTCGCAAGAATGATCTTTGCTGCTCTGTTTATCTCTCTCATCTTCACGGCTGCCTCCCAACCGCCCAGTTTCGGCAAGCCCATATCCGAAACAACGACCGCAATCTGGTCAACGTGGCGCCTATAGAAGTCAAGGGCCTCAACACCGTCCTGCGCAGTCAAAACTCTATAGCCCTTTGCCTCGAGCGTTTTCCGGACGAGGGCAAGTAATGCTTCTTCGTCCTCCACCAGCAGAATGGTCTCCGACCCCCCTTTGACGGTTTTTTCGACGCTGGCTGTTTTCTTCTCAGCCTCCGCGGATCGGAGCGCTGCTGGAAGATAAATATGGAACGCGGTTCCTTTGCCGATCTGACTCTCGACGTCGATGAATCCTTCGTGACTTTGGATTACGCCGTAGACCACGGAGAGTCCGAGCCCCGTTCCTTTCCCCAATTCTTTCGTGGTGAAGAACGGCTCGAATATCCTTTTCCGCGTGGTCTCATCGATACCGGTTCCTGTGTCGGCAATAGTGATCTGAACGTACGAATCGCGTGTTGCCTCAAGAAATCTCTTTTTCACCACAGATCCCTCGGAAATCTTCGTCGTGATCGTAATCTTGCCGCCGTCCGGCATCGCATCTCTGGCATTGACGCAGAGGTTCAGAAGAACCTGATGCACTTGCGTGAGATCGGCGGTGACGAGCGAGATATTCGGATCAAGCAGTTTCACAAATTCGATTGTCTTGGGGAACGTCGCAGTAAGCATCTTCGTAACTTCGCTCACAATCACATTGACATCCAAGGCCTGTAAGACCACGTCCGTCTGACGAGCGAAGGTGAGCATTTGTCGAACAAGGGCCGTTCCACGATCAACCGCCTGATTGATTGCTTCGACACTTTCGCCAAATCTTTCCGGGTCCTCTTTGGCTCTCCCGATCGAGCCATTGTAGGCCAGTATGATTCCCAGGATGTTGTTGAAATCGTGCGCGATCCCGCCTGCCAATGTTCCGATGCTTTCGAGCTTCTGAGCCTGACGTAGTCCTTCCTCAAGCTTCTTGCGATCAGTAATGTCGGTCATGAACGCGCAGACCGCGTAGGCGACATGGTTTGAATCAAACAAGGGGAATTTGTTGACAATAAACGAGTGGTGGCCGTCATCCTGATGTCGCGATTCCTCCCATTCAAGGGGTCCACTTTTCTCAAGCGCTTTCCAATCACTTTTTCGAAGCTCATCTGCGGCTTCACGCGGGAACAACTCATGATCCGTTTTTCCTATGACCTCCTTCCTGCTAAGTTTGTAGAGAGTTTCAAATCGGCGATTGATGAGAAGATACTTCCCCTGAAGGTCCTTGACATAAATAATCGCGGTCGAGGTATCAAGGATTGTCTGCAATAATTCTTCGGTGTCGCCCAAACGATGCAGGATACTTTCAAGTTCAGTATTCCGTTCGGCGAGCTGATTCACTTTTTCCTTGAGCGACGAACTCATTTCCTCAAACCGGTCTGCGAGAACCTTGAGTTCTCCACCCGAACGGACATCAATCCGGTAGTCATAATTCCCCTTGCTGATCTCGGTTGTTCCGCGAACCAGCGAAGCAATTGGTTTTGTAATACCGCCTGAAATGATAAACCCGATGACAGCAGAGACGAAGAGAACGATGATGGAAAGGATGAACAGTGCGCTACGAATCGGCCTCATGGACGCCTGAACTTCGCGTTCGACCGGCTTCATAAGAAGATAACCGATAGCGGGTGCTGTCGTGCCTGCATTGAGTCGACAGAATGCCGTGACGTATTTATCCAGTGATGCCTCGAGAGTAAACACGTCAGCCCGTTGCGAACTCTGGTAGGATTGAACCGAATTCCGGAGCCAGTCGGTTAGTTCTGACTTTTCGGGTGCCCCCGCAGTTTCATCAATGACGCTTGAATCAGCAATAAGGACAACATCGGTATTCGTCATCGATTTCACGGATGCAACATCCTGGTCCCGCAGCCGAAATCCGATGGTGAGCGTTCCTACAAGGTCGGTTCCAACCTTCATCGGAACCGATGCGATGCGATATACGACATCATTGATTTCCCACAGATCCCCCGATTCTTCCATCTTGCGCGCCCGTCGGATGGATTCAAACTGGTCGATGTCAATGTTCGATTCATTACCCCCAATGAGGCGGGAAAGAGGGTCGCCCTTAGCATTGGTGAGAATGAAGAGGTCGCTCGATATGCTGTTGTTAAGGTCGAGCGAAAGTTGAAGTGCAGTATTGCGGGCTGCATTCCGGTCGCCGAGATCCGCCACCGCCTTCAGTCGGGGCGACTCGGCGATGACTTTGCAGGATTTAATATCTTGTTCTGCACGGAGCGATGAAATTTCTCGCACGATGGAATAATTACTGCGGATGTCATCAGCAAAATGCGATTCGACTTGGGAGCGCATCCAGTAGTTCAGGAAGAGAAACGTTATCACGAGCAGACCCACCACGACGCCCCAAATCGCCAGTAAGATTCTATTGCGAAATTTCATTGAATGCATCCTCGAGTAAAGTACAGATTCAAGCTATTTGCCGGACTCAGCGGTGAGTGTCAGAAACTCAAGACTGTCTGAACGAACAAAACATTGTCGAACGGATCCTGAGGCAGATTATACGTGCGATTGATCTGGTATCCAACTTTGACGAGCAATGCCTGGTCGACTTTGTAACTGGATGCCGCCTCGACTCGGAATACATCGTGGTCCCACTTGCCGTGGAACGGCACAAAACCAATTGGTCCCGTGTAGCCTGCATCATCTTCCGGAATGAATTCTCGAATGCTGATGGTGTTGAACACAAGACCGCCTGCCCGCAGTGCGCCCGACAATCTCGGCGTGAATGCATATTCAACTGCGCCGGTATACCCGAAGACCTGCAGGTTGACATTTTGTACATAATGCCAGGTGTTATATACAGCTTCTCCGTACAGTGAGCAATGGCCGAAACTCAACTCCAGGTCCGCTCCCGCAATGTGCTGCGAATACTTGTCGGGACTTTTTTGATAGAGCTGCGACAAGGTTGAATCGCTCACATCTTTCATAAACGGTCCTAAAGCGTATGAAAAGCCAACCGTCAGGCCGGTCATGGGCGTCACGGCGATGCGTGCGACCGTACCGAGACCACGGTTCGAGTTAAGCCCACCGGGAGAATATGTTCCCGTCGCGCTTACCATCCCGTTTATCACCGCAATGCTGTAATCGAACATACCAACAGTGCCATACACTTTTGCACCAAGATCATAAAGCCCCTGGTCAAGGATGTGGACGCCATCGCCCCTCATTGCGTATTCAGGCGAGAACGTCCACAGATTGTAATTGGATTCACACAAGGAGGTGACGTGTTCGTTTATCAATGGAAGATCAAAGAACGGATTTTGTCTTGGGAATCGACGATCCCCAAGGTCGCCAAACGGCAGATCAATTTGCCCGACCTCTAACGAGGCTCCGCTTGCCGCTATGTCGGAAACCCGTATGGCGAGAAGATCGATGTGCGGGATCTGATCCTGGAGCATTCTGAAATTGCTCAGGAATGCGACGTGATCCGAAACGAGAGCATCAGCAAAAAGATCCCATCGCCAACCGAATGTCGGCTGACCTCCATCGATAGCGTATTGAGAGAGGCCATCCTCCGATTTGAAAAATTCCGCCGTCGCCTGTCCGCTGACTTCCAATTGAGCGAATAGTGCAGAAACAGCACACAGGGAGATCAGCACGACTTTGAATATCAGCCTCATCAGCTCTGCCGACTAATATTGGAACATAGCGCTTGATGTTTGTCGGGGTGCGACGGTAATTGATTTGGAATCAACTTTCTTACGGCCGTACCAGAAATCAAGCTGGTAGGTGCCCGGTGGAACGCCGCCGATCTCAAAATCTCCATCGGAATTCGGAAGGGAGAAGAATGGATTTTGAAGGACAAGGATTGTGGCAAACATGTAAGAATGAATTTCGCAATACACGCTCACGACACCTTCTTTGTCGAACGTCACGGAGCGATGCTGCCCCTGCGCATACCTTCCAAGATCGAATTCTTTCGGTTCGGAGAGTGAGAACACATTGTGGAACAGCGGATCGGAGTTTGGAAAATCGACTGTCGTGCCGACCAGGATGGGAAGAACAAGAGGGCGAAAAACCATGTCGCGCTGATCGAGTGTCGGATGATTGCGTGGAGGTGTATAGGTTCCCGGAACTGATTCGACATACACGACGGCTTTCTCGGGAAGAGTATAAGGTTGAAACGGCTTTTCCGTTATGTCCGAATGAGCTTCATACCGATTAAGCATGCGTCCCCGCATGATCTCTTCCGTTACATCATCCGCACGTGAAATCACCACCTTGCCACGAATGACCCCGGTTTCAGTGCCGGAATTTTCCTGGGCTCGGGCCGGAATTGTCGACACAAGTACGATGAGTCCAACCAGCGACGCGCTTTTTATAACGCAGGGGACATCCAGTGCCATGATTGTTTGAGTTTGCGAGATTGTTAGTCGAAGATCAGCTGGAATTTTACAGACTCTTTGTATAACAGCTTCGAATTCCGAATAGTGCCCGAAAAACTTGCTGGAAGCGCTTCAAACTTACTCACTGTGCCTCGATGTCAGATCGGATTCTGGCCCGTGCATGGAAGGATCGAGTTTTCGATTCTCTATCGATCCCAGCGAGCACGTCAATGCGTTCATTGTTCTGAATTGTCGCACGGAGAACTCAAATGGCTTGATTTTCGTCGCATATATTGATTCTTTTGTCTTCGAGAAGAGGGAGTATGCCTGAAGAAAACCTCATGCGGATGATTCAGCTTGCCGAAGAGTTCTTTGATGCAAAGAATGATCCGCTCCAGATTTCTGTCGATGAGCAAACAATGGCGCGACTCAGGGAAATTCATCCCAATACGATCTCGGAAATCAGGAATGAGCAAGGCCCGATAGCGTGGGTACTCGTTATTCCAACCAGTGTTGAGCTGATGCGGCAGTTTATTGACAAAACCATTCACGAAGGGGATTTGCTTAAAGAAACCACCGACAGTTCAGATTATGAAGCGGTGTATTTATGCTCGGCGCTGGTACTTCCTGAGTATCGAGGCAAGGGCCTCGCGAAGCAACTTTGTACCGCCGCGATACATTCCATTGGAGAGAAGCATTCGATTAAATACCTCTTCTACTGGGCATTCAGCAGTGAGGGAACAAACCTGGCGCGCTCCGTCGCAAAAGAATTTGGCCTGCCCCTTCTCAGCCGGGTTGAATGATAGCAGCCTTCCCCAGCGAATTCGTGGAAGCTGGATACACGGGAAATCAAACGTTCTCCCGTCGGTCAAACTCCGGATGCGCGCTTGTCCGCTAATCGCTTGAAAATCACGAAGGATTCTCCAACTCGGATCGGCGCTGTAAAATCATCTTCCTTAAGCTTCTGTAACTCCTTTTGAACCTCTTTTGAATAAACGTGGATATCGGTTTCCCCAACTATTCTCTCATACGCGCTGAATCCAGCGAGGGTCAATTCCTGACCGATCAGATCAAACTGACGGCCTGCTTCGAGAAGCCTGTAGGCAGAGTCCGCGCACGTTTGGTCGGTGCAAATTAGTTGCGCCAGGAAAACTAATTTCGGATCAGTATAGCGAACTGCGATCGGCACTCGGACCCAAACCGAGATAGAATCCGGTCCAAGGTGCGCCGGAGAGAACCGCCATTGCTTCATTTCCTTGAGTGCATTTGCTTCCCAGGAATCATTCCCTGTTGAGTTCACAAACCGTGCGTCTATTACTTCGCCAGAATTCGAAATATGGAACAATACCTCGAGTCTGGGGTGTGAGTCTGACCAATCGGATGGAACCATCGGCAATGCCGTGCGAAAGACAAGTTGCGGCATTCGGTCGGCATTTGGCGTCTCCGAAAAAAAGGTGCAACCGGCAAACAAAATGGCAACCAAAAGGATTGTTTTCATAATGCTCCTTCTCCTCTGCGCTCGAATACCGCGGACGGAGGAATTTATGAACCGTTTGAGGAAACCAAACATTGCACCAGCTATCATTTGACTGCTACCGCCAAACACACTTTCTTCAACCAACTCATCCGCCAACACTACCACAACGACGTTGTCGGAATGTCTTCCTCATGGTTCAACCTTTTGAAAGTGAATGAACTTACTGCTGGACGAACCAGGCTTTCGAAGTCTGCATAGGCCATCTTCACTAATTCTCGATGCGATCCAGCATTGAATGCAATTTCAGAACGATCATTCAACGCGCTCGCCACGAACACTTTCATGTCAAACAGGTTTCCGAAAGGGGGCATGGCTCCAATCTCGCAGTCCGGAAATCGATCCGTGAATTCGGCTTCACTTGCGAGCTCAACATCCCTGCATCCGCTTCGCATCCGCAGGAGAGAAAAGTCTATCATATGGGATCCGGGAAGAACGACCATTGTCATCGCGCCGTCCATCCAAACCATAACAGTCTTGGCAAGACTTTCACCTGCAACGTGTGCAGAATGTGCAACTTCTTGAGCCGTAAATGTGAGCGGGTGAGTTACGATCGTGTACGGCGTCTTATTATCATCGAGGTACTGGGTTAATTTCTTGAGAATCATTCCGACCTCCTTTCAGAAGGCTTGACACAACACAAGCGAATGCACTAACGATTCCGACCAACGTCTGGACATGAAACGCAAAAACCTCTTTCATCCAAAAAGGAATCCAGAGGTTCAAGAAAGTATGAGATCGATATCCATCACACGTGCCTCCCAGCTCGTGTGAATGTAAATCCGGCAGTATTCTACAAAGATCGCGGGCTAATCACAAGCGGAAAAATATCTGCAGATTTTTCTCCATCGAAAGTAAGAGAACAAGATCGTGTTGCTAAGCCTCTGACAACCACGTTTCATGGGCAAGTTTCTACTTTCCATTCGAGGATTGATGATGAACGCGTATGAACGCGAGAATCTCATTTCTGAGAATCGATGCACATGCAGAGTAAGTTGAAAGTCTCTTTTAGCAAGATTGGAAGGAGATAATCCGGCGTTTCTAATTTCGGCGGGCGGGTGGAACCTGGTATGAGATCAAGCTTTGGAGTGAGCGATTTTTTTTGCCGAGGATTGTTCCGGTTGTTGCTGCTTGACTCCCTGCATTCCTTCATAGTTCTCGTACATAACTTTCGTCAAGCTGACCATTGAGTGTGTCACCGTGACGAGGGTATCATATTCTTCTTTCATCTTCCGAAAATATCTTCTGAAATGTTCCTTCCCTTCCGGCAGGATGAGCGGAAACAACAGACGGTCGCTCTCCTCACTGAGGAGGGCAATCGTGGTCAGTGTTGTGCTGACAATCTGTGAGAATGAAGCGACTGAATTCTTCAGCAAATCAAGTGACGCGAGGTAGATCTCGCGCTCCTTTGCGTCCACTTCCCGCTTTTCTTTTTCTTCTTTGAACAAATATCGCTCATACACCGAGTTTACGATGATGGAAAAATGATACTTGTCAAACTGGTCTTTTCGAACATAGTCATAAGCACCTAACTTCATCGCTTCGACGGCGATGTTTTCGGATCCGGCGCCGGTCAGCACAATCACCGGAGTGTTCAACTTCTGTTCATTCAACCACTGGAGGACATTGAGACCTGTTTTTCCCGGCATCTTGTGATCGAGAATAATAATATCATAGCGAGACTTCGTCAACGCTTCGATCGCTTCATCGCCATTTTCGCACGAGAATATTGTGAATCGTCGAGTGGCTTCCAGGACCGTCGTGAGTACCTTCAGAAAAGAATCTTCATCTTCGGCAATTAGGACGCTTAGTTTTTCTTTCGCGTTCATCAACGAGCACCGGGATCAATCGCAGGGAAGTGACTAGTTACGTGGGACGCTGGTATCCACGCCGGTGTAATAAAGCAAATTCTGGGCTAAAATGCATGTTGAGCGTCACAGTAGGATCAACACATGGGTAACAACCCGTACCGGCGTTTGTCAGGGTTCTCTTCCCTTGCGGTAGTGGGGTACATTGAGGCTGAGACTCAGAATGGTCGTGGGCCTCAGGCGGCCCTTGGATCAAGCCTCAGATTTTGCATCCGGCAGGCTCTCGGCACGTGACTCTCCAATTCTTTTCAGATTTTCCAGCGTCTCCTTGCTGTATGCTATCCGCGATATGGTCACAAACAAGACAGGGACTACAAAGATCGCAAGCAATGTCGCTGCCAGCATTCCGCCAAGGACTGTCCAACCAATAGTCGACCGAGCTTGCGCACCGGCCCCTGTCGCAAACGCGAGAGGCGAAACCCCAAGAATAAATGCCATCGATGTCATTAAAATCGGACGCAATCTCAGTTTCACAGCTTCGAGCGTAGCGACGACAATGTCTTTTCCACTTTCCACACGGGATCTTGCAAATTCCACGATCAGAATAGCGTTCTTCGCGGAGAGTCCGATCAATGTGATAAGCCCGATCTGAGCATAAACGTTGTCACTCAAACTGGGAAGGAACGTGAGAGTGACTATCGCTCCAAACGCAGCCAGCGGGACGGCAAGCAACACTGCGAATGGCACCGCCCAACTTTCATACAGAGCAGCCAGGAACAAGAAAACGAATATCAACGAGAGGGCAAAGATCGACGTAGTACTGCTTCCAGCATTGATTTCTTCCCGCGACAATCCCGAAAATTCGTAACCGTATCCCGAGGGCAATGCGCTTGCCGCGACTTCTCTCAATGCCTCGATTGCTTGCCCGCTGCTGTACCCTTCTGCTGCCGTACCGTTGACTTCGGCACTCCTAAACAAATTGTAGTGTGAGATCAGCGGCGCGCTCTCTGTCATTTTGTACGTGATCAACGCACTGAGCGGAATCATTTGACCGGAACGATTCTTGACATAGTATTCCGAGAGGTCGTGGATATCCGTTCGAAAAGCAGTATCGGCTTGAGCGACGACGTGGAAGTTGCGACCATACAACGTAAAATCATTGACGTAACGACTTCCGAGAAACGTCTGCAGCGATGAGTACACATCCGCAATGGAGATTCCAAGCTTCTCGCATTTTTCCCTGTCGACATTCACCTGATAGCCAGGAGTGCGTGCCGTGAAAAAAGAAAAGACGCGGCTCAATTCGGGGCGCTTGTTCGCCTGTGCAACGAAATTCTGAACAGTGCTT
>Ga0335085_10015553_pt1 | contig 11033 bp, 5 predicted proteins | sample Lox_Sample_45_FD_206712 | JGI IMG/M metagenome (GOLD analysis project Ga0335085, IMG submission 206712) | Soil microbial communities from Loxahatchee National Wildlife Refuge, Florida, United States - Lox_Sample_4.5 | ecosystem: Environmental > Terrestrial > Soil > Wetlands | place: USA: Florida... | reverse complement strand
CGCGCGCGTCGTCGGCTTCTCGCCCAGCAGGCGGCCGTTCAGAAACAGGCGCACGGCGTCATGGCGCGAATAGACGTCCACCGTGAGCGGCTGGCCCTCGTGGCCCGGCCAGGTCCAGTCCGGCCGCGTGGGCGGCAGCGACCACGGCGTGAGGTTCCACGGCCGCCCGTCGGCGGACGGCACCCGCACGGTGGCGTAGAGCTTTTCGCCGCGATCCCAGACGATGGCCCGGTAGTGCGACTCGGGCTTGCGCCAGCCTGTGAGGTCGATGTCCCCGCAGACGGCGCCGTGCCACGGCCACTGGTCTGCCTGCCAGGGCTTCGTCGCCGGCTGGTCCGGCGGGAACACCCGCCCCAGGCCGGATTCGCCAAGATAGTCCATCGCGCTCCAGACCAGGTCGCCGATGACGTACGGCTGCTCCCGCGCGATCGCCCAGTCGGCGAAGGTCTGGCTCTGGTAGGACTCCGTGGCGATGATCACCCGGGCCGGCACCCGCGCGTGATCGGCGGGGGCGCGCGCCAGTTCGTAGTTGTAGCCCGCCACATCGAGGGTCGCAAACACCGGATCAAGCTGGGTCCAGTCGCCGTTCGGGCCGAGGTTGTTGAGGCCCGCCGTCAGCGGCCGGGTCGGATCGAGCGCGCGGATGCGGGCGACGAGCTCGCGGGCGATCCGCCCGCCCTCCGGCGAGCCCCGCTCGTACACCTCGTTGCCGATGCTCCAGAGCACGACCGACGGATGGTTGCGGTCCCGCCGCACCATCGCGTCGAGGTCGCGCTGCCACCAGTCCTTGAACACGGTGTGGTAGTCGTGGGTCGTCTTCCCCTGCTCCCAGCAGTCGAACGCCTCGTCCATCACGAGGACGCCGAGGCGGTCGCAGGCCGCGAGGAACGCCGGCGACGGCGGGTTGTGCGCCGTGCGCACCGCGTTGCAGCCGGCCGCCTTGAGCAACCCGACCCGGCGTTCCTCGGCGCGGTCGAACGCGGCGGCCCCGAGCACCCCGTTGTCATGGTGCACGCTGCCGCCGACGAGCTTGAGCGGCCGGCCGTTGAGTTCGAAGCCGCGCGCGGCGGACACGGCGACGGTCCGCACGCCAAATGGCGTCGTCACCTCGTCGACCACGCGGCCTCCGACGCGCACCTGCGTCACGGCGCGGTACAGCACCGGCGTGTCCGGCGCCCACAGCCGGGGTCTGGCAATCGCGGCGGTGGCCGCCACGGTGGCCTCCGCCGCGGTCCCGACCGGCGCCGGCGCCGAGGCGGTCGCCACCGGGCGGCCTTGCGCATCCAGCAACCGCGTCTCGACGGTCGCGGTCACCGGCGCGCCGGAGTCGTTGCGCACCGTGGTCTCGATCCGGATCTGCGCCCGGGCGGGCGTGGCGCTCGCGGTGCTCACAAACACGCCCCACGGGGCGACGTGCACCGGATCGGCGACGACCAGCCAGACGTGCCGGTAGAGGCCCGAGCCGCTGTACCAGCGGGTGTTGGGCTGCTGCGAATTGTCCACCCGCACCGCGAGCACGTTGCCGGCGCCGGGGTGCAGGTAGGGCGTGAGGTCGTGCCAGAAGGAGGTGTAGCCGTAGGGATGCAGGCCGAGATCGTGGCCGTTGATCCAGACCTCCGCATTCTCATACGCGCCCTCGAATTCCACCAGGACGCGGCGGCCGCTCCACGCCGCCGGCGCGTCAAACTGCCGGCGGTACCAGCCGAGGCCGGTGGGCAGATGACCGTCGCCGCCGCCGTCCCCCGGCGAGTGCGGATCGAACGCGCCCTCGACGCCCCAGTCGTGCGGCAGGTTCACTCCGCGCCAGGCCGCGTCGTCAAAACCCGGCTGCTCCGCGCCGGGGGCATCGCCGTAATGGAAGCGCCAGTTGGCGTCGAACCACAGCCGGTCGCCGGCGCGGGCGGCCGCGGGCGCGCCCAGGAGCGCGCCCAGGATCAGGGCCGTGCCGGCAAGGACGGCGGGGCGGAGGGGCTTCATGAGGCCGGGGCGGGAGCGGCGTCCCGCGGCGGGCGGCGCTTCCAGTAGTTGGCGAGCACGGATCCGGAGACGTTCATCCACGGGCTGAAGATCGCGGCGGCGAGGCCGACGGTGCCGAGCTTGCCCATCGCGCCGGCCAGCCCCGAGGCCATGCCGCCGTTCTGCAGGCCGACCTCGAACGCCACCGAGCGCGCGGAGTTCACGTCCAGCCCGGCGCCGCGGCTCAGGAAGTAGCCGAAGCAGTAGCCCGCCGCATTGTGCAGCGCCGAGGCGAGGAAGAGGAGCGCCCCCACCTGGAGCAGATTGTCGCGCCCGGCCGCCGTGGTCACGGTGGTGAAGTAAACGATCCCCGCCATCGACGCCACCGGCATCAGCCGCTCGAGGCGCGGCCCGCGCGCCGCCAGCGCGTGGTAGACCACGCCCGCCACGACCGCGCCGGCGAAAAAGGAGACGACCCCGGCCGCGGCGGTCACCGGCGCCGGCAGCGCGGCCGCCAGCCAGCCCCAACCGCCCACGCCGAGGAACACCAGCCAGGCCGCGCTGACTCCCGCCGCGACCGCGACGCGACGCCGGCCGTCGGCCGGCGCGTGTTTCAGATAGTCGTGCAGCAGCGCCGCCCCGATCGGGACGATGACGATCTCCACGATCTCCCGCATCATCGCGGGGACGCTCACCGCGACCAGGCGCCCGGCCAGGAATTTCATCCACAACGGCGTCAGGAACGGCGCCACCAGCGTGGTGACCGCCGTGACCGTCACCGACAGCGCCAGGTTCGCCCGCGCCAGGTAGGCCATGACATTCGAGGCCAGGCCGCTGGAGCACGAGCCGATGAGGATGATCCCGGCCGCGATCTCGGGCGGAAAGGCGAAGATCTTCGTCAACGCCAGACCCACGAGCGGCATCACCGAGAAATGGCAGACGAGGCCCACCAGCACGCCGCGCGGATTCCGCGCCACGCCGGCGAAGTCGCGCAGGCTCATCTGCGTGCCCATGCCGAACATCACCGCCTGGACCACGAACAGGATCACCCATCGGTTGCGCAGATCGACGCCGCCCCAGTGCGAGAAGGCCGCCGGGTAGATCAGGCCCGCGGCCACCGCCGCCAGGATCCACGCCGTGAACTGGTAGCCGCGCAGCGCCGGCCATCCGCCGAAGCCCAGGGCCAGCCCGACGGCCGCGGCGACCGCCGCCGGCTCCCAGAGCCCCGGCCGGCCGGCCGCCAGGCCCGCCGCCAGCGGGATCAGCGCCACGCCGGCCGCGCCGAGACAGAATTTGCGCCACGCCCCCATGACCGTCGCCTCACAGCGCCCCGGCCAGGAAATCGATCGCCAGCGCCGGGCTGGCGAGGATGGGCACGCGCCGCGCCGCCGCCGGCAGGCCGTCCACCACCCGCGCCATGGATGCCTGCGCGAGCACGATGACGTCGACCGCGCCGGCCAGTTCCTTGAGCGCCGCCACCACCATCGCGTCGTGCTTCGCCGCCTCGCCGTCCGTCAGCGCGGCGAACGCCCCTTCGCAGAGGCGGGACACCAGTTCGATCGGGCGGCCGGCCAGCGCCGCGCGGCGCTGGATGAGGTCGGCGGTCGGAACGAGGGTCGTCGGGAGCGTGGCGATCACGCCGATGCGCCGGCCGGTGCGCACCGCCTGGTCGGCCATCGGCTGGTCCACCCGCAGCACCGGCACCCCCCGCTGCGGCGCCGCCGCCTCCACCGCCGGGCCGATCGACGAACAGGTCACGAGAATGTAGTCGGCGCCCGCCGCCTCGGCCGCGGCGAGGTAGCCGGCGACGCGGCCGCTGATCGCGGCGGTGAGCCCGTGCGCGCCGATCGCCGGCACCAAACTGTCGTCCACGAGGTTGAAAGTGTCCACCCGGGGCAGCTTCGCCCGGCAGAGCTGGGCGAAGACCGGCACGAGCGCCGCCGAGGTGTGAAGGAGTCCGAGCGTTTTGCGTTTCATGGGACGAAAATGGTGGGTGCAATCAGACGGAGCCGCGGGCCACGGCGCCGAAGTAGTCCTCGGCTCCGACCTGGCCGCCCTTGAAATTCAGCTCGAGGCCGTCCAGCGGGGAGCCGGGCGCGCGCACCCGGCACAGCGGCGCCCCCGGAGCCAGCGGCGCGATCATCTCCAGCGCCTCGAGGCCGAGCGCCCGGGCCGCGTGGCTCGAGGTGTCGCCGCCGGCGATCACCACCCGCCGCGGCCGCGCCCGCGCCACCGCGCCGCGCACGATCCGACCCAGCGCCGCCCCCACCAGCCCGGCCGCGCGGCCGCGCCGCGCCGCCAGGCGCGGATTCACCCCGCCGCGGCTCGTGTGCACGATCACGCTGCGCCCGGCCTGCAGAGGTCCGGCGGCCGCCGCCACGGCCGCGGCCTCGCGGGCCGCCCGCCCCCGGGCCGCCGCCAGCGCCGCCGCATCCACCGCCACCTCCGCGAAACCGTGGCCCACCGCCCAGGCGATCTGCTGCTCCGTGACCGGCGAACAACTCCCCGAAGCCACGAGCAACGGCCCGGCCGGGCCCGGATCGGGCCAGGCGCGGACCGGTGTCAGCCGGCCTTCCGCCGCCCACACCGCCCCCAGCGCCATCTCGATGCCGGAGGAGCCGACCGAAAACAGCGGCGCCGCGCGCTTCGCCTCGGCGTCCAGCAGGCGGCCGATGGGCTCCAGTTGGCGCGGTTCCAGCACGTCGAACAGCACGACCCCGGCGCCGTCCGCCGCGATCCGCTCCAGCGCGGCGCGCTGCTCCGCCGCGGACCGGGCGAACTGCAGAATATCGAACAGCCCGATTCGCTTTCGCGTCTGCCGCGCGAGGTGCCGGCGCAGGTCGCTCTCCCCGGCCGGCGTCACCGGATGGCGGCTCATCGCCGGATGCCGGTCGAGCCGGTAAATCACCCCGGCGCTGCCGATGCCCATCCGGGCAAAAAGATTGCCGAACACGCAATACCGGCCCAGCGCAGGCGCGCCGACCAGCAGCGGCACGAAGCGCGCCGGAAAAATTTCCGCCGCCACGTCGATCGCGCGGCCGATGCTGCCCACCCGGGGCGAGGAATCGAAGGTCGAGCACACCTTGTAGTGCACCTGCGGCGCCCCCAGCGCCCGCAGGGCGGCCAGCGCCGGACGCAATTCGGTCGTGATCGCGGCCGGCCCCATCGCCCGGGTGCGCCCGGCCACCCCCACCGCCCGCAGTCCGGGAAAGCGCGCCAGCTGCGCCGGCGTCGGCGGCGCGAGGAAGAGCGCGGCCCGCGCCCCGGCGCGGGTCAGGAACTCCAGCGCGTCGGTCGAGCCGGTGAAGTCGTCGCCGTAGAAGGCCAGCAGCAAATCCGGATTCATGACGACGGAGATTGGGCCCCTGCGGGCACCGAGGCAGAGCCGGGGACACAGAGAATTCTCCGTGACCTCCAGGCGGTCTCCGTGCTCTCTGTGACCGGTTTCATTTGGGCCTTCCGAATTTGGCGAGCGACACCGCCAGCTCCGGGTCACGTTTCACCGCCTGCGCCACGGTCCGGCCCTCGACCGCCGCCTGCCACCAGCGGCGCAAGGCCCGCACGCCCGCCGCCGGGCCGGCCGGGTGCGCGAGGATGCCGCCGCCCGCCAGGTAAAGCAGGTCGATCGTCCGCGTCCGCCGGTAGGTCTCCGGCGCCTGGCCGCCCCACTGGCCGGAGGAGACGACCGGCATGACCGGGGCCAGCCCGCACAGCGGCGCCAGGCACGCCTGGATCGAGCGCACGACCGAGTCGTCCGGCTCCCAGAACTTGTTCGCGAGGCCGTTGACGTGGAGCTGGTCCACGCCGGCCAGCCGCCAGAGCTTCTGGTAGGCGGCGAACTCCATCCCCAGCCGCGGGTGGCGGTTGAGCATCCCCCAGCCGTTGCGGTGGCCGTGGATCGCCAGCGCGCCCCCGTCGGCGATCCGCTTGGCCGCGGCGAGCCCGACGCTGTTCAGGCTGATCATCGCGCAGGTGCCGCCGGCCTGGACGACCTTCTCGTAATGCCGCCGCATCGGCTCGAGCTCGTCGCTGATGTTGAAGGCGTACAGCACCCGCCGGCCCGTGCGGTCCTCGTGGCGGCGGAGCGCCGCCATCACCGCGTCCACCCGGCGGTTGAAGGGCGAGTGCGGCGGATTGGCCATCAGCTCGTCGTCCTTGATGAAGTCGATGTCCGCCGCGGCGAGCGTCGCGACCAGCCGCGCGGTCTGCGCGGGCGTCAGCCCGATGCTCGGCTTGATGATCGTTCCGAGGAGCGGCCGGCCCCGCACGCCGGCCAGCCGGCGCGTGCCGGCGACGCCGAAGCGCGGCCCGCGAAAGTGCGTCGCGAGCCCGGCCGGCACGTCGAAATCCAGCAGCCGCAGGCCGGAGAACTGCGCCAGCTCGTAGAGGTTGCCCTGCAGCGTCGAGACGAGCGTCGGCAGGTTGGCCCCGAAGTTCTCCACCGGCCACGAAACGGTCACCTCCGCGCGCCGGTAGACGCCGCCGCCGCCCCGGCTGCCGGGCAGCGCCGGCACGCGGGTCGCGTCCAGCGGGCGGATGCGCTCGACGCGCGCGGCGAAGCGCCGCTTGAGCGCGGCGGTTTCGCCCGGCACCGCGACGAAAGTCCCGGTCGATTGTTCGCCGGCCAGCGCCGCCGCGGCCGCGGCCACCGGCAGCGGCGTCTCGATCAGATAGCGGGCGGTGAGGCGTTCCATGGGATTCAGGCGCCGGGCTGGGCGTAGAACACCGGCGCAAACAGGCGCCGCTCGTTTCCGCGCGGATCGTCCTCCACGCGCGGCGGCAGGTCGAAGATCATCGCTGGGCGCCGGTCGGGATCGAAGCGCGGCCACGGCGGCAGCTGGGGCGTGGCGGGGTCGCCGGTGCGGGCGAAGGCGAGCAGCGCGCCGCTCATCAGGTCCGCCATCCGCCGCGCCTCCGGCCCGTCGCCGCTGGCCGGGTAGCCGGTCTGGCCGCCCCCGGCGGCGGTGTTGGCGAACACGAGGGGAATGTCGAGCGTGTGCGGCGCCCCCCACTTCCCGCCGTCGAGCGGCGAGCGCCAGTACAGGTAGTACGCATAGGTCGGCGCCCCGCCCTGCCGCCCCCGCCGCTCCGCCTCGAGCAGCATGCCCCGCCAGGATCGCGCCGCCGTCGTCGCCGCGAAGAACACGTCGCCGGGGGAATACCGCGGGTACCACGAGCGGTACGCCGCCACGATGGCGTCGGGCGACAGATCGCCGATGAACGGGCTGGCGTGCCGGCGGAGCGCCGCCGGCAGGTCCGCCCAGGTGAGGTCGAACAGCGCCGGCTCGCCGCGGCCGATCAGGTAGGTCGTCTCGTCGTGCGTGTTGCCCAGCACCATGGGGATGTCCGCCGACAGCGGCGGGGCGTCGGGGGTGAACGGGTCGCGCGGCAGCACGGCGCCGTCGACCACCGGCGTCCACGTCTCCCCGCGCATCGCCGCCTCCAGCTGGTCCCGCGGCAGCGTCTGCAGCGCCTCCAGGTGCCCGGGCGCGACCCCGAGCTTCGCCAGCACCGCGCGGGCGGTCTCGGTGGCGTGCGCGCGCGTCCGGCCGACGAGCTGCTGGCCGCTCATCGTCCAGACCCGCTGGAACAGGCCGCGGGCCGCCGGCATCGCCATCAGCGTCGCGCACTTCGCCCCGCCGCCCGACTGGCCGAAGATCGTCACGCCGCCGGGGTCGCCGCCGAACTCCGCGATGTTGTCGTGCACCCACCGGAGCGCGAGCACGAGGTCGAGCATGCCGGCGTTGCCGGACCCGGCGTACTCCGGCCCGCCGAGCTCGTCGAGGTAGAGGAACCCGAAGCCGTTGAGCCGGTGGTTCACGGTCACGACCACGACGTTGCCGCGGCGGCAGAGGTTCCCGCCGTCGTAGAGGTCGCTGTTGACCGTGCCGTTGTTGTAGGCGCCGCCGTGGAAGTAGACGAGCACGGGCCGCCGGGCGCCGTCGCGCAGGGCCGGCGTCCAGAGGTTCAGGTTCAGGCAGTCCTCGCCCACGCCGGCGCCGGCGCGCCCGCCGGCCTGCGGCGCCATCGGGCCGAACGCGAGGCAGGCGCGCACGCCGCTCCACGGCGCCGGCGGCCGCGGCGCCTGAAAGCGGTGGCCCGCGGTGTCGGCGCCGTACGGGATCCCCTTGAACACGTTCACCCCCTGGTCGACGAAACCCCGGATCGGGCCGGCGGCGGTCGTCGCGAGCGGGCCCCCGTCAGCCGGCGCCGCGGCGCGCAGCGCGCCGGCCGCCAGCAGTCCCGGCAGCAGGGAGCGGAGGAGTTTTCGTGGGAGCAGGGGCATGACCGGAATCTACGCCATCGCCTCCGCCGGCAAGGCCGGAGGTGTCCGCCCGTGCGCCCGCCAGCCGTGCGGCGGCCCCACGACCTCGCCGGGTACGCGCCGGAGCGTGCTCGCGATCTCGTAATGGCCCGCCGCGGCGAGGCAGGTCTCGTATCGTCCCTCGCGGCCCGCCGGCTGCACGCCCGGCGCCGCGGCCAGGGGCGCACCGTCGACCGCAACCTCCGTGCCGGTTTCGCTCGGGATGCAGACGCGCGCCGTTGAGTTGGGCGGCACGCGGATCGTCCACCGGAAATCCTCGCCGGTCCACTGCCAGCCGCTGGCGATCTCGCCGTGCTGGGTCTGGAAGGTGGCGTGGGCGTGGGTCAGCCCGCCGCCCGGGTACGGGCGCAGCACGAAGCGCTGGAAGCCCGGCGCCTCCGGATCCAGTTCGATGCCGGCGACGTGGCGGAAGAGCCACTCCCCGACCGACCCGAGCGAATAGTGGTTGAACGAATTCATCCCCGGGTCGCCGAAACCGTCCTGCTCCGTCCAGCCGTTCCACCGCTCCCAGATCGTCGTCGCCCCGTGCCTCACCGGGTAGAGCCACGACGGGTAATCCTCCGTCGCCAGCAGCCGGTAGGCGACGTCCGCGCGGCCGGCGAGCGTCAGCACCGGGTTGAGGTGGCTGATGCCGATGAAGCCCGTGCTCAGGTGCCAGCCGAGCCGGCGGATGTTTTCGACCAGGTGGTCTGCGGCCGCGGCGCGGAGCTCCCCTGGCAGCAGGTCGAAGGCGAGCGCGAGCACGTAGGCCGTCTGCGTCTCCACCGCCAGCCGGCCGTCGGCGCGCACGTACTCGCGCTGGAACGCGGCCCGCACCCGTTCGAACATCGCCGCGAACCGGCGGGCGTCGCGGGGCCGCTCCAGCGCCCGCGCCATCCGCGCCATCTTCGCGGCGTCGTCCGCCCAGCAGGCCGTCGCCAGCAGCGTCTTCATCGGCGAGTGCGTGCGGAAGCTCGTGTCGGCGGGAATGCACAGCCAGTCGCCGTAGTTGTTGCCGAGGTCGCGCCGCCGCACGCCGTCGGGGTTCGTGCGCTCGAGGTACGCGAGCCACGCGGTCATCGCCCGCCAGTGGCGCTCGACGATCCGGCGGTCGCCGTAGACCCGCCAGAGCGTCCACGGCACGACGATGCCGGCGTCGGCCCAGCCGGCGGCGCCCGCGAGACCGTCCAGCCCGGTGAAGTTCCTCCCCTCGCGCAGCCGCGGGGCGGTGTCGGGAAAGATGCCGGCCGGCGTCTGGGCATCGGCGACGTCGGTCATCCACTTGGTGAAGAACGCCGCCCCGTCGAGATTGTAGGTGGCGGTGCGCAGGAAGACCTGGGCGTCGCCCGTCCAGCCGAGGCGCTCGTCGCGCTGCGGGCAGTCCGTCGGCACGCTGATCAAGTTGCCGCGCTGCGACCAGAGGGTGTTGCGCCAGAGCCGGTTCACCCCGGGGTGCGAGCACTCGAACCGCCCGGCCGGCGGCGCGGCGGAGTGCACCACGCAGCCGGTGACCGTGCCGCGCGACGGCACGGTGTCCAGGCCCGTGAGCTCGACGTACTGGAAGCCGTGGAAGGTGAAGCGCGGGGCCCAGACCTCCTCGCCGCCGCCCTTGAGAATGTACACCTCGGTGGCCCGGGCGCGCCGCAGGTTGGCTGTGTAAAGGCGGCCGTCGGCGTCGAGGCGCTCGCCGTGCCGCAGCGTGAGGCGCGTGCCCGGCCGCCCGTGGAGGCGCAGGCGCACCCAACCGGCGATGTTCTGGCCGAGGTCGAAGATGAACCGGCCGGGGCCGACCTCGGCGAGCGACACCGGGGTGATGGTCTGCGTCACCCGCACCGGCGGCGAGCGCTGCGCCACGAGACGGGCGCGCGGCGGCGCCACGACCCGCGCCGGCAACCAGGTGCTGTCGTCGAAGCCGGGCCGGTCCCACCCCGGGCGTTCGCGGCGGGCGTCGTAGACCTCGCCCATCATGAAATCCGAGCTGAGAATCGGGCCGGTGTCGCCACGCCAGGCGCGGTCGGTCGCGAGGGTCAGCCGGCGGCCGTTTTGCAGTTCGATTTCGAGCTGCACGAGCAGGCTGTTCTCCAGGCTGCCGTAGCGGCCGCGGGTCTCCTGCCACCCGACGAAGCCGCTCCACCACCCGTCGCCGAGCACCGCGCCGAGGACGTTGCGGCCGCGGCGCACCTGGCCGGTCACGTCGTAGGTGCGGTACTGGATGCGCCGCTGGTAGTCGGTCCATTCCGGCGCGAACACATCCTCCCCCACCCGCCGGCCGTCGAGGTGCAGCTCGAACAGCCCGCGGGCGCTCGCGTAGAGCGTGGCACGGCGCACCGGGCCGGGCACCGTGAACTCCCGGCGGAACCAGGCCGGCGTGCCCGGCGTCGTCGGCGTGGACGCGGTCGCAGCCGGGTCGCGGCGCCAGATCTCCGGGTCGGCGGCGATCCAGCGGGCGCGCCAGGCGCCGGGGACGAGCAGGCCCATTGTCCAGCGCGCCGTCTCCGAGACCGCCGTCGCGCCCGTCTCGTCCCAGACCTGCACCCGCCAGTGGCAAAGATCGCGCGACCGCAGGCGGCGGCCCGCGTAGACGATCTGCGTGGTGGCGTCGCCCGCGACGCGGCCGCTGTCCCACAGGTCGCCTTCGCCGCGGGCGAGCCTCTCCGGCGTGCGGGCGACGAGCACGCGCCAACCGGCCTGCCGCACCCCGCGGCGCCGCGATTCCAGCGCCCAGCTCAGGCGCGGCGCGCGCTCGTCGATCCCGAGCGGGTCGACGAGATAT